>Ga0299907_10002653_pt1 | contig 11146 bp, 13 predicted proteins | sample RVTome_16_FD_198680 | JGI IMG/M metagenome (GOLD analysis project Ga0299907, IMG submission 198680) | Soil microbial communities from uranium-contaminated site in the Upper Colorado River Basin, Wyoming, United States - RVT152D67 (version 2) ...
GCACCGGAGCCACCGCGTCGGCCATCCTGACCGCGCTGTGGGGGCTGACCGAGCCGCCGGTCACGGTTCGGACGACGGGCGGGATCCCCCTGATCGTCGACTTCACGCGCCCGACGGATCCCGAGGCCCTGCCCGCCGACCCCCGCCTGACCGGCGACGCGCGGGTGATCTTCCGGGGGACCCTGGAGGGGGTTTAAGCCCGGAGCCGCGCCGGAAATCGGAGAACCCGCGTCAGCAGCCGTCGCGCTCGATCCGCCCTTCGGAGATCCGGTAGAGCCACCGCTCGCAGGTCCAGCCGGATACGTCGCCGGCCAACTCGCGCGCGTATCGCACCCGGAGCTCCTGGTCTCCCGGACCCGGGGCCCGAACCATGATCGTCAGCTGGATCGGTTGCCCTGGCGAAGGTCCTCTCCAGATGGCCTCGCCGTTCCGATGAGAGCCCGTCCAACCAGGAGCGGAAGGTTCCGGGTTGTCGGCGTCCGGGCGCATCGCCACGAGCGTTCCGCCGGCGTCGAGCCGCAGGCGAAAACCGGTCAGCCCGGCATCGGTAGCGACGTGGATCGGCCACGCGAGCGCCTGCGGATCCCCGTCCACCGCCACGGGCGCCCGCAGGTCTACCGCGTCTTCGCCCGAATCGGCGTCGATCGTCGCGCAACCCGCGGCGATGACGAGGATCACCGAAGGAAGGCATCGCCCTGTTGACTTCATCGGCCGGCCTCCTTCCAAATCCCGCGCGGCGTCGATTGCTGGGCCTCGTAAGAGCCGATAGCTTAACAGATTAGCACGGGTTCACCCACGCGGTGTTGGAGCCGCACGGCGGAGGCGCTCGACCATGACCGAAGACCGTTACGATCCCCAGGCGATCGAACCCAAGTGGCGTGCGGCGTGGGCCGCAATGGATCTCTACGCCACCGACCTCGAGCATGCCCGGCGGCCGTGCTACGCGCTGGTCATGCTGCCGTACCCGTCGGGGGACCGCCTCCACGTCGGCCACTGGTACCACTATGGGCCGGCCGACACGTGGGCTCGGTTCATGCGGATGCGCGGGTTCGACGTGTTCGAGCCGATCGGTTTCGACGCGTTCGGCCTGCCGGCCGAGAACTACGCCGTGAAGACCGGGATCCATCCGCGGGACTCGACGGCGCGGAACGTCACCAACATGATCGAGCAGCTGAAGCGGATGGGCGCCATGTGGAACTGGGACCACACGGCGAACACGAGCGACCCCTCCTTCTACCGCTGGACCCAGTGGCTCTTTCTCGAGCTCTACCGGGCCGGGCTCGCGTACCGGAAGGAAGCCCCCGTCTGGTGGTGTCCCGAGGACCAGACCGTCCTCGCCAACGAGCAGGTCCTGGAGGGGAACGTCTGCGAGCGGTGCGGGACGCCGGTCGTGAAGAAGGACCTGACGCAGTGGTTCTTCCGGATCACCGACTACGCCGACGAACTCCTGGACGAGCTCGACGGGCTCGAGTGGCCCGAGCGGACCAAGACCCTCCAGCGGAACTGGATCGGGCGCTCGCCGGGCGTCGAGATCGACTGGGCGGTCGACGGGAAGGAAGCCACGATCCGGACGTTCACGACCCGACCCGACACGATCTACGGCGTCACGTTCCTCGTTCTGGCGCCCGAGCACCCGCTGGTCGACCGGGTGACGGCGGTGGAGCGGCGGGCGGCCGTGGAGGGGTACCGAGAGCGGACCCGACGCCTCTCGGAGATCGAGCGGACCTCGACCGACGCCGCCAAGACGGGGGAGTTCACGGGCGGCCACGCGATCCACCCGCTGACGGGAGAGAAGATCCCGATATGGGTTGCCGACTTCGTGCTCCTGAGCTACGGGACCGGCGCGGTCCAGGGGGTCCCCGCCCACGATGAGCGGGACTGGGAGTTCGCCCGAGCGATGGGTCTTCCCATCCCCTGGGTGATCGAGCCGGACGATCCGGGCGTGGGGGCGGCCGAGGGCGCCTACACCGGCCACGGCACGGTCCACGACTCGGGACCCTACTCCGGGATGCGCTCCGAGGAGATGCTCGAGAAGGTGATCGACGACCTCGAGGCAGCGGGGAAGGGAAGACGGAAGGTCAACTACCGGCTCCGGGACTGGCTGGTCTCCCGCCAGCGCTACTGGGGCGCGCCGATCCCGATCGTCCACTGCCCCGAATGCGGGGAGGTGCCGGTTCCCGACGAGGAGCTGCCGGTCGAGCTGCCGTACGACGTCGACTTCTCCCTGGGGGCCGGGAAGAGCCCGCTCGAACGGTCGGAGTCGTTCATGCGGGCGAAGTGTCCGCGGTGTGGCGGCGCCGCTCGCCGCGACCCGGACACCATGGACACCTTCGTCGACTCGTCCTGGTACTTCCTCCGCTACCTGGCCCCCCGTGACGACGCGCAGCCGTGGCCCAGGGAGATCGCCGACCGGTGGCTCCCCGTCTACCAGTACTCCGGCGGCATCGAGCACGCGACCCTGCACCTGCTGTACTCCCGCTTCATGATCAAGGCGCTGCGAGATCTCGGCCACGTGGGGTTCGGCGAGCCCTTTCACCGCCTCATCCACCAGGGGACGATCACCAACCAGGGCGCCAAGATGTCGAAATCCCGCGACAACGTGGTCAGCCCGGACGAGTACATCGCCGAGTACGGCGCCGACGCCTTCCGGGCCTACTGCATGTTCGGCTTCGCTTTCACCGAGGGCGGCGACTGGAAGGACGAGGGGATCCGGGCGGTCGCCGCCTGGCTCCAGCGGGTCTGGCGGCTGGTCCACCTGCACCGGGATCTCTGGGAGAAGGAGCGGCTCGATCCCGGGGATCCGGAGAGCGCTGCGGCCCGGCAGCTCGTGCTCGTACGGCACCGGTCGGTCAAGGGCGCGACCGAGGACCTGGCCGCGTGGCAGTTCAACACCGCGATCGCTCGCATCATGGAGCTCGTCAACGCTTGCTACCACTACGCCCCGGTCGATACGCCTCGCTCGCAGGGCTTGTCGGAGCCGCTCCACCGGGAGGCGATCGAGACCGTTGTCCGGCTCCTCGCGCCGATCGCCCCGCACCTGGCCGAGGAGCTGTGGACGGTGACGGGGCGGGAGTCATCGGTCGTCGACGCAAGCTGGCCGACGTACGACGCCGACGTCCTGGCGACTGAAGAGGTCACGATGGCGATCCAGGTGAACGGCAAGGTCCGCGATCAGATGAGGGTGCCGCGCGACCTTCCCGAGGAGGAACTCCGCGCGCGCGCGCTCGCCCACGGCCGGATTCCCGAGCTGATCGACGGCAAGCCGCTCAAGAAGGCGGTCGTCGTCCCCAACAAGCTCGTCAGCCTCGTCGTCTAACCCCGAGTCCCCGAGTGTTGTTTTGATGACGATGAAGCGGACCACGCCGACCAACACCCGCTGGCGGGACGCCTACGGCCGCACCTGGCGGATCTCGCTGGCCGTGGCCGTGGCCCTCCATGCGGGGCTGCTCCTGTTCATGCCGCGCGCGATCGCCGACCGGCTCCACGAGGCCCTCCTCCCGAGCCCTATGCTGCTCTTCCGGCCGGGCGGCCCCGGCAGCGAGATGGAGGCGGTCGCGCTTCGGCCGCCCGCGTCCGAGGAGCCTGTCCAGGAGACGCCGCCCGAGCCCGAGAAGGTGGAGGAGGTCGTCGAGGTGACTCCGGCCGAGGTCCCGGAGGACATGACCGTCGCCGAGGTCGAGTCCTCCCCGAGCGAGACCGAGGGGAGGGCGGACGGCGTCCCCGAGGGCTCGGGCGCGTCTCCGGCGGCTGTCGGGGGCGGCGGCTCGATCAGCCCGCCCCGGCCGCTCCACCTGGTCGTCCCCAAGGTCCCCGAGAGCGTCGACAGGAAAAAGGCGCGCGGACAGATCGTCCACCTGCTGGTCGAGGTCCTGCCCGACGGCACGGTGGGCGAGGTGAGGATCGAGCAGGGGACCCGCTTCGCCGCGCTCGACAGCGTGGCCGCCCGCTCAGCCCGGGAGATGCGGTACATGCCGGCCACCCGGGACGGCACCGGCGTGACCCAGTGGACCCGCTACGACCTGGTCTTCCGATGACGCGCTCGATGCGAGTTCTCACGAAGCACGCTTGACGGGCCCGCAAAGCGGCTCCTAGGTTTCCCCGACCGCGTCCCTCGTGCCCGTCCCGCAAACCGTCGAGGTTTCTTGCCGCAATCGCTGGCACCGCGCGTGCTCGCGGTCCGCACGATCCCGAACGTCGCCGGCCCGCTGGCCGACGCCCTGGGCCTTGCGGCCGGGCAGGCCGCGGTCGGCTTCCTGACCGTCGACCAGGACGACCCTACCTATGTGGCGATCGACGAGGCGACGAAAAAAGCGAGCGTCGAGGTCGTCTACGCCCGCTCCTTCTACGGGGGATCGCGCTACGCCTCGGGCCCGACGAGCGGCGAGACCTTGGCCGTTCTGGCCGGCGAGGTGATCGGGGAAGTCGAGGCGGGGCTTGACGCTGCGATATCCCACCTCGAGTCGCGTGTGAGCTACAGGTCGGCTGATGGGGACGGCCGCCGGCCCTACTTCGCCCACCTGATCGCCCGGAGCGGATCCTACCTCTCGGGGCGGGTCGGGGTCGAGGCCGGCACCGCGATCGGATACCTCAAGGCGACCCCCCTCGAGGCGACCTTTGCCCTCGACCAGGCCTTGAAGTCGGCGGACGTGGAGATGCGCGAGTGGATGGGTCCGCCGACCCCGACCAACATGGCGGGCGCGCTGGTGACCGGCACGGAGGCCGATTGCCGGGCGGCGTGCGAGGCGTTCGAGCAGGCCGTCCTCAGTGTCCACAAGGATCCGGTGAGGTACTGACGTGGCGGGAATCGCGCTCGGGCTGATCGAGACGAAAGGGTTCGTGGGCGCTACCGAGGCCGCCGACGCGATGGTCAAGGCGGCGCCGGTCACGATCCTGAAGAGGGAGTACGCCGAGGGCGGGCTGGTGACGATCCTGGTTCGAGGCGACGTGGCGGCGGTCAAGGCGGCGACGGACGCCGGAGCGGTCGCCGCCGCCAAGGTGGGCGAGCTGATCTCGGTCCACGTGATCCCGCGGCCGCACGAGGCGACCGATCTCCTCATCGACGTGCTCCCGGGGAATCGGAAGATCGGGACCTATCCGGTCGCGCACGTCCTCGAGGGCCGCGCGGGATCGGTGCGCAGCCCGGGCGGGACGACCAAGCGCGCGCGCCGCGGCGCGCCGTCTCCGACGCCCGGCACCGGGATCGCCGGCGACCTCGAGCGCCGCTGTCTAGCCGCGATCCGGCGGGTCGGCGACCGCGGCATCACGCTGCCGGAGCTCGGCGACGCCCTCGAGACCGAGTGGCGGCGCCTCATCAGCCCCGTCAAGAGCCTCCTCGATCGAGGGGCGGTCGAGAAGGTCGAGAGCCGCTATTACCCGGCCGGGTAGCCGGTGGCCCGCGCCTACACGATCGTCTTCGCCAACGCCAAGGGCGGCGTCGGAAAGACGACCTCGGCCGTGCACGTGGCGGGCGCCTTCGCCGAGACCGGCGCAGAAACCGTCGTCGTCGACCTGGACCCCCAGGCCTCGGCCACCCGTCATCTGGGACTGGACCCCGAGGCGGCCGGGGTGACCGTGACCGACGCCCTGATCGACCCCGAGTCGGGCCTCGCCCGCGCCGTGCTGCCGACGCGCTACGACCGTCTCGCCTGCGTCCCCGCCCACGAGAGCCTGGGTGAGATGGAGTCCGAGCTCTCGGTGATCGCCGGGCGGGAGGATCTGCTCAGGGACGCCTGGCGCGCCGGTCCGCCCCCCGCGCGGATGGCGGTGATCGACGTCCCGCCGGCTCTCTCGCTCTACACCGTGAACGCGCTCCGAATGGCCGACGCGGTCGTGATCCCCGTCCAGACCCATCCCTTCTCCCTGAGCACCGTGCCCCGGACCCTGGCGCTGATCGACCGGGTCCGCCGACGGCTGAATCCGGGGCTTCGCTTGCTCGGGTTCCTGGCGACCCTCTACGACCGCCGGACGCGGGTTGGCCGCGAGTGCCTGACCCGGATGGAGGGGGAATGGGGCGAGGCGCTCCTCCGGGGTGTCATCCCGATCAACGTGGCCCTGGCCGAGGCGGCTCGCGAGGGCCGCCTCCTCTACGAGATCGATCCGGACTCGGCGGGCGCGGCCGCCTACTACGGCGTGGCGCGCGAAATCGCCGAGCGGGTGGCTACGCGGCCGACCCGGGTCCCGGCGGGGGACGCGGCATGAGCCGACCCGTCCTGTCGGCCGACGACGTCCGGACGGCCCGGAAGCGTGGGGAGACCCGCGTGTCCGTGCCGGAGGGGGCGATCGTCACCCCGCTCGCCCGAGATGAGGCCGATCGGCTGGGGGTCGAGCTCGTGGGTGGCGAGTCGGCGGGAGGACCGGCTCCATTTGCGGCAAGCCGATCGCCGGCGACCGCTCGCGTGGAGCGGCACCGGGCGACCTGCGATCCGGACGAGCTGGAGCGCGTGATCGAGCGCGTCCGGGCGCGAGTCCCCGGAGCCGACCCGGGCCAGGTGCGCGAGATCGCGCGCCGCGTCCTGGAACGTGGAGACGGGTGACGGTCGACCTGATCGGGACGCTGCGCCAGAAGGCGCGCGAAGGCGGGCTCCGCACGGTCGTGCTGGCCGACGGCGTCGACCCGCGGGCGACCCGCGCGGCCCGGACCCTCGTGGACCAAGGGATCGCCCGACCCCTTCTTTTGGGCGACACGATCCCGCTGGACGAAGCCGCCGATCGGGCCGGCGTCCGGCTGGACGGGATCGAGCGGCTCGCCCCGGCCGGTTCTCCGCGGCTCGACCTCTACGCCGAGGAGTACAGGAAGAGCCAGGCTGCCGGCGGTCGGGACATATCGCTCGCGGAGGCCCGGCGAGCGCTCGAGGGCGCACCCCTGTTCGGTGCCTTCCTGGTCGCGCGTGGAGAGGCGGACGCCTGTGTAGCGGGGAACCTCTCGACCTCTGCCGAGACCGTTCGGGCGGCGATCCGGGGGATCGGCACGGCACCCAGGATTCGCACCGTCTCCTCGGCCTTTCTCATGATCAGGCCCGATGCCGCCTGGACGTTCGCGGACTGCGGGGTGGTCCCCGAGCCGACGGCCTCCCAGCTGGCCGACATCGCCGTCGCAAGCGCCGAGACCCACCGCACCCTGACCGGGGAGGAGCCGAGGGTGGCGATGCTCTCCTTCTCGACCAAGGGAAGTGCGAGTCACCCGGCCGTCGACCGGGTCCTCGAAGCGACTCGGCTCGTCCGCGAGCGGGCGCCCCGCCTCCTGGTCGACGGCGAGCTCCAGGTGGATGCGGCGATCGTCCCGGAGGTCGCCGCGAGCAAGGCCCCGGGCAGCCCATTGGCGGGCCGGGCCAACGTCCTCGTCTTTCCCGACTTGAACAGCGGCAACATCGGCTATAAACTCGCTCAGCGACTGGCGGGCATGACGGCCCTGGGGCCGCTCCTCCAGGGGCTGGCCGCGCCCATGCACGATCTGTCGCGGGGCGCGACGGCCGAGGATATCGTCAACGTCGCGGCGATCGCCTGCATCCAGGCCGTCGCCCGCTCGGCCTGAAGGCCGATGACGAGACCACGCGCGCGCCACCCATCCGGCGCCACGAGCACGTCCCAAGACACCCGTATCCCGAGGAGGGTCTGAATGGCGGAAGCTCTGGGGATGATCGAGACGCGCGGGCTGGTGGCCCTGATCGAGGCGGCCGACGCGATGGTCAAGGCGGCGCGCGTCACGCTGGTCGGCTACGAGAAGATCGGGGCCGGTTACGTGACCGCACTCGTGCGCGGCGACGTGGCGGCCTGTCAGGCCGCCGTGGACGCCGGCGCCGCCGCCGCCAAGAAGGTGGGCGAGGTCGTGTCGGTGCACGTCATCCCTCGGCCGCACGGGGACCTGGAGGGGCATTTTCCGATCGTTCCCAAGCAGTAGACAGCTCGGGCCGCCGAGCCCTCGGTGATCCGTAGGACATTCCCGTGGCGCTGAGCGAAGTCGAGATCCGGACCATTGTCGACAGGATCACGGGCGAGCTGGACCGCCAGCGGCAGGCATCGGGCGCCGAGCTCGAACGTCCCGAGCCGGTATCCCCGACTCCCGAGAGCGTCGCCGGGGGCGCGAGCCTCGGCATCTTCGAGACCATCGACGAGGCGGTCCGGGCCGCCCGCGAGGCCCGAGCCGGGATCCGGACTCTCGAGCAGCGGGACCGGATCATCGCCCGGCAGCGGGAGAAGATGTCCCGCCACGCCACCGAGCTGGCCGAGGCCGCCGTGGCCGAGACCAGGCTCGGGAACATCCTGGACAAGACGCTCAAGAACCGGCTCTGCATCGAGCGGACGCCGGGCACCGAGGACCTCCATCCGGAGATCCTCTCGGGGGACCACGGTCTCACCCTGACCGAGCTCGCCCCGTGGGGAGTGATCGGGGCGGTCACGCCGTCGACCAACCCGGCGGCCACCATCATCAACAACGGGATCTCGATGCTCGCGGCGGGGAACACGGTCGTGTTCGGCGCGCATCCGCTGGCCAAGGGCGTCACCAATCGGGCGATCCACCTCATGAACGAGGCCGCCGTCGAGGCGGGCGGGCCGGCCAACCTCCTGACCGGGGTGGCCGAGCCTACCATCGAGAGCGCCCAGGAGATCTTCCACCACCCGGGGGTCGACCTCCTGGTCGTAACCGGGGGCGGCGGCGTCGTCCGGGCGGCCCAGCAGTCGGACAAGCGGGTGATCGCAGCCGGGCCTGGAAACCCACCGGTCGTGGTCGACCGCTCGGCCGACCTCGTCCGGGCAGCCAGGGACATCGTGTCCGGGGCCTCATTCGACAACAACATCGTCTGTACGTGCGAGAAGGAGGTCCTGGCCGAGGAGGCCATCGCGGAGGAGCTACTGAAGGAGCTCCAGCGGCATGACGCGGCGCTCCTGAGCACGGACGAATCCGAGGCTCTGGCGCGGGCGATCCTCCTCGACTATCCGGGCGCCCAGCCGCGGATGAACAAGGAGTTCGTGGGGAAGGACGCGACGGTGCTGGCCCGGCTGATCGGCAAGCGGGTTCCTTCGTCGACGCGGCTGCTTGTCGCCGAGACCGACCGCTCCCACCCCTTCGCGGTCCTCGAGTGCCTGACCCCGGTCATCCCCCTGATCCGCTGCCCGGACGTGGACACCGCCATCGACTGGGCGATCGAGCTCGAGCACGGCTTCAAGCACACCGCGGTCATGCACTCGAAGAACCTGGACCATCTGCACCGGATGGCCGTCGAGATCAACTGCTCGATTTTCGTCAAGAACGGCCCCAACCTGGCCGGGCTTGGGTTCGGGGGCGAGGGCCCGACCGCGATGACGATCTCGACCCCGACCGGCGAGGGGCCGACCAGCGCCCGCACGTTCGTCCGGCGGCGGCGGTGCGTGCTGGTGGACTACTTCCGGATCGTCTGAGACCAGACGCGTGAACTGGGACGCGATCGGCGCCATCGGGACCCTGGTCGGCGGCGTCGCGGTCCTCCTGACGCTCGTCTACCTGTCGATCCAGGTCCGGCAGAACTCGCGGGCCGTACAGCTCTCCGGCCTCGCCGACATCACCGCGCAATGGCACCACTGCGGCCAGCTCCTGGCGTCCTCGCCCGACCTGGCCGGAATCGTCGCCCGAGGGCACGCCTCCTACGATAGCCTGACCGCGGAGGAGGCGCTCCGCTACGGCGCCTACGTCCAGGCCTTCTTCGACGTCTCCGAGAGCTACCTGCGGCTGATCGACGAGATCGACCTGGATGGGCAGGAGGAAGTCCTGGCGTCGATCGTCCGCGCCAGGATCGGGATCCCCGGCATAGCGGAGTGGTGGACGCTGAACGTGGGGGACTACGACCCCAGGTTTGTGGATTGGGTGGAGAAGATCCGCGGCGCCGGCTTAGCGGGACGTGCCTGGGGCCCTCGAGCAGGATCCCGCCCGACTTGACATCTAAACATCTTCACTGTTATGCTTTGATGCATGAGAACTACCCTGACCTTGGAACCGGATGTGGCGGCAGACCTCGAGCGGCTACGTCGCGACGGGGATCGAAGTTATAAGGAGATCGTCAACGATCTACTGCGACTCGGTCTTCGCGCCAGGCGGGAAAAGAACGCAGCCACGGGGGGGAAGCCATTTCACACCAAAACGGCAGACCTCGGGAAGCCCAAGATCCCGGTGGACAACATCGCGGAGGCGCTGGCCATCGCTGAAGGCGAGGATTACCGCTGATCCTCGTCGATGCGAACCTTCTGATCTACGCTCATGTGACCACAGCGCCCCACCACGACCAGGCGCGACAATGGCTTGATTGGAAACTGAGCGGAACGGCGCGCGTGGGTTTGCCGTGGTCGTCTCTCCTGACCTTTCTGCGCATCGTCATGAACCCGCGGATCTTTCCCCGGGCCTCCGCCATAGAGGATGCGTGGAAAGTGGTCCGGGACTGGCTCGAGTCTGGGCCGGCGTGGATCCCTCAGCCGACCGACCGGCATGTCGAAGTACTTGAGCGGATGCTCCTCTCGGCATCCGTCTCCTCGAACCTGATCCCGGACGCGCATCTGGCCGCACTGGCCATCGAGCACGGGCTGACCCTCTGCAGCACGGACAGGGACTTCTCCCGCTTCGTCGGGCTCAGCTTCGAGAATCCACTCCAGAGCTGAGAAGGGTTTGGGTTGCGTCGCTAGGGAGACGTGCAGGCGGCGTCCGATCCCTGCTTGACGATCTCGAACGACCGCTTGGGATTCAGGAGCCGGATGACCTTTCCCTCGCCGATCTTTTTCTCCTCTTCTTTTCCCCGAAGGCGGCGGGCTTGGGTATGGGATCAATGACATGGGGGACATGGTGGGTACGTACACCATGAACGAGCGCGCCGTTCTGTGACTTGCGCCGCGATAGAACGAAGGACGGCGTCAGCGGTTAGTCAGAGCCCAGTACCTCCTCCGCCAACCGGGCGATCTCCAGGGTTCCGAAGACGACCGCTTCGGGCTCGAACAAGCGCCGAACGGCCTCACGGTGGACCTGAATCTTGTAGCGGGAAATCGCCAGGCCGCCGAGCGCGCGAACCGTAGACCCGTTCTGGGGCGGCTCGTCGATGGGGTCGCCATCCTCTTCGCCGGTCAGCCCCTCGATGCCAGGGGGCTCAGCCCCGCTGACGTCCACCAGAAGCTGAAGGGAAGGGACGCG
>Ga0299907_10002654_pt1 | contig 11145 bp, 12 predicted proteins | sample RVTome_16_FD_198680 | JGI IMG/M metagenome (GOLD analysis project Ga0299907, IMG submission 198680) | Soil microbial communities from uranium-contaminated site in the Upper Colorado River Basin, Wyoming, United States - RVT152D67 (version 2) ...
CGGGTCGGTCGCGGCGTCGATGCGTTCGACGAGCGCGTTCCACTCGGACAGGTCGGGTTCGGCGTCGATCCGCAGGTGGTTCGCGAGCTCTCGGTCGAGCCCCTCGTTGGCCAGGATCAGGGGGACACGGTAGATAGAGTCGGCGTCCTGCGCCGAGATCACGCCGCTGATCGGCACGTCGCACAGGAGGCTGATCTTCTCCTTCAGGTGCCGGCCGATCGGCCGGTCCGAGCGGCAGACGATCGCGTCCGGCTGGATCCCGATCGAGCGGAGCTCCTTCACCGAGTGCTGCGTCGGCTTCGTCTTGAGCTCGCCGGACGGGCCGATGAAGGGCATGAGGCTCACGTGGACGAACGCGCACCGGTCGCGCCCGACCTCGTTGCGCAGCTGCCGGATCGCCTCGAGGAACGGCAGCGACTCGATGTCGCCGACCGTGCCGCCGACCTCGACGATCACGAGGTCCGCGTTCTCCGCGGCCGCGTGGTTGCGGATGCGCTCCTTGATCTCGTCCGTGACGTGCGGGATCACCTGGACGGTCTTGCCCAGGTAGTCGCCGCGGCGCTCCTTCGATATGACCGCGCTGTAGACCGCGCCGGTCGTGAGGTTGGATCCCCGATGCAGGTTCTCGTCGGTGAAGCGCTCGTAGTGACCGAGGTCGAGGTCGGTCTCGGCGCCGTCGTCCAGCACGAACACCTCGCCGTGCTCGAACGGGTTCATCGTCCCCGGATCGACGTTGACGTAGGGGTCGAGCTTCTGGAGGCCGACGCGGAGACCTCGGGAACGGAAGAGACGGCCGAGCGAGGCGGTGGTGATCCCCTTGCCGAGTCCCGAGGCGACCCCGCCGGTCACGAAGACGAACTTCGTCTCTTTCTGCACCTCGGGACGGCATCGTAGCAGAGGCTGGGCACGCGGTGGGCGTTCGGCACGGGGAAACGTCGTCAGGGTCGGCGCCCGAGCGCGTCGACCCATCGCAACGGGTCCGTGCGCTCGATCACGCGGCTGAACGACACCGTGTCCGCGAGCACGTTGAGGGCGACGGCCATCGCGGCCGCGACCGCGACCCACGGATCGGGCAACACGTCGTACAGCGCGAGCCCGGCGCAGAAGCCGAGGAGGTTCGCTCCCCCGTCTCCCAGCATCCCGAGCTCGCGCAGGTCGAACGGGAGCAGGACGACCGCGCCGATCAGGAGGCCGGGGATCAGCGGCGCGTTCGGCACCTCGCCCCATGCGAGGAACGCGATCGCCGGGAGCAAGAAGGGCTTCAGCGCCCGGCCCGGCACCACGTCGAGGCCGTTCCAGACGTTGGCGCAGGCCGCGAGCAGCACCACGCCGCAGACGGCCGCGTATCCCCTGCGGTCCGGCTGGAGGGCGACGACGACCGCTCCGGAGCCGGCGATCACGACGAGCTTCACGATGCCCGTCGTCACCCGCCCGGCCGCGAGCGAGCGCAGGTGCGCGCGGAGCCCCCGCGGACCGGCCTGCGCCAGGTCGTCCACGAGCCCCGCGGCGAAGACCAGCAGCGCGCCGGCGAGCGCCCCCCATCCCGCCGCGTCGACCTGGCGGATGGAGGCGGAGACGAGCGTCCAGACGACGGCGTCGAGCGCCAGGACGATCCCGAGCACCCTCGGCACGAGTGCCCCCCGATGGTTCTCGACGAGGAGCCGGCCCCATCTCACCGCCGGCTCGTCATCCGAACAGTCGCGGCCAGACCGCCCTCGCGATGTCCCAGCCCTGCCGCCCGCGGTGTGCGAAGCCGGGCGCGTCGCGGTACGTGGGGCGGTGGTCGAGCCCGTCGACCGGCACCTCGACGACCCGCAGCCCGGCCCGGACGGCGTCGATCGTCATCGCGGTCTCGACGCCGAACCCGGCCGCGAGCGGACGCACGGCGTCCATCGCGCTGGCGGTCAGCGCCCGCTGACCGGACAGGGGTTCCGCCGCATGGAACCCGCACTGCACGCGGATCGCGTGCGCCGAGGCCCGCTTGACGAGGCCGAAGCCCCCCGCCCGAGAGGGTGGGAACGTCGCGATCGCGACGTCCGCCTCGCCCGCCTCGACGACCCGCACGATCGCCTCGAGGCCCCGCGCCGTCTCGCCGAGGTCGCCGTCCGCGAGCACCCAGACATCGGCTCCGCCGACACGCTCGAGGGCGCCCTCGAGCGCGCCCCCCTTCCCGTGCCTGCGCTCGGTGCGCAGGACGGTGGCGCCGGCGGCCCTCGCCTCCTCCGAGGTCGCGTCCGTGGAGGCGTCGTCGACCACGATCACGTCGGTCGCGAACGCCCGGAGCGCGGACACCGCCGGCCCGATCCGGCCCTCCTCTTCCCGGGCGGCGACGAGCGCGACGACGGAGCGGCTCACGGAACGGGCGGCAGCGGCTCCGCGCCGTCCTTCACGCCGTAGGCGCCGCCCGTTCCGGTCCCGAGCAGGTCCTCGACGCCGAGGACGAGCGCGGCACCCCCGATCGTACGGTCGAGGTCATCGACGGTGACGGTGCCGTCGGAGCCGTTCGCTCGCACGAGCGAGACGTACTCGTAGTCGTTCAGCAACGACTCGCCCGCGGCGACGGGGACGTCGAGCGCCGCGAGCGACTCGACGAGCGGAACCGCGAAGGCCTCGGGCGGCAACGCCGGCTCCCCGTCGCCCCGGCCACCGGACAGGACGACGACCACCTGGCCGGCTGCTCCGATCTCCTCCAGGGTCGCCTCGGACGGGCCCCCGCCGACCGGCGCCAGGAACCCCGCCGACAGCAGGCGCGCCAGCAGGTCCTGTTCGGCGACCCGGCTCCGAGGCGCCGAGAGGCGTTCCGCCAGGGCCTGGGCCGTGAGCGTCGAGAGCTCCTCGGCCGATGCCGTGGGCTCGCCGAGCATGATCGCGAGCTCCTCCTGCGTCCCCGGATCCTCAGACACGACCTGATCCGTGGCCGCGACGGTCGTCACGACGTCCGCGCCGGCGTTCGCGAGCGCGGCCTTCGTCTGGTCGAGCACCGCGTCCTCGACGCCGGTCTGCGTGACGACGACGACCGGCGTCCCGGCGAGCCGACCCTGGGTGAGGCGCGGCGCCACGGCCTCCACGAAGGCGGCGAGCGCCTCGAGCTCGGTCCTCGCCTCGCTCAGCTGGCTCTCCCGGTCCCGGATCTCGCCGCGGAGGTCGTCGGTCTGCCGGCGGAGCTGATCGGCGAGCTCGGGCTCGACGAAGGCGCTGCCGGCGAGGAGCCCGATCGCCAGTGCCAGGAAGACGGCAACGATCGTGACCACGTGGTACCGGAACGAGATCACAGCAGTTCCTTCAGGTCGAACACCCACTGCCGGATCTGCTCGAAGAGCTGGATCACGTACAGGCGTAAGGGGGGCGAGACCGCGACGACGGCCGCCATCGCCGCGATCGCCGCGGCGACGAGCAGGACGCTGTCGCGCGTGCGGATCCGCGGCGAGTAGACGCGCGAGACGCCCTTGGCATCCATCAGGATCTCGCCGACCCGGAGCCGAACGAGGAAGGTGCTCGACATACCCTCGCGCCCCTTGTCGAGGAACTCGCGCAGGTTCCCATGGCTCCCCACCGAGACGATCGTCTCGGCCCCCTTCTCATGGGCGAGGAGGAACGCGACGTCCTCGCTCGTGCCCGCGGCCTCGACGACACGGAACGGGACCTCGAGCGCCAACAGTCTGGCGCGCCCCGGGGCGCGGCCGTCCTGGTACGCGTGCAGGACGAGCTCGGTCGGCTGTCGGCGGCGGAACCAGCGGCGCGGCTGCGGCCGGCCGAGCTCGAGCGCCTCGTCGGACACGCTGTCCATGTCGCCGAGGATCAGGTGGGGCCGGTACCCGGCCTCGATCAGGGCGTCGGCCCCCCCGTCCACGCCGAGGAGGACGGGCCGCACGTCGCGGATGTACGGACTGAGGACGGCGAGGTCCTCCTTGTGGTTGTAGCCGCGCACGACGACGAGGACCGGGCGGCCCGCGAGTTCGTGATCGAGCTCGGGGAGCCCGGCACCACCGAACAACAGGTCGCGCTCGCGCTGCATGAAGTCCACCGTGTTCCGCGCGAACGACTCGAAGCGCTCACCCAGCCGCAGCTGCGCCTCGGCCATCGCCTCCCGGACGGTCGCCTCGCTCTGCCGGATCCCGACGCCCACCAGGCGTTCACCCGCGTAGACGCGATCGCCGTCGAGCCGCAGATGCTCCCCCTCCCGCACCTTGCGCAGCACGAGGTGCCCCACCGAGTCGACGAGCGGGATGCCGGCCTCGACGAGCCGGAGCGGGCCGAGGTTCGGATAGCGGCCGCTGATCGACCGCGCACCGTTCACGACCCCGCCGATGCCCGCCTCGATCAGCGACTCCGCCGAGACGCGGTCGAGGTCCTCGTGGTCGATCACGGCGATCTCACCCGGCCGCAGCCGAAGGGCCAACCGCTTCGAGCGGCGGTCGACCCGGGCGAGACCGCCCTCCGGCCTCGGTCGGCGAAGGGGCCGCCTGAGCAGGCTCCTCGACCTCGTTCCGGACGTGGGATGACCTCCGTGGCCGCCGAACCGCTCGGCTGCGCGAGCGGCCTTCCGGCCCCAGCGTAGCCGACGTGCCATCGAGCAGGCCGGTCAGGAGGTGCGGGCCGCCTTCGCGCGTCCGGCCTGCGCGAGCAGTTCCTCGGCGTGCGCCGCGGCCGAATCGCTTTCGGGCAGGCCCGCCAACATCCGCGAGAGCTCAGCCACCCTCGCCTCGTCGTCCAGCACCTCGATGCTCGCGGTCCCCCCGTCCTTGCGGACCCGGATGTGCCGGTCGGCGAACGAGGCGATCTGTGGCAGGTGCGTGACGACGATCACCTGTCGGCGCTGCGCGAGACGGGCGAGGCGGCGCCCGACGGCGACCCCCGCCCGGCCGCCGATCCCCGCGTCCACCTCGTCGAAGATCATCGTCGGCACGTCGTCGAGGTCCACGAGGACGCTCCGGCAGGAGAGCATCGCGCGCGACAGCTCGCCGCCGGAGGCGACCTTCGCGAGCGGCAGCGGCGGCTGGCTCGGACCACCCGAGAACGTCATCTCGACGCGTTCCGCGCCGCCCGACGTGAGCTCCCCCGTGGGCGCCAGCGCCAGCTCGATCGACGCGCCCTCCATCCCGAGCTCGGCGAGCTCGCGATCGAGCGCGACCGAGAGCTCGGGCGCCGCCCGCGACCGGCCGTGGGAGACGGCGAGCGCGAGCGCGGCGACCTTCTCGGTTCGGTCGCGGACGTCCTCCGACAGCCGGACGCGCTCCTCGCCGGCCCCGGCGAGCGCCTCGAGGCTCGCCCGTGCCCGCGCGAGGAACGCCACGACCTCGTCCTCGCCGTCCCCGTACTTCCGCCGCAGCGCGTCGAGCGACGCGATCCGCTCGCGGATCTCCTCGAGCCGAGCGGGATCGAGCTCCAACCCCTCGCGGTACCCGCGCACCGCCCGGGCGAGCTCGGCGGCCTCCGCCGAGACCTGGGCGGAGCGCTCGGCAAGGTCCTCGGCCCGGGGGTCGATCTCGCCGGCGGCCCTGAGTTCCGCCGCCGCGCGGCCGAGCGTGTCGATCGTCCCGCCGTCTTCGAGCAGCGAGCGCTCGGTGGCCGACGCGCGTTCGAGCAGCCGCTCCGCGTGGGCGAGGCGCGACTCCTCGACCTTCAGCTCCGCCGTCTCTCCGGGGCGCGGGGCCGCCGCCTCGATCTCCCGCACCTGGTACGCGAGCAGGTCTATCTCGCGCTCGCGATCGCGCTCGCGTTCGTCGAGCCGCTCGAGCGCCTCGCGAGCGGCGCGGAGGTCCCGGTGCTCCCTTCGGAGCGCGTCGACGACCTCCAGGTGCGCGGGGCCGGCGAACCGGTCGAGGAACGCCGTCTGCGCGCCGGTCCGAAGCAGGTGCTGCCCCTCGTGCTGCCCGTGGAGCTCCACGAGCCCACCGGCGAGCTCGGCGAGCGCCGAGATCGGCGCGAGCTGCCCGCCGATCCTGGCGGAACTCCGTCCCTCCGCCGTCACGTTGCGGGCGAGCAGGACCTCGCCGTCCTCCACCCAGCCTTCGGCGATGCCGGCCGGGGAGTCGAACCGCGCCTGGACCCGCGCCGCGCTCGCCCCGGACCGTACGAGGGACGCCGCCGCGCGGCGCCCGAGCGCGAGCTGCAGGCCGACGGTCACGAGGGTCTTGCCGGTGCCGGTCTCCCCCGTGAGGACGTTCAGCCCGGGATGCAGCTCGAGGTCGAGGTCGTCGATGACGCCGAGGCCGCTTATGTGCAGTTCGCGGAGCACGGGCCGATCCTAGCCCGGCCCACCGACCTGACCCGGGAGGTCGAACTTGCCCCGGACGAGCTCGAAGAACGGCGGCGCGTCCTCGCGGCGGACGAGCCTGGCCGGGTTCGGGGCACGACCGATCTCGACGTGCGCCCCGACCGCGAGCTCGATGCTCTCCCGCCCGTCGGCGGAGAGCAGGCCGGGCTCCTCGCCCACAACCTCGAGGCGAACGCGCTGCTCGGCCCCGAGCACGAGCGATCGATCGAACACCATGTGTGCGGCGATCGGCGTCACGACGATGCTCGGGACCGACGGCGACACGATCGGTCCGCCGGCGCTGAACGAGTACGCGGTCGAGCCGGTCGGGGTCGCCGAGATCACACCGTCGGCGGAGAACGTCGTCACGTACGACCCATCGACGAAGACGGCGAGCCGGACCAGCCGGTGGCGGGCGCTCTTCTCGACGAAGACCTCGTTCAGGGCCCACTGCGGCGGGAACGGGCCCTCCGCCAGCACGGCGAGGCGTTCCTCGATCCGCGCGGTCCCTCTCAGCACCTGCTCGAGCACGGCGGTGGCCTGCTCGGGCTCCGCCTCGGTGAGGAACCCCATGCGCCCGACCTTCACTCCCAGGACCGGCACGTCCGATCGGGATGCGATCAGCGCCGCGCGCAGGAACGTGCCGTCGCCGCCCACGGAGATCACTAGGTCGACGGGCTCGTCGCCCGCCCCCTCGGCCGCTCCAGCGCCGTCCAGCATCCGCCACGCGATGCCCCGCTCCGCGAGCCAGGACTCGAGCGTCACGGCGGCGGCAGCGGCGGCCTCGCGGCCGGGGTGTACGACGAACCCGGCGGCGTTCACGCGCGCCCCGCGATCTCGAGGCCGGCGGCCACCGCGGCCCCCACGTCGGGCTCGGCGTCCGCGCCGGCCCGGGCGCCGGTCGCGGTCACCGCATGCAAGAGGAACTCGACGTTGCCCGCCGGACCGCGGACCGGAGACGCCATCACGTCGACCGGCCGGAGGCCCGCGCCCTCGGACGCGTCCGCGACTCCGCGGATGGCCGCCGCCCAACCCTCAGGATCGCGGACGACGCCGCCGGGCCCGACGCCGTCACGACCGGCCTCGAACTGCGGCTTGACCAGAAGCACGAGGTTCGCTTCGTCGGCCGCGAGGCCCGCGAGCGCACCCACGACGAGCCGGAGCGAGATGAACGAAAGGTCGGCGACCACGATCTCCGGTGCGAACGGCAACGCCTCGGCGCGAAGATCCCGGACGTTCGTACGCTCGAGCACGGTCACGCGGGGATCGCCGCGGAGCGACCACGCGAGCTGTCCGTACCCGACGTCGACGGCGACGACGCGCGCGGCACCGCGCCGCAGGAGGCAGTCGGTGAACCCTCCGGTCGACGCGCCGGCGTCGAGCGCGCTCCGGCCCCCGACCGCGATCGCGAACCGGTCCAACGCGGCGTCGAGCTTCTCGCCGCCCCGTGAGACGAACCGGCGGGCCGGGCCGACGAGTTCGACGGGTTCCGACGGATCGACGAGCGTCGAGGGCTTGCCCGCCGCTCGCCCGCCGACGAGGACCAGGCCGCCCCGGACCGCGGCCTGCGCCTCCGTTCGCGATGTCGCGAGTCCGCGGCGCACGAGCTCGGCGTCGAGCCGGCGGCGCACCACGGCGGCGGGCTCAGGCCTGTCCGGTCCCGGCCGTCCTGGTGCTCTTGGCCGAGCTCCGCTTGGCGGTGCTGCGCTTCGCGGCGGTCTTGCCGCTCTCGCGCTCGAGCTCGCGGACCCGCTTGCGAAGCGCGTCCAGCTCCTCGCGCGTGGCGACGCCCATCGACTTCAGCTGAGAGCTCACCTCGGCGCGGACGAACTCGGTGACGCGCTCCCGGTTGCGCGTGGACCACCTCATGATCTCCTGCGCTGCCTTCGTCACCTGCTCCTTGCCCTGGCCCTGCATCAGCGACTTGGCAAGGTCCTGCGCACCGGAAGCCGACAGCTTGTCCGTGGCGCCGCCGACCGCCTTGCGAACCTCCTTCACGACCATGATCGTCTCCTCGGATCGGTCCTTCCTTCCCCGCAAAGGATACCGCCCGCCGTTGCCCGCCCTCCCGGCCGGGCCTCCAGGTGCCGATCCACCGCGGCCGGCGGCGTCGGGACCTCAGGCAAGGAGTGCCGACACGTCCGGCGCGACGTGGGTGGGCCGGACGTCGGAGCCGTCCAGCTCGTCGGGCCGCGTGATCCCGCTCAGCACGAGCAGCGAGTCCCAGCCGAGCCGGTTCGCGCCCTCGATGTCGGTGTCGAGCCGGTCGCCGACCACGAGTGGTCGCCCGCCACCGGCACGGCGCAGGGCGGCCTCGAACAGCGGGGCGAACGGCTTGCCCACGACCTCGGGCTCCCGGCCGCTCGCCGCCGCGATCGCCGCCACGATCGCCCCGGCCCCGGGCCAGACGAGCCCCCCGGGCGCCGGGTACGTGACGTCCGCGTTCGTGGCCACGAAGCCCGCACCTTCGCGGATCAGCACGCAGGCGGTCCGGAGCTTCGCGTAGGTGAACCCCTCGTCGATCCCCACGACGACGAGATCGGCCTCCGGCGCGTCGCCGTTCACGAGCCGAAGCCCCTCGCCGACGAGCGCCCTGACGACCCCCTCGCCGCCGATCGCGAACACCGAGCCGCCGCCTCGCGCCGCCAGGAGCTCGCCGGTCGCCTGCGCCGAGGTCACGACCTCGGAGGCATCGGCCGCGATGCCGAACCCGGCGAGCTTGCCCGCGACCTGCTCCGGGGTTCGGGACGAGTTGTTGGTGAGGAACACGGGGCGGATGCCTCGGCCGCGGAGAGCTTCGAGCGTCTCGCGCGCGCCCGGTACCGCCTCGCCCCCGCGGAACAGGACGCCGTCCAGGTCGAACAGGATGCAGTCGTAGCCCGCGGCCAGCATCAGCCGGCGATCCTGCTGAGCGCTTCCTCGTAGTGCTCGGTGCCGGGCCGCATCGCGATCGCGAGCTTCAGGTGCCCGATCGCACGCGAACGCTGACCCGTCCGCTCGCACGCGAGCGCGAGGCCGAAGTGCGCGTAGTCGCTCACTGGATCGATCTGCACGGCCTTGGCGAACTCCCGCCGGGCCGAGTGCGCTCGTCCCGACATGAACAGCGCCCGGCCCAGCGCCTCTCGGATCGACGCCTTTTCGGGCTCGATCATCTTCGCCCGACCGAGCAGCATCGCCGCCTGATGGGGATGCCCCTCGCGGAGGAACCCCATGCCGCGCGCGAACAGGTCGTAGGCGCCTTCGGAACGCCTGGGATCCGAGGTGTGGCTGCTATACATGGCGCGTGACCCGGGTGTCGCCCTTCGTGGGCCTGATGTTCGATCGTTCCGTCGTCGGCTCGTACGACCGCGTCACGACCCCTCCGTACGATGTCATCTCCGACGCCGAGCGCCGGCGGTTCTTGGAGGCGAGCCCTTTCAACGTGATCCGGCTTGAGCTCGGATCCGACGGGGGACCCGAGGAGCCCGAGTCCCAGTATAGGCGCGCCGGCGAATGCCTCCGAGCGTGGCGCGACGACGGTGCGCTCGTTCCGACCGAGGGTCCCGCGTACTTCCCGTACGAGATGCGCTTCTCCCTCCACGGCCGCGCTCGAACGATCCGTGCGCTCATCTGCGCCGTCGAGCTCGAGGCATGGGGCGGCTCGATCGTCGCGCACGAGCGGACGATGGAGGGCCCGATCGAGGACCGGCTGCGATTGACGCGCGAGGTGCGAGCGAACCTCTCGAGCATCCACGCGCTGATCCGAGGACCGAACGACCCGCTCGCGTCCTTCCTCGACGCCGTCAGCGCGGACGAACCCGCCGCGGTCGCCGCCGACGAGGCGGGCGTGGAGCACCGGATCTGGGTCGCGCCGCCCGAGCCCGAGGTCGCGACCTGGCTCGAACCCGAGTCCCTGATGATCGCCGACGGCCACCACCGCTACTCGATGGCGCTCCGATACCGGGATGAGATGCGCGAACGGCTCGGCCCCGGCCCGTGGGATCACGTGATGATGCTCGTCGCGGACGCCGCCGTGCAGGAGCCGCCCGTGCTCCCGTTCCACCGGATCCAGGCGGCGGGGCGGTTCGAGGCGCGCGGCGCCCGCGTCCGCGACCTCGCCGAGGTGCTGGAGACCGTGGACGACGACCGGCTCGTCTACGGGACGGCCGCGCTCGAGGACGGTGTGCTCGTCCATCGCGTGGCCGAACTCGAGGGCGGACCTCCCGCCGTGGTCGCCCTCCACGACCAGGTCCTCGCCGGCGTTGTCGACCACCTCCGGTACACGGCCGATGCCGCGGCCGCCGAGGAGGCCGTCCACACCGGAGAAGCGATCGGCGCCTATTTCCTTCCGCCCACCGACGCGACGCGGATCCGGGCCGTCATCGACCGCGGGGGACCGCTACCCCCGAAGTCCACGTTCTTCTGGCCGAAGCCGCGGAGCGGCCTCCTGATCCGCCCGCTCGATCCGTGACCGCCCGACCGCGGCGCCGGGCGGGACCTCAGTCGGTCTCCGGCGCCTCGAGCTTCTTCAGTCCGGCGGCGACCACCTCCGTGAGGCTCCGCGCTCCGGCTCCGCTCCGGTAGAAGCGACGGATCAGCGTGCCGTATACCAGCACGTCGTCCCCCTTGACGATCCCCTTCAGGGAGCGCTTGCCGACGTCGCGGTGCCAGGCGGCGACCGGCAGTGGGAGGAGGCGCTTGCCCGCCTCCGGAACGGAGAGCCGGATCTCGGTCACCTCATCGCCCGACGGCATCCGACGTTCGACCGGATCGGCGGCGACGGTGCCGGCCAGCACGACGACGTTGACCGTCACCATGCGTCCTTCGTCGACATCGCGACTCCCCCCTTCGGCCGGACCGTAGCACCGCCCACCGACAAACCGGTCGTAGACTCGCGCGCATGGACCCCG
>Ga0299907_10002655_pt1 | contig 11144 bp, 12 predicted proteins | sample RVTome_16_FD_198680 | JGI IMG/M metagenome (GOLD analysis project Ga0299907, IMG submission 198680) | Soil microbial communities from uranium-contaminated site in the Upper Colorado River Basin, Wyoming, United States - RVT152D67 (version 2) ...
CGACCGGCGCATCGTGGCGGACGTGGTGGCCGAGTGGGCCCGGCGGCACGGTCGGCCGTTCGTCCTCGAGCTGTCGGGCGTGGCTGGCGGCACCTACACCCGTGCCGCGCCCGCAGACGCGGATGCGCCCGCGGCCGAGCGCCGCTCGCTCGACGCCGTCGAGTTCTGCCGCACGATGGCCGGCCGGCAAGCCGGGGACGGACTGCTCACGACGATCGTCCCCTTCTGAACAACGTCACGGGCGCGGGCAGGTGCGGCAGGCCGTTACGGTGCCGCGCATGACTGAAGAGTTCGTCGAGCGCAAGCTCACCGGAGCTCGCTTCCAGCGAGTTGATCTCACCGACGCGAGCTTCGAGCAGGTTTACTTCGCGCGCGCTCGATTCCGGCACGTGGACCTCACCGGCGTCAGGATCCGTGACGCCTACGTGAAGGACGTGGAGATCAACGCCGATGTCGAGAACGTTCGCATCAACGGTGTCGACGTCGTCCCGCTGATCGAGGCGGAGCTCGACCGGCGCCACCCCGAGCGGACCAAGCTGCGACCGACCGGTGCCGAGGGCTTCCGCGAAGCGTGGCCGATCATCGAGCAGCTCTGGGCGGACACGGTCGCGCGTGCCCGGCAACTCGACCCTGCACTGCTGCACGAGCGCGTCGACGGCGAGTGGTCGTTCATCGAGACGTTGCGGCACCTCGTGTTCGCAACCGACGCGTGGGTCAACCGCGCCTTGCTCGGCGATCCGTCGCCATGGGACGCGCTCGACCTGCCGCACGACGAGATGCCTGACATCGCGGGTGTCCCGCGCGACGGTGACGCCCGCCCTTCGCTGGACGAGGTGCTGGCGCTGCGTGCCGATCGGATGGCAACGGTGCGCAGGGTCGTGGCCGACCTCACCGACGACCGCCTCGCGGAGTCGACCGAGCCTGTCCCCCAGCCCGGGTACCCGGAGACGGAGAGCTATCCCGTGCGCGATGTCCTGCGCATCATCCTCAACGAGGAGTGGTGGCACCGGCAGTACGCCGAACGCGACCTCGACGCTCTCGGCGCAACCGGCGCGTAGAACGTCAGCCGCGCCGGGCGCGGCCCGAAGGGCGAGGCGGCCGCTCTTCGCGGGCGACGCCGATCCGGTCGAGGCGCAGGGCAACCGAGGCGGTCACGGTGTCGACGCGCGCGTCGGGTCGTTCCGGCTTCCCGTCGTGGGCCCAGACGGCGAGCGCGTCGCCGAGGCCGTCGAGCTCGACCATGGCGCGCAACAGCTCGACCAAGAACACTTGCGCGTCGGCGTCGGCGTCGGCGTCGGCGTCGCCGGTCGCGGTCGCGTCGCCGTCGTTGGACAGTGCCGCCCACAACGCCGGGCCTTCCCGCTGCACGAGGTCGAGGTGTGGCCGCAGGGCGGACTCGATCCTGCGCGCGAGCTCGATGACGTCGCTGGCCCGCTGCGGTTGCGGCTGCGCGTAGCGCGTCAGCGCGGCGCGCAAGCTCCAGTCGTGCTCTCGTGACCGCTCGGCGACGTCGAGCAGTTGCGCCAGCTCGGGCGGTCGTACTTCGGCGCGCGACGGCGTCACGAGATGTCCGAAGCGTTCACGAGGTGATCGCGACGAAGGGGCCCGACGTCCTCCCGGCAGGAACGCCGGCCGGGCTCCCGAAGTAGGGCGCGTCGCCGAAGGTGAACACGCCGCCGTCAGCGGCACCGAGCCAGTAACCCGCACCTGACGGCGTGCGCGCCATCCCGACGATCGGCTGGTTGAGCCGGATGGCGCCGGTCGATCCGTGGAACGCAGCGTCGCCGAAGCTGAACACGCCGCCGTCGCTCGCCACCAGCCAGTACCCGCGCCCCGACGGCGTCGGTGCCGTGCCCACGATCGGCTGGTTGAGCGCGATCGCGCCCGTAGAGCCGTAGAACGCCGCCGACCCGAACGTGAAGACACCACCGTCGCGCGCGACGAGCCAGTAGCCGTGGCCGTCGGGCGTCGACGCCATCCCCACGATCGGTTGGTTGAGGTGCTGCCCTCCCATCGACCCGAAGAACGAGGCGTCGCCATACGAGAACATGCCGCCGTCTCGCGCGCCGAGCCAGTAGCCCCGGCCGCTGGGCGTAGCCGCGAACGCGACGATCGGCGCCGCCAGCCGCAAGCCGCCTGCCGAGCCGAAGAAGCCGGCGTCGCCACCCGCGAACACGCCGCCGTCGGCCGCTGCGAGCCACGCCCCGCGAAGCGTCGGGGTGAGACCGGCCGCGACGACGGGCTGCACCGGCCGTACACCGAAGTCGGGCGTGACGCTCTCGCCGTAGCCGAACGCCTTGGCCTGGTCGGTAGCGAGGAAGTACCGCAGCGGCAGCCTGGTGAGGGTGACGTCGTTGCCGTCGCCGCCGCGGTAGCTGATGCGGTACACGAGGTTGGGCGTGAACGGAGGGCCGATCAGCGCGCCCTCGGGGAAGTCGCGGAACGTTCCGGCGACGGGGAGGGTTCCCGCGACGTCGACGATCTTGGTCGGCTGGTCGTAGGGCAGCGACGCCACATTGAACGCCTGCACGGAGAGCACGGCGCCAGGGTCGATCGTGAACGAGCCGAGCACCTTCAGGGGCCGCTCCTGCGACGAGAGACCGAGCGGCGCGTCGAAGGTGACGCCGGTACCGAGACGCGCCGTCCCGGTCACCGTCGCCTCCGATCCCGACGGCACGTTCAGCCGACCACCGGTGGCCTCGAGGCTGCGGGCCGTGCCGGCGAACGCAAGCCAACCGCCACGGAGCTGCAGGGCTCCCAGCGTGCCGCCGCTGGTCGTGATCGCCTGGCCTTGCACGACCGTGAGGTCGCTGAGCTCGGCCAAGCCCTGCACCGTCGCGCGCGCCGCCTCGTGCTGCAGGACGACGATGCCGCTGCCGCGAACGGCGAGCGTCGCGGTGCCCGAACCAGTGACGGTCGCGGTGTGTCCCGCGAGGTCGAGCGTTGCGACCGAAAGCCCGGAACCCTCGCTCATCGTGATGCCGGCGTCGTTGGCGAGCGCGACGACCGGCAGCGTGAGGCCACCCGCGGTGCCGGGCGCGGACGGGTGGCGGCCGACGGCGATGCCGCCCGAGAGCGTCATCGTGCCGACACCCGACACGTTGTGGGCGCCGACTGCCGTGATCCCACCCACGACGTGACCGTCCGGGAGGTCGTCGTGCGAGTCCGTCAGGCCCGGGGTCGTGAACACGAGCGCGTCGCCGCTCTGGGGCGCAGCATTGCCCTCCCAGTTGCCGCCGACCGACCAGCGATGGTCCACCGCGCCCGTCCACGTGCGCGTGGTCGCAGCAGCAGCAGGTTGCGCGGCAACGAGCGCGCTGGCCGTCGCCACGACGAGTGCGATCGCAATCGCCAGCCGGACGCGGGAGTTGCGCTGTGACATCGGGTGGAGTGTTGCACGGGCATCGCGAGGCGGTCGCCACACGAAGCGAGGATCAGGCCCAGCTTCTCCTCGCCGGGCTCGACGTTGTCGCCGACGACCTCGCGAACGGCGCGATCGTCGTCCTGACCCCCACGAAACTGCGTGTCCGGTCGCTGCCAATCAAGCCTGAGGACGGATAGGTTCCGCGGTTCGCGCCGTGGGACGGCCGTGGACATAACTTCCCGCGATAAGAACCGCTCGGTGGCGTCGGTCGCAGGCTGCGATCATCCGAATCCACGGCCGAACGTGGCTGTAGGTCCTACGCTGCTCCTCGAGGAGGACGTCATGACCTGGGAGCGCATCACCGCCGAGCCCGACAAGATGGGCGGCCAACCCTGCATCCGCGGGCTGCGCATCCCGGTCGCGACCGTCATCGCGATGGTGGCCGACGGAATGACGGCCGATCAGATCGTCGCCGAATTGCCGCCCCTCGAAGCCGAGGACGTCACCGAAGCCCTGCGCTACGCCGCCGAGGCGCTCCGCGAACGCGAACTCCCCCTCCGCCGACCTGCGTGAGATTCCTCGTCGACCAGAACCTCTCCCCGCTCCTCGCCGCAGGACTGCGCGAGGCGGGTCATGACGCCGTGCACACGATCGACCTCGGGCTCGAACGCGCCGGCGACACAGATGTGCTGCATCGAGCCCGAGGCGATGAGCGGATCCTCGTCTCCGCGGACACTGACTTCGGCGGCCTGCTCGCCGAGAGCGGTGCCGCGTCTCCGTCCGTCCTCCTCATCCGCCGAAGTGCAGACCGCTCTGCCGACCGGCTTCTTCGCGTCGTGCTCGCCAACCTGCCGACCGTCGAAGACGCCCTCGCAGAGGGTGCGATCGTCGTGTTCGACGCCGAGCGGGTGAGAGTGCGACGCCTTCCTCTGCTGTAAGAGACCCGTCCTCTCAGCCGGGCTGCTTCGCTCGCATGATTTGTCGGTGCGCCGAGGCCTCGACGTACCTGTGCGGTTCGCTCCATGGCAGGTAACGCGCCGATAACACGCCGCTACGCAGTGCAGGAGGCTCATCGCGGGTCTCGAGGCCAAGCTCGAAGCGCGAGTTCTGACAGCCGCTCTTGCCGGGCGTCGATCGTCGCGGTAATCCATTTCGAGGATTGCTGGGTCAGCACCAAGTCTGACAAACAGGGTGGGCGCAGACGGACTCGAACCGCCGACCTCTACGGTGTGAACGTAGCGCTCTAACCAACTGAGCTATGCGCCCGGCAACCCAACCAGCCGGCCGATCCCTCCAAACGACCAACACGGCTGGGCGGGCCACTTTACCGTCGCCCGGCTTTCCGAAAGTGCGGGCTCGGCAGTACCGCCGCCGGCACCGGCAACGGTGGGGGCACGCAACGACGACAGCAGCCCCGTGGGGTGGCGGGCGGGTGAGGCGGCGACGCGCATCGAGGACACGACGAAGCCCGCGTGCGGGCCGGCCAACCATGCGACGGAGGGTGCAGCGCGGGCGAACCCCGAGCCGGCGCGGGTTTCGGCGTCGCCGGCCACCGACACCGACACCCTGGCCGCCCGAGCCCAACCCCACAGCCACCGCGGCAACACCACCGGGCCGTCCGCACGGCGTTGCAACGAGCGGGCGGGCAACGCAACGGGCAGGCGGGCACCGGCGAGGCCTCGACCTCGACCGGCGACGTCAGCAAGAACCTCGACTCCACCGTCCAACCACGAGCACACCACACGTGACAAAGACGTCGACCACCGCAAGCGACCCAGCTCCGTCGGGAGCGACCACTGCTCGCGGTACGCAGCCCGCGCGTCCACGCAGTCGACGACCGACAGCACCACGCAGAGACCCGGCCGCACACCGAGACGAGCGGGCACGGCGATGGCGAGCTCGCGGTACGGACCGACAGGCGACGCCTCGTATGACGCGACGACCAACATGGCCGGCAACCCACCGACACGGTGCACGCCGGGCGGCATCGGCAACGCCGCCGAAGACGCCAATGCCGAGGACGGCACCCGGCAGGACGCGACGACGCACTCCCCCATCAAGCGCCACGACAACGACGCAGGCGAACCAGCAGGGGCGGAGCCCGAAGAACCCAAGATCAGATCGGCGCTACCCGGCCGGGATCCAACGCAGCCTCCAGAGCGGCCATCGACCGCAGGACCACTTGGTCGCCGTGCTGCGGACCGATGAGCTGCAACCCCACCGGCACGCCCGCATCAGACAAGCCGACGCACACGGTCCCCGCCGGCGACCGCGTCATGTTGAACGGGTACGTGAACCCCACCCAGTTCGCGGTCTCGACGCCGCCGACCGTCCCGAACCGCCCGGACAGCGGGGGCAACGTCGCAATCGTCGGCGTCACCAGCAGCCGCACGTCGTGGAACAGCTCGACCAACCGCAAGTTCAGCTCGTGGCAGTGGTCCTCGGCCTTCACCAGGTCGACGGCGGACAAGCCCAACCCCCACTCGACCATCTGCCGCAAGCCCGGGTCGAGGCGCGACCACGTCTCGGTGTCGCGGTATGCGCCCAACGTGCGCGCGTTGTACGCGTTCGTCATCGTGACCCACGACAGCACCGGGTCCTCGGCGAACACCTTGTCGACCTCGACGATCTCCGCGCCCATCTCGCCGAACGCGTCCACCGCCGCGCGGCACAAGCGCATGACCTCGTCGTCGACCGACGCGTACCCGAGCGTCGGCGACCATGCCACCTTCATCGGCAGGTGCGCTTCCTCGATCGCGCCCAACCACGACGACTCGGGTATCGGCAGCGACCGCAAGTCCGTCGGGTCGGGGCCGATCACCGCGTCAAGCGCGACGACGATGTCGGCGACCGAGCGCGCCATCGGCCCGCGCGTCGACAGGTGCGCCCACGACGGTGCGGCCGCGCCCCCGCTCGGCACGCGCCCGAGCGACGGCTTGAAGCCCGAGATGCCGCAACACGACGACGGGATGCGGATCGAGCCGCCACCGTCCGAGCCCGTGCACAGCGGCACCATGCCCGACGCCAGCGCGGCGGCCGAGCCTCCGGACGAGCCGCCGGGCGAACGGTCGACCGACCACGGGTTGCGCGTCGCGCCGAACACCGGGTTGTCGGTCTCGGGCTTCCAGCCGAGCTCGGGCGTGTTCGTCTTGCCGACGACGACGCACCCCAACGCCTTCAACCGCGCGACGAGGATCGAGTCGCCGGTCGACGGCGGGCGGTCGGCGTAGGCAGCCGAGCCCTTCGTCGTGCGGAAGCCGGCCGCGTCCTCGAGGTCCTTCACGCCGATCGGGATGCCGGCCAGCGGGCCCGGGTCCTCGCCCACCGCCACCCGCTCGTCGACGCGCGCCGCCGCGTCCAGCGCGCCATCGCCGTCCACACTGACGAACGCGTTCAACACGGGGTTCACCGCTTCGATGCGGGCGAGTGCTCCTCCCACCAGCTCACGGGCCGATCGCTTGCCAGTACGGACCTCGTCGGCCAGGTCGGTGACCGTGGTCGACCGGAAGTCGATGGCTTCCATGTGCAAGAACAATAGGAGCGGGGTAGTGAAGCCGCATGGGTGAACGCACAGACGACCTCAAGGGCCGGGCGAAGGAAGCCCTCGGCGACCTGACCGACGATCGTGATCTCGAGCGTGAAGGCAAGATCGACCGGGCCAAGGGCAAGGTGAAGGAGACCGCGAAGAACGTGACCGACAAGGTCGGTGACAAGGCCAAGGACCTCACCGACTAGGTCAAACCCGAGAGGGCAACGGGAACCGGAGGAGCCCGGCTGGCTCGAGCCAGCCGGGCTTCTTCGCGCGCACGCGCCAATCGACTACCGAGCCGGCGGTGGCGGCGGCGGCGAACCTTGGTCGAGCGCGCCGGCGGTCACCAACACGGCGTCGGCAGGACCGCCGAGCCCCTCTGCGGCGAGCCGCGCCATCAAGCGGACGCGCAGCTCGCGCGCCACGAGGTACTGCTGGCGCGGCGCGGTCTTCACCAGCAAGCGCACCCGCACACCCTTGTCTTCGTATGCCTGCACGCCCCACACCTCGGGCGGCTCCAACACGGTCGCGGAGCCTTCGGGCGTCGCTGCGAACGCGTGCGCCTCGTCGAGTACCGCGAGCCGCACGGCATCAAGGTCGGCGTCACGCGCCACGATCACGTCGATCAGCGCGCGGCTCCACTCCATGGAGCTGTTGCCGACGCGCCGGATCTCGCCGTTGGGGACGAACCACACGGTGCCGTCCGCGCCGCGCAAGCGCGTCATCCGCAGCGTGACGTCCTCGACGGTTCCCGTCGCTTCGCCAAGGGTGACGACGTCGCCCACGCCGTACTGGTCTTCGAGCAGCATGAACAACCCCGAGATCACGTCCTTCACGAGGCTCTGCGCGCCGAAGCCGAACGCCAGGCCGGCTATACCCGCACCCGCGATCAACGGCGCGAGGTTGATGCCGAGCTCGTCGAGCACCACGAGCAACGCGATCGACCAGACGACGGTGCGCACCACACCGGACACGACGTCGCCCAACGTCGCGGCGCGCTGCTCGGCGCGCACCGACGGCGCACCGCCACCGCTGACCGAGACCGGAGCGCGCGTCCGGAACGACACCACCGCGCGCCGCGCCGCCCGTGCTCCCACCCGGGCCACCAGCGCGGCAACGATGACGATGAGCACGATCCGAAGCGGGCGCACCAGGAGGAGCTCGCCGGTGCGCGCCGCGAACTCGCTGAACCCGAGCTTGCGCAGCAGGTCGTACACGTAGCCGGAGTCGGCCATCGCGGAACAGTACGTTCTCGCCACATGGGCAAGCGCCGATGCTGGTGGGGGTGGGGCTGGGAGGACGAGGCCCTCGGCGGGTCGACGCTGGACGCCATCGCCGCAGCAGTCGCGGCCCGACCCGGCTTCGAGGCGATGGAGGCGAAGCCGGTCGACCCGCTCGATCCAGGCGCTCTGGACTTGCCGCCGTCGCGCATCGCTCCGCCCTCGGCACTCGCCGACCGGTGCTCGGCCGACCCCTACGACCGCTCCGCCCACACGTACGGCAAGGCGTACCGCGACGTGATCCGGGCGTTGCGCGGCGACGTGTCAGCCGCACCCGACCTCGTCGCCTTCCCGTTGGACGAGCGCGACGTCGTCGCCGTCCTCGACTGGTGCAGCGACGAGGGGTACGCCGCGATCGCTTACGGCGGCGGGTCGTCGGTGGTGGGCGGCATCGAAGCGCGCGGATTGCGCGACTCGTACGCGGGAGTCGTCAGCGTCGACCTCTCGCGGCTCGACCGCGTACTCGAGGTCGACCGCACCAGCCGCGCCGCGCGCATCCAAGCCGGCGCGTTCGGGCCTGGTCTCGAGGACCAGCTACGCCCGCACGACCTCACGCTGCGCCACTTCCCGCAGTCCTTCGAGTTCTCGACGCTCGGCGGTTGGCTGGCGACACGATCGGGCGGCCACTACGCGACCGGCTACACGCACATCGACGACCTCACCGAGTCGATGCGCGTCGTAACGCCGGCTGGCTTGGTCGAGAGCCGCCGGCTGCCGGGTTCGGGCGCGGGACCGTCGCCCGACCGCCTCTTCCTCGGCTCGGAAGGCACGCTCGGCGTGATCACCGAGGCGTGGGTCCGCGTGCAGGACCGCGTCCGCTTCAAGGCGTCGGCCAGCGTCCGCTTCGCCACGTTCGAGAGCGCGGTCGACGCGTGCCGCGCCGTCGCGCAAGCCGCGCTGTTCCCGTCGAACTGCCGCGTGCTCGACTCGGTAGAGGCGCAGAGCGCGGGCGTGCACGACGGGTCGTCGTTGCTGCTCGTGGGGTTCGAGTCCGCCGACCATCCCGTCGACGCGTGGATGGCGCGCGCGGCCGAGCTGTGCGCCGACCACGGCGGCACGATCCCCGACGGCATCCGATCGTCTTCCAGTGAAGGAGCCGCGGGTGCGTGGCGCAACAGCTTCATCCGCGCGCCGTACGGGCGCGACGCGCTGGCCCGCCTCGGCTGCCTGGTCGACACGTTCGAGACCGCGATCCCCTGGTCGCGCTTCGCTGCGTTCCACGCCGCCGTCGTCACGCGCGTCCGGCAAGCGCTCGACGAGGTGTGCGGGCGCGGCGCCGGCACGATCGGCTGCCGCTTCACGCACGTCTACCCCGACGGCCCTGCGCCGTACTACACGGTGATGGCGCCCGGCCGCCCGGGCAGCGAGCTCGAACAGTGGGACGAGATCAAGGCTGTGGCGATGGACGCGGTGGTGAGCGCGGGCGGCACGATCACGCACCATCACGCCGTCGGCCGCGACCACCGGCCCGGCTACGACCGCCAGCGCCCCGACGTGTTCGCCGCCGCCCTGCGTGCCGCCAAAGGCGCGGTCGACCCGGCCGGCGTGCTCAACCCTGGGGTGCTGCTGGGCTGAGATCCGCGGACAAGCCGAACAGCGGGAGGCACTCCTCCAACCCGGCGATCTCGATGTCGTCGCGCCGCCGCGACTCCCACAACGCACGGTCCATCACGAAGCGCACCTGGCGGCCCGCCTCGCCGCGCCGCAGCGCGACGTCGTCGCCGTTCTCCGCGTAGCCGAGCGAGCGGGTGACGTCGATGGACTGCGCGTTGTCGTCGTACGCGGCCGTCTCGGCGCGCACCGCACCGAGGCCGGCGAACGCGAAGTGCAACGCCGCGGCCCGCATCTCCTTGCCGATGCCCTTGCCTTGGTACGCCTGCCCGAGCCACGAACCCGTGCCGACCGTGCGTAGCACCGCGAAGCTCTCGGACATGACCGCCTGCACGCCCGCGACCTCGTCGTCGACGACGACCGCGAACGGCACGACCCACTTGTCCGCCGCGAAGCGCCCCCAGACGCTCCAGAAGTGCTGCATCGCGCCGCGCTCGAGATCGGGCGACGGCGCGTCGCTCCACGGCATCGAGAAGGGCATGAACTCGGGCGGATGGATGCCGGCTGCCGCGCGCGCCGCCAGCGCGGTCAGGTCTTCCACCGAGCACGCCGGTCGCAGCTCGACGCGCGGCGTACGCACGCGTAGGTCGAAGAAGGGCCAGTAGGGGTGCGCCATGGCCCATCCTCGCGAACCGGCTGGCGTGGCGCCTCCGCATTTTGGGCGCGCTCAGGCCCGTATGTGGGCTTGAACGCGCCCAAAAGCCGATCGCAGCACCGGTAGCCTGCGCGCGTGACGAGCCTGAAGCGCGACGTCGTCTGGCTGACCGACCGCGAGTACCGCTACCTCAACATCCTCGCGGCCGCGGCGGTGCCGGTGTTCGTGCTCGTCAACCAACCGTGGATCGCCGGCGGACAGCGCAGCCGCCTGATGCTCTCCGCGTTCGGTGTCGGCTTCGCGTTCGCGCTGTGGATCGCCGGCCGCATGCGCCACCGGCTGTGGGCCGCGTTCGCGTCGTTCCTCATGCTGTTCGGGCCGTGGAGCTTCGCCTACATCGGCGCCGTGCCGTACGTGGTGTTCGCGTTCTGGTTGCTGTCGCGCGCGGGGCGCGACCTCACGAAGGAGCCACCAGGGCCGACTTGAGGAACGCGAGCAGCTCGGCTCGCCGCCGCACGAGCGAGCGCGGCGTCGGCTCGATGCCGAGGGCGCGCAGCACGTCCACCTCGGTCGCCATGCCGATCACCGTCGAGTAGGCGGCGAGCAGCAACAGGCGCGGCTCCTGCCGGCGCATCGTGCCCGCGTCCATCTCCGCCTCGAGGAACCCGGTGGCCCGCTCGACGAGCGGCTCCAGCGCCTCGGTGAGACGGGTCGCCGCCGGCGGACCGAGCCGGCTCACCTCGCGCACGAAGGCCAGCAGCTCGG
>Ga0299907_10002656_pt1 | contig 11142 bp, 10 predicted proteins | sample RVTome_16_FD_198680 | JGI IMG/M metagenome (GOLD analysis project Ga0299907, IMG submission 198680) | Soil microbial communities from uranium-contaminated site in the Upper Colorado River Basin, Wyoming, United States - RVT152D67 (version 2) ...
GACTGGATCGAGGTCTGGCACGACGAGGTTTCGCGTCCAGACGGGTCCGACGGGATCTACGGGGTCGTCCACCCGAAGTTCAAAGCGGCCGGCGTCGTGGCCGTCGACGAGGCCGATCGCGTCGTCCCGGTCGGACAGCACCGGTACACGCTCGACCGCTACTCGTGGGAGATCCCGGAGGGCGGCGTGCCGCTCGAGGCGGACGTGCTCACGGGCGCGAAGCGCGAGCTGGCCGAAGAGACCGGCTTCCGAGCCTCGACGTGGCGTAACCTGCTGCACCATTCCCTCACCAACTCGATCTCGGACGAGGAAGGTGTGATCTATCTGGCGACGGGCCTCGTGCCCGGCACGCCTGAACCCGATGCCACCGAGGACTTCACCGTGCGGCTCGTTCCGTTCGACGAGGCGCTTGCGATGATCGATCGTGGGGAGATCCACGACGCGGTAAGTCAACTGGGGCTGTTGGCGGCGGCAAGAACCAAGCGGGTGTAGTTTCGAGACGAGAGCCATGCGCCTGCGAACGATCTTCTTCATCGTGCTCGTGGCCTCCGCCGGTTGTTCGCAGACGGAGCCCAACCCCCCGACGGGTCCCACGGGCGTCGAGCCGACGGGGCCGACTCCCAGCGTGAACCCGGCCACCACGACACTGGCCGACGGATCGCCGCTGCCCGGTGGCTGCAGCGAGCGGCTCCCGCGGTCCGGGCAGACGGTGGCGTTCGTGGCAGAGGGTCGGGCGTGGGCGCTGCAGCCCGGCACCGGACGGCTCACCTGCATGTTCGAGGTCGACGACCCGGGACCCTTCGCCTGGGGGCCCCAGGGCGATCGGGTGCTCCTCGCCGGGCTGGAGGTTCAGGCCGTGGGGTTCGAGGCGCTCAGGCATCGGGCGACCGGCCAGACCGCCGACGTGTTCGACTGGGGGCACCCCATGGGGACCGCGATCGTCTTCTCGAGCGATGAACGGCCGCGGCCCGAGAAGCTGTACCTAGAGGAGAACCGCATCTCCGATCTCCGGCAGCTTCCGCGCGGGACGTATGTCGACGTGGCCTACCACCCCAGCGGCTTGGCGCTCGGCTTCATCTTGGAGCGGGGCGGTCGGCAGTCGATCTGGATCTCGACGAACGAGGGACTCCAGCCGGAACGACTGGTGTTCTCGAAGGCCGGGACCCGCTTCACCTCGATCGAGTTCACGCCCAACGGCCAGGAGCTCGTATGGACCGCGCAACATGCCAACGGGTATCCGCAAGTGCACGCCATGGACCTCGCCGACCGGTCCGGTTTCACGAACGGGTGGCGCGGCGAGGTTGGACAGTTCGCCACCGGGCTCAGGCTGGCACCGGCGGGGGACGCGAGCACCCTCAACGAGGGCGAGGCCTGTGAGGACAGGCGAGCCCTCGTCGTGGAGGGCTCGCGAGCCGAGCCGCTCCTGCCCGACGAGTCACGCCCGACCTCGGCGATCGGGTGGCTCGACGGGATCACAGTGCTCGTCGCGGCCGGAGGCTGCGACGAGCCCACCGACCTGTTCGCGGTCGACGTCGCCGACGGCGAGGCCACACTTCAGGTGTCCGGCGTCGAGGTCGCCGCCTCGCGGGCGCAGGCGCCACCTGGACCCGACGAGGTCCCCGTTCCCGCCGAGGAGGAGCCGCCGCCCGGCGGCGTCGGCTGATAACGAAGCGGAGGCGGCCGGTTCGGCCGCCGGGAGCGGCGTTCAAGCGAGCCGTCGGAGCGGGATCGGCCGGTCTGACTTGCTGCGCTTCTGCTCGTACATCGACTCGTCCGCGTGCCCCAGGAGTGCCGCGGCATCGGTGGCATCGGACGGGTAGAGGCCCCAGCCGACGCTCGCCCGCAAGGAGATGTCTCCGACCCGCAGGCGATACGGGATCGCCAGTTCGTGTTCGATCCGCTCGATGACTCTGCGCACCGTCGTCCCGGCGAGCGAACCGCCCTCACCTGGAGCGACATCGGCGATCAGCACGAGGAACTGTCTCCCCCTTGTCGCGCGACCGGGTCGGTGTCCCGGACGGCGGCGCCCAGACGCGCTCCGACCTGCCGGAGCACGGCGTCACCGGTCGCGTGCCCGTGAGTGTCGTTGACCGGCTTGAAATCATCGAGGTCGAGGAAGAGCACCGCGACGGCCAGGTCGTCTCGCCGCGCTCTCGCCATCGCCAGCTCGAGGTGCTCTTCGAACATCGCCCGGTTGGGAAGGCCGGTGAGCGAGTCGTGGTAGGCCATGTGCTGCATCCGCAGCTCCGTTTGCTTGCTCGCCGTGATGTCGAACATGACCCCTGGATGAACAGCGGCGTGCCGTCGGCGTCGCGGATCGTCGCCTAATGATCGCGTACCCAGACGACCTGCCCGTCCGGTCGGATGTACCGGTAGTCGCCGCCCTCCGGTGACCCGGTGAGCAGGTACGACTCGTAGTCGGCCCATGACCGCTCGCGATCGTCGGGATGGATCAGCTCGTCCCAGATCTCGTCGCCTTCCAAGAATCGTTGCGGCGACACGCCGAGCAACTGCTCGACGAACGGGCTCATGGAGGACGTCGGTCCGTCGAGCTCCGGCGAGTACATGTAGACGGCTGCGGGAAGCTGGTTGATGACGGCGTCGTACTTGGCGTCGGCCTCGTACGATCGCCGTTCGGCCTCGCGCAGGCGGGCGTGCAACTCCTCGACGGAGCCGGCGAACGCGTCGGTGTCCGGTCGGACGATGTCCATCGACTGGGTCCAGCTGCGAACGGTTGTCTCCTATGACATCGGCCGGATGTGGGAGCTCCTGAAGAGAGCGGTCTGTCGGCCCAAACGAAAGGGCCGCCCGAAGGGCGGCCCTTCGTTCGTTGCCGACTAACGGGTCATCCGAGCGTCACCGCGTTGATCAGGTTCGAGTCACGCAGCTTCCGCAGCGCCTCGCGTTCGATCAGCCGGACGCGTTCCCCCGAGAGGCCGAGCACCTTGCCGGTCTCCCGGAGCGACAGCGGTTGGCCGTTCTCCAGGCCGTATCGAAGCGCAACGACGTGACGCTCTCGCTCGTCCAGGACCTTGTCGACCGCCCCGCCGATCTCCTCTCGAAGCAGCTGATCCTCGACCTCGTTGAACCCGGCGTCGGAGTCGACCTCCTCGATCAGGTCGCCGAGCTCGGTGTCCTCGCCCACGGGCGACTGCAGGGACAGCGGCTCACGACGACCCATCTCGGTCAGGTCGTCGATCTCATCGATCGTGGTGTCGAGCGCCTTGGCCAGCTCCTCGCGGCTCGGCTCGCGACCCATCGACTGTGCGAACTGGAACCGCGTGCGGTTCAGCTTGCGCAACCGGTCGTGGATGTGCACCGGCAGCCGGATCGAGCGCGAGCGGTCGGCGATCGCCCGGGTGATGCCCTGGCGGATCCACCACGTCGCATACGTGGAGAACTTGAACCCGCGGCGCCAGTCGAACAGCTCGACGGCGCGCATCAAGCCGATGTTCCCCTCCTGGATCAGGTCCAGGAGCGGGAGGCCCTGGCCCTGGTACTTGCGGGCGACGGACACCACCAGACGCAGGTTCGCCATGATGAAACGCTGGCGGGCGGCCTCGGCCCTGCGCACGTCGGCGCGGGCCTTGGCGATCGACTTCTCCGAACGCAGGCGGCCGGCGCGGAGGCGCTCCTCGCCGTCCTTCCCGCCCTCGATGGTCATGGCAAGCTCGACCTCCTCCTCCTTGGTGAGGAGTGGCTCGCGCGCTGCGGCTTCCAGATAGAGCCGCAGGTCGTCGGCATCGTCGGTCCCCAGAGGGCGAGCCGGCTCAGGCACTTCGTATCACGCTCCTCCTCGAGGGCCCGTCGGCCGCGCCGTTGCCGCCGCGGGCGTCTCTCGAGACTCGTTCACTTGTCAGGGTGAGAGGCACGGGGGATGAGCGCGCGGGAACGCGCAGGGTGCGCCGCTCGCGCCCATGGTATGCCCGGGAAGGCACATTTGTAAAGCTCAGAGGGCATGGAGGTCTTGTGAAGGAATTCACAAGCGCGTCCCGACACGACTTCCAGTTCCCGTCGCCTCCTCAGGCCCCCATGGGCTGAAACGCCGCGTCGGGGTTCGGCATTCCGCCGGTACGCTCCCGGGCGTGAGCTTGGAGCTACCACTGCTCCGCACGATCGACATCGACGGCCCGGTCGTGTTCAGGGTGTGGGACGGCCCTCCGGATACGACGTTCGTGTGCGTGCACGGTCTGGGAGCGTCCCAGCTCTCGTGGGTGCAGGTGGCTCCGGATCTCGCGGGGCTTGGAAGGGTGGTGGCCTTCGACCTGCCCGGGTTCGGTCGGACGCCTCTCGCCGGACGGCGCGCGAGGCTCATGGACCTGCGCCGAACGCTCTCCGCGTTCATGGCCGCCGAGGCACGCGGCCGGGTCGTCTTGTGCGGCAACTCCATGGGCGGAGTGCTTTCGATCCTCCAGGCGGCGGTGGAGCCGTCGAGCGCCGCGGGCATCGTGCTGACGGATCCCGTGATGCCGTGGGTCCGTGGCGGCCGGCCACACCCGTTGGTGATCGCGGCGTTCGGGTTCTACGACGTGCCCCGGGTCGGCGAGGCGCTCGTCGGCGCACGGATGCGGCGCCTGAGCCCGGAACGTGCCGTGCGACTCGGGCTCGCGATGATCGCGGCAGACGCGCGGACGATCCCCGACGAGGTCGTCCGGCTCCTCGTGGACCTGTACCGGGAACGAAGGAGCGACCCGGACACGATCCGGGCGTTCCTGGAGGCGACGCGGTCCTTGCTCCGTCTCGGCAAGAGGCCGGCCCTCGCCCGCCGGGCGCTCGATGCGGTGACGTGCCCGGTGCTGCTGATCCATGGGCGGCGGGACCGGTTCGTCCCGGCGGCGTTCGCGGAAGCGGAGCTGGCGCGGCACCCGGATTGGCGAGGCCGCTTCTTCCCCGACCTGGGTCATGCGCCTCAGATGGAGGCGCCGGGGCGCTGGCTCACCGAGGTGGCCGACTGGTTCGCTGAGGTGATCGATTGACGGCTGTGGCAGCCTCCAGCTCCCTGACCCCGTGGTCGATACCGAGCGCCAGTGTCCCGATGTCGGGGACCGAATCCCAGTCCGCGGTCAGCCCGAACGCCATCGTGCCGCCGAGCGACGTGCAGGCGATCGACAGGCCGCAGTTCTCCGCCAGGGGCATGGCGGGGTAGCTGGCTTCCAGGCGCGCCCCCGCCAGATAGATGGGCACCTGCGGGGCCGGGATGTTCGAGACCACGAGGTTGAACCAGCGGCCGCGGGAGATGAGCCTCGCCGCGGTTGCGTGCAGCGCCGGTGGCGCGAACGCGCCGAGCCCGATGATCGAGTCGGCCGACACGGCCATGGCCGAGTCCTTGAGCGCGGCGGCGGCGGCGCGAACGCGACGGAGCCGCGTCCGCGCCGCCATCCGCCCGACCGGGATATCCAGCAGTGCGGGAGCGACGCGGTTCCCCACGTCGCCCCGGTCTCCACGCGCGCGTACCGAGACGGGCACCATCACGCGAAGCGTCCGGCCCTTCACCGGATCCCCCCGCGACGCCAGCAGTTCGTGGATTCCGATCGCGACCGCGGTGATCACGACATCGTTGATCGTGCCGCCGAGAGCCTGCTTGATCCGACGGAGCCGTTCGAACGAGACCTCGGTGGACGCGAACCTGCGCGCCGGTCCCACGTCTGCGTCGAACGGCCCCGGGGGTGGGCGGCCCATGCCCGCCACGTCCCGCATCCCGGACAGCGTCTGGGCGATCTCTGCCGCGAAACGTGAGGGCGCCTGCGCCACATGTGCGATCGCCGCCAGAGGATGGAGCAGTTGCTCGCGGAGCGCTCCCGAGACGAGATCCTGCGACGAGGGCGCGGCTTCGGGCGACCAGGCCGACCTCGGCGGAGCCGGGCCCGCGGCGTCGGGCGCCAGGTCGAACAGCGCCGACGCGATCACCATGCCGGCGATGCCGTCCGCAAGGGCGTGGTGCATCTTCAAGAGCACAGCCGTCCGCTCGCTCTCCAATCCCTCGAAGACGTACAGCTCCCAGAGCGGTTTCGACCGATCCAAGGGCCGGGACAGCACGCGCCCCGTCGCCCGCTCGAGCTGGAATCGGCCACCTGGCGACGGCACGGCCGCCCGACGCAGGTGGAAGTCCAGATCGAACCGCTCGTCGTCGGCCCACAGCGGCCTCGCGAGGTTGCCCGGCACGGGCAACACTCGCTGACGCATCCTGGGTGCCAGGTGCAGACGCTGCTCGACCACTCGTTGCACGTCGTCGTACGAGAGGGGCCCGTCCCGGCGGGGCTCGAACACCGACACGCCGGCGACGTGCATGTGCATGGCCGGGCGCTCCAGGTACAGGAAGCTCGCGTCCAGGCTCGAGAGACGCTCGGGGGACACGATCAGGGTGTCTCGAGCTGGATCCGCATGCGCTTGAAGCTCTTGCCTTTGTTCTCCGTCTTCACGACTCGGACGCGACCCACCTCGCCCGTGGAACGAACGTGTGTGCCCCCGTCCGCCTGCTTGTCGATGCCCTCGATGTCGATCACGCGGATCGGGTCGACCGACTCGGGGATCAGGTTCACCTTGGTCCGGATAAGGTCGTGGTCCGCGAGAGCCTCGGCCCTGGGTAGGAGCGAGACGTGCACCGGACGATCCTCCGCTAGGCGCGCGTTCAGCTTCTCCTCGACCTCGCGCCCGAACTCCTGGCTGATGGAGTCGAGCTCGAAATCCATGCGAGCCACGCCCCCCGGTTCCATGTTGCCCCCTGTGACCTTGGCGCCGTAGTCGGCGAACACCACGCCCGACAGGGAGTGGAGCGCGGTGTGCGTTCGCATGATGACGTGGCGGCGATCCCAGTCGATCTCGGCCGCGACGGAGGTACCGACAGCGGGCGGTGGGCCTTCGACCGCGTGGATCAGCTCGCCCGTCTCACGCGACTTGAACGTATCGGAGACCCGGACCTCGCCACCGTCCCAGCGGAGCACGCCTGTGTCTCCCGGCTGACCGCCACCACGCGCGTAGAACACGGTCCGGTCCAGCACGACCCCCTCGTCCGTGACGGCGATCACGTTGGCGTCGCACGACTTCAAGTACGAATCGCGTGCAAAGAGGTCGTCGGTCATGGTCCCGAACGCTACACGTTCGGTTCCGCGATGCGGGTCGTTCGGACGGTCGTGGCGATGACGGCGCCCACCAGGATCAGCACGCCCCCCGTGGCCGTCGACCAGGTGATCGCTTCGCCGAGGAATACGAACGCGAGCACGGCTACGGTGAGCGGCTCCATCACACCGATGATGGCGTTGCGCATGGCGCCCAGCCGCTGCAGGCCGCCGATCATCGCGACGAACGCCCCCGCCGAGAACAGGGCCATCAGCGCGAGGTTCGGCGCCGCGCTGGACGGCGGCAGATCGACCGCCCCGAACGCGATCCCGTACACGAGGTTCGCGGCCGCCGCACCCGCGCCCAGCCATGTCGCAGCAGTGAGCGGGTCGGTCCGCTTCACGAATCGGTCCGTGGCCATGAGATAGCCCGTGTAGGTGAAGGACGTCGCGAGCGCGAGCACGATCCCCACCGTCTCGACCTCGAGCTCGCCGCCGCCGATCACCACGATCGCGCTGCCGGCGATCGCCAAGCCGAGCGCGACGAAGAGCTCCCCCGCCGGCGCTCGCCGATCGACCACGATGGTCGCGAGCATGACCCAAACCGGGTACGTGTAGAAGAGCAGGGTGATCGCTGCCGCCGAGCCATGGGTCACACCGGTGAAGAAGAACGCCGACTCGGACCCGTAGCCGAGCGTCGCCGCGAGCACTAGCGGGACGCGTTCGCCGGTCTCGGGCACGAGTGGGCGGCGCAGGAGCAGCAGGATCAACACCAGTAGCAGCGTCTGCCCGGCGAACCGGATGCTGAGCACCACGAACGGCAAGTCGCCTTTCAGAACGTCCTTCCCCGCGATCACGACGAAGGCGAAGAGCACGGCCATGAGGGCCGAAAGGCCGGCGCCTGAAAGCTCGCCTCTGCGGTCGACGGCCCTGCGGCTCGCCGGCGCCGAGCTCACCGATCCCCCTCAGCCAGGAACGCCGACACCCGACCGACCAGCTCGGGGATGGCCTCGTACAGCTCGCGCTCTCCCGGAAGCATGATCAGCTCGGCGTTGGGCATGAGATCGGCCAACGCGTGGCCGAGTGCGGCGGGATGGAGCGCGTCGCCCTCACGGCAGATGAGCAGGGTCGGCGCCGTGACCTTCCGGAGCAGCTCGCGATCGGGAAGTGCCACGTCCCGCACGACCTCGCGGATCGCGCGCGCGACCCCCACGGGGTTCATGTCCTGCCACAGCAGCACGTCCAGATCGCGGAGCCACGGTGCACGCTCGTAGGCGCCGGCCCGCCCACCTTCCGCGAGGATCACTTCGATCGCCTCGTCCTTGGGAAGCGACTCCAGCAGCTCCGCGACCCGATCGAACCCGCTGTGGTCGAGCATCGGAACGTCGAAGCACGCGGGCAGCACGAACACCAGCCGTTCGAACCGGTGCGGGTCGGCCGCGAGCAGATGCGTGATGGCGCCCTGACCCATCGACGTCCCGATCGCGCGTGTCGCCGCGTACTCCGTCGCCACCGAGTCGATGTCCTGAGCGAGGTCGGCGAAGCCGTACGAGCCGGCCGGGGGCACCGATGAGCGGCCGTGGCCCCTGAAATCGAAACGCACCGCGGTGCCGGCGATGAACGGGGTGAACGCGGCAAGCTCGCGGCACGAGTTGGTCAGCCCGTGCGCGACCACGGTGACGGGCTCACCGGCGCCGTCGACCTCGACGTGTAGCGTGACGCCGTCGCTCCGGACCTCGGCCATAGCGGGCCAGGGTACGCGGCCGCCTACGCGACCAGGTCGCCCCGAGGAGCGAACTGGTCGCGGATGCTCCGCGCCCATGCGGCAACCAGCACGGTCAATCCCAGGAACACCGTTCCCGATGCGAGCAGGATCGTACGCGTGGCAGCCGCGCTGTCCTCCACCCAGACGAAGAACAGGATCAGCGCGGGGACCACGAAGCCGAGGGTGTAGGCGATGTCGAACAAGGCGAACGCGCGTCCCCTGAAGTCGTCCGGCATCGCCTGTTGCACGATCGTGTCGGCGGACACCTTCCCCAGAAAGAAGGAGAAGAACCCGAGGAACAGCATCACGGCGAACCCGGTGATCGAGACGAACGCGCCCCCGATGACGCCTCCGACGCCGAGTAACGACATCGACGTCAGCAGCAGCCGCACCGGCGCAACCCGCTCCTTCAGCTTCTGTGCCACGACGATCCCTGCGCCGGCGCCGAGCAGACCACCCAGTCCCGAGATCACCAGTGAGAGCGTGTCGGCATCCCCGCCCTCGGCGAGGTTCTTCGCGTACAACGCGAACACGAAGGCACTGAATCCCCAGAACTGATAGCGCAGCATCTGGAACGACCACAGGCCCAGGGCCGCGGGGGGCCGCGACGCCACCTCGCGGATCCCCGCCGCGATGTTCCCCACCACCTTGGAGATCTCACGCGTGAACGTGGTGGTGCGAGGATGCGACTCGGCATGGCGTAGCCTGCGCGCCACGATCCCGGCGAGGATCACGACGATCGCACCGATCAGTGTGGGTATCGCCGGAGGAACGAACCCCGCAGCACCAAGCCCGAAGGCGATCCCGGCCAACTGGAAGAAGCCACCGCCGGCTTGAGACAGGCTGTTCCCTTGCAGCAGATCCTTGCCGGACAGCACGTCGGGGATCGCGGCCGATTTGACGACGAGGATCACGCGCACGCACGCCTGGACCGCGAGCAGCGCGAGGATCAGTCCCGCCGTCGCGACGACGTCGCCTTCGCTGGTCCGGTCCCCCAAGGGGAGGAGGACGCCGAACGCGACAGCCGTCACGACGGCGGCCGTGATCACACACGTCCACCAGACGACCCGGCGCCGCGGGAACCGGTCGATGAACACGCCGATGAACGGCGACAGGATCGCATAGGGGGTGTAGAGCAGCAGCACGACGACCAGCAGGTAGTCCGCGGACGGCAGGTTCTGGACGTCGAAACCCTCCTGTCCGCCGAACGCGATGGACTTGCCGATCGCCCCCTGCACCAAACCCTGCCCCGCCTGGATCAGGAACTGGATCCCCATGAGGGTCGCGAAGTCGGCGTTCGAGAAGACCGCGAAGAGCTTGTTGAAGAACCCTGCGACCGAGACGACTGGTGCGACGATCCTCCCGCCGGCGGCGCGCAGGGCGAGCCCCAGTCCGCAGGCGACCGCAACGGTCGTCCATGCTTTCATGCCGGTCAGGGGTCCCCGCCAGACGGCGAGCACCGCGATCCCCGCCAAGAGGGTCATCACGATCGACATGGCAGGGACGAGGCCGATCCTGCTCGGCGTGTCACGCAGGTCGAAGAAGGGTGCCGCGAGCAGCCCGGGCAGCACCACCAACGCCGTGAGCCCGAGCAGGACCCGGAGCAGGTGCATCGGGTCGCTCAGCGGGCCGGGGTGCTCCGCGAGCCGGGCCTGTACCGAGGCCGAAGCAGTCTGAGCTCGCTGAACGGTTGCCGGGTCGGGAACGAAGTATCCCTCGCCGTCCAGCACCCACACATCGGGGCCGATCTCCCTTGCCTCGGCGACCGCCGCATCGAAGCGCTCGGACTTGACTTCCTCCGTGCAGTCCTCCCTCGCGAGCCCGTTGCACAACCCCTGGTAGTACTGGCCGACCACGAACACGACCGGATCCTGAGGGAACTCGGTGCGACGCAGTTCCAGCTCCTCCCAGTGCCCGGTTGCGGCCTCGCGGTAGTCCTCGCTCGCGCCCTCGGTCAGGGCGGGGAGCCGGAACGCCTCGACCGTGCCCAGGTAGGTGACCGCCCGCTCCGCCGCGTTGCCCGGGATGCCCGTCCTGAAGACGTTCGTGAACGTCTTGGCCCATCCGTACGCGGTGTTGGTGCCCGTGTCGTCGGCGACATCCTCGTCGTTCACGATCAAGACGATCGGCCGGGGGCTCGCGTCCTCCACGACCTCGTTCACGGCGGCGAGCGACACTCGGATCCCCTGATCCGCCCACTGGTTTTTCTCTGTGACCCATCGGTTCTGCAGCCCGTCGACGAGGAGGAAGCCGAGCGAGCCCACGACGGCCACCGACACCACGGCACCGACGACGCGGCGGCCACCGACACCCTGAAGCGAC
>Ga0299907_10002657_pt1 | contig 11141 bp, 7 predicted proteins | sample RVTome_16_FD_198680 | JGI IMG/M metagenome (GOLD analysis project Ga0299907, IMG submission 198680) | Soil microbial communities from uranium-contaminated site in the Upper Colorado River Basin, Wyoming, United States - RVT152D67 (version 2) ...
GATCCTCAGTCGACGTCGCCCATCCTGCAGACGGGTTGTCGATTGATCCTCAATCGACGTCGACGGTTTCCGCGGTCTCGATGATGATCTCGCTGGGATGGTCGACGTCGCCGGTCGGCTCGACCACCCAGAAGTCCCCGAGCCCGGTCTCACTCTCGAGGAGCTGCCCCGCCACCGGGCTGGAAGTCATCTCGTAATGCTCCTCGAGCAATGATCGGAGGAGTGCGATTTCGGTCACGCCGGGGCGGCGGATCGAAGGAGCCGTCTCGGCGAGACGCGCTTTGAGTGCCAGGGACGGGTCCCAGACCATCGCCATCCCGCCGGTCATGCCGGCGGCGAAGTTCCGGCCGACGTCGCCGATGACGACGACCACTCCCCCGGTCATGTACTCACAGGCATGGTCGGAGCAACCTTCGACCACGGCAATGGCACCCGAGTTGCGGACGGCGAAGCGCTGACCGACGCGTCCGGCGAGGAAGACCCGGCCGCCGGTGGCCCCGTAGAGAACCGCGTTGCCGGCAGCATGGGGGATCCCCTCGGCACGCACCGGGGTGACCGCCACGACGCCGCCCGCCATGCCCTTGGCCACGTAGTCGTTGGCGGTGCCTCGAAGGTCGAGAGTGACTCCTGGCGAAAGCCATGCTCCCAAGCTCTGGCCGGCAGTCCCGTTGAGGCGTATCTTGATGGTGCCCTCGGCCAGGCCGGTGTCCCCGTGTAGAGCGGCGATCTCACCGGAGAGCCGGGCTCCAACGGTGCGGTCGGTGTTCTGGATCGGGTAGTTCAGCTCGACTGTCTCGTGACCCCTGATGGCCTCGGCGGCGTCGACCACGATTCGCTCCGCAAGTCGCGAGAAGGGGATCGGTTGGTAGCCCTCATGTCTGCGGCGACCCTGCGCCTTCACCAGGATGGCGGCGAGGTCTGGCGCGAGGGGATGGGTGCTGTCGGTGGGGCGAAGAAGGTCGGCTCGGCCGATGAGCTCGTCCATGGTGCGCGCCCCGAGCGACGCCATGTGGTGCCTGATCTCCTCGGCCAGGTGTCGGAACAACGAGATGACCTGATCCACTGCACCGGTGTATTTGGCCCGCAACTCGAGATCCTGTGTGGCGATCCCCACCGGACAGGTGTTCAGGTGGCACTGGCGAACCATCTTGCAGCCGAGAGCGAGGAGGGGCAACGTCCCGAACCCGAAGCGCTCAGCGCCGAGCAGGGCGGCGACAACTACGTCGCGACCCGTGCGGAGCCCACCGTCGGTCTCCAGGATCACCTTGGAGCGCATCCCCTTGGCTACCAGCGCCTGATGCGCCTCGGCGACTCCCAGCTCCCAGGGGGAGCCGGCGTGCTTGATGGAGACCAGGGGCGAGGCACCGGTGCCCCCTTCGGAGCCGGAGACGGTTATGACGTCGGCGTCGGCTTTTGCCACGCCCACGGCCACGGTGCCAACGCCAGGCTCGGACACCAGCTTCACCGAGACCCGTGCGGTGGGCTTGAACGACTTCAAGTCGTAGATGAGCTGGGCCAGATCCTCGATCGAGTAGATGTCGTGATGCGGCGGCGGTGAGATCAGGGTCACCCCCGGCTTGGTGTAGCGGAGCCTGGCGATCTCGTGGGAGACCTTGTGCCCCGGGAGTTGTCCGCCTTCCCCGGGCTTCGACCCTTGCGCCATCTTGATCTGCAGTTCTTCCGCCGAGCTCAGATATCCCGGGGTGACACCGAATCGGCCTGAAGCCACCTGCTTGATCCCCGAGTTGCGAGCCGTCCCGTAGCGATCGGGGTCTTCACCACCCTCACCCGAGTTGGAGAGACCCCCAATTGAGTTCATGGCCTCGGCCAAGGTCTCGTGTGCCTCCCGTGACAGTGCTCCCAGCGACATCGCCGCGGTCACGAACCGGCGCATGATCCGCTCCGCGGGCTCGACTTCCTCGACGGGAACAGGGCTCACCCCGACGAAGCTGAGCAAGTCACGCACCAGGGCGGGGGGACGATCCCCGATGGTCCCCAGGTACTTGTCCCACGCCGTGGCCTCGCCGGAACGGACCGACTTCTGCAGGTCGAGGACGATCTTGGGGCCGGTGATGTGGAAGTCCTCGCCTCGGCGATGCTTGTAGAAGCCGCCTGGAAGCGCAGGGCCTTCCCGGTAGACCGAGTGGCTGGCCAGCGTTTGGGTGGCGAGACGCTCGTATCCGATGCCGCGAAGCCGCCGCGGGGCATGGCGGAAGGCGCGATGACAGATCTGCTCAGACAGCCCGATCACCTCGAACAGCTCCGATCCACGGTACGCCGAGAGGGTGCAGATGCCCATCTTCGACATGATCTTGAGAAGACCGGTCTCCAGACCGGAGCGGTAGTTCTCCTGGGCCGTCACCGGGTCGACGTCGATCATCCCGGAACGGGCGAGGTCGATGACCTGATCGATCCCCAGATACGGGTTGATCGCAGATGCGCCGAAGCCGATCAGTGTGGCGATGTCATGAGAGTCGCGAGGCTCCCCGGACACCACCACCAACGAGACTTCTCCCCGGACTCCTTGGTCGATCAGGTGATGATGGACGGCGCCGACCACGAGGAGGATCGGCACCGGGGCGTCCTCGGCGCTGGTCTCCCGATCGGAGAGCACCAGAATCGTGGCCCCGAGCCGGACCGCGTCGGCGGCTTCGGCGCAGATCTCGTCGAGACGCCGCACCATGCCTGCGGGCCCGCTGGCGGCGGGCCAGGTGGCGGCGATCCAGTGTGAGAAGAACCTGCGATCTCCCGAGCGCACGATGGACTCCAGCTCGGCATCGGACAGGATCGGGCTGGCCAACTCGATCAGGTGGGCCTGGGCCGGATGGTCCTCGAGGATGGGCCCGCGCCGCCCCAGCTGGATGCGGAGCGACATCACCAGCTTCTCCCTGATCGGGTCCATGGGCGGATTCGTCACCTGGGCGAACATCTGGTGGAAATAGCGGGTGAGGCGGCGGGGGCGCTCGGCGAGTACCGCCAACCCGGTGTCGTCACCCATCGACCCCGTGGGAGTGGTGCCCTGGGCCAGGGGGCCGAGGATGAGACGACGCTCCTCGGCGGTGTAACCGAACACTCGGGTCAGGGCCCCGGCGTCGAATCGATCGTCGTTCAACGGGTCGAATGGCGCCTGGATGTGAAGGGCTTCGGTGTTGACCCAATCTGAGTACGGCATCGCCTCGGCGAGCCGATTCTTGATGTCCGCCGATTTCACCACCTCACCGGTCTGTCCGTCGAAGAAGATGGCCTGACCGGGGCCGAGCTGGCCGGTCTCCTGGGCGTGGGCCTCCTCTTCGGGGCAGACTCCCGCCTCGGAGGCGACGATCACGACGTCGGGTGTCACGGTCCACCGCGCCGGCCGCAGACCGTTGCGATCCATGCCGGCCAGGAGCGAGATGCCATCGGTGGCCGCGATCGCAGCCGGTCCGTCCCAGGGCTCGGTCAGGAAAGCGTGATAGGCGTAGAAGGCGGCCAGCTCCGGGGAGAGGTCGCTGACGTTCTCCCAAGCCGCCGGGATGAGCATCTCTTTGACGTGGGGCAATGAGCGGCCGCTTTGGAGAAGCAACTCGAAAGCGTTGTCCAGGCTCGCCGAGTCGGAGAGCTCGGGTTGGAGGAATGGGTAGACGTCTTTGAGCCGCTCGCCCCACACCCCCGGGGTGGCCGACCTCTCCCGGGCCTCCATCCACGAGCGATTGGCCTGGATCGTGTTGATCTCCCCGTTGTGGGCGAGTGCTCGGAATGGCTGGGCGTTGTCCCAGCTCGGGAAGGTGTTCGTGGAGAACCGCTGGTGGAAGATGGCGAATGCCGTCTCGAAGTCGGGATCACGCAGGTCCCAATAGAAGTCGGCGATGCGGGAGGCGGTGAACAGACCCTTGTAGACGACGGTCCGACTGGACGCAGACGGCACCGAGAAGCCCTGGTTGGCGCCTCGCTCCATGCGCTTTCGGGCCAGGAACAGGGCGCGCTCGAAATCCTGCCCGCTCACGTCGGAGGTGACCACGGCCTGCTCGATCAGAGGAAGGACCTCGAGGGCGTGCTCACCGAGGACACTGGGGTCGATGGGGACCGAGCGCCACAGGATGAGCCGAATCCCCTCAGCCTCCAACGCCTCGGACACGAGAGAGCGGGATGCCGCCGCGTCTTCGGGAGGCAGGAAGCACATCACGATCCCGATGTGATGCGGTTCGATCTCCTTGCCATGGGCGGCGAGCTCGCGTGCTATCAGCTTGTGGGGCAGCTGGGTGAGGAGGCCGGCGCCGTCACCGGTGCCGTCGGCCGCTTTGGCGCCACGATGGTCGAGCCGCTGCAGGCATTCCACGGCGAGACGGGTCATCCGGAAAGACGCAGCGCGATCGCGGGCCGCGATGAACCCGACGCCACATGCGTCGTGCTCGGGCCCGATGTCGATGTACGGTCGTTTCAACTGAGTGCTCCGGGGAATTGGGCATATTAGGAGCTGACCGGCCCACCTCCGATTTCAGTGCCTAGATTCGGGCCATGGCGATACATCCGACCTACCGCACCCCCCACGGCTTGACCGACGAGATGAGAGGGCATCTGGCGAGGCAGGGGAACGTGGTCCTGGCGACGATCAACGACGATGGAAGCCCGCATCTCACCGAGTTGCTCTTCCTGCTCGATGACCAGGACCGCATCCAGATGCCGACGCCGCACAACACGCGCAAGTACAGGAATCTGCAGAAGCGCCCGGTTGCGTCGGTGTTCTTCTACGACCAGCCCGGGTGGATCTCGGCCAGCGGGTCCGTCGAGTTGTGGATCGGCGAAGAGGCTGCGACTGCCAACCAGCGGAACCGTGACCGGGTCCTGACCGACGCCGGTCATGCGACTATCGGGCTGCTCCTCGCCTCCGAGGAGGACACCACGATCGTCCTGACTCCGTCGAAGTGGCTCTCCTGGAGCTCGGACTCGGTGCCGGCGGCAGTCACCGATCTCGGTGGCGACATCGAGTCACACCCACCCGACACCTGGTTCCGGGATCTATCGGGAGACAGCTAGGTGTTCCCCTAGCCCGCCCTCTCGTACATCTTCTCGCCGGCCGCGATGGGGACCTGGAGCCAGTTCTCGATCGGCGGGATGGGACACGAGTAGCCGTCGCTGTAGACACACGAAGGGTTGTAGGCCTGGTTGAAGTCGATGGTCACGGTCCCGTCCTCGTCGGCGTCGATGTCGAGATAACGGCCCGCACCGTATGTGCTGTCTCCGGACGTCTTGTCCCGGAAGGGGATGAAGTAGCCGGGATGACCCGTGTCGTAGAGAGTCAGCTGAGCCGGCTGCCCATCTACCTCGAATTGGACCGTGCCCGCCTTGCGATAGGTCTTCACCCGATCGTCCGATGTGGGGAAGTCCACCGTTGAGCCATCACCTGGCTCCATCTCCAACGTGAAGACCAGATCCGGGCTGGGCTCGAAATAGCTCAGACCGTCGAAATCGTGCTGGTCGGCGTGGGAGAGCGGTGAGTGGTGGCTGGTCCTGAAGAACTCGTCTTTGGCCCTTCGCTGCTCGAGAAGCTCGGCTGTGTCCATGTCTGATGGAACCACAGCAGTTTGCGTGAGATTCCGACAGGGCATAATCCCTGGATGGCCGTATCCAACGACAACAGCCTCGCCGACGAGCTGGGCATCACGGCGGGGATGGCCGTCAGCATCTTCAATTCGCCCAACTACTTCGAGCTCGATCTCGGCGAGCTGCCGGATGATGTCGAGGTGCATCGCGACGCCGAGGATTCGCCTGCAGACCTCTTCCTGATCTTCGCCGACCGGAGCGACGAGGCGGAACGGGCCTTCGAGCGAGCGGTGACCAACATGAGCCGAGATGGTGTCATCTGGTTCGCCTGGCCCAAGAAGCCCTCTGACAGGGACAGCGACATCGACGACGAGACGTTGCGGGAGCTCTTCGAGCCCCATGGGATGGCCGCCGACGGGTCGGTGTCCATCGATGAGACCTGGGAGGGCCTCCGCTTCACCGTCGCCGAAGGAGCGAGCTGGCCGCCCGACGGCGACGCTAGAGAGTGAACCGGTAGGGCAACAGCTCGTCGAGCGTGTGCTCGCGCACCTCGGAGCCATCGGCTCCGGTGACCACCACCCTCTTCACGTCGAACTCGGACATGATCTGGCGGCATCGGCCACATGGATAGGCCCCGTCGACGTCGTCTGCGTCGATGCAGGCCACGAGGACCGTATCCAGATCCCGGGCGCCGGCTGACGCTGCCGCCGCCACCGCATTGGCCTCGGCACAAGAGCTCGACGGGTAGGCGGCGTTCTCCACGTTCGCCGCCTCGAAGACGGTCCCGTCGGCATCGACGGCGACCGCGCCGACTCTGAAGCCCGAGTACGGCGCATAGGCGTTCTCCGCCGCCCGACGCGCCCTCGCCACCAGCGAATCTCTGTCCAGGGTCACGCCAGCAACCCGGCAACGAAGTCGTCGGGGTCGAACTCGGCAAGGTCTCCGACTGCCTCACCGACGCCCACGAACTTCACGGGCACACCGAGGGAGCGCTCCACAGCGATGACTATGCCACCTCTGGCTGTCCCATCCAGCTTGGTGAGAACGATCCCGGAGAGTGGAATCGCCGTGGAGAACTCTCGCACCTGGGCCAACCCGTTCTGCCCTGCCGTCGCGTCGAGCACCAGGAGCACCTCGCTCACCTGATCGCCGCCGGCGACGCGATGGATCTTCTGCAACTCGGCCATGAGGTTCTTCTTGCCGTGGAGACGTCCGGCGGTGTCGATTATCACGACGTCGACCTCTTTGGCCTTCGCCGAGTCGATGGTGTCGAAGGCGACCGAAGCCGGGTCGCCACCCTCCTGGCCGCGAACCACCTGGACACCGACACGATCGCCCCAAGCCTGCAGCTGCTCTCCGGCAGCGGCGCGGAAAGTGTCTGCCGCACCCAGGGTCACCGTCTTGCCCTGGTCGGACAATCGCTTTGCCAGCTTGGCGATCGTCGTCGTCTTCCCGGTGCCATTCACCCCGACCACGACGATGGTGGCCGGTGCGCCGGACAGGACGAGGTAACGATCGGCATCGAGGAGCTCTGAACGCAGCGCGTCCCTGATGGCCAGGCGAGCCTGATCCACGGTCTTCGGGTGAGATCGCCTCACCGCACCCATCACCTCGTTGGTCGCCTCGACACCCAGGTCGGCGGCTAGCAAGGCCGACTCGATGGCCTCCCATGCGCTGTCGTCGAGACCGCCTCCCAGTGCGCGGCGGATCGCAGATCCCAGAACCGACCGGGGCAAGGCTGGCGTCGTCTTGGTATACGCGACCGAGGCCGAGGGGGAAGGAGAACCCGGCGATGTGTCGTCCAGTGCGGGCTTCGAGCGAAACCAATAGGCGATGAAGCCACCGACGAGGAGGACCAGCACCGACACGAGGACGATGAGGAGAGTCGTGTCCATTGGTGCAGACGTTATGCCACTTGATCGGCGGCGAACGCCTCGCGCATGTCCTTGCGGAGCGCTTTGGACGAGCCGCCCGGCTCCATGGTCACGCCGTAGAGCACGTCGGCGGCCTCCATGGTCTGCTGCTGGTGAGTCACGATGATCAGCTGCGCCCGCTGGCGGAACTCGTCCACGATGCGGATGAATCGGCGCAGGTTGGCGTCGTCGAGAGCCGCCTCCACCTCATCGAGCACATAGAACGGGCTGGGTCGCGCTTCGAAGACGGCGAAGAGGAATGCGAGGGCAGCCAGGCTGCGCTCGCCACCAGAGAGCAGGGTCATCTGGGAGACCTTCTTGCCGAGTGGCTGGGCGTCGATGGATACCCCCGACTGGCCATCCTCGGGGTCGACGAGCCTGATCTTGCCCCGCCCGCCCGGGAAGAGCACTCCGAAGTACTTCTCGTACGCCGCGGCGACCTCGGTGAAGGCCTTTTCGAATCTGCTCTGGATCTCGTGCTCCAACGCCGAGATGACCTTTCGCAAATCGGCTCGGGAGCTCTCCACGTCGGCCATCTGCTCGGCCAGGAAGTCATGCCGCTCCTCGAGGTCGTGGAACTCCTGAGCGGCCAGGGGGTTGATCGGGCCGAGTCGACGCAGCTGAGCGACGACATCCTCCATGCGATCCTCGAGGTCGGTGCCTTCGGGTAGATCAGGGCGGGGAGCGTCCATGGCCGCTTCGACATCGCCATCGGCATCACGTCTGATCGCCTCTTCCACCGACTCCCGGCGAAGACGAAGCTCGGTGAGCTTGATGTCGATCTCGCCGATTCGCGCCCTGGCAGCCGACATTCTCTCGGCGCGCTGCTCATGCTCCTCACGGACCTCGGCCAGGTCTGCGCGGGCTTCGGAGTTTCGTTCCCGCAGCACGGCCTGCCGTTCACGTAGCTCGCCCACACGACTCTCCAGGATGGCGACCCCGCGTCGTGCGAAGTCACCAATCGTCTCGAGACGGGCCGGGTCGGCATCGTCGACCACACCGAGATCGAGACGGGACAGCTCGTCGTCGATCCGGCTCTTGCGGTCTTGGAGCAGCCGCTCTCGCTCGATGACGGCGCGGAGCGCAGTCGCTGCCTCCTGCCACTCCGAGCGGGAGGACTCCCGATCGGCGGCGATGGTCACCCGACGGGCCTCCATCTCCTCCCAAACGGCGAGACGGTCGGCCTCCTCACCCTCCAAGGCGGCGAGACGGGAGCGGAGTGTCCCCACCTGTGTCTCGGCCGACCTGATGGAGTCGTCGAGCGAGACCCGCCGCTCCTCGAGTCGGGACCTCTCCTCGGCGAGCCCCCGCACCGACACCTGGATCCGATTCATCGCCTCGGAGAGCCCGGCCAGCCCACTTTCCACTTGCTCCAGCGTCTCCAACGCCTCACGCTCGACGTCCCGGGTCTTCTCGAAGTCGCGCTTGGCAGCCGTGTGAATCGACTCGGCCCTCGCCAGGTCGGTGGCTGCTTGCTCGGCTGCCACCTCCGCCGACTCCAGCATCGCCGAACCGACACCGTCGGGATCGGCGATGCGAACTCCCGACACCGATATCAGGTCTCCCTCCGGCGTCACCGCGCGAAGTGAGGGGTGCTTGGAGATGAGGGCCCAACCCACGCTCCATCCTTCCACGATCATCACATCCCCGAGCAGCCTGCTGGCGAGGCCGGCGTGCCGTCCCGGGCCGAGCCTGTCGACCAGAGCTTCGAGACCGAGAGCGGGAGCGAGCTCAGCGGCAGGACATGCGGTTTCCGACATGGCCGACACGACCGAGACCGAGCCTCCGCCGGTCCCTTTCACCATCTCCACGACGTCCTGGACCGACCCGGCGTCGCCGAAGGCCACCGCATCGGCCCACTCACCGAGAGCGGCATCGACGGCAGCCTCGAGACCTTCCGGGATGTCCAGCTGTGAGGTCAGCGAACCCAACGTCCCCGCAGCGGACTCGACGGCCTGGCGTGCGGCAACGTCGAAACGGCCTTCGAGGGCGGCGGCGATCGCCTCCACCCTGGCGGTCCCCGATGCCACCCCGATACGGGCCGATTCGAGAGTCTCCTCGGCGCTCGACCACCGTTGCTGAGTCTCGGCACGCGTCTTGGTGGCCATTTCGTACTTGCGTTGCAAGTCGGCATGGACGGAGTCCTTGGCCTGGATCTCGGTGTTGATCCGCTCTATCTCATTGGACTCGTCGGCGATCTGAGAGTCGAGGACATCGACGCGGTGAGCCACTTTCTCCAACTCCCGCCGATCCCGGGTCAGGGAGGACTCGAGTGCGCTGAGCTCCCCACGCACGGCAGCCAGCGCACCCTCCGGTGACAGCGAGTTCTGCGTGGCGATGGCCCGCTCCTCGTCCTCGAAGCGGCGGAAGGCCGCCTCTGCGGAAGCGGCCACGATCTCTGCCTGCTTTCGCTCCGACTCGGTCGCCATGAGCTCGTCGGCGATGGCTTCGTGCTCGTCGGTGAGATCGCCACGACGCTCCACCACCGCCTCCCGACGGCCCGACATCGCCCTGCCGCGCTCCTGGGCCACCGAGGCGATGCGACGAAGACGCTCCGCGGTGGTCTCCAACATGGCGGCGGCGGCAGTGTCCCGATCGAGATCGCCGCCAACGGTGGCGGCGATCTCGGTGAGCTCGGAGAGCCGGTGGGACAGGGTCTGGGATCTGGACTGGTCGACACCCATCTGCTCGGAGAGGATCGACTTCTCGGAGACCGAGAGCGTGAGCTCGCGGTCGAGCCTGGACAGCTCCTGGCCTCCGAGATAGAGACGCAAGGCGGTGACCTCGCCTTTCAGCCCTTCATAGCGCTCTGCGGCACGGGCCTGCCGCCGCAACGGGCGCATCTGCCGGCTGATCTCGCCGAGGAGATCTTGAAGCCGGACCATGTCCTCGTCGGTTCGCTCGAGCCGGCGCTCCGAGCGCTCTTTGCGACGACGGTGCTTGAGGATCCCGGCAGCCTCCTCGATCACCGCGCGATGCTCCTCTGCGGAAGCGTTGAGCACGCGGCCGATCTCGCCCTGTCCGATGATGACGTGCTGGTGCCGGCCGACACCCGAGTCGGAGAGGAGGTCCTGGATGTCGAGCAACCGGCACCCCACACCGTTGAGCTCGTAGTCGCTCGACCCGTCCCGGTAGAGACGTCTCGTTATGGCGACCTCATCGAGGTCGAGGTCGATGAGCCGCTCCTGGTTGTCGATGACGAGTGTCGCCTCGGCCTTGCCGAGCGATGGGCGGGTGGCAGTGCCCGCGAAGATCACGTCCTCCATCTTGGGAGTGCGCAGCGACTTGGTCGATTGGGTGCCCAGCACCCATGAGAGGGCGTCGACGAGGTTCGACTTCCCCGACCCGTTGGGGCCGACCACGACAGTGACCCCCGGCCGGAACTCGAGCCGGGCTCGGTCGGCGAAGGACTTGAACCCGGCGACTTTGAGTGACTTCAGATACACAGTTGCTTACCTGGCAAATGACACGTCTGTGATTGCCGGTTCAGGCTAACTGGGTCGTCCCACATCCGACGCATTTACGCTTTCCGGCCCGCCAGATGAGCCGTAGGTGTGCAGGACGTCCCCCTGAGCGGGACCGTTTGCACGAGAAGTCACCGATTCGTCCCCCCTCAAATGTGGCCTTCAACGGGCCGAAGGCCCGCGGGGGGTCTGAGGGGATTCTCCCCCCTCAAATGTGGCCTTCAACGGGCCGAAGGCCCGCGGG
>Ga0299907_10002658_pt1 | contig 11140 bp, 12 predicted proteins | sample RVTome_16_FD_198680 | JGI IMG/M metagenome (GOLD analysis project Ga0299907, IMG submission 198680) | Soil microbial communities from uranium-contaminated site in the Upper Colorado River Basin, Wyoming, United States - RVT152D67 (version 2) ...
GACGGTCCCCCCAATCTGCAGACCCTTGAACCCCAACTCGTCAACAGCCCGGCTCATCTCGGCGATAGCCAATTCCACGTCCTGGAGCGGCACGGTCGCCCCGAAGGCGGCAAACCTCTCGGGACGCTCGGCCACCGCTGTCGCGACGTTGTCGTTCTGCATCCTGGCCGACTCGGCGGCGGCACGGGCCGGCGCCCAATAGAAGTACTCCGAGACGAACGTCGCCAGCCCTTGCACGTCGACACCCATCCGGTCCATGTGCTCGATTCGGGCAGCGGGGCTGGTCAGTTGGTCTGCGATCGAAGGGAACATCACCGTGTTGTGGGCCCTCGAGTCTTCTCCCATGAAATAGTCGTAAGGCTCGTACTCCGGGCGGCGGTGCGGTTCGATCGCTTCCCTGCTGGCGGGTGTGGCGAGATGACAGTGAACGTCGATGATCGTCATGGTTCCTGGAGAGATGGGCTGGCCGCACCCTACAGGGATGCTGCCAGGGGTGATCGCCGGTGACAGACCCACGCCACACAATCCCCAACGAGCGTCGACTGAGCCGACCGGCTGTATATGCCCTGTTGATCCTGGTCACCTTGATACTCGGTCTGAACTGGCCGGTGATGGCGACCGGAGTGGAGTCCATCAGCCCGCTGTGGATGGGTGTGTTCCGCGTATTTGGCGCCCTGCTCGTCATCCTGACCATCACCGCGTCGAGTGGAAATCTAAAGATGCCGGTTCGGTCTGACCTCCCGATCATCTCCTCCCTCGCCATTTTCCGGTTGGCTGCTGTATTCACCATGGTCTTCACCGGCTTGCAGCTGATTCCACCGGGTCGTTCCTCGGTGATCGTATGGACAGCCAGTCTGTGGACCGTCCCGCTCGCCGCGGCATTTCTCGGAGAGAAGATGGTGGGAAGACGCTGGGTTGGTCTGTGGCTGGGCGTCTCAGGGGTATTCGTTCTGTTCGAGCCCTGGCGTCTCTCCTGGTCCGAGCCCGGCGTGATTCTCGGCCACGTCCTCCTCATCCTCGCGGCCATGACCAATGCGGCGACATCGGTGCACATCCGCGGTCACCGGTGGACGATGACACCTCTGCAAGCAATTCCCTGGCAGCTCGCCGGAGCCGCGATCATCCTCCTCATCCTGGCGCTGGTCACCGACGGCATCCCGGAAATCGACTGGACCGGGCAGCTCGGCTGGATCGTCGCATATCAGGGTCTCCTGGCCACCGGCACCGCCTTCTGGGCCCAGATTGTGATCCTCCGCAACCTCGCCGCGGTCTCGGCAAACCTGACCCTGATGGCGGTGCCCGTGGTGGGGGTGGTCTCGTCGGCGCTATTCGTGGGCGAGGAGGTAACGGGCACGCTGGTGGGCGGTCTGGTGTTGATCATCGCCGGGGTGACCATGAACCTGTTGGCCGGAGATGCGGTCGGAGTGTCGACGATTGGCGCCATCGAACCGGAAAGTCAGCCCTGATCTACGCCACCGGCGAAGGCGTTGATCGACGTGAGGAGATGGTCCTCCAGAGCCTTGACCGCAGCATCGGTGTCGCGTCGCTCCAAGGCGTCGAGGATCTCGGCGTGGTCGTGATTCGCCTCTTCACGGAGACCAGGCTTCTGCTGTAACGATGCGCCGATGTACATGACCGACGCATCCTGGAGGTTCCGGATGATTGCGGCCAGACGAGGCGAAGCCGCGGTCTCGTACACCGCCATGTGAAACACCCTGTTCCTGTCGACCCAGTCCACTGAGTGAGGGTCGGCGAGCATCCCCTCGTGCAGCTTGCGGAGCCGGGCGATGAGGGCGTCACTCACATTGGGCACCGCCTGTCGCATTGCCAGCGGTTCGAGGACACGTCGGATCTCGTAGATGTCGTGGACGTCGTCGTCGCTCAATTCAGAGACGATCGCCCCACGATGAGGATCGAACTGCACCAGACCCTCGGTCGCCAGGTCACGTAACGCCTCGCGAACCGGTGTCGTCGAGACATCGAGCATCGCTGCCAGCTCCGCTTGGACGAGGCGACTTCCGCTGCGCAGCTCTCCGTTGAGGATGGCGCGTCGCAGAACACCGAGCACGTACTCATGCGCCGTCTGTCTGCTGGCCGTGAACCCCTGCTCCACCGGATCGATCTTGAATTCTGGCGTCATGCCCTCCATGGCGTTCGATGCTACCGGAGAATCCTCCGATCTCCCGGTCAGGACATTGGGAGTTCGCGTCGAGCCTCCGACCGGCCTGCTTCTACCATCTGTGCCGTGGCTCACAGGAATATCCCATGAAAGCGGTGCGTGTGCTGGGTCCGGGAGAGCTCGAGCTCGCCGACGTTGCCGAGCCCTCACCAGACGGCCAGATACTTGTCCGCTCCCGCCAGGTCGGAATTTGTGGGACGGATACGAAGATCGTCGCCGGGAAGATCCCGGTGTCGTACCCGCGCATCGTTGGCCACGAGCTCGTGGGCGAAGTCGTCTCTGCCCCCGTCGAATCGCCATTTGGTGAAGGCGATCGCGTCCTCGTCGATCCCGGAGTCGCCTGCGGCTGGTGTGCGATGTGTCTCGCAGGACGCACCAACATCTGTCTCAACGGTGGTCTCCTCGGCCGGGATGTCGACGGTGTCTTCACTGAGTACGTGGCCGCTCCAGTGTCACGACTGGTGGCAGTTCCCCCCACCATCGGGGACACGGAATCGGGGCTTCTCCAGGTGCTGGGCACGTGTGTGCATGCGGTCAAGAAGCTGAGCGCATTCCCGGGCCAGGTCGCTGCTGTGATCGGTCTCGGCGTGTCCGGGCAGTTGATCAGCCAGCTTCTCACTCTGCAGGGTGTGAATGTGGTCGGGATCACCAGATCGGAATGGAAACGGAAGCTCGCCGGAGGAGCCGGTGCCGTGGCCACGGCCGATCCATCAGATGCCACCGAGGCCGTGGCCGAGATCACCGAAGGGCTCGGGCCGGCGATCGTCGTGGAAGCGGTGGGAACCGAGCAGACACTTGCGCAGTCGATCTCACTGGCGGCGACCGGTGCCGAGATACTCGTGTTCGGCACCCTCACCGGCGCCGGTGAGGGCCTGCCCTACTACGACCTCTATCACAAGGAATTGACCCTTCACAACCCTCGGGCCGCCCTCATCGGCGACTACTCCGACGCCGTCTCCCTGGCCGCTTCCGGCCTTCTCAAGCTGGAGCCGATCGTCACCCACGTCCTCCGCCTCGATGAAGCCTCCAAGGCGTTCGAACTCGTACACGATCCGTCGTCGCTGAAAGTGCTTATGACTGTGTGAGGCGGGTGGCTCCGGCGATGCGTCCGGATACGTCGCGGCAAGGAGCGTTTGGGCTCGGGATCCGGTATCGCGCCTGGCGTTGTGATGGCACCTGGCACCTCCACCGGTGACGCCACCAGGCCGCTAGCGTCCGAGTATGAGCTTTGACCGGATATCACCTGTGTTCCCGGTCCGCGACATGGAGCTGGCAGTCGAGCACTACCGCAAGCTTGGCTTCGCTGTTCGCGGCTATGAAGGTCCGGAAGTCTATGCATTCGCCGAGCGTGACGGTATCGAATTCCACCTCCAGCAGGTGAATGGCCTGAGACCGAGACGGAACTGCAGCGCGGTGTACCTGTACGTCGATGATGCTGACGCCCTATATGCAGAGTGGAGCCATGCAGGAATCGATGGACGCCTCGTTGAGCCGATCGACACGAGCTACGGACTGCGGGAGGGGGCATCTCTCGATCGGGATGCCAACCTCATTCGTTTCGGATCCGCAATCCCGCGCGGCGCTTGAGCACCGAGGTCCGGCGGCCTCCACCAGTGTTGTGGTGGCTGCGGTAACTTCGAAAGGGTGCGCATCGCCACCTGGAACGTCAATTCGCTGTCGGCGAGGCTCGGCGCAGTGGAGAAGTGGCTGGAGCGGGCGGCACCCGACATTCTTCTCATGCAGGAAACCAAGCTGGCTGACGAGCAGATCCCCCACCTGGCCTTTCAAATGGCAGGTTACGACCTGGCCCACCATGGGGAAGGGCGATGGAACGGTGTCGCCATCGCCAGCCGCGTCGGTATTTCCGACGTGGTCTTCAACTTCGGGGACGGTCCCGTGCGAGACAGCCGGAAGAAGGCGGCAGAAGCGGACTTCGACCCCCTTCGTGAAGCGCGGATGATCAGCGCCGTCTGCGGTGGGATCCGTCTGATCGGCGTTTACGCACCCAACGGAAGAGTCGTGGGGTCACCGTTCTACGAAGGCAAGCTGGCATGGTTGGAGCGGCTGCACCGATGGCTCGCCGATACCCAGTCCCCTGACCACGAACTGGTGCTTGCCGGAGACTTCAACGTGACTCCTACCGACGACGACGTCTGGGATCCTCGTGCCGCCCATGGTGGCACCCACGTCTCCGAACCCGAACGGAGGGCTCTGGCCCGGCTGCGGGACTGGGGTCTGGTCGACGCCTACCGACTCGTCGAGGAAGGAGCCGGACGATTCTCCTGGTGGGACTACCGGGCCGGCATGTTCCACAAGAACATGGGAATGCGTCTCGACCTCGTCTATCTGACCCGGCCGCTCGTGGAACGTGTCGTCTGGGGAGAGATCGATCGCGAAGCAAGGAAGGGTCAGCCGACGCCGTCCGATCATGCTCCGGTAGTGGTCGACCTGGATGAGCCAGGCCGCACATTCGACGCCGGATGGGACGCCGCTCTCCGGCGGATAGCCAATCGCACGAAGTCCTGAACGGCCTCCGCTGTCGGCTCGTCGCATTGGGGTCACCTGACGTCCGAGGGTTTTAGGTGACTCTCGTGAACGAAACCCCTTCGACCGTCGTCTCCTGTTCAGTCGGATAGGAGAAGTCATGTCGTTGGATACCCGGACGGACACAGTCTCGAAGACGGAGAGTCACCTCACCACGAAGTCCACGTTCAGACGGCGACGAATCGTCGTGGCTGCGGTAATGGCAGTCATACTGGCCGGCGCCACTGTCATTGGACTCACCCGCGAGCCGGATCCGGTGCTGGTCTCCGACGGCTCAGGTCGCCTGTCATTGATAAATGTGAATACGGGAGAGCCGGCCTACACGGTGACCGCGGCCGTCAGAGCTCCTGCGGGCACGAAGATCGTCCGCGCCCAGGAGGAGGGCGAGACGACCGAGATCGAGGTTCTCAATCCCGATTCTGGCGAAGTCGTCACGTCCACCCGGGTAGATGGCAGGCTTGAGATAAGAGCGGTGTCACCCTTCGGCGGAGCAGTCGCCTTGATGACCCCGCGACCTAAAACGGCTGACTTGTACGTCCCGGAACCCCGAGACGAGACGACTATCAACGTGGTGTGGAGCGACGGACGCGAGCCGCGCACCTACACCCTCGAAGGAAACTTCGAGCCCGAGACGTTCTCAACGGACGAGGAGACGCTGTTCCTGCTCGAGTTCTTCCCACCCTCTGCCCCGGATCGCTATTTCGTTCGCCAGCTCGACCTCGCCTCCGGTGAGACCTCCAGCGTGGAAACCCCTGACCAGGAACTGGGAATCGAGCTCAATCCTGAGATGCGTGGTCATGCCCGAGCCCAGGCCATGGCACCCGACGGGTCATACCTGTTCAGCCTGTACACGATCGAGAAAGGAGAAACGCCAGTGCACGACCCGGACGATCCCGATACGGATCGCTGGGCCTTCGTCCACACACTCAACCTCGACGAAAAGTGGTCGCATTGCATCTTCCTGCCACTGCCATTCGGAACCAAGTCAGAGTCAGCTCTATCACTGGGCATGTCCGGAGACGGAAAGCACCTGTTCGTGATCGATGCCGCTACCGAGAGCGTGGCTCGCATCGATGCTCGAGAGCTGGAGGTCGAGAGGGTCGAGCATATCCGCGGGCTCTCCTCCAATCAGGCACGACCGGTGGCGGTCGGTCCCGAAATCGTCTACATCGGGATGGGAGACTCGGTCCTGGAGATGGGACGAGACACCCTGATCCCAAATGCCGCCTTTGTCGTCAGCACCGACATGGGAAGTCTCGAGGTGCATGGTCTGGAACTGGCGCCCGATAGTCGCACGCTGCGAGTGGCGCACGGCTCTTCAATCAGTGTTCTCGACATGCCCAGCGAACGCGTGATCGCCACACTCAGCACCCCCGACGCCGACAGCGAGTCGTTCCTCGGTGACCCGGTTGGTGATCGATACGACCTCGAGTTGGAGTGGATAATCCCCGGCGGCTGAGTTCTCACCACAAGCACATGAAGCCGCCCGAGCACCCGGCCCTCGACTTCCGCTCAGCTGACGACGTCGACCGCCCGCCCCGTCTCTGCGCTCTTCACCGCAGCCTCGAGCACCGCGATCACGGCCAACGCCGTCTCCCCGTCGGGCTCCACCGGGCCCTCGCCCCGGATCGCTCGGGCGAAGCCGATGAGCTCGTCGACGACCGGGTCGACCGGAACGAGCTCGACATCCTCAGGAGATGGATCCTCCCGTCGCTGCACGCTCAGCTTCGCCCCCCCATCGGTGTTGTACACCGCGGCGTGCGTCCCGAAGACCGCGATTTCGTTGACCACCGGGGTGAAGAAGGAGGTGGTCAAGGTGGCCAGGACACCGTTGTCGAATTCGAAGGCCAACACGGTGGCCTCGTCGATTGGACGCTCTCTGCCCGCGCGGGTGAATGCACTCACCCTGGCGATGGGGCCGACCAGATAGTGCATGGTGTCGATCTTGTGGACACCGAGTGAGGTCATAGAGCCCAGTGGGCTCTGCTCGGGGTTCCACCGCCAGGCTTCCTCGGGCATCTTGAATCCGTTGGGGACCGACTGGTGAGCGATGATCGTCTCGACATCACCGATCTCCCCAGCGTCCAGCATCTCTTTGATCCGTCGGTTGGCCGCGGTGCGTCTCCGTTGATGACCCACCTGGAGGACCACCCCGGCACCCGACGCAGCATTCACGCATGCCCTGCCGTCGGCGACGGTCGTCGTCAACGGCTTCTCGACGAACATGTGCTTTCCCGCGGCGGCCGCCTGCTCGACCAGGTCGCGGTGGCTCTGGTGGGAGGTGGCAATGAGCACCCCTTCCACTTCGTCGTCTGAGAGCAGGTCGTCCAATGAGGACGCCGGCCGGCACATATGTTTGTCGGCGAAATCGTTACGTGACTCCTCGTTGCGGGCGAAGCAGGTCACCAAACGCGCGGCTCCACCCTCTTCTGTGGCGTTGGCCAGCACGCCGCCCCACCACCCAAGACCGATGAGACCAAGCCCGACCTTTTCGCTTGATTCGCTCAGCATGCGTCGCACGCCTTCATAAATACCCCCATCATCGAGTAGTAGCCGACAAGGACAGACAGTTCAACGAAACCTTCCTCACCGAAACGGGCCTTCATCTCGTCTCCGATCCCATCGTCGTCGGAGTCTGAATGGCACAGGGCGCGCACGAACTCGACGATCATCGCGTCACCCGGATCCGGTACCGGACCCCGTTCTTCCACCGCTGCAAGCGTTGCCACCGCGACCCCTGCTTCCACGGCGAGGGGGCGATGCGAGTTCCACTCGAATTCACAGGCCCGCTCCACTGCGGTGGTCACGATGGCCAACTCCCGGTGGTGGTCGGACAGGCTGGACTGAAAGCGGATCACTGCGCCCAGATCGGCGGCCGCCCGGGCTAGTTCGGGGCGATGCAGCATGGCGGCGTAGGGTCGGATCATCCGCCCACCGCGGCTCGCCGCGATATGGTCGAAAACATCCAATTGGGACGGCGAGGCCTGATCTCTCTCCTCGATCAACCGGACACGGGTCAAGGTCCTCTCCATTCCGAGCTGGATCGTGCATGATATAGGATCAGTCAATGACCGCCTCGACAGTAGCCAAGGTCCAAACCTCACTTGGGTCGATGTCATATGCCGAATATGGGGCTGGACCGCCGATGGTGCTTCTTCATTCACTGCTCACAGACCGGCATGCATTCGATCGGGTGGCTGCCAACCTCCCCGGGAGGGTCATCGCCGTAGATCTCCCCGGCTTCGGCGAGACCAGTCCGACACAACCATCGATCGATTCCTTCGCCGCGTTGATCAGCTCAGGAGTCGATGCAATTCGTGGCGACAACCGACCGGTGACGGTGATGGGCAACGGGCTCGGCGCGTTCGTGGCACTCGCCATGGCCGTCGCCGATGAAGAAAGGGTCGACAGGCTGATCCTGGTCGGCTGTGGCCGCACCTTCCCCGAGAGTGCCAAGCCGGCGTTCGCCGGGATGATCGATGCAGTCGCTTCCGGTGGCATGGCCGCGGTGACCGCGACGGCACTGCGACGGATCTTCACCGAGGAGTACCTCGCCGATCACCCCGAAGAGGTCGAGGAACGAACCCGCATACTGGCCAACACCAATCCGGAGGCGTTCATGACCGCCTGCCGCGCCTTGCAACAGGTGGATTTCAGCGACGTAGCGGGCGACGTCCGAACCCCGACTCTGATCGTCGTCGGTGAAGACGACCAGGCCACCCCGCCGGACATGGCCCGGGCTCTGCACGACTCATTGCCAAACTCCGCTCTGGTGATCCTGCCGGGGGTAGCCCACGCCCCTCAGATCCAGGAGCCGGAAGCCTTCGTCGACGCGATCAGAGATGGCCTGGAGCATGAGTAAATACAAGGTTGTAGTCAGCGATCAGGTGTTCCCCTCGGTGGACATCGAGCGCGATCTCTTGTCTGGCATCGAAGCCGACCTCGTCGTCGCGTCAGGGGATGTCGACGATGTCCTGGAGGTCGCCGCCGACGCCCATGCCATCCTCAACACCTACCTGCCCTGGTCGGCCGACTCGATCGCACGTCTGGACAACTGCCAGATCATCGCCCGCTACGGAATCGGCTTCGACAATGTCGACCTCGCCGCCGCCCGGGATGCCGGCATCGTGGTCACCAACGTCCCCGACTATTCGGTCGAGGAGGTGGCCACGCACGCCCTGGCGCTCATCCTCGCCTCCCTACGCAAGGTCCTCCCCGCCGATGCCTCGGTACGGGAGGGCCAGTGGAGCGTCGACAATTTCCGGCCCATCCATCGTCTGTCCACACTGACCGTTGGTCTCGTCGGGTTCGGACGGATCGCCCGCAGAATCGCTGCGCCGCTGCAGGCGTTGGGGGCGGACATCATCGCCCACGATCCGTATCTCGAACCTGGGCCGGACATGCCGCCGCTTCTGTCCCTGGACGCGGTGCTGAGACAAGCCGACATCATCTCCCTCCACGTCCCACTGACGGAGGAAACCCGTGGCCTCATCGGTGAGGACACCCTTGGAATGGTCAAGGAGGGAGCCATCTTGGTCAACACGTCCCGCGGTCCGCTGGTCGAACTCGATTCACTGAGCAAGGCTCTGGAGACGGGGAGGCTGGCCGCAGCTGCCCTGGACGTTTTCGACATCGAGCCGGTGGACCCTGCTCGGCTCGAGGGCATCCCCAACCTCATCGCCACACCCCACATGGCGTATTACTCCGAGGAGGCCCTCCAGGAGTCACAACGAAAGGCGGCAACACAGGTGATCAAGGTCTTGACCGGTCGGGAACCCGACTATCAGGTGAACTGAAGTGGAAGCACTCCCCGACATCGTCGAGCAGGGGGAGTTCGATGCCGAGGAGTTCGGCGAGGAGCTGAGCAAGGCACCCTCCAACAAGGAACTCGGAACATCGATGTGGTTCGAGAACGAGAAGATCAGGGTTTGGGAGGTACTTCTCGAGCCGGGTGAGCGAGGAGCGTTCCACTCCCACACCACCAACTACTTCTGGACGGTTGTGGATCCGGGGCGAGGACTTCAACGATTCGCCGATGGCACGTATGTGATCCGGGATTATCTGCTCGGTGAGACCAAGTACCTGGAGCACTCCCCCCACTCGGAGCTGATCCACGATCTGGAGAACGTCGGGGATACCAGGCTCCGTTTCGTCACGGTCGAACTGCTGGATTGAGGCTGACCCGGATTGGCCTGGCCCCGTGTGCTCATCGCCGGCGGATCGATCGGGGGTCTGACCACCGCCGTATTGCTCAGAGATCTCGGTTGTGATGTCGAGGTCTATGAGCGCGCCGACTCCGACCTCGAAGACCGCGGGGTTGGGATCGTGGTACTTCCGGTGACCGAGCGTTACTTCGATGAGAGAGGTGGTGGTGGGGAGAGAGTCAGCCTGGAACTGACGTACTGGAACTACGTGGATAGGGAGGGCAACATCATCAGCTCCGACCCCGACCATTTCCGCTTCTCCGGCTGGAGCACTATCTATCGCGCACTTCTCCGCGTCTTCGGCAGGGACCACTATCACTTCAGCCACGAGGTCATTGGATTCGACGAAATCGGCCATGGAATACAGGTCGAATTCGCCCACGGTGGCACCGACGAAGGTGACATGGTCGTGTTCGCCGACGGCATGGCCTCGACCGGGCGGAGCCTCGTCCTCCCCGGGGTGAAACCGGTGTACGCCGGATACGTGGCATGGAGAGGCATCGTCCCCGAGCAGCGTCTGTCCGCGGCGACCCGTTCAGACCTGGCGGACTCGATGATCTATCAGGTCCTAACCGATGGTCACATCCTGGTTTATGCCATCCCCGACAGCCAGGGACGCTCCAGTTCCCCGAATCGCACCATCAACTGGGTCTGGTACCGGAACTACCAAGGCGGAAGGGTCTTCGAAGACCTGATGACCGATGACGACGGCGTGCGGAGACCAGCGACGATGCCCCCAGGGTCGATCCGTGAGATTCACTTGGAGGAGATGAGGGCCCGCGCCGCCGAGGTTCTGGCTCCGCAAATCGCCGATGTCGTTCTCCAGTGTGACCAGCCCCTGATCCAGGCCGTGTACGACGTGGAAAGCCCGCGCATGGTCTTCGGGAGGGCATGTCTCCTCGGTGATGCCGCCTTCACCCTGCGTCCTCATATCGCCGCGGGCCAGGCAAAGGCGTGTGCCGACGCCTGGGCATTGCGCGACGCATTGAGCGAGACCTCAGGTGACGTCGATTCCGCTCTGGCCAGATGGGAGGCGGGGCAACTCGAGCTGGGCCGTTCGGCGCTGCGACGCACCAGGGAGATGGGTGAGGCGAGCCAAGTCTCCGGAAAGATGGTGCCGGGAGACCCCACCTGGAAGTTCGGGTTGTGATCGTCGAATTCGTCGCTGTCGGAACGGAGCTGCTCCTCGGCCAGATCGAGAACTCCAACGCCG
>Ga0299907_10002659_pt1 | contig 11134 bp, 10 predicted proteins | sample RVTome_16_FD_198680 | JGI IMG/M metagenome (GOLD analysis project Ga0299907, IMG submission 198680) | Soil microbial communities from uranium-contaminated site in the Upper Colorado River Basin, Wyoming, United States - RVT152D67 (version 2) ...
CGTGGTCGACCTGCTCGCGGTGCGGGCCGCCCCCCGGGTGGTTCGCACCGGCCCCCACGTCATGGCCCGGGGCGTGCGCGGTCCCCTGATCCTGGAGGTCGAGGCACCGGGCGCGGCCCGGGTGCGCCAGCCCGTCCCCCCCGATCTCGGCCTCGAACCGTCCGAGGCCGACGGGCGCCTGGAGTCCAGCCTCCTGCCCCGCCGGCGGGGGCGTCACGTCCTTCCCGCCGCCGCCGTGCGGGTGGAAGGCCGCCTCGGCCTGGCCCGGGTCACCTCCCGGAGCGGAGCGGCCGGCGAGGTGCTGGTGTATCCCGACCTGCCCGCCGCCCACCGGCTGGTCACCGCGGTGCGCCAGGGCCGTTTCCGCGACCCCGGGCTCCTCACCCGGGGGCCCCTCGGCCTCGGGACCGACTTCGAATCGATCCGGGACTACCTACCCGACGACGACATCCGTCAGGTCAACTGGCGGGCCAGCGCCCGGGTGGGTCGACCCATGAGCAACCAGTACCGGGTGGAGCAGGACCGCAACGTCGTCTGCTGCGTCGACGCCGGCCGCCTCATGGCCGCGCCGGTGGCCCAGGACGTCACCCGTCTCGACGCCGCCCTGGACGCCGCGGTGGCGGTCGCCCTCGTGGCCGACGAGGTCGGCGACCAGTGCGGGGTGCTCGCTTTCGCCGACACGGTCAAGCGGCGGGTCCCGCCCCGGCGCCGGGGTGGGCGCGCCGTGGTGGAAGCCCTCTTCGACCTGGAGCCCACCCCGGTGGAGTCGGACTACGAAGCCGCCTTCCGCCGGATCGGCGGGGGCAAGCGGTCCCTGGTCCTGGTCTTCACCGACCTGCTGGAGGAGACCGCCGCCCGGCCCCTGGTGGAGGCCATCCCCGTCCTGGCCCGCCGGCATCACGTGGTGGTGGCCAGCGTGCGCGACCCCGACCTCGATGCCGTGGTGCGCACGCCGCCGACCCAGATGGCCGACGTGTTCGCCGCCGCCGTGGTGGTCGACGCCCTCGCGGCCCGGGAGCGGGCAGCGGCCCAGCTCCGGCGGGCCGGCGCCGAGGTGCTCGAAGCCCCGGCCCACGCCCTGGCCGCCGCCTGCGTGGCGACCTACCTGCGGGCCAAGGCCCGGGCCCGGCTCTGAGGAAGGGCAGAGTCAAAAGGCAAAGGCGCAATGAATGGAACGGGTGGTGGTTTGGGAGGCGGGCGGACTTTGACGTCGCCCATGTTGCGACAGTGGCCGGTGAGGTGCCGCCTTGGGTAGTGCCGGTGAGGTGCCGCCTTGGGTAGGTGCAGCAGGAAATGCACCTGCGGGGTGCATTTCCTGCTGTTCCTCCCTCAGCGACGCAACAACAACCACACCCGACGCCCAGGCACCACCCCACCCCCTTCGTTGCGTTTTGCAGTCGCTAGCCGGCCGAGCCGCCTGCTTCCGGGCGGCCGCGCCAGAGGACGAGGCCCCAGTAGAGCGCAGCCAGGGCCGTCCCCACGGCCACCGCCAGCCCGGGTCCGAGCCCGGTCGGGGTCACGAAGCCTTCGACCATCCCGGCCAGGACGAACCAGGGGGCGGTCCCGAGCACGATGGCGGCTCCCTGGCGGGCGGCGAGGGGCACCGCCACGCGACGTGGCCGCCGCCCGGGATCGACCAGCGCCCAGCCGATGGTCATGCCCGCCATCCCGGCGACGGTGATGACCGACAGCTCCAGCACCCCGTGGGGCGCCACCAGCTCCACGAACGGACCGGGGCGGCCGGCGGCGGCGGCCAGGCCGGCCACGCCTCCGATGATCACCCCGTTGTAGATGAGGACCACGGCAGTGCCGACGCCGGCGGCGATGCCGGCCGCGAAGGCCATGAACGACACCTGGATGTTGTTGGTCAGGATCTCGCCGGCCAGCGCCGCCTGGGCTCCGACCGGGAGGCCCAGATCGCCGCCGGCGTGCTCGCCCACCGCCTGGTACTCGCCGGGCAGGAGCCCGGCGGCGGCGGGAGGGTCGGCGACCGCCCACACCGCCATCAGGACGGCGGGAACCAGCATCAGCGCCCAGCACAGCACCACCATCCCGGGCCGCTGCCGGACCAGGCGCCAGTAGCCGGTGGCGAAGAAGTCGCGCACCGATTCGCGGCGCCGCTCGCTGGCGTAGACGAGGTGCCGAGCCCGGCCCACCAACTCCTCCAGCGCCACCGTGGTGGGGTCCCCCGGCCAACGCTGACGGGCCAGGGCCAGGTCGGCGGCCGCCGCCCGGTAGGCGGCCCCCAGGCGTCGCACCCCCGTCGGACCCAGTCGCTGAGGGCGGCGGCGGGCGTCGCGCACCAGCCCGCCCAGCTCGTCCCATTCGGCGGATCGTTCCCGGCGGAAGCGGTCTAGGTTCGTCATGTGGACTACGAGGATCGCATCTCCATCCCCACCCCGGAGGGAGTGGAGATCGAAATGGTCCTGGCCGGGCTGGGATCCCGGCTGGCCGCCGCCCTGATCGACTGGATCATCATCAACGGCGTCCTGCTCTCCCTGTGGGTCGCCGGGCTGGTCGTCGCCTCTCCTTTCGACCTGGCTGGAGGGGTGCTGGCAGCCGGGCTGATCTCCGCCACCTTCCTGGTCCTCTTCGGCTACGACACGGCCTTCGAGACGCTCAACTCCGGCCGCACGCCGGGGAAGCGGCTTCTGGGGATCCGGGTGGTCCGCTACGGAGGCGCGCCGCCCGGCTTCCTGGCCGCTGCCATACGCAATCTCCTGCGCCTGGTGGACGTGGCCATCCTTCCCGTCGGGGTGCTCTGCATCCTCTTCACCGCCCGCAACCAGCGCCTGGGTGATCTGGCCGCCGGCACCCTGGTGGTCCGGGAGCTGCGGGCCGGGGTGGCGGCGCCGGCTTCCTGGGCGGCCGGCGACTGGAGCGCCGTCGACCGCTACGCGACGTGGGACGTGAGCGGGGTGACGCCCGCCGAGGTGGCCACGGTGCGGCGCTTCCTGGAGCGGCGCCACAGTCTCGAGCCTGCCGCCCGGCACCACCTCGGTGAGGAGCTGGCCGGCCGTCTCCGGCCCCGGGTGCCGGGGGCTTCACCCGCCATCAGCGCCGAGGAGTTCCTGGAGGGGCTCTCGGCGGCCAAGGCGGCCCGGGCCTGACGCCCATCACACGGGGGACACCCCCGGACCCCCATCACACCGGGGGACACCCCCGGACCCCCATCACACGGGGGACACCCCCGGACCCCCGGGGGGTCAGGGTTCGACTTCCCGGCGTCCTTCCAGGGCCCGGCCCAGGGTGATCTCGTCGGCGTACTCCAGGTCGCCACCCACCGGCAATCCGCTGGCGATGCGGGTCACCCGCACGCCCAGGGGGCGGAGCAGGCGGGCCAGGTACATGGCCGTCGCCTCCCCTTCGATGTTGGGATTGGTGGCCAGGATCACCTCCCGGACGTCCTCCTCGCCCACCCGGGTGAGCAGCTCCCGCACCCGCAGCTGCTCGGGGCCGACCCCTTCGATGGGCGAGATGGCGCCGCCCAGGACGTGGTACAGCCCCCGGAACTCCCGGGTGCGTTCCACGGCCACGATGTCCCGGGCGTCCTCCACCACGCAGACCAGGGTCGGGTCCCGTCCGACGTCCTTGCAGTAGCGGCAGCGGTCACCCTCGGCGATGTTGAAGCAGCGCCGGCACCAGGACACCTTGTCCTTGGCCTCCACGATGGCCCGGGCCAGCCGTTTGGCGTCCTCGGCGGGGACGCGGAGCAGGTGGAAGGCGATCCGCTGGGCCGACTTGGGCCCGACCCCGGGAAGCCGTCCGAGCTCCTCGACGAGGTCCTGGACGGGCCCCTCGAAGACGGTGGACACGATGGCCGGCGTCGCTAGGAGAAGAGGTTGCCGAGTCCGGGGGCGAGCCCTCCGGTGATGCCACCCAGACGTTTGGCCTGAAGCTCCTGGGACTGGCGCAGGCCCTCGTTGACGGCGGCCACGATGAGGTCCTGGAGCATCTCCACGTCCTCGGGATCGACGGCACCGGGGTCGATCACGATCGACTCGAGCGTGCCGGTGCCGGTCACCACCGCCTTGACGGCCCCGCCGCCCACCGATGCCTCCACCGTCTCGGCGCCCAGCGCCTCCTGGGCTGCGGCCATGTCGGCCTGCATCTTCTGGACCTGCTTCAGCATCTGGTTCATCTCGTTCTGGCTGGGCACGGCCGCTCTCCTTTGGGCGAAGTCACTCGCGCACGATCTCGCTCTCGACCGTGGCCCCGAAGGTCTCGATCACGAGGTCGAGGGGAGAATCTACCCGGCCGCGGTCGGGGGCCCCGTCGTCCTCGTCCTCCTCCACGGGCGCCGCCGACCCTTCGCCGGTGAGGGAGAGGCTGTCGTCGACCACGACGCGGACGCGGACCGGGCGTCCCAGCTCGGCGGCCAGGGCGGCGGCCACGGTGCGGGCCTCGTCGGTGATCGACGGGAGGTGGTGGGCCCGGAACTTGGTGGGGAGACCGAGCACGACGATGGAGCCCTCCACCCGGACGGGATGGGCTTCCTTGGCCATGGCCTTGAGGCGAGGCTTGAAGCCGGAGAGGGCCTTGGGCCAGGCCAGGATCACGTCGTCGAGGTCGAGTGGGGCATCTTCGCCCCCGCCGGGCGTGGGCGGGGCCGGCGCCGCGTCCACGGGCGGGGCCGGCGCCGGTGGTAGCGGCGGGGCGACGGCCGGGGGTGGGGTGGCGTCGGCCAGTGCCCCGAGGGCCATCCTCGGCCCCGGGCGGGCTTCGGCCCCGGGCTCGGGTGCCGGGCGGGCGCGGGGAGTGGACGGAGGAGCGCTCGAGGGCGCAGCGCGACCGGCCTCGGAGATGGCGACCCGGAGCTCGCTGACCAGCTGCTCCAGGCGGACGAGGCGCTCGGTCAGGGCCTCGAGGCCGGGGCCCGCCGCCGTGTCGGCCCGGGCGAGGCGCACCAGGGCCACCTCGAGGACCAGGCGAGGGTCGGGAGCCCGTCGGATCTCCACCGCCGCCTCGCCCAACCGCTCCAGGGCCCGGACCACCCCTGGCGCCCCCAGGGCCTCGGCCTGGGTCAGCAGCCGGGCCCGCTCCTCTTCGGGCGCCTCCAGGCGGACCCGGCCCCGGGTCGAGGCGAGGAGGAACGCCTCCCGCAGGTGGCGCAGGAGATCGTCGGCCAGCTGGCGGGCGTCGACGCCGGCGCCGAGCAGCCCGTCGAGTCGGCCGAGGAGCTCGGGCACGTCGCGGGCGGCCAGCGCCTCGAGAATGGCGGAGCGCTCGGCGAAGGGGGTGCCGCCGAGCAGAGCCCGCACCTGATCGGGGGCGAGCTGCCCGTCGCCGTGGGCCAGCGCCTGGTCCAGCAGGGAGAGGGCGTCACGGGCTGAGCCTCCCGCCCGGCGGGCGATGACGGCGAGGATGGCGGGGTCGGCATCGATCCCCTCCCGGCGGGCCACCTCGCCGAGGTGGGAGGCGAGCAGGTCGGTGGGGAGCAGCGTGAACTCGAAATGCTGGGTGCGGGACCGGATGGTGGCCAGCACGGTCTGGGGATCGGTGGTGGCCAGCACGAAGATGACGTGAGCGGGCGGCTCCTCGAGCGTCTTGAGCAGGGCGGTGGACGCCTCCTTGGTGAGCATGTGCACCTCATCGACGATGTACACCTTCCGGGCGCCTCCGGCGCTGCGGTAGGCCACGCGCTCGAGGAGGGAGCGCATCTCGTTGATCCCCCGGTGGGAGGCGGCGTCCAGCTCGACGACGTCCATGGACGTCCCGGCGGTGACCTCCACGCAGGACGGGCAGGCGTTGCAGGGCTCGCCGTCATCGCCCCGGGCGGCGCAGTTGAGCGCCTTGGCCAGGAGCCGGGCGGTCGTCGTCTTGCCCGTCCCCCGGGGCCCCGAGAACAGGTAGGCGTGACCCACGCGGCCCTCGCGGACGGCGTTGCGCAGGGCACCCGAGACCGCGTCCTGTCCGACGAGCTCGGCGAAGGACTGGGGCCGGTGCTTGCGGTAGAGCGACTGGAACGCCATCGCAAGGCAACCTTACAGACCGTGCACCCGCCGTCGACCCGGGGGTTCCAGGTACCAGCACCGTCGCTCGCTCAGGCCAGGCAACCCTGCGGCACACGGGGCGATCCGCGGAGAGCTGCTTCCTCCCGGACCTGACTCGGTTTGCGGGACCCCGTTGCGCAGGACCCGGCCATCGACGCTGCGTGCGGGCCGAACTCCTGGAACCGTCTCAAGCCTCGGGCGGGGATTCAGCCCCCCATACGTGGATTTGGGGTACAGGGCACCACGAACTCCCCGCCTAGCACGGTCCGAGGGGCATGTTAGCGGTGGCCGCTAGCATGTGGGCCCTCGGAGAGCTGCGGGAGCGGCCGAACCGGCACGCTTGGAAAGCGTGTGAGGGGCAACCCTCCGTGGGTTCAAATCCCACGCTCTCCGCTGCGGGCGGTGGTGCCCGGGCTGCGGTGGCAGGCCCACTAGACGGCCCGGCGCCACCCGTCGGATCTGTAGGACCAGCCGCTGTTGGAGCACAGGCTCACACCGAGCACCTCGGCGCATGCCCCTGCCCCATCGCCGGGTTCGGAGGGGGTGGTCGGCGGCGTGGTCGGTTCCTGACCGCCCGGTGAGGGTTGGGGTTCGGCCGCCGGAGCGGGCGGCTCGGCGGCGCTCTGCGCCGGGGGGGGCGGCTGGTTCCGGGACCCGAGCACCATCGGAGCCTTGGAGCGGTCGACCATCACCGGCTGGCGATTCGGGTAGTCCTTGGCGATCTGGGTCTGGGCCCAGGAGAAGGATTCCTGCACCGAGCCCGAGGCCCGGCCCTGCAGCATGGCCCGATGGACCATGTACTCCACCAGGTAGCTGTGGCCCAGAGCGGAGTTCTCGTAGGCGAGATCGGGTTCGGCCGCCGCGGCCGTGAGCACCCGACCGGGGGCCAGAGCGTCGTCGAACCCGCTGCCGTAGCAGCCGGCGATCCCCAGCCACACCGAGCGGGCCTCGACGTTGCGGAGGATGCCGGCCACTTCGCCGTCGTAGACCGGTGCCCCGTCGGAGGCCACGATGGCCTCGTCCGTCGCCTCGCCGTCGCGGTCGGCGTCGCCGGTGACCTGGCGGACGTGGCCCGAGTAGAAGAAGACCACCGTGGCGTCGGCCGAGGCCCGGCCGGCCAGCCAGGCCAGGCCGGACCGGATGTTGTCCGCCGTGGCCTGGTGGTCCAGGAGCAGGACGCGGCGCTGCCCGGGCACGCCGTAGGCGGCCAGGGCGGAGTCCACCTCGCGGGCGTCGGCCGTGCCCGCCTTGAGGTCGGCGTCGCTGCCCGGATAGTCGTCGATGCCCACCATCAGGGCCCAGACACCCCCGTCTCTGGGTCCGGCCGCCGGCGGGAGAGCCTTGGTGGGCTTGGCCGCCCTGGCGGGCCGGGGGAAGCTGGGCGGCGCCACGATGGGCCGGTCGACGGCGGGGGTTTGAGCCGGAGCGGCGACGGCGAGGTCGGGTTCCGCGGGGGCGGACCGGGCCAAGGCGTTCCCGGCCTCGGTGGCCCGCATGAGCCGGGAGAGCATGCGGGAGTGCGACCGGCCGGCGCGGGCGGCGGGCTCGATCCTGGCGGCGGGGACCATGTCGGCGGGGGCCGAGGGTGAGAACCCGGTCGGTGCTCCCAGGGCGCCGGCCCCGACCAGAACGATCACCGAGACGAAGAACGAGCAGCTCCAGCGCTTCTGGCGGCGCGCTGCTCGGGCACGCCGGACGGCCCCAACCCCGCCCGGCGCAGGCCGAACGAGGCCATCATTCGCCGGGGGCGAGGGTGATTCCTTGTGCGAAGACGATCTTGAGTTCGAGATCGCGAGTCCCCCTCCACCAATGGCCGCTCAAGCGACCGAAGAAGTGGTTGCTACCGTTCGCCCGTGAGCCAGAGTTTAGGCGATTTGATGGGGTATGCGCTGGATGAGGCTTTTGCGGCGATTGCCCATTTTGACGTCCCGGTGGGGGCGGTGGTGGTCCAAGCGGACGGTGAGGTCCTTACTCGTCGGCACAATGAGCGGCAACTGGCCCAGGATCCGACCGCGCACGCCGAAATTCTCGCTCTGCGGGATGCGGCGGCCACGTTGGGTCGCTGGCGTCTCGACGACTGCCTCCTGGTGGTGACCCTCGAGCCGTGCCCCATGTGCGCAGGCGCCGCCCTCGCGGCCCGGATCGCCACCGTCGTCTTCGGCGCTCCCGACCCCAAGGCCGGAGCCTGCGGCAGCCTCTACAACCTTTGCGCCGACCCGCGGCTCAACCACGAGATGTCCGTGGTCCCTGGAGTGCGGGCCGACGAGGCGGGCGAGCTTCTGCGCCGGTTCTTCGCCGAGCGCCGCACCGGCCGCCCATGAGGATCCGTGCCGCGCATACACTCCCCGCCCGGAGGGATGCGAGAGCGGCCGAATCGGACGGTCTCGAAAACCGTTGAGCCTCCGGGCTCCGTGGGTTCAAATCCCACTCCCTCCGCGCTGAAGGCCCAGGTCAGGTGATACTTTTCCCCGGCCTGGGCCTTTGTCTTGAGCGAGGGTGCGCAGGCCCTTGTCAACGCTTTGTCAACATGCACGCGTGGCAATTCGTTCGCGCCGGACCCAACCCTTTCAGGGCGCCCAGCGGACACGAATCCGGCGGCGCTGGGGAACGACGACCGCACCGGCGAGGGCCTCCAACGGGTGGTCGTCGAGCAGGTTCTGGAGCAGGCCAAGGGGCTCGTCGCGCAACTCGGCGACCTGGATATGGACCAGGCCTTCGGGGCGTTGTGCCGTTACGCCCGCGACCATGACCAGCGGCTCGCCGCCATCGCGCGAGCAGTGGTTTCCGTGAGCTGCCCGGGCAACGTCTGATCGAGCACGCGCACTCTCAGGCCGTCAGGCCACCCTCTTCGGCCGGCTGAGGCGACCAAAGACTCGTGGCGACCTTGGCGCACCAGCTGATCGACGTCTCGTCTCTCGGCGGAAGTGAAACCGATGGACGGATGCGGCGTAGCGGGTGGGTGCCTATCCGTCGATCTGGGCCAGGTGGTCCGCCGTACCGCCCCGCCATTCCAGCAGGAACAAGGTGGCGTCGTCGTCGGTGTCTCCGCCTCGGGCGCGCTTGAGAGCGTGGGAGAGCCGGCGCACGGTCTCGGCCACGGGCCCACCATCGTGGTCGACGTGCTCGAGCGCCTCGATCAGGCGGGACTCGCCGAACAGCTCGCCACCGCTCAGGTGCTGCTCGGTGATCCCGTCGGTGAAGAACAGCACCCGGTCACCCGGCTCCAACGTCTCCTCACTCACCTCCGGGTCGGCGCCACCGAAGCCGACCGGCAGCGTGGTGGGGCTGTCCAGGACCCGAACCACCCGGCCACCACGCAGCAACAGCGGATGCGGATGACCGGCGTTGACCCACAGCAGCCGGCCGGAGCCGACGTCGAGATGGGCCATCTGCACGGTGGCGAAATGCTCCTCGTCGAACTGCTCGGTGATGGCCCGGTCCATGGCCGCATAGAGGTCGGGCAGCTCGACGTCGTCCCGGCGGGCATGCCGGTAGGCCGCGATGGCGACGGTTGCCATCACCGCCGCGTCCAGGCCGTGGCCCATGGCATCGATGATCGCCACATGCAGGGCGTCGCCGTTGAGGGCGTAGTCGAAGCTGTCCCCGGCCACGCTGTAGGCGGGCTCGAGAATCCCAGCGACGGCCACCTGCGGGGTCGTCATGATCAGCGGCGGCAGCAGCGTCCACTGCATCTCCGCGGTCAAGCTCATCGCCTGCCGGCGCCGGGCCTGGAAGAACCGGTCGGTATACATCCCCTTGGTGACCAGGACGTCGGCCAGCAGGCCGGCGAAGCGAGGCGCCAGACGCCGATCGTGCTCATCCCAACGGTCCGACGTGAAGGCCAGCACCCCCACCCGATCCGTGCCGTCCAGCAACGGCACGAACACCCGGACGCCGTCCGCCACCGCCTGCTCGACCGGTTCATCACCGAGGAAGGCCCGACCGGCCAACGATCCGTCGATCGACACCGGCTCCTCCACCAGCAGACCCCGCCCCGGCAGCGGCACGAGAGTCAGCTGGTCGTAGTCCTGCAGCAAGACGGTGACATCCCGGCCCCCGATCACGGCGATCACCTCCGCCACCAACGGGGCGATCAGCTGAGGCGGCATCTCATGCGCACGGTCGATCAACGTGCCCAACAGCCGCTCACCAAAGCCCTCCGACCGATCGACAGCCACCGGCGCGCGCCTTTCCTCAGGCATGATCAACATCCTGCCCGACCCGGGCGCCGTCTTGTCGCCTCGCGGTCCTGCGCGTCGTTAAGACGCCATCGGCGGCTGGGGTGAACCTTGCCGAGCGACGGGGGGGCTCGGGGAAGCGGGCGCCAGGGTCCCGTCGATGACCGATTGAGCAACGTCGATGAGGAGCAGATTGTGGCCGCGGGCGTGGTTGCGCAGCCACGAGAAGGCGCCGTTCATGTCGAGGTGGGTGCGTTCGGCGAGGATGCCTTTGGCCTGCTCGATCATGATCCGGCTGTTGAGAGCGTGGTTGAGCTGGTCGACCACGATGTGGGCCTGCAGGGCGGCGCGGTGCTGAAGGATGGCGATGGTGGCGACGTCGGCCAGCGCTTGGGCGGCGACGACGTCGGCTTCGTCCAGCACACCCTCGTGGTCCCGGAACAGGTTGAGGGCGCCGATGGTGACACCTCGGAGGCGCATGGGGATGGCGTGGACCGACCGGAAGCCGGCCTCCACGGCGACGGGCCCGAACCGGGGCCAGCGTCCGTAGTCCCTGGCCAGGTTCTGGTTGAGCACGGGTTCGCCGGTGCGGTAGCAGTCGAGACAGGGACCTTCCTGGGATTGGAGCTCGAACAGCTCGACCAGGCGCATCTCCTCGCTGGAGGAGGCCACCACCCGCAGGTCCCCTTCGGGGGCGACCAGCATCAGGCCGGCGGCAGCCACGTCGAGCACGTCCACACACCGGTCGGTGAGCAGGGTCAGCAGCTCCACGACGTCGAAGTCGTCAACGAGAGTGTCGGCCAGCTCCACCAACGTCCGGGCCAGCAATGCTTCCCTCGGCATCGGACCCTCCCTTCGGCACCGCTTCCGCGCCCATTGGCACGCGGGCGGATCTCGCTGACGATTTTAATCCCGGTCGGGGGAGCAGCGGCTAGACATCCCACGGCCGGGGACGGCCCCCGG
>Ga0299907_10002660_pt1 | contig 11134 bp, 7 predicted proteins | sample RVTome_16_FD_198680 | JGI IMG/M metagenome (GOLD analysis project Ga0299907, IMG submission 198680) | Soil microbial communities from uranium-contaminated site in the Upper Colorado River Basin, Wyoming, United States - RVT152D67 (version 2) ...
GGCGGTCCTCATGGCCGGGGATTGTACCGGTGACGCGGTGGCTCCGGGTCCCGAGCGCGATCGCCGAGCATGAGAAGATGGCCGGGAGCCCCCTGAACCGCAGGGCCCGCTCGGATCATCCCAAGGCCATGAGCGTCCGCCCGGGGCCTCGCATTCGCGCAGCGTCCACATCGTGGCTGGCCCTCGCCGGGCTGCTCTCACTGCTGGCGCTGGCGGCGTGCGACCGCTCGCCCGAGGTGGGGGCCACGCCCAAGCCGCCGGCCGTGACGGTGGTCGCGGCGGCCCGGCAGCGGGTGCCGGTGTACGGCCACTACGTCGGCCAGACCGAGGCCGTCAAGACCGTCGAGGTGCGGGCCCGGGTCGAGGGGTTCATCGAGCGGCAGGCGGTGACCGACGGCGCCGACGTCAAGGCGGGCGAGCTGCTGTTCGTCATCGACCCGCGCTCCTTCGAGACCGCGCTGCGCCAGGCGCAGGCCAACGTCGCCCGCGACACCGCCCAGCTGCACCAGACGGAGGCGGCGCTGGTCCAGCGCGAGGCCGACCTGCACCAGGCGCAGGCCAACCTCGAGCGCGACCTCGCGCAGCTCGCGAACGCGCGCACCCAGGAGCGTCGCTACGGCACCCTGCTCGAGCAAGGGCTGGTCGCCCGCGAGCAGTACGACCAGCTCCGCACGAACCTGAGCGCGCTGGAGGCCACGGTCCAGGCCGACCGGGCGGCGATCGACAACGCCAAGGCGGCGCTCGGTGCGGCCCGGGCGACGATCGAGAACGCGCGGGCCGTGGTCCGCGCCGGCGAGGCGGCGGTCGAGACCGCCCGGATCCAGCTCGGCTACACGACCATCCACTCCCCGCTCGACGGGCGCATGGGCAGGGCCGAGGTCCGGGTCGGCAGCCTGGTCGGCCGCTCGGACTCGACCCTCCTGGCCACGGTGTCCACGGTGGACCCGATGTACGTCAGCTTCAGCGTGAGCGAGCGGGAGGCGCTCTCGGTGTGGCGGCAGCGGCCGGAGCGGCTCGACGACGTGGGCATCAGGCTCACCCTGCCCGACGACAGCGTGTACCCGCACAGCGGCCGCCTGGACTTCGTCGACCGCGCCGTCGATCCGCGGACGGGCACCCTGGCCCTGCGGGCCGCGTTCCCCAACCCGCGCCGGCTGCTGCGCCCGGGACAGTTCGTGCGCCTGCGCGTCCTCCTGGAGGAGCGCCCCGACGCGGTCGTCGTGCCGCAGGCCGCGATCCAGGAGAGCCAGGGCTCGGCCTCGCTGTTCGTCGTCGGCCCGGACCAGACGGTGCAGGCGCGCACCGTCCGCATGGGTCCCCGGATCGGGCCGCTGTGGGTCGTCGACGAGGGCGTGGCGCCCGGCGAGACCGTCGTGGTCAAGGGGCTGCAGCAGGTCCGGGCGGGGATGCGCGTGGAGCCGACCGTCGAGCCACTGCCGCCCGTGACCGGGAGCTGACCGCGGTGTTCGTCAACTTCTTCATCGATCGGCCCATCTTTGCCTCGGTGCTGGCGATCGTGATCGTCGTGGCCGGCGCGGTGGCGATTCCGTTCCTGCCGATCGCGATGTTCCCGGAGATCACCCCACCGCAGGTCGTCGTGACCGCGACCTACCCCGGCGCGAGCGCCGAGGTCGTCGAGCAGACGGTGACCACGCCCATCGAGCAGCAGGTCAACGGCGTCGAGAACATGATCTACATGTCCTCGCGCAGCGGCAGCGACGGGACGATGACACTCACGGTGACGTTCGAGGTGGGCACCGAGCTCGACATCGCCGCGGTGAACGTGCAGAACCGGGTCGCGATCGCCCAGGCCAAGCTGCCGGCCGAGGTGATCCGGCAGGGGCTCAGCATCACCAAGCAGTCCCCGGACCTGGTCGAGATCGTGGCGCTGACCTCGCCCGACGGCAGCCGGGACGAGCTCTACCTCTCCAACTACGCCACGCTGCAGGTGGTCGACGTGCTGGCGCGGGTGCCCGGCGTGGGCCAGGTGACCGTGTTCAACGGGCGGGACTACGGCATGCGCCTGTGGCTGAACCCCGACCGGCTCGCGAGCCTCGGCCTCACCGCCGGCGACGTGGCCGACGCGGTGCGCGAGCAGAATCTGCAGGCCGCGGCCGGGCAGATCGGCCAGCCCCCGGCGCCGCGCGGCCAGCAGTTCCAGTACACCGTCACCACGCGCGGCCGCCTGTCGACGCCGGAGGAGTTCGCGGACATCATCCTGCGCACCCGCGCCGATGGCTCGGTCCTCCGCGTCCGCGACGTGGGCCGGGTGGAGCTGGGCGCGCAGAACTACGGCTCGTTCGGTCGCGTCGCCACCAAGCCCGCCGCGCTGATCGGCATCTTCCAGCTCCCCGGCGCCAACGCTCTCGAGGTGTCGCAGGGCGTGCAGGACGCCGTGGCCCGGCTGGCGCCGAGCTTCCCGAGCGGCGTGACGCATACGCGTCCCTACAACACGACCGAGTTCGTGCGGGTCTCGATCGCGGAGGTCGCGGAGACGCTGCTCATCGCCATCGGGCTCGTCATCCTGACGGTCTACGTCTTCCTGCAAGACTGGCGCACCACGCTGATCCCGACCGTGACGATCCCGGTGTCGCTGGTCGGGACGTTCGCCGTCATCAGCCTGTTCGGGTTCTCGATCAACACGCTGACCCTGTTCGGGCTCGTCCTCGCCATCGGAATCGTCGTGGACGACGCCATCGTCGTCGTGGAGAATGCCCAGCGCCATCTCGACGAGCCGGGCCGGACCCCGCGCGAGGCCACGCGGCTGGCCATGGCCGAGGTCACCGGGCCCGTCATCGCCACCTCGCTCGTGCTGATGGCGGTGTTCATCCCGATCGCCTTCCTGCCCGGCATCACCGGCCAGCTCTATCGGCAGTTCGCGCTGACGATCGCCGTGTCGGTCGCGCTCTCCACCGTCAACGCCCTGACCCTGTCGCCGGCGCTCTGCGCCCTGCTGCTGCGGCCGGTGGGCGCCAGGCGTCGGCGCTGGCCGGCGCGCGCCTGGAACGCGGGGTTCGCCCGGCTCACCGCCGGCTACGATCGCGCCGTGCGCCACGTCGTCCGCCGGGCGGCGCTGGCCCTGGTCGTGCTGATGCTCCTGAGCGGCGTCAGCTACCTCCTGCTGCGCGCCGTGCCCACGGGCTTCGCGCCCACCGAGGACCAGGGCTACCTGCTGGTCAACGTGCAGCTGCCCGACGCCGCCTCGCTGGAGCGGACCGACGCCGTGGTACGCCAGATCGAGCGGATCCTGCTCGACACTCCCGGCGTCGAGACCGCGGTCGCCATCGGTGGGCGCAGCTTCATCTCCGGGGTCAACGGCCCCAACGTCGCCTCGCTCTTCCCCCGGCTCACCCCGTGGCCGCAGCGGCAGGCGCGCGAGCTCCAGGCCGGCGCCATCCTGGCGAGCCTGCGCCGCCGACTCGCCGCGATCCAGGAGGCGGTCGTCGTGGTATTTCCGCCGCCGCCGATCCGCGGCATCAGCTCCGGCGGCGGCTTCCAGTTCGAGCTGCAGAGCGTGGCCGGCGGGTCGCTCCAGGACCTCGACGCCGCCGTCCAGCGGATCCTGGCGGCGGCCCGCCAGCGGCCGGAGATCGGGGCGGCGTTCACCGGATTCCGGCCCGGGGTGCCGCAGCTCGACGCGCAGGTCGACCGCACCAAGGCCAAGGCACTCGGGGTGCCGCTCTCGGACGTCTTCTCGAGCCTGCAGATCTTCCTGGGATCGCTGTACGTCAACGACTTCAACGCGTTCGGTCGGGTGTACCGCGTGCAGCTGCAGGCCGAGCCGAGCTATCGCGCCACGCCGAGCGACGTCGCGCGACTCTACGTGCGCAGCCAGAACGGCCCCGACGGCGATCCCGGACAGATGGTGCCGCTCAGCACCCTCGTCACCGTGCGGCCGATCACGGGCCCGGACACCATCTCGCACTACAACCTCTACCGGGCGGCGGAGATCGCCGGCGACAGCGCGCCCGGCGCCAGCTCCGGCCAGGCCATCGCCGCGATGCAGGACCTGGCGCGGCAGCTGCCCCCGGGCCTGTCCTACGAGTGGTCCGGCCTGGCGTTCCAGGAGATCGAGGCGGGCAGCTGGGCCGGGTTCATCTTCACGCTGTCCGCGCTGTTCGTCTTCCTCGTCCTCGCCGCGCAGTACGAGAGCTGGCTGGTCCCGCTGGCGGTGATCCTGGCGGTGCCGCTCGGCGTGCTCGGGGCGCTGGCCGCCCTCTGGCTCAGGGGGCTCGCCAACGACGTGTACGCGCAGATCGGCCTCGCCCTCCTCATCGGCCTGGCGAGCAAGAACGCGATCCTGATCGTGGAGTTCGCCAAGGAGCGCCGCGGGCGCGGGCTGGGGATCCGCCAGGCCGCGCGGGAGGCCGCGCGCATCCGATTCCGCCCCATCCTCATGACCTCGTTCGCGTTCATCCTGGGCTCGCTGCCCCTGGTCGTCGCCTCGGGAGCGGGCGCGGCCAGCCGGCACTCGATCGGCACCACGGTGGTGGGCGGGATGCTGGCCATCACCGTGCTCGGCGTGCTCCTGGTGCCGGCGTTCTACGTGGTGGTGGAGCGGCTCGTGGAGTGGCGACGGCGGCCGGCCTCGCCCGACGCTGCCGCAGGGTAGCTCGCCTGTCGCGCGTCAGCCGAGGCGCTGGCGCAGGTACTCCGCGATCTCCAGCGTGCAGGCCATGCCCTGCGGGATCGCCTTGGTGAGCGACACGAACGCGTGGATCTGGCCCGGGTACTCCCGGTAGACGACGTCCACGCCGGCCTCGCGGAGCCGATCGCCGTAGGCCCGGCCCTCGTCCCGCAGCGGATCGAAGCCGCCGGTGACGATCAGGGCGGGCGGCTGGCCGGCGAGGCTCGGCGCGCGCAGGGGCGAGGCGCGCACGTCCGCCTTGTCCGCCTCGCTCCTCAGGTACTGCTCGGTGTACCAGGCGATGCGGTCGCGCGGGATCACGTGGCCGTCCGCGAGCTCGCGGTGCGAGTCCGTGTCGAGCGAGAAGTCGACGGCGGGGTAGATGAGGACCTGGCACGTGGGCAGCGGCATACCGCCGCCGGCGGCGAGCTGCGAGACGACGGCCGAGAGGTTGCCGCCCGCGGAGTCGCCGGCAACGGCCACGCGCGCGGGGTCGGCGCCGAGGTCGCGGCCGCGGTCGCGCAGCCAGCGATAGGCGGCCAGACAGTCGTCGACCGCGGCCGGGAACTTGTGCTCGGGCGCCAGCCGGTAGTCGACCGCCACGACGAGCGCGCCCGCGTGCCGGGCCAGCCGCGCGCAGAGGCCATGATGGGTCTCGAGGTCTCCCTGCACCCAGCCGCCGCCGTGGAAGTACGCCACGGCCGGCAGCCGCGGGCCCCCGGCGCTCGCCGCGTAGACCCGGGCCGGAATCTCCCCCGCCGGCCCCGGGATGCGGACGTCCTCGATGCGCGCCAGGGCGGGCGCCGGCTCGTCCATCAGCGCCACCATGGTGCGCAGCTGCTGGCGCAGCTCGGGCAGCGGGGGAAAGTAGCCCGGCACCCGGATCGACTTGACGAACTCGCCCACGATCTGGGCCTTGGGGTCCATCGTGCGGCTGCCCAGGTGGATCCGGTGGCCCTCGAGGAAGCGCCGCGCGTCCTCCTCGCTCAGCGTCGTGTGCGACAGCTCCAGCGCCGGGTGCGTGCGGGGCTCGCTCATGCAACGCCCTCCCGGGCAGAGTGTACCGTCACGGCGAGCCGCCGTCTCAGCGCACCGTCTCGCGCGCCAGGTCCAGAACCCGCTCGGCGAGCAGCGCCAGCATGCGCCAGGCGGCCTCGGGGTGCCGCGTCGCCTCCGCGTCGTCCGTGTAGGTGTCGAGCAGCACGTAGCCGGCACCGAGGCGGGCGAGCGCCTCGAGGTCGGCCCGGACCTGATCGAGGCTGCCCTCGCCGGCGATGCGCTGGTCCTCGGCGAGCGGCGTCTCGGTGATGCGCAGGCGGATCCGCGGGCACAGCGCCGGCACCGGCCGGCCTTCCTTCTCGGCGATTGCGCGCAGCCGCGGCAGCCCGGTGTCGCGCAGCCACGGCAGGCGCACGCGGATCGGGTGCCACGCATCGCCCAGGCGCACCGCGCGCCGCATCGCCGCGTCGCTGGCGCCGCCGACCCAGACGGGCGGGTGCGGCGAGCGGACGGGGCGCGGTCCGGTGTGCACGTCGCGGAACGAGACGAAGGGGCCGGCGTACGACGCGGGGTCGCTGGTCCAGGCGGTCTTGATGGCGGCCAGGTAGTCGCTGGACATGGCGCCGCGCCGCTCGAACGGCACGCCGAGCGCCTGGAACTCCTGCCGCGCCCAGCCCACGCCGACGCCGAGGATGAAGCGCCCGCCCGAGAGCCGGTCGAGGTTCGCGGCCAGCCGCGCGGTGTGCAGCGGATGGCGATAGGGCAGGATCACGACCGTCGTCCCGAGCTCCACGCGGGTCGTGGCGCGCGCCAGCCACCCGAGCGTGACGAACGGATCGTAGAAGGGCGCCGGGTAGCGCGCGACCACGTCCGGCGTCATCGCGACGTGGTCGGAGATCATCACCAGGTGGTAGCCGAGCGTCTCCGCGAGCTGCGTCCAGCCCGCGAGGGACTCCGGGCTGACGCCCGGGCCGAAGTTGAGGAGGTTCACCCCCACACGCATCGCGCCCGCACGATACTACGATTGCGCACCACCCGGCCTGGCCGTCATCGACGGCCGGCCCGTCGCGCGGGTGGCCGAGCTACGGATACGTTGAGCCTCGCTCGCGCTTGCCGTATGGTGGCGACGTCATGAGAGCGCCATCGATTGCCGCTGCCGTGAGGGGATGACATGAAGATCCGCATCGGAGTGGGAGCCGCCGGCGCCTCCGCGACCCCGGCCGCGCTGGCCGAGCTCGTGACGGGCATCGACGACCTGGGGTTCGACTCGCTGTGGCTCTCGGAGGTGCTCACCGGCCCCGTGCTCGATCCCGTCGTGGGCCTCGCCTGGGCGGCGGCGAGCAATCCACGGGTGAAGCTCGGGACCACGATGCTCTTGCCGGGACGCAACGTGCTGCGGCTGGCCAAGCAGCTGGCGAGCCTGGACGTGCTCTGCGACGGCCGACTGCTGGTGACGCTGGTGCCCGGGCTCACCTACTCGCCGGAGCGCGAGGCGATCGGCGTCGATCCCAGGCGCCGCGGCGCGGTCATCGACGAGGCCCTGCCGTTGCTCCGGCGGCTGTGGGCGGGCGAGACGGTCAGCCACGACGGCGCCGCCGGCAGCTTCCGCGACGTCCGCCTCTCACCCCGGCCGGTGCAGCAGCCGCTCGAGGTGTGGCTGGGCGGCACCGTGCCCGCCGCGCTCGAGCGCTGTGGCCGGCTGTCCGACGGCTGGCTGCCGTCGCTGTGCACGCCCGCGGAGGCGGCGGCGGGACGTGTCGTGATCGAGGACGCGGCGGCCCGAGCGGGGCGCGCGATCAGTGCCGAGCACTTCGGCATGAGCATCGGCTACGCCCGCGAGCCGATCGACCCCGCCACGGCACGCACGATGGCCGCTCGGCGTCCCCGTGCGCTCGAGCTGACGCCGGTGGGGTTGCCGGCGCTGCGCCAGCTCCTCGAGCGCTTCATCGCCGTCGGCTTCTCGAAGTTCGTGGTGCGCCCGGTCATCCCGCCGGCGTCCTGGCGCGCCGAGCTCGAGGCCCTGTCCGCCGCGGTCGGCGACCTGCAGACCTGATCAGCGCGCCAGCTCGGCCCCGATGAAGCCGCGCATCAGCGCGATGGCCTTGTCGGTGTCCGCGCCGGCGTTCTGGATGAAGGTGTGGCGGGCGCCCGGGAAGTGCGTGCGCTCGATCTGCCCCCCGGCCCGACGGTAGGCGACCACCAGCGCGTCCGTGATGGCGGCGGGCACGTTGTCGTCGAGCTCGGGCTGGGCCACCCAGGCCGGCGGCAGCGCGCGCGCCGGGCCGGCCGCCAGCACGCGGGTCACGCTGGCCTCCGCCATCGCCGCCTCGTCGGCGAAGTAGCCGTGATGCGCGTCGATCAGCCGCCGTGCCTGGAAGCCCGAGGGCTGCGGCGGCTCGTCCTGCCGCGACAGCGCGTAGCGATACCGGGCGAGCGGATCCGCGACGGGATACAGGGCGAGGACGGCGGCCACCTCGTCGTCGCCGGCGGTCGCGCCGGTCGAGCCGTCGGGCAGCACGATCGGGGTGCCGGCGTGCTCGGGGGCGCCCGGCTTCACGGCTTGCAGGAGTGCCAGCTGCCCGCCGCTGGAGCTGCCCAGCAGGCCGATGCGGTGGGGATCGGCGCCGAGCCGCCCGGCGTGGGCGCGCACGAAACGCACGCCGGCCGCCACGTCCGCACTGGCGGCGGGATGCTTGTGGTCGGGACCCTGACGGAAGCCCAGCGAGACGACGAGGAGCCCGCTGGCCGCCAGGGCCCGGCAGTGCAGGGCGCCGGTCGTGTGGTCTCCCCGGCTCCACGCGCCGCCGTGCACGTCGACGAGGGCCGCCAGCGGTACCGCCGGCTCCCCGCGAGGTCGGTACACGCGGGCCAGGAGCCCGAGGCCCGCGGGCCGGGCGAACACCACGTCCTCCTCGGCCACCTCGTACGGCGCGCTGGGATCGAAGCGAACGCTCGGAGCCATCGGGTCGTCCTCCCGCCTGGATTGTACCCGCGGATCGCGCGGCGTCACGGCGACTCCGATCGCGCGGGGCCCAGGTGCACGTAGAGGTCGCGCGAGCGGGGTGGGGGTGTGTTTGCGGCCGGCGGCGGCCGCATCGCGTAGGTGACCGGGCGGGCGTGATCGGCGTACTGCCGGTCGGCGTTGTAGACGCGATGGAACCGCCAGAGCATGCGGAGGAAGTTGGTCTGGCCGCGCAGGGCCAGGCCGGCCGCCGCCGCGGCGGTCTTCCGGAGCGCCGCGAGGCCGAGGTGCTTGCGGTGCAAGACCGCCTGCGTCCGGACCAGCTCCTCGTAGAACTGCGCCAGCGGGAGGCGGGTCGGCAGCACCGCGTGCTGGACGTCGAACAGGCGGTAGTCGAGGGTCGTCAACCGGCGCGCTTCCGTGTGCCAGATCTCCGTGCCGGGATACGGGGTGCTGACGGTCAGGTGCACGATCTCCGGCACGGCCAGCGCCCACTCGCGCACGATCGCGAAGCGCTGCGCGTCCCAGTCGGGATCGACGATGATGTTCACCGCGACCGTGATGCCCAGGCGACGGGCCACCTCGAGCGCCTTGAGGTTGTCGCTCGGCGTCACCCGCTTGCGGTGCAGCCGCAGCCCCTCGGCGTCGAGCGCCTCCACGCCGAGGAACATGTATTGCAAGCCGAGCCGCGCCCAGTACTCGAACACGTCGGGGTTGCGCACCAGCACGTCACAGCGCGTCTCCAGGTAGTACTGCTTGCGGACGCCGCGCCGCTCCAGCTCGCGACCGATGGCGAAGCCGTGCTCGGGGTGGACGAAGGCGACGTCGTCCACGATGAACACGTTGGGCTCGGCGATCCGGGCGACGTCCTCGGCGGCCGCCTCGGGCGAGCTCCGGCGGTACGTCCGCCCGTAGAAGGTCCACGCGCTGCAGAACGAGCAGTCCCACGGGCACCCACGCGTGAACTCGGCGGACGCGCACGGATCCAGGAGGCCGATGAAATACTTGTGCCGGCGACGGGTGAGATCGCGGGCCGGCGGATGGCGATCGATGTCGTCGAGCATGAGGGGCGCCGGCCCCGCCCCGTGCGCGGTCACGATCCCCGGCAGGGTCGCCAGCCGGGCGTCCCCGATCGCCTCCAGCAGCCGCGGCGCGATCAGCTCCCCCTCACCGCGCACGACACAGTCCAGCGCGCCGGCGGCGTGGTCGAGCAGCTCGGCCGCGATGAACGAGCCGCTGTGGCCACCGGCGAAGACGAAGCACTCCGGCCGGCGACGCCGGGTCTCGCGGGCAAGGTCGAGCACTTCGGGAACGTTGGCGAGGTAGTTCAGCGAGAAGCCCACCACCCGGGGCGCGAACCCAGCGAGCTCGCGCAGGTAGTCGTCGCGGCCGAAGATCTGCAGGTCGAGGAGCCGGACCTCGTGTCCGGCCGCGCGCAGCGCCGCGCCGACCCGCTCGAGGCCGAGCGGCTCGAGCCGGAGGTAGATCTCGGAGTACATCAGCGGGCTCGGGTGAACGAGCAGGACGCGCATGAAGGCCCTCCTCGGCTTGGTCCAGCAATTCGGGGGAGGTCGCTAGGGTCCAGCATACCGCCGGGAGATACCCCGGGGCCCGCCGGGAAGCCGGGCCGGCGCCCCGGCGCCGGGTGCGCTATCCTCGCGGGCATGGAACAGCGAACGCACGAGCGGATCGCGCGGCACCTCTGCGGTGAGCCCGTCGAGCTCGGGCCGGGCCGCGCGCGGGTGGCGTTGCAGACGGCCCCGGAGATGGCCGCCGACGCCCGCGGCCTGGTGCACGGCGGCTTCACGTTCGGCCTCGCCGACTACGCGGCGATGCTGGCGGTGAACGAGCCGACGGTGGTGCTGGCCAGCGCGCAGACGAAGTTCCTCGGTCCGGTCGTCGTCGGCGATCGCGTGGAGGCGGAGGCGACCGTCGACCGGGCCGACGGCAAGAAGCGCTGGGTCAAGGTCGTCGTGCACCGCGCCGGGGCGCCGGTGTTCGAGGGCGAGTTCCTCGCTGTCGTTCCCGACCGGCACCTGCTCGACCGCTAGCGGCGGCGGGCCCTCGGTACGCGGCCGGAGCGGCGTGCTAGAATCGCGCGCCATCATGACCCCGTGTCCCGGTCGTTGCATCCCACCGTCACCGGCCGTCATTCCGCTCAGAGCCGGCGCCGCCGGCGCAGGAGGATCACGCATGCTTCGGATCGTCGCCGCGTCCCTGTCCCTCGTCGTGCTCGCCGTCGCCGCGAGTGGGACAGTCCAGGCCCAGACCAAGGAGCTGGTCATGGGCAACGTCAACCCGCCCAAGCACGGCACCTCGCAGACCTCGCAGCAGTTCATCGACAAGCTCGCCGAGCTGACCGGCAACAAGGTCAAGGTCGTCCACCACCACTCCGGCGCCCTCGGCGGCGAGCGCGAGGTGGCCCAGCAGATCCAGCTCGGCACCGTCGACTTCGGGCCCATCACGACGGCCCCTCTGTCGACGCTCGTCCCCGAGATGTCGGTGTTCCAGCTCCCCTACATCTTCCGTGACTACCAGCACGTCTA
>Ga0299907_10002661_pt1 | contig 11133 bp, 11 predicted proteins | sample RVTome_16_FD_198680 | JGI IMG/M metagenome (GOLD analysis project Ga0299907, IMG submission 198680) | Soil microbial communities from uranium-contaminated site in the Upper Colorado River Basin, Wyoming, United States - RVT152D67 (version 2) ...
AGCCTGACCGATGAAGAGCGAGAGCTCCGACTCCTGGCCTGGCGAGAGTACATCAAGGGCAACTACCGCTCCATGACGGAAGAGGAACGCGCGGATACCATCGCGCGCCTCGAGCGCCTGGCAAAGGTAAAGCGCGGCACCGACGTGACGATACAGTCGAGCGGCGCCCTACCGGGCGTGGTGTTCGGCTATGCCTTCAACATCTCCAAGTGCAAGGGATTCCGAAGCTGCGTCGAGGCCTGCATCAACGAGAACAACCTCGACCGCCGTGCCGCCACGCAGTACATCCGCATCTTCGAGATGGAAAACGGGGAGATCGATCTCGACCGCGCCGATGCCACGTTCCAGCACGAGGTGCCGGCCGACGGTCACTTCTATCTTGGGACACAGTGCTTCCAGTGCGCTGATCCACCGTGTGTGAAGGTCTGCCCCGTCGGCGCGACCTGGCAGGAACCCGATGGCATCACCGTCGTCGACTACGACTGGTGCATCGGTTGCCGCTACTGCATGGCGGCGTGTCCCTACTGGGCGCGGCGGTTCAACTGGAGCGAGCCTGAAGTCCCCATCGAAGAGCTGAACCCTAACCAGCACTACCTGGGCAACCGGGCGCGCAAGGCTGGGGTGGTCGAAAAGTGCACCTTCTGCATCCATCGCTCTCGGCAGGGCCGCCTGCCGGCCTGCGTCGAGGCATGCCCCACCGGCGCGCGCGTATTTGGAAACCTGCTGGATCCGAACTCGGAGATCCGGTGGGTGTTGGCGAACAAGCGTGTGTTCCGCCTGAAGGAAGAACTGAATACCGAGCCACGCTTCTGGTACTTCACTGACTGAGATCATCGTGCACCTGAAGCCATTCGCACTGAGCGCGCTGCATTCGGTCACCACGGGGGGCCGGCGATACCACCTGTGGATGGCCAGCCTCACGCTGATCATGCTCGTCGGTGCGTACGCGTATTCCGTTCAGCTGCGTTATGGCCTCGGCGTCACGGGAATGAACGATCACGTGAGCTGGGGACTCTACATCTCCAACTTCACATTCCTCGTTGGGCTGGCGGCCGCCGCGATGATGCTCGTGCTTCCCGCCTACGTCCTGCACGACATCGATTTCGGCCGGGCGGTGCTCATGGCAGAGGCCGTCGCCGTCGCCGCGTTGGTCATGTGTCTCGCCTTTGTCGTGGTCGACATCGGCAACCCGTTAGGCGCCTGGCACCTCATACCAGGGATCGGCTACCTCAACTGGCCCCGTTCCCTCCTGGCGTGGGACGTTCTGGTGCTGAACGGCTATCTCGCGCTGAATCTGGCGATCCCGTTCTACATCCTCTACAGCCGCTTCTCCGGGCGCGCCCCAGCAAAGAAGAAGTACCTCCCGTGGATGTACATCGCCGTCATGTGGGCCGTGAGCATTCACCTGGTCACCGCGTTCCTCCTGGCGGGCCTCCCGGCACGGCCGTTCTGGAATACCGCGCTGCTCGGCCCGCGCTTTCTTGCATCGGCATTCACCGCCGGGCCCGCGTTCGTGATTCTCCTCCTCTGGTTCATCCGGAAGGAGACGAAGTACGAGATCTCCGACGGCGCATTCTCGAAGCTGGCACTGATCACGACCGTCGCGGCGCAGATCAACCTCGTAATGCTGATCTCGGAGCTGTTCTACAAATTCTATTCACCCACCCATCACGGCATCAACGCAAGGTACCTTTTCTTCGGCCTCGACGAGCATAACGCGCTCGTGCCGTGGATCTGGACGGCGATCGCGCTCAACGCGGTGGCGACGATCGCGCTCATGATTCACCCCCTGCGTCGCAATCCGCGCTGGCTGATCCCCGCCTGCGCCCTGCTGTTCGTCGGCATCTGGGTCGAAAAGGGGATCGGGCTTGTGGTTCCCGGATTCGTCCCCTCGCCGCTCGGTGAGATCGTCGAGTACACACCGAGTCTCGTGGAACTGGGCGTCACCGCCGGCGTATGGGCGTTAGGTATGTTCGTTCTCACCGTCCTCGTGCGGGTGGCGCTCCCGATCGAGCTCGGCGAGGCACGCAGTCCATATATCGAGGAGACGCGCGTCGCGCCGATTGTGCGGCCGCGCAGCGCACGCCCGCAACCGAAGTCCGTCCGGCCGGTCCGGACGCGGTAACGCAGCGGCCGACCGGTCGTCGGCCGACTTTCACTCGTGAGGTAATGACGATGTCCCGACACACTCCGAACGATACCCGGTACTCGATGGCCGCTCTCGCCGGAGGACTGATCGGCGGAGCTGGCCTGGCTGGCGCACTGTTTCTCGCCGGTGTCCCGCTGCCCCTGGTCGTGGTCGCGGGAGTGGCGATACTGGTGTTCCTGGCTGCCTCCATCAAGTACACCGATCAGTGGGAGCGGGCGGTGTTGATGCGGCTCGGCCGCTACCGCGGGCTGCGAGGTCCGGGGTACTTCGCCGTCGTCCCGGTTCTCGACCGGATCGCCTACACGATCGATCAACGGATCCGGACCACCGCGTTCGGCGCCGAATCCTGCCTGACGCGCGACACCGTGCCGGTGAACGTCGACGCCATCGCGTTCTGGATCGTCCGTGACGCCGAGCGCGCGGCGCTGGAGGTGCAGGATTACGATGAGGCCGTCATCCTATCGGCCCAGACTGCGCTTCGTGACGCCATCGGGAAACACGACTTGGCGGAGCTCATTCAGTCGAGAGTGGAACTCGGGCACGGGCTCAAGGTTGCGCTCGAGGAGAAGATGCGGAACTGGGGGATCCAGGTGCAGTCCGTGGAGATCCGCGATGTGATCATCCCGGCCGCGCTCGAGGACGCGATGTCGCGCCAGGCGCAGGCGGAGCGGGAGCGACAGGCACGCATCATTCTCGGCACCGCGGAGACGGAGATCGCACACAAATTCGTGGAGGCGGCTGACGCCTATCGCGACCACCCGGCCGCGATGAACCTGCGCGCGATGAACATGCTCTATGAGAGCATCGTCAAGCGCGGCTCACTGATGGTCGTACCGTCGGGGCTGGCGGACTCGCTGAACGTTCCGTCGCTGATGGGGGTCATGGGCGCCGCGGGACTCGTGCCAGAGGACGCCGCGACGAACGACGGGGGGAGGTCAGCTGATTCCAGCCTCGACATCTCGCGGTAGTCGCTGATCTACGCGCAGTACCTCCCGAAACGGAGCCGGCCCCTACCGGAGCAACAGGTAAGGGCCGGCGACAGGCGAGGCGATCGCCTCAGGGCTTGAACACCAGCTTGGCAACCATCGGCATGTAGCGATGCTCGATCTGTGCGTTGTCGAAGATTGATACGCCGAACGCGTACTGCCGCAGCAAGTCGTCGAACTGCACATCGGTCGGATCGCCAGTGACCAGCAACCGACGGATCTCGACTCCCCATTTCCCGCTGCTGTGCAGACCCTTCGCGTCGACATCCGCACGAGTACCGGTCGGGCCCATCGTAATCATGTTTGGGATCTCGGCACCGACAGGTCGACCGTCCAGCTCGGCGTCAGTGACCGGTACTTTCTGGTGGTCGAGGATGTAGTAAGGTGGAACGGTAGTACTCGGGCCGCGGTACTGTGGTCGCCCCGTCACCGCCGGATTACTGGCATATCCGCCGGAGCCGGTATCGCTCGCGCGGCCACCCTCGGCGGCGCCCGTCGGTCCGGGCACCCAGTAGTGCACGTACTGGTCGTCAGCCTTGGCGTGTTGGTTCATCCGCACCAGCTTCCAATGCCAGAGGTCGGCGATTTCGTTAGGCGCGTTCGTGTACTTCTTGGCCGCTCCTTCTTGGGTGGCATAGTTGTACGTCGTACCCGGACCATAGCCGTTACTGGGGTCGTGGCACGCAACGGCGCATCCGTTCTGGTCGAACCCGGCCACGGTGCTGGCGCCGTACGTGTTCCACATGATCGCGAGCTTATCCTCGTAGTTGAACCGCGAGGCGTCTTCCTCGTCGAAATTCGCACCCATGTACTCCGACCAGGTGACTCCGGCGAGCGGGAGCGGACTCTTGGCGGCGATCGTCTTCCATGTGCTGTCCGGTTGTTTGACCCAAGGCTGACGCCGGTTGCTCGCTTTGTCGTCAGCCCACACGACCAGCATGTACAGGTAGGTGTCGTCGTATGCCGCCTGGACCGTTACGAACTCCGCGTCGCCCCAGCCACCGGTCACCCGGAGGCGCGCGCGCGCCGCCGTGTTCCAAACCGGATCATAAAATCCGTCGATGGTCGGTGGCTGGATCGAGGTACCCTGTCCCACCCTGATCGCCTCGACTACACGAGGCTCCGTCGGGGGCAGCTTCTCAATCCACGCCTCCACCTGGGCCTGATCGTCCGCCGTATAGGCCGCGACCAGTCCGCCTCCGTGGGGCGTCACGTTGGTTGGCTTGAGCAGGAGCGCACTCTGGTCGGGGTTGGCGGGATCAACGAGCCCGGATTCTAGTAGTGCGGCGGAATCCATGTTGACGTCGAAGAACCGGGCGGCGTTTCCGCCATGGCACGCCCCGCAGTCATCGGTGAGAATGCTCTGGACAGCGGCGAAGGTGGCGGCGTTGTCTGGCGGCCCGGTCGCGCCGTCATCATCGCATGCAACGATGAGAACAGGCGCGAGTATCGCCGCCGCCAGGATGAGAAGTGGTGTCGTTCTCATTGAAGCGCCTCCGCGCTCTGGGCGTAAGTGCACGCGAATTACAATACGAGTTCGCTATGCGTACTGATTGATTCCTCTTCCCAACCGCGAAGGCTATCAGTCAAACCCTTATGGACAGTCGGGCAACGCCCCTTATGGGGTAGCGTCGCCCCTGCGGGGGCCACCGCGCCCCCGCACGGTCGCGGGACCTGGCTTGTTGGAGGTGGGTCGGAAGCGCTTGCTGGAGGCGCCGATCCGCCGGCGAAAGAGGCGCCGGCGTCATTGGCTGGACGTCGACGCCGGATTAACTGGCCCGCGCTATGTACCGCGCTGACGCGTTCGGCTCATCCTGCGCGCGCCGATGCGATTGCGGCTCGAATGTCGGCGTCGTGGTCCGCGTATTCCTGGAGCGCACGCGCGCGCTCGGCCGGCTCAGCGGCGACCAGCCTCTGTCGGAAGTCCGATCCGGCGGCCGCGTCACCGCGCAGGTCGGCCGTGCGCGCGGCGAGCACGAGACCTAGCAAGTGCGTCGGCTGCTCCTCGAGGATCGCTTCGGCCTCGGCGGTGGCCCGCGAGACGTCGCCCATGACGAGAGCGACCAGGCCGAGGTCATAACGCTGATGCGCGTCGAGCGGCGCGAGCGCTTCGATCGCAGCCAGTGCCATGGGCACAAAGAACGCGGCGCTGTCTGTCTTTCCCTCGCTCGACAGGAGCATGACGCGATTGAACAACCGGTCCGCACGCTCCTGCGGCGACATCGACGAGATGTCAGGCGCGCTCATCGACCCCGCTCCGAGCGGCATGCCACCGGCCGCCGCCGGCTGATTGTCACGCGAGCCGAACTGAACCGCGGTCAGGATGAGAAGCGCAAGGAAGGCGAGTGCGGGAACACCCAGTCGCAGCATATCGGACCTGCCCGAGGTCTGCGGCTGTTGAGCGGCTCGCGGCGGTCCTTCCACCGGCGATCCGCACATATGGCAGAAGCTGGCGCCCGGGTTGAGCTGCGTGCCGCAGTTGCTGCAGAAGCGTGGGGGTGCGGCCGAAGGCGAGCGCGTGGGCATGATCTGGTGGCAATGAATTGGAAAGGAGGAATGCCCTGCGACGTCTGCGGCGCGGTCAGCGCTCGCTGGGCTGCGGCGTGGTCCAGCGCCTGACGAGAACGGTGACCAGCGCCAGTCCTCCGACGACGAGCAGCACCGGGAACACGTACAGCAGCACGTTGAGGCCCTTCATCTCGGGCTCGAGCAGGATCCACTCACCGTACTTCGACACGAAGTATGCCTTTATCTCGTCGGGAGTCTTTCCCTCTCTCAGCTGATCGCGCACGACGGCGCGCATGTTCTGCGCGAGCTCCGATGGCGAGTCCTGGATGGACTCGCCCTGGCAGACGGGGCAGCGGAGCATCGACGCCACCTCCGTCGTCCGCGCCTCGAGCGTCGAGTCCTCGGCTGCGGAGAGCGCGGGACGCGGGACGGTACCAGCGTCCTGCGCGCGCGCCGGTCCCGCGAGGCAGAAGGCCACGATGAGAGCAATGCTCAGCCGCATGCGTCTCATCGCGTCTCCAGCTCCGTCGCCGTATCCGTGGCGGCGCCTGGCAGCAGGGAATCGATCCAGCTCCGCAGCACGCTCGACGTGATCGGGCCAATGTGCTTGTACGCGATGCGTCCCGACGGATCGATGACGAACGTTTCGGGCACGCCGTACAGCCCATAGTCGATGGCGGTGCGCGACCGCTCATCCGTCACGGATGGGTAGCTCTGTCCCCCCATACGCTCGATCCAGTTCACGCCTAACGCAGGGCGGTCGTTGTACAACACGCCGACGAATTGGGTGGGACTGAACGCGTACTGCCGGGCCGTCTCGCTGAGCGCCTCGTGCTCGTCGCGGCATGCGAGACACCAGGACGCCCAGAAGTTCACGACCGTGACCTTGCCGGTGAGCTCACGAAGGCTGATCGTGTCGCCCACCCGGCGCGCCAGCGGAGCCTCGCCAGGCGCGAACACCTCGAGCGCGAACTCCGGAGCCTCGCGTCCGGGAAGCGGCGATGGGATCTCGCCCGGATCGCGCGTGAAACCGTACGCGAATAGCGCGATCAGCGGCGTTGAGGCAAAGACTGCGATCGTGGCGCGCTTCCAGTTCACGGGACAGTCTCCATCACGCGCGGCTCGGGCAGCGGCGCGCTCGCCATGGGTGCCGGCGGTATGGTGGTCCGGCGGCCGCGATGGAACATGCCGATCACGGCGCCCAGCACGATGACGAATCCGCCGAACCAGATCCACGGCACGAGCGGCTCCACGATCACCTTCACCGTCGCGTTCGCGCCGTTAGGCTCGAACGCCGAGAGATTCACGTACAGGTCGCCCCGGATGCTGCTTCGTACGTCTGGCGTCGGCACCGGCTGATCCGACACGTGGTAGTAGTTCATCCGCGGCTCGACCGTGCCGATGACCACGCCATCCGTGCCGAGCACGTCCATCGTTGCGCCGATCACCGACCGCTGCGGCTCCTCGCGACCCCACACGCTCTGCAGTCGCACGGTGTGTCCCGCGACGGTGAGCAACTCGCCCGGCAGCAGCGTCGCCTCGCGCTCGCTGCGGAAGGTGGAGGATGCCGTGACGCCCAGTGCGACGAGCAAAACACCGATGTGCGCCACGTAGCCACCATAACGACGGCGGTTGCCGAGGATGAGACGCACCAGGGCCGTGCCCCAGTTCTCGCCGTGCGCACGGTGGCGCGCCCGTACGCCTATCCAGTACTCGCGCAGATTGCCGACCGCCGCATACCCGACGAACGCGAACGCAAGAACCGCGTACATCCCGCGCGCGCCGGCCAGGACGCCGATCGCGACCAGCACCAGCGCACCGATCGACGGCGGAATCATCCGCCTGCGTGCCTCGGCCACCGTGGTGCTCCCCCAGGGTAGCGCGGGGCCCACGCCCATGAGAAAGATCAACGCCACCATCGCCGGCACCGCCATCCGATTGAAAAACGGCTCGCCGACGCTGACCTTCACGCCACGAATCGCTTCGGCAACGAGCGGATACAGCGTGCCGACCAGCACCGTCAGCATGACGGCGGTGAGAAACAGGTTGTTCAGCAGGAACACCGTTTCTCGCGACGCGACACCGCCAAGAGTCCCGGTCGTTCTGATCCGCTCCGCATTGCCAGCCACCAGGACCAGCGTCGCCACCAGCACCACCGCGATGAACGCGAGAAAGTAGTAGCCGATCGTGCCGGTCGTGAACGCGTGCACCGAGGACAGAATGCCGGATCGCGTGAGGAAAGTGCCGAGGATCGTCAGCACGAACGTCGCTACGCATAGATTCAGCGTCCACAAACGCAGCATGTTGCGCCGTTCCTGCACCATCACTGAATGTAGATAGGCTGTCGCGGTGAGCCACGGGAGGAACGACGCATTCTCCACTGGATCCCAGGCCCAGTAACCGCCCCAGCCCAGCACCTCGTACGACCACCACATTCCCGCGATGATCGCTGCGGACAGAAACGCCCACGACGCGAGCATCCAGCGCCGTGAGAGAATGGCCCAGTCGTTCGAGGCCGCTTCGTTGGACAGGATCGCGCCTATCGCGAACGCGAACGGCACCGTCATGCCCACGTAGCCCAGATACAGCAACGGCGGATGCACCGCCATCAGCACGTGGTTCTGCAGCAGCGTGTTGGGGCCCGGACCGTCCGCCGGCACGGGCCACACGGGCACGAAGGGATCGGCTGGGCCGGCGAGGAGGATCGCGAAGAATGCCGCGACGGCCAGCATCGTCATCGATGCGTAAGGCACGAGGTTTCCCGGACGATTCCGGTGGAACCACACCACCGCGGCCGCGTACAGCGCGAGCACCCAGGCCCAGAAGAGGATCGAGCCCTCGAGCGCGCCCCACAGCGAGATGACCGTAAACAGCAGCGGGGTCGAGCGACTGCCGACCGCCGCCACGTACGACACCGAGAAATCGTGGATGACCAGCGCCACGATCATCAGCGCCGTCGCCAGACTCACGAGCAGAAAATTCGTGTAGACCGCGCCGTAGGTGAGCTGCAGCCACTCGCGACGGTTGGTCCGGATCGCGATCGGCGTCAGGACGGCTCCGAACACGACCACTGCCGCCGACAGGAGCAACGCATTGTGCGCGATGAGACCGATCACTGCGCGGACCGCTCGATCAGCGTCTTGTACTTCTCGTGCGCCGCCTCACCGGGCTCGGGTGCCCGATACTCGTTAGAGTGCTTCACCATCAGGCTCGTTGCCTCGAACACGCCGCCAGCGCCGTGGCGCCCTTCGACGATCACACCCATGCCGTCGCGGAACATCTGCGGCGGAGCTCCCGTCGAATGCACCTGCACCTCGCGGGCGCCGTCGGTGACCGTGAATCGGAGATCGAGCGTCTGCGCGTCCCATGTCATCGAGCCCGGCTTCACCTGCCCGCCGAGGCGCACGGGCACGCCAACCCCGGCATCGCCCTTCGCCAGCAACTCCTGCGGCGTGAGAAAGAACACCACGTTCTTCTCCAGGCCACCGAACGTCAGCCAGGCGAACACGACGAGAATCACGCCGACACCCGCCAATACCCATTTGCGATTCATTACTTCTTCTTCCCACTGATCTTGAGCACCATGCTCTCATACTCGGCGCTGACCCGCCCGTTCCTCCGAACGAGGTGCAGCACGTAGCCGAGCAGCACGACCCACGTCACAGCGTACGCCGCTATGATGAATGCCGGATTGGACTCGATCATCGTCATGTTCCTCGCATCGCGGCGGCCTCGGCCATATGCTCGACCGACCGCTCCAGGCGGGCGATGTCGTACCGCTTCTTTATGAAGTAGATCATCAGCACCAGCAAGGCAATCGCATTCAGCCGCAAGCCCAGGGTGTATGCCGGGTCGAGCGTCGCCGCGCTCGACGGAGGCTGATGGAGCGTGCGCCACCACGTCACCGACATGTACACGATCGGCACGTTGATGGCGCCGATCGCCCCGACCGCCGCGCTCCACCGCGCACGCTGGTCCGCGTCATCGACCAGCGCGCGTAGCGCAAGGTACCCGACGAAGATCAGAAACAGCACGAGCGTCGACGTCAGGCGCGCATCCCATACCCACCACACTCCCCAGGCCGGCCGCCCCCAGATCATTCCCAGCAGCAGCGTTAGGCCGTTGAACGTCGCTCCGACCTCGGCCGCCGCCGCCGCGAGGAGATCGTCGTTCTCGTTGCGCCGCCACAGGTAGCGCACGCTGAACACCAGCACCACGAAGAACGCCAGGAACGTCATCCACGCCGCCGGAACGTGCACGTACATGATCTTCTGCAGGTGCCCCATGTCCCGCTCGGCCGGCGACGTCAGGATCGCGTACGCCTGCGCGGCGATTACGGCGCCGAATCCGGCGACGCCGAGCCACACGCCAGTGTGTGGCCGATCCGCGGGCCGGCGATCGTCTGGGAACCCGTCCGCCGGTATCGGTAGAACGTTAGGCTTCAATGACGTGCTCGAATGCAAGGAACGTGGCGATCAGAAAGACCAGGTCATACGCGGCGAGCAGCTGAATCCAGGCGCCCGCTTCGTGCATCAGGTCGGCACCCAACAGCGCCTTCGACGCCGCCGTCGCCGCAAGCAGTACCGGCACGAGCATGGGAAAGAGCAGCAGCGGCAGCAGCACTTCCCGCGCACGGCTACGGCTCGCCATCGATGCGTAGAACGTGCCCATCACGACCAGGCCGACGATGCCGAGCGCCAGCACTCCGAGCAACGAAGGCCAATCCGCGGGGATCCGCACGCCAAACAGCACGACGCCAACGATCACGAGGATCCCGACCATCAATGTCAGGAAAATCAGATTGCCGAGCAGCTTTCCGGCAAGGAGCGTCCACCGGGGACCTGGATATTGTAGCAGCGGTTCGAGGGCACCGCTCTCGAGCTCCACCTGGAACGACCGATTGAACGCGAGCACCCCCGAAAAGAGCGCCGCGAGCCACACTGCCCCAACCGCGGCGTTGCGCAGCGCGTCTGTGTCGGGGCCAAGGGCCAGCCCCAGAAGGACGAGGATCGTCACGCCGAGTGAGGCGACGCTGTTGAACCCGACCTTGGCGCGGAGCTCCATGGCCAGGTCTTTCCTTACAATCGCCCGAACACGCCGCCAATCGTCTCGCCAGACCACTAACGCGTCACTGGAACGAGTCGCGGGTCCTCACGAGTCGCTCGATCGGGATCCTCGGCGGCGATTCGGCCGTCGGCGAGTGTGAGCGTGCGATCGAGCATCCCTCTCGCAGGAGCGAGCTCGTGCAGCGCCAGGAGCGCGGCGCCTCCGGACCGCACGACGTCGCCCACTACCGCGTTCATCAAACCGACCCCCTCGGCATCGAGGTTGCTGTATGGTTCATCCAGCAACAGTACACGAGCTCCTCGCAATACGAGCCGGCCCAGCGCCAGCCGCCGCTGCATCCCGGCGGAGAAACCGCGCGCGCGGTCGTCCGCCACGTGGATCAGGCCGACTCGCTCGAGCGTGGCGTTGACCGCCGTGTAAGGC
>Ga0299907_10002662_pt1 | contig 11131 bp, 9 predicted proteins | sample RVTome_16_FD_198680 | JGI IMG/M metagenome (GOLD analysis project Ga0299907, IMG submission 198680) | Soil microbial communities from uranium-contaminated site in the Upper Colorado River Basin, Wyoming, United States - RVT152D67 (version 2) ...
CGACACATACGCTTCGCAGATGCACGCGCGTGTGTTCCCCAAAGATGGGAGCTGGTTCGTCGAGGACCTCGGCTCCACCAACGGCACCTACCTCAACCGCGCGAAGGTGACCGCGCCGTCCGAGGTCAGTCCGGGAGACGAGATCCGCATCGGTAAGACCACCCTGGAGTTCCGTCGATGAGCGGCCGAACGATCGAGTGGGCGGCGCTCACCGATGTCGGCCGGGCGCGCGAGCGCAACGAAGACTCGTACATCGCCGGTGAATACGTCTTCGCCGTGGCGGACGGGCTGGGCGGCCACAACGCCGGCGACGTCGCCAGCCGCCTCGCGGTCGAGCCACTCGCCGCGCTCGACCGGACGGTCGAGGGCACGCCGACCGATCGCGTTGCCGACGCTCTGGGCACAGCGGTCGACGCCGCCAATCGCGCCGTCTACCAACGCGCGCAGGACGACGCGAAGGTCCGGGGCATGGGCACCACGCTCACGGCGGTCGCGATCTCGAACGGGGCCGCGCATCTCGCGCACGTCGGCGACTCGCGCTGCTACCTGATCCGCGCCGGCGAGATGACCCAGCTGTCGAGCGACCACACGCTGGTCGCTCGCATGGTCGCGGAAGGCAAGCTGACACCCGAGCAGGCCGAGACCCACCCCCAACGCTCGATCCTGACCCGCGCACTCGGCGCGGAGCCCGAGGTCGACGTGGACACCCTCGAGATACAGCTGCAGATCGGAGACCGGCTGGTGCTCTGCTCGGACGGCCTGTCGTCGGTGATCGGCGAAGATCAGATCCTCGCAACGGTTCAAGACTCGAAAGACCTCAAGGAGACCTGCAGGCGGCTCATCGAAGCAGCGAACCAGCGCGGCGGTCCGGACAACATCACCGTCGTGGTAGTGGAGGTGACCGGTGTGCCCGAGGCCCGCGCGGCCGAACGGACGGCGCCGCCGGCAGCTCGCCGAGAGATCTCGCCGCCGGTGGTCCCGCGGAGCCGCGGCCGGCGCGTCCCGGTGCGCGCATTGATCTGGATTCTGGTAGTCATCACCGCCGGGCTCGGTGCGTGGGTGGGCGTCCGAGCGTGGGTGAACCGCTCTTACTTCGTCGGGGTGTCGGACGGCGTCGTCACGATTTATCGCGGGCTGCCCACAGAGTTCGCCGGCATCGAGCTGAACCGCGTTGAAGAGCTCACGACCAAGCCGGTCACCGAAGTGTCGGAAGTCTGGCAGTCGCGGCTCGCCGAAGGGATCCCCGCGGACAGCCTCCAGGAAGCGCGCGACATAGTGGCGCGCATAACGACGACATCGGGAGCGACTCCTACACCCACCCCATCGCCGACCCCCACCAAGACATGAGCAGACGCAACGCCGAGCTCGGGCTCGTCATCCTCGCACTCTTCCTCACCGGCGGGGCGTACCTCCTCGTGGAATTCGCCGGCTCGGACGCCATCCCGCCCTCGTTCTTCTCCTTCATCGCCGCGTTCGCGGCCATGGCTCTGGTCGCGCATTTCGTGATCCGTCGATTCGCCCCCAACGCCGACCCGTTGCCGCTGCCGATCGCGCTCGTTCTCTCGGGCCTCGGCTACGTGATGGTGCGCCGCCTGAACGAGGATCTGGCCGGCCCACAGCTCGCGTGGATCGCCGTCGGGCTCGCGGCGTTCTGCTTGACGCTCGTCGGCGTGCGCGATCACCGCCGCATCGAGGCTTTCCGCTACTCGTTCATGGTCGCCGGCTTGGCGCTGCTACTGCTCCCGCTGGCCCCGGGGATCGGCCGTACGGTGTCTGGGGCACGTCTTTGGGTTCGCGTCGGCGGCCTCAACTTCCAGCCGGCCGAGCTCGCCAAGGTGATGCTGGCGGCGTTCCTCGCCGGCTACCTCTCGAGCAAGCGTGAGGTTCTGACCGCCGCCACGGCACGCGTCGGTCCGTGGATGATCCCGGCGCCGCGACACTTCGGGCCGGTCGTCGCCGCGTGGGCGATCTCGCTCGCGGTCATGGTGTTCGAGCGCGACCTGGGCTCCTCGATGCTCTTCTTCGCGCTCTTCATCGTGATGCTGTACGCGGCCACGGCGCGGGCGGCGTACGTCGTGACCGGCCTGACCTTGTTCGCCGGCGGCACCATCTTCGCGTACCAGGCGTTCTCGCACGTACAGAGCCGCGTCGCCGCATGGCTCGATCCGTGGAGCCGGATCGACGGGTCGGGGTTCCAGATCGCGCAGTCCCTGTTCGCGCTCGGGACCGGCGGCCTGGGCGGTCAGGGCCTCGGCCGTGGGCGTCCCGACTTCATCCAGCGCGGGGTCGAGACCGACTTCATCTTCTCCGCCTTCGGCGAGGAGATCGGCTTCGTCGGCACGCTCGCGATCTTGCTGCTCTTCGCCCTCCTCGTCGCGCGCGGGCTCCACATCGCGCTTCGATCGCGGGATCCGTTCGGAACACTGCTCGCTACCGGGCTCACCGTGATCATCGGGCTGCAGACCTTCCTGATCATCGGCGGTGTGACGCGGCTGATCCCACTCACCGGCATCACGTTGCCTTTCGTCTCCTACGGCGGCTCCAGCCTGCTGGCCAACTTCATCCTGATCGCGCTGCTGCTGCGTCTCTCGGAATCGGAGGCGCGCGCATGAACCGAACGGTTCGTCGGATCGCACTGATGCTCGGCGTCGCGTTCGCCGCGCTCATCGTTCAGCTCACCTACGTGCAGGTCGTCGAAGCGGAGCGCTTCGCGGAACATCCCGCGAACCGCCGGCTGCTCGTCAAGGAGTACTCCATCGAGCGCGGATCGATCGTCGCCGGCGAAACCATCCTCGCCCGATCGAAGCTCACCAACGACAACCTCAAGTATCTGCGTGAATACCCCGGCAAGGATCTGTGGGGCCACATCACGGGCTACTACTCGATCGTCTTCGGGGGAGCCGGGCTCGAGCGGACCTACAACGACTTCCTGATCGGCGCCGGGCCTGAGGACCGATGGAAGAACATCGTCGACGAAGTCCTCGGACGCGACCGGAAGGGCCACACCTTGCTCTTGACTATCGATCCGAAGCTGCAAGCCCTGGCGGCCAAGGCCCTCGGCAAGCAGACCGGCTCGGTCGCGGCGATCAACCCCGAGAACGGCGAAGTGCTGGCGCTGTACTCGAATCCCTCTGTCGATCCCAACCCACTGTCGTCGCACGATCTCGCGGGGGTGCGGACCGCGTGGGACAAGTTCAACGCCAGCCCGGCGAAGCCGTTGGTGTTCCGGGCGACGCAGGAGCGCTATCCGCCGGGCTCGACGTTCAAGGTGATCATGACTGCGGCGGCGCTGGAGGCCGGCTTCCCGAAGACGAAGACCTATCCCAACCCGCGAGTGCTAGACCTGCCACTCACCGATAACACCCTCAGGAACTTCAGCGGCGGCGCCTGCCCGGGCGGCGGACGTATCTCGATGGCGCAGGCCCTGCGGGTCTCGTGCAACACGACGTTCGCACAGATCGGCATGGAATTGGGGCCGGAGAAGATCGAGGAGATGACGCGCGGCTTCGGCTTCGGAGCGCCCCCGGTCGGCTCTGACCTGCCCGCGGTTTCGAGCTGCTTGGTCGCCGAACCCGGCGGCGGCTGCGCGGAGCCCACGCTCGACGACCCGCAGACGGCGTTCTCCTCGATCGGTCAGTTCAGCGTGCGCGTCACGCCTCTGCAGATGGCGCTCGTGGCCGCCGCGGCGAGCAACGGGGGCATGCTGGTGCGACCGCACGTCGTCCGCGAGATCCAGGACTTCACGGGCAAGGTGGTCCACACCGTCTCCCCGGAGCCGGACGGCCCGATCTTCTCGCGGCAAACGGCCGATACGTTGAGGGACCTGATGATCGACGTCGTCGACAACGGCACGGGCAGGCCGGCGGCCATCCCGAGCCTGCGCGGCGAGATGGGCGGCAAGACCGGAACCGCTCAGACCGGCGTCGAGGGCGAGAACCCGCACGTGTGGTTCATCGCGTTCGGGCCGGGGATCGCCGTCGCCGTGGTCGTGGAGAACGGCGGCGACGCCGGAGGCGACGCGACCGGCGGCCGGGTGGCGGGCCCGATCGCGAGGGCGCTCATCGAAGCGGTTCAGGAGAAGTGATGACCTCATCGGGCAAGTCCAACCGCCGAGCGAAGGACGCGGCCGTGATCGCCGACCGCTACCGGCTCGACGAGCAGGTCGCCGTCGGCGGCATGGGCGAGGTGTGGCGCGCCACCGACCTCCTCCTCGAGCGAACGGTCGCGGTCAAGCTCCTGCGCGAGTCGTTCGCGGCGGATCCGATCCTCGCCGAGCGCTTCCGACGGGAGGCGCTTACGGCAGCGGGCTTGTCGCACCCGAACATGGCCAACGTTTACGACTTCGTTCAGGAGAACGGTCGGACGGGCATCGTGATGGAGTTCGTCGAAGGCGAGACGCTCGCGGAGCGCATCGAGCGCGACGGACCGCTCGACGAAGCCGACGCGGTTCGGACGACATCGGCGCTGCTTGCAGCACTTTCCGTTGCCCATGAGGCCGGGATCGTGCACCGCGACGTGAAGCCCGGCAACGTCATGATCACGCCGACCGGCGCGGTCAAGGTCACCGACTTCGGCATCGCACGCGCCGCCGGACACGAGACGCTGACGGAGACGGGGATGGTCGTCGGGACGGCGCACTACCTGTCGCCCGAGCAGGTGAGCGGGAAGCCCGCCTCGCCGTCCTCGGATCTGTACGCGGTCGGGGCGATCCTGTACGAGATGCTGACCGGCGCTAGGCCGTTCGAGGCCGAGACCCCGCTGGCCGTCGCTATGCAGCGACTGACCGCGGATCCGGTAGCTCCGCAACAACACCGGCCCGGGATCACCGAGCCGATCGGGCAGGTAGCGCTCCGCGCTCTCGCCCGCGATCCCGAGCAACGGTTCGCATCGGCCGACGGGATGCGGTCTGCGCTCGAGGCCGCGCTCGCCTCGACGCAGCCGGCCACGCAGCCACGTCGGACGGATCCGACGCCGACCATGGTCCTCCCGACGATCGACGATCCGGCCGCGCCGACCATCGCCATGAGAGCCCAGACTGCCGCGCCCCCGGCGGCGACCGACCCGACCCCCAAGCCGATCACCGGCTCGTCTCCGGCCGCGGCCGTCTCGAAGCGCCGGCTCGCCGATTACCGCCGAGGACTCGCATGGATGCTGCTCGTGGGCGTCGCCGTCGCGGGGCTGATGTGGCTCTTCCTGGCGACCAGGGACCCCGGCCCGGTCACCGTCCCGAACTTCACCGGCAGGAGCATCACGCAGGCGAATGCCCTCGCCGACGACCTCGGCCTCGAGGTGATCGAGAAGCCTCAGGTGAGCACGAAACCCGCAGGCGAGGTTCTATCGCAGAGCATCGCGGCCAGTGTGCGCGTGGCTTCGGGAGAGACGGTGACGCTGTTCGTCTCGAACGGAACCCCGCCTTGCTGCGAGGTTCCGCGGCTACTTGGGCTGTCCCAGGAACAGGCGGCCGAGGAGCTGCGCGACGCCGGACTCGTGCTCGGCGAGGTTGGCAGCCTGACGACGGGGGACTTCGACCCCGGCACGGTCATAGGCCAGGAGCCCGATGAGGGTGAAACCGAGCCGCCGGGCACCGAGGTCGATATCGTTGTCGCGAAAGAGCCCAAAGGACGAGGCAAGGGCAACGGTAACGGCGACGGGGGCAACGATTAGCGTCAACGCGAAGGTCCTATCGGACCGGTACGAGATCCTCGAGCGGCTCGGTGCCGGCGGCATGGCCGAGGTCTACCTCGGACGTGACCGCGTGCTCGGCCGAACGATCGCGATCAAGATCCTGCTCACCCAGTTCGCCGGCGATCCGCACTTCATCGCGCGGTTCCGGCGCGAGGCCCAATCGGCCGCCGCGCTGAACCATCCGCACATCGTCGGCGTCTACGACACCGGCTCCGACGACGGCACGCACTACATCGTCATGGAGTACATCGAGGGCCGCACGCTGCGCGACGTGATCAAGGAGGAAGGCCCGCTGCTGCCCGAGCGCGCGGCGGAGATCGCCGGCGACGTCTGCGCGGGCCTCGCGTTCGCCCACTCGCATGGGATCGTGCACCGCGACGTGAAGCCGGCGAACATCATGATCACCAAGAATGGCGAGGTGAAGGTCACCGATTTCGGGATCGCGCGCGCGGCTTCGTCCGAGACGGTCACCCAGACCGCGACCGTGCTCGGCACCGCGCAGTACTTCTCGCCCGAGCAGGCGCAGGCCGGGCCGGTGGACGCGCGATCCGACATCTATTCGCTCGGCATCGTGCTGTACGAGATGCTGACGCGCCAGGTTCCGTTCACGGGCTCGTCCCCGGTGGCGATCGCGTACAAGCACGTGAAGGAAGATCCGATCCAGCCGTCGCGGCTCAACGCGGATATCCCGCCGGCGATCGACGCGATCGTGATGAAAGCGCTCGCCAAGAACCCCGACAACCGTTACCAGAACGCCCAGGAGATGCGGCAGGATCTGGGCCGCGCCGCCGCCGGCAAGCCGGTGCACGCGACGCCGCTGATGGCGCCCGTGGAGCAAACCTCGATCCACGCGCCCGCGGTCTCGGATCAGACCACGATCATCCGCCGCACCGGCGGTCCACCGCCCAGCGACGTCCGGCGACGCCGCCGGCTCGGCTGGATCCTGATGACGCTGATCATGCTCGCGATCGCCGGCGTCGTCGCCTGGGCGATCCTGAGCTCGCTGCCGGATCCGAAGCCGCTCTTCGAGGTACCCAACGTCGCGAACCAAACCGAAGTCGAGGCTCGTCGCATACTGACGGAAGCCAAGCTGAAGGTGAACATCGATGACAGGCGGCCAGACCCGACGGTTCCGGTCGGCAGCGTCATCAGCCAGGATCCGGCTCCCCCGGCCAAGGTTAAGGAAGGAGACACCGTCAGCCTGATCGTTTCCGAGGGGGTAGGGAGAACAACCGTTCCCGACCTGATCGGGCTCACAAAAGAACAGGCGATCGCCAAGATCGAGGAGGTCGGACTGGTGGTCGGCCGCATCAGCGAGGGTCCGAGCACCCCGGAACAGAAGGGCAAGGTCATCGCGCAGGGCATCGCGAAGGATACCGGGGTCGATCGAGGGACACCTATCAACATCCGGATCGGCACCGGTCCGGAGACCGCGCTCGTTCCCCAAGTCGAAGGCATGTCCCAAGCCGACGCCACCGCCACCCTCAAAGCGGCCGGTTTCGAAGTGAACGTCGTGACCTCGAGCGAAGGCGTCTGCGCCTTCACGCCCGGCGAGGTCTGCGATCAGGATCCCGAGAATGGCACGACGCTCGAGAAGGGGAAGACCGTCACCATCACGGTAGGAGAATCGCAGTTCCCGACCGAGGAACCGACGCCGACCGAGAGCCCTTAGCGAGCCCTAGCGGGCTGCGCGCAGCGCCCCAGGAAGTTCCGCAAGATGTCCATCCCCTCTGCGGTCAGCACGCTCTCGGGATGGAACTGCACCCCTTCGATCGGCAGCGTCCGGTGCCGCACCGCCATGACCAGCTCGTCGCCGGTCTCGGCGATCACCTTCAGCTCGTGCGGGAGCGAGGTCCGCTCGATCACCAGCGAGTGATAGCGCGTCGCCTCGAACGGGATCGGCAGCCCGTCGAGCACCCCCTCGCCGCGGTGGTAGATCTGTGAGGCCTTGCCGTGCACGAGCTCCGGCGCACGCACGATCCGTGCGCCGAACACGTGGCCGATGCACTGATGCCCCAGACACACACCGAGCAGCGGCGTCGTCGGCCCGAGCTCGCGGATCACGTCGTTCGATATCCCGACGTCGGACGGCCGTTCCGGCGTGCCTGGACCGGGCGATATCACGATCCCATCCGGCGCGAACTCACGGACCTGATCGAGCGTCCAAGCGTCGTTCCGCACGACGGTCGGCGCCGCGCCGAGCTCCGCTAGCTCCTGCACGAGGTTGTAGGTGAACGAGTCGTAGTTATCGACGACGAGCACGCGCGCGGCCATCGCCCGGAACGGTACACCACGGGTCTCGACGCCCGCCCGCAGAATCAGGAACCTACGGCAGGGTCGCTGCGGGGGTCTCGGGCGTCGCTACTCGGACCGCGCGCCGGTGCGCCAGGACCCGGTACTGCATGACGTCGAGCACGACGACGTTTCTGCGATCCGGCCGCTGCGACGTCTCGAGCCGCCAACTCTCGATGTACTCGAGATAGTCCTCTAACAAACGCTGTGCGGCGTCCTTCTCGCGGCGTTTCATGGGGAAGCTCCCTACACCCGGCTTTTCTGTGGACCCCCTTGCTATGCGCGGAGAGTGGGAAAATCGATAGGTCGTAAGTACCAATTCGCCGCTTTTCTGTTCCGCGACGTGGCGAAGCCGACGCGAAGCGTGCGCTTCACCGCGCAGCGCATAAGCTCGCGCTCATTGCGCGGTCGCCGCCGAGGCCGCTCTCCGCTGCAGTGCCGGACTTACTTCGCCGTCTCCGCGCGCTTCTTCTCTTCCTCGACCAGCGCGCGTCGCAAGACCTTGCCGACCATCGTCTTGGGGAGATCGTCGCGGAATTCGAAGGACTTCGGAACCTTGTACGCCGTCAGGCGTTCACGGCAGAACGCCTCCATCTCGTCCTCGGTGGACGTCTCCCCCTTCTTCAACACGATGTAAGCCTTCACCGTCTCGCCGGACTTCGCGCTGCGGAGCCCGACCACGGCGGCCTCGAGGATCTTCGGGTGCTGATACAAGACCTCCTCGACGTCTCGCGGATAGACGTTGAAGCCGCCGACGATGATCATGTCCTTCTTGCGGTCGACGATCTTGAAGTACCCCTCTTCGTCGACCTCCGCGATGTCGCCCGTGTAGAGCCAGCCGTCGCGCAGCACGTCGTTCGTCTCCTCGGGACGGTTCCAGTACCCCTGCATGACCTGGGGCCCCTTGATGACGAGCTCGCCGGGACCGGGAGCCGAGATCTCCTTCGAGGGATCGTCGACGTCGACGAGCTTGCAGTCCGTGTCCGGCAGCGGCAGCCCGATCGTGCCGATCTTCCGCTTGCCGTACACCGGGTTGGCATGGGACGAGGGCGACGTCTCCGACAGGCCATACCCTTCGACGAGCTTCCCGCCGGTGACTTGCTCCCACTGCTGCTGTACCTCCATCGGAAGCGGCGCCGCGCCGGAGATACACGCGCGGATCGAGTCGAGCTTGTAGTTCTTGAGATCGGGGTGCGCGAGGAGGTTCACGTACAGCGTCGGTACGCCGGGGAACAGCGTCGGGCGCGTCCGGTCGATCTCCTTGAGCAGCGCGCCGATGTCGCGCGGGTTCGCGACGAGCACGAGCATCCCCGCGCCGAGCACGCCCACGTTCATGCACACCGTCTGTCCGTAGGAATGGAACAGCGGCAGCGCGCAGATGACGACCTCCTTGCCCGGCTGGATGTCTGTGAGCCACAGCCGGTTCTGCCATGCGTTGGTCACGAGGTTGTGATGCGTGAGCATGACGCCCTTCGAGACACCCGTCGTCCCGCCCGTGTACTGCAGCAGCGCGAGATCTTTCTTCGCGTCGATCGGCGCTTGCTGCACCGGCCCACGCGCGCTCTTCATGATGTCCTTCCAGAACTTCACCGGCTCCGTCTTGCCGACCGGCGCGAGCACCGCTTTCCCCTTGCTCGTCTTCGGGCCGATCATCGCCTTGAGGCCCTTCATGCCGTCGAAGACGTTGGTGACGACGACCTCACGAAGCTTCGGGAGCTCCGGACGGATCGTCTTCACCTTCGCGTAGAACTGATCGAGGGTGATCAACACCTCGACACCCGCGTCCTCGAGCTGGTGCTGCAACTCCCGCTCGGTGTAGAGCGGGTTGTTCTCGACGACGATGCCTCCGAGGCGATGCGCCGCGTAGTAGGCGATGACGTTCTGCGGGAGGTTCGGAAGGATGATCCCGACCGCCGTGCCCTTCGCGACGCCGAGCCCCTTGAGCGCGACGGCGAACTTGTCCACCAGTTTCTTCAGCTCCGCGTACGACCACCGGTTACCCATGAAGTCCAGCGCAGGTGCTTTCGGGAACTGGCGTGCGGAGTCGTCGAGGAAGCGCGTGAGCGGAACCTCCGGGTAATCGTGCGTCGCCGGAACGCCCGGCGGATAGTTCGCCGTCCAGAAACGAGTCTCCCATGAGGGGCCCATAGCCGACTCTCCCTTCGCGCGCTTCGACGCCCGCGGCTTCGCGGCGGGCTTTCGGGCCCGCGCCGTGGTCGTCTTCTTAGCGGTCTTTCGGGTCGCTGCTTTCGCCATGATGGAACGGTCACCTACCTCAGATAGGGGGTCAGATCGGAGCGGACGTAATCGTACCCACGGACCTCTGCCCAGTGCCGGGACAGCACGGCCCGCCCGTTTCCGGCGGCGAGCCCTTCGACGAACGCGCTCGAATCTCGGGCGCCGGGCACCTCGGTCAGGCAGCGGCCGAGCGCGCGAGTGTCGTGGGCGTCGCTGCCGCCGTAACCGGGCAACCCGAGCCTCGCCGCGAGCTCCTCGGCGAGGCGCACGCCGTCCGTTTGATGCAGGCGCTCGCCGTTGAGAACCTCGACGCCGTGCAGGTGCTCCGCCCCGCGCGAAGGATCCGGCGGGATCAGGGCGCCGCCGAAGCGCCACCCGGTCGGGTGCGCCCACACCAGCGCGCAAGGACCGACCCGCGAATCGGGCAGCGGCAGCGAGCACCGCGGCGGAAGACCGGCAAGCCAATCCAGGTCGGTCGCGAAGACCAGCACATGGCCGAGATCGCACGAGACCTCGCGCCCGGGGATCAACATCACGCCACGCGCCGCGAGCTCCTCTCGTGCGCCGGCCAGATCGGCGACGCCGTGATCGGTCATCGCGATCGCCTCGAGCCCGAGCTCCTCGGCTTCCCGCGCGAGGCCGGCCATATCCATCCGGGCGTCACCCGATCCGGGACGCGCGTGTGCGTGCAGATCGACGAGCATCGTCCGCCATTGTGGCCGAGCGCCGCGGACGCCTCAAAACGCCTGCCGGTTGCCCCGTTTCGAGCCCGGGAAGTAGCCTGACCTCCCCATCGAACGCACTCACCTCGAGCCGGAGGTCGCCATGGAAGACTGGGTCGCCGCCCTCAAGGAGTACGGGAAGAAGGCGTTGCGGCCGACCGAAGGCAGGGTCGGGCTCGAAGGGCTGAACGACG
>Ga0299907_10002663_pt1 | contig 11130 bp, 10 predicted proteins | sample RVTome_16_FD_198680 | JGI IMG/M metagenome (GOLD analysis project Ga0299907, IMG submission 198680) | Soil microbial communities from uranium-contaminated site in the Upper Colorado River Basin, Wyoming, United States - RVT152D67 (version 2) ...
GGCTCGCCCTTGTCTTCACATGCTGCCACCCGGCTCTCGCCGCCGAGAGCCGCGTCGCGTTGACTCTTCGGGAGGTCGGCGGCCTGACGACTGGCGAGATCGCACGCGCGTTCCTCGTCGCCGAGCCGGCGATGGCCCAGCGACTCGTGCGCGCGAAGCGGAGGATCCGCGGCGCGGGCATCCCGTTCCGCGTTCCTCCGGACCACCTTCTCCCCGAGCGCCTGCGCTCCGTTCTCGCCGTTCTCTACCTCGTGTTCAACGAGGGCTACGCGGCGACCGCGGGCTCCGAGCTCGTACGCGCCGACCTGTGCGAGGAAGCAATCCGGCTGGGAAAGCTCCTCGCGGTCCTGATGCCGGATGAGGCGGAGGTGCTCGGGCTGCTCGCGCTCGTGCTGCTCCAGGACTCGCGGCGTGGAGCGCGCGTCGGCGACGACGGCGAGATCGTCCTGCTCGACGATCAGGACCGCTCGCTCTGGGATTGCGAGCGCATCGACGAGGGCTTACGCGTGCTCGAGCGCGCGGTGTCGCTGCGGCGTCCCGGCCCGTACCAGCTCCAGGCGGCCATCGCGGCCGCGCACGCCGAGGATCGGCCGAAGGCCGAGATCGTCGCGCTCTATGACGCACTCGCCAGAATCGACCCGTCACCCATCGTCGAGCTCAACCACGCCGTCGCCGTCGCGATCGCGGGAGACGTCGAGACCGGCCTCGCCCTGCTCGACGGCATCGAGGGGCTCGACGGCTACCACCTCTTCCACGCCGCGCGGGCCGATCTCTACCGGCGGCTCGAGCGGCACGACGACGCGGCCGCGTCCTACCGGCAAGCACTCGAGCTGACGACCAACGCGTCCGAGAGCCGCTTCCTCGAACGGCGTCTAGCCGAGGTTTCCTAGCGCGAGCTCGACCGCGTCGCCCGGAGTTGCGGCGCGCAGCGACCCGTCCACCTCCGGCGCACCGGCGAGCGCGACGACGGGGCGCCCGAGGCGCAGCGCGAAGGCCATCTCCGCGAGCGTCCCGTAGCTCCCGCCGATAGCGATCACCGCGTCGCCGCTCGCGGCCACGGCGAGGTTCCGCGCGTGACCGATCCCGGTGACGACGACGTGATCGGCCCACCGGTTCGCGGCGGCCCTGTCCTCGCCCGGAAGGATGGCAATCGTCGCTCCGCCGGCCGACTTCGCGCCGCGGTGCGCGGCGGCCATCACCTGCCGACCTCCTCCGCGGCACCTTCCCACTCCGCTCCGCTCCCGATCACCGCCACCTGACATGCCATCGTGGTAAGCATGCCCCGTGGAGCGACGCGAGGCACGCGGAGGCACGCTCGTCCTCGGCGGCGGCTTCGCCGGGAGCTACGTCGCGCGGCTCCTCGGGCCTCGCGGCGCGACGATCGTGTCGCTCGAGAACTTCATGCTCTACACGCCGCTCCTCCCAGAGGCGGCTTCAGGAACGCTCGAGCCGCGCCACGTCGTCGTGCCCCTACGCGAGATGTGCCCGCATGCCGAGCTCGTCCTCGGACGGGTGACGGACCACGAACCCGAGCGCAAGGCCGTCGTCGTGGAGTCGCTCGCCGGCGAGCTCGAGATCGGCTACGAGCGGCTCGTGGTCGCGCTCGGAGCGACCACTCGCACGTTCCCCGTCCCTGGGCTGCTGGAGCATGGCCTCGGGTTCAAGGATCTCGCCGACGCGATCGCGCTGCGCAATCGCGTGCTCCTGCAGCTCGAGCGCGCGTCGATCCACCCGGACGATCCCGCCGAGCTCGGCTTCGTCTTCGTCGGCGCCGGGTACGCCGGCGTCGAAGCCCTGGCTGAGCTGCACGACATGACGCAGGCGGCGCTGCGGTCGTACCCGGGCCTGCGTGACGCTCCTCAGCGCTGGGTCCTCGTCGACGCAGCGCCGAAGATCCTCCCCGAGATCCCGCGGCGGCTCGGCGAGTACGCAGCTCGGCGGCTGGTGCAACGCGGGATCGAGATCCACGTGGGAACGACGCTCGAGTCCTACGACGGCGCCGGGGCTGTTCTCGCGAACGGCGTGCGCATCGCGGCCCGAACGCTCGTCTGGACCGCAGGGGTTCGCGCCAACCCGCTCCTCGCAGAGCTCGGTCTTCCGCTCGACGACAGCGGACGTGTCGTCGTCGACGAGACACTCCACGTCGAGGGCGCCAACGACGTGTGGGCGCTTGGCGACTGCGCGGCGGTGAGGAACCGCAAGACGCCCGGCACTGTCGATCCGCCGACGAGCCAGCACGCGCTGCGCCAGGCGCGACGGCTCGCGAAGAACCTGACCGGCAAGCCGAAGCCGTACGGCTACCGCATGCTCGGCCAGGTCGCGACGCTCGGCCGCTTCAAAGGGATTGCGGAGCTCCCGGGCATCCACCTCTGGGGCTTCCCGGGCTGGTTCGTGACGAGGACGTACCACCTCTACCAGCTCCCGCTGTTCACCCGAAAGCTGCGCGTGGTCGCAGACTGGACGGTCGCGCTCTTCTTCCGCCGCGACATCGTCGAGCTCTCGATGCTCGGCCACCCTAGACCCTTGGGCGCAAGACCGGAATCCGCGAGTGCGGATTCCGGTCGCGCCGAAGATCCCTGAAGGCGGCCGCTTCGCGGCCGCGCCGCAGCTTCGACTCATCGTCTGCGCTCACCGAAGTGACTTCAGGGCGGCCTTCAGCGACTGCTTGCCGGCGAGCGCGCCCGCGTAGAGATCGCCGCGACGCGCGACACGGTCGCGTACGGCCTCCATGGTGAGCCCCAGCGGGTCGAGACCGGGTTGCACCTCGTCCCAGCGCAGGGGCGTCGACACGGGTGCTCCTGCTCGCGGCCGCACGGAGTACACCGTCGCATTCGTCCTCCCCGGCCCGTTCTGGTTCGCGTCGACGAGCACTCCTCGGCGCTTCTGCTTCGTCCACTCCGTGGTCGCGAGACCGGGATGGGCGCGGGCGAGCGCGCCCGCGACGATCCCCGCGAACTCCCGCACCTCCTCGAACGTATGACGGCGGGCGATGGGGACGAGCACATGGATCCCGCGCGAGCCGGAGGTCTTCGGAAAGCTCTCGAGCTCGAGGAGGTCGAGCGTCGCCTTCACGAGCTGCGCGACCTCGATCACCTCCTCGAACCCCGAGCCCTCCGACGGGTCGAGGTCGAACATCACCCAGTCGGGCCGCTCGGGCCTGTCCACGCGCGACGCCCACGTGTGCAGATCGATGCAGCCCATGTTCGCCATCCACAAGAGGGAGAGGTCGTCGTTCACGATCGCGTACTCGATGATCCGCTTCTCTCCCGCACGCGTCGACGCCGGAAACGGTGCGCGCTCGATCCACTCGGGCATGTGCGACGGCGCGTTCTTCTGGAAGAAGTTCTTGCCCTGCCAGCCGTCGGGGTAGCGCTTCATCGTGAACGGCCGGCCGCGCAGGTGTGGGACGAGCACCTCGGCGACGTCGCGGTAGTAGGCGATGAGATCACCCTTCGTGATCCCGAGCTCTGGCCAGAACGGCTTGTCCACGTTCGAGAAACGGAGCTCGCGGCGTCCTCGCTTGATCACCGCGGGAAGCGTCACGCGTTCGCGTCGAACGTCGGGGGCGACCCTGTCCTCACGAAGTCGGAGATACGAGGGCGAGCGCAAGCGTCCTTCGTGGGTCCACTCGGCGAACTCGACCTCGGCGACGAGCTGGGGCTCGACCCAGACGACGTCGGAGCGACGAATACGCGGCATCTTCGGGACGTCGGCAAAGGCGGAGTCGGGACGCCCGAGCGGCTCGAGCAGCGCACGAAGACGCGCGATCTCCTGATCCGAGAAGCCCGTGCCGACGTTGCCGGCCCAGCGCAGGACACCTGCGTCGTGTATCCCGACCACGAGCGCGCCGAACCCTCCGACTCGACGTCCCTGCCCCCGCGTGTACCCCGCGATCACGACCTCTTGCGTCTGTCGAAGCTTCAGCTTCTGCCAGTCGGGCGAGCGCCGTCCCGACCGATAGCGCGAGCCGACCTGCTTGGCGACGACGCCCTCGAGCTCCTGCTGGCGCGCCGCCGCCAGAAGCGCCTGTCCGTCGTCGAACTGCGGCGAGACGAGCACGGCGGGGCTGGGACCGACGAGCTGCTCGAGGCGTCGGCGCCGCTCGCGGAGCGGTTCGTCCAGGAGCGACTCGGACTCGAGCTCGAGGAGGTCGAAGAGGACGAGGACAGAGCTGCCACTGCTCTCCTGGAGCAGCGAGAAGCGTGCACGGCCGCTCTCGTCGAGCGCGCAGACCTCTCCGTCGAGGACGGCGTCGGAGGAGCGGATCGCGAGGGCGGCCGCGCGGGCGACGTCCCGAAACCGCTCCGTCAGGTCGTTGCCGTTGCGACTCGTGAGCGTCACGTCGCCGCCGGACACCGTCACGATCGCGCGATAGCCGTCCCACTTCGGCTCGTAGACCCAGCCCTCGCCCACGGGTAGCGCGTCGGCCGACGCGGCGAGCATCGGCCAGTACCTCCCGCCCGCCTTCGCATCGGCGTCCTTGCGCAGCAGAAGCCAGTTCTTCGGATCGCCATCGAGCGCCGCGGGCACGAGCGTCCACACACCCTCGAGACGCTCGCCGTGCAGCTCGACAGTCAGGCCGCCGTTGCGCTTCTCCTCGAGGAGCTCGTAGGTCCCTCGATCCCAGATCTCGACGGTGCCGGCGCCGTACTCACCGGCCGGGATCGTGCCCTCGAACTCTGCGTACTCGAGCGGGTGATCCTCCACGTGCACCGCGAGATGGCGCTCTCCGCGCCGCAGCGGAACCCCTTTCGGCACCGCCCAGCTCGCGAGCGCGCCGTCACGCTCGAGCCGAAAGTCGTAGTGAAGGCGCCGAGCGGCATGTCGCTGGACGACGAATCGCGGTCGCTCGGCGGAGCCCTGAGCGCCTCCGAACGGCTCCGGCGTCCTCTCCGGGCGACGCTTCCTCTCGTACTCGTCGAGTGGCATCTGTGGATTGTCGCCCGAAACGCAACACGTTCTTCACCAAGAGGCTGCAAGTTGCCCCTTTTCCCTGCTCAGACCGCATTAGGGGCAGGGGATAAGCCTGTGGAAGGTGGGGAAAACCCCCCAAAACGGCTAGGTGGACGCAAGAACGCCCATGACGCGGTACTTCCCGCGACGACGGCGTCGCAGCTCGTCGGGATCGAGCCTCTCGATCTCGTCGAATGCAGCGAGAATGCCGTGCTCGAGGAGCCGCGCGGCGGCTTCGGGATTGGTATGAGCGCCCCCGACGGGCTCGGCGACGATCGCGTCCACGACACCGAGCTCGAGGCAGTGAGCAGCGTCGGGCTTGAACGCGGCAGCCGCCTTCTGCGCCTCGCCCGCGTCGCGCCAGAGAATCGCCGCGCAGCCTTCGGGTGAGATCACCGAGTAGATGGCGTGCTCCTGCATCAGCACGCGATCCGCGACGGCGATCGCGACGGCGCCGCCCGATCCGCCCTCGCCGATCACGCACGCGACCGTCGGAACCCCGAGCCGCACCATCGCAGCCTGCGAGCGCGCGATCGCGCCGCCCTGCCCGTGTTGCTCGGCCGCAACGCCCGGATAGGCGCCCGGAGTGTCGACCATCGTCACGAGGGGAAAGCCGTGCCTCCCGGCCAGCGCCATCGCGCGCATCGCCTTGCGGTAGCCCTCGGGATACGCCATGCCGAAGTTCCGGCTGGCCCGCTCCTTGATGTCGCGTCCTTTCTGGTGGCCGACGAGAACCACCGTCCGCCCGTCGAGCTTCGCGAGCCCAGTCACGAGCGCCGGGTCGTCCGCATGCCCGCGGTCGCCGTGGAGCTCGAAGAAGTCGTCGAAGATCCGCTCGACGTAGTCGAGGGTGTACGGCCGATCCGGGTGGCGCGCCAGCTCGACGGACTCCCAGATCTCCTCGGCGGACGGATCGGCGCGGAGCTGTTCGAGCTGATCCTCCAGGCGCGCAACCTCGCCGGTGAGCTTCGTCCCGCGCAGGAGCTTCATGCCGCCGAGCTTACTGAGACGCTCGCGCAGCCGCATCTCCGCCTCGTTCGACATCAGGCGCGCGCGAAGAGCCGGAGGAGCTGCGCCAGCGTCGGCCGCAGCTCGGAGCGGGGCACGATGGCGTCGAGGTGCCCGTAGCGGTAGTTCGACTCGGCACGACCGAAGTCGTCCGGGAGCTTCTCGCGCGTCGTCTGCGCGACGACGCGCGGGCCGGCGAAGGACATGAGCGCGCCGGGCTCCGCCAGCACGACGTCGCCGAGGCTCGCGAAGCTGGCGAGCACGCCGCCGGTGGTCGGGTGCGTCAACACCGAGAACATCGCTCCGCCCGCCTCGTGGAGCTCGTCGATGGCGCAGACCGTCTTCGGAAGCTGCATGAGCGCGAGGATGCCCTCCTGCATGCGGGCGCCGCCCGACGCGGAGATCGACACGAGTGGGACACGGGCCACAGTTGCCCGCTCGCACGAGCGCACGAACTTCTCACCGACGACGCTGCCCATCGACCCGCCCATGAAGTCGAAGTCCATGACCGCGAGAGCGCAGCTCAGCTCCTCGATCTTCCCGGCGCCGCACACGATCGCGTCGCCCAGCCCCGTCTCGACCTCGGCCTCCGCGAGCCGCTCCGTGTACGGGCGGAGGTCGAAGAACTCGAGCGGGTCCGCAGAGCGGAGGTCGGCGTCACCCTCGACGAACGATCCTGGATCGATCAGCTGCTCGATCCGCTGACGCGCTCCGACCCGGAAGTGGTGACCGCACTGCGGGCAGACCCGCAGCGATTGCGCGAGCTCGTCGTCGCGGTAGTGCGAGCCGCAGCCGGGGCACGTGTTCGGATCGGCCTTGCCCGGGACGGGCGCGTCCGGGCGCTTGTTCTCGACCTCGACGTCGACGCGACCCTGCCCGGAAGACATGCGCTGGATCTTATGCGGGGTCAGACCCCACGGGTCTGACCCCTACCGGAAGCCGGCCGCGGCGAGCATCCGCACCGCGAGCGCCGTATTCCGCTCGGTCGCGAGGAAGCCCGTCACGCCCATACCGGCGATCGCGCTGCGTCGACTGACGCCTCGGAGCACTGCCTCGACCTCGTCGGCCGACGGGCCGTCGGGCTCCGGGATCAGCACGTCGGCCTCGCTCGGATCGAGGACGTCGAGGTCGAGCGCCAGGTAGGTGGCATCGACGCCGGCCAGTGCGCGGTCGAGCGAGTCGTCGATCCCGTTCGCTTCCATGAACGCGACCTCGGGCGGATCCAGACTCCGGGCACCTACGAGGGCGACGTCCTCGGCGCGGGCGTCGCCGGAGTCGAGAATCATGCGGAACGGCATCCCCCACTGGTTTCCCGACGGCGAGGTCTCGGGCGTGTTCAGGTCCCCGTGCGCGTCGATCCACACGACACCGAGACGGTCGACCCTGCGCGCGAGACCCCGTGCCGCGCCGACGTGTGTGCAACAGCATCCGCCGACCACGATCGGCCGCGCCGCGAGCGCCTCAGCGACGGCCTCGCTCTGCTCCTCGAGCGTCTCGCGCTCGACGACGGCGACCTCCGGATAGGGAAGCGCGACGCGTGCACCTTCGGCCATCCCTTCACCTCCGACCCCCCACGCCGCGGGAACACGCACGAGTCCCGCCGCGAACGTGCTCCCGCAACGGTGGCATTCGTAGCCATCACCGATCGCCACGGCAGTGAACGTCCGACAACTCGGACAACGCGCACGAAGCGAGCTCACGCGATGTCTTTCTCGTGGATGGCGAACTGGGCAGACATCCGCATCGGCGCGCGAAGCGTCTCGCTCATGCCGGTACGAGCGAGTCGAGCGCATCCGCGAGACGGATCGTGCTCAGCAGCGTTCTCGACGCCCTCGGGTCCTCCGGCTCTTCGAGCCGATTGATCCAGATCGACGGGATCCCGAGCTCGGTCGCAGGCCCGATGTCGTGGTAGAGGCTCTGGGCGACGTGAACGTGCTGGACGGCGTCCGGTCCGCCCACGCGCTCGTGGAAGACCTCCCAGTGCCGGTGCGCTGGCTTGTACGAGCCGATGTCGCCGGCGACGATGGAGAGGTCGAAGTGGACACCGATCGCGTCCATGGACGCATCGATGAGGTCTCTGTCCGTGTTCGAAAGGATTCCGAGCTTCCAGCCTCGCTCACGAGCTTGCGTGAGCCCGTCGTGCACGTCCTCGAAGACCGGCCAGGTCGGAAGCGAGCGAGCGAGCGCGCTCGCTTCTCCCTCGGGCAAGGTCAGCCCGGTCTCGTCGGCGAGCGCCTCGAGCGCGATCGTGAGCACCTCGCGGTACGAGGCGCCCGGGTTGTCCGCCTGGATCGTCGGCTCGAGCTCGTGGTAGCGAGCGAGGAGCGAATCCGCGAGCTCGACGCCGAAGAGCTTCTCGAGCTCGGCATGGATGCCGGCGTTCCAGTCCACCAGCGTCCCGTAGCAGTCGAAGGTCGCCCACCGCTCCACACCGCAAGCCTAATCTGAAGCCCGTGATCGAGATCCGCGCGCTGACGGAGGAGGACTGGCCCGCCGTCGCGGAGATCTACGCCGAGGGCATCGCGACTCGTCTGGCGACGTTCGAGACGAGCACGCCGACGTGGGACGAGTTCGATCGGGGAAGGCTCCGCGAGCACCGCTTCGTCGCAGTCGACGGCTGGCGCGTCGTCGGCTGGGTAGCGCTGTCGCCCACGTCGCCACGCTCGTGCTATGCGGGTGTCGCCGAGCACTCCGTCTACGTGAGCGAGAGCGCACGTGGCCGAGGTGTGGGCAAGGCACTCATGGCAGCCCTGCTCGCGAGTGCCGACGCAGGCGGCATCTGGACCATCCAGACGAGCGTGTTCCCGGACAACGCGGCGAGCATCGCGCTACACGAAAGTCTCGGATTCAGAGTCGTCGGACGACGTGAGCGGATTGCGCAGCTCGACGGCGTCTGGCGCGACACGCTGCTCCTCGAGCGTCGGGTGTGATGGGGTCAGACCCGTGGGGTCTGACCCCGCGCGTGGGAACTGACCCGCCTACCCGCTCTCGTCCCAGCGACGGAAGACGACGCACGCGTTGTGCCCGCCGAAGCCGAACGAGTTGTTGACGGCGACCTCGAGATCCTGGCGCCGCGCCTCGTTCGGGATGTAGTCGAGGTCGCACTCGGGATCGGGCACCTCGTAGTTGATGGTCGGCGGGAGCACGCCCCGCTGGAGCGCGAACGTGCAGAAGATCGCCTCGACCGCCCCCGCCGCGCCGAGGCAGTGGCCCGTTGCGCCCTTCGTCGACGACACCGGCGTGCCGTACGCCTTCTCCTCGCCGAGCGCGAGCTTGAGGACGCGGGTCTCCGCCGAGTCGCCGGACGGCGTCGAGGTGCCGTGCGCGTTCACGTAGCCGACGACCTCCGGATCGATGCCTGCGTCCGCGAACGCCATGCGCATCGCCCGCGCGGGGTTCGCGCCGCTCGGATCCGGATCGGACACGTGGCTCGCGTCCGAGGAGACGCCGTAGCCGAGTACCTCGGCGTAGATCTTCGCGCCGCGCGAGCGCGCGTGCTCGAGCTCCTCGAGTACGAGCATCGCAGCGGCCTCGCCCATGACGAACCCGTCACGGCCCGTGTCGAACGGCCGCGAGGCGCCCTTGGGATCGTCGTTCCGACGTGAGAGAGCCCGCATAGCCGTGAAGCCGGCGATACCGACGCGCGTGATCGGCGCCTCCGTCCCGCCGCAGAACATCGCGTCCGCGCGGCCCAGGCGGATCGCGTCGAGCCCGTCGCCGATCGCCATGTTCGACGCCGCGCACGCGGTGCACTCGGCCGCGAGCGGGCCCTGCGCCCCGAGCTCCATCGAGACCCACGCCGCAGCCATGTTCGGGATGATCTGGACGATCGCGAAGGGGCTCGTGCGGTCCGGCCCACGCTCGAGGAGGCTCTGAAAGCAGTTCTCGAATGCGTAGAGGCCGCCGATCCCGGTGGCAACTGCCGCACCCACCCGCTCGGGCGCCGCTGCGATCGAGAGCCCGCTGTCCGCCTCTGCCATCCGGGCCGCAGAGAGCGCGAGCTGCGCGAAGCGGTCCATGCGGCGAGCCTTCTTCCGGTCCATCCAGTCGGTCGGGTCGAAGTCCTTCAGCTCGCACGCGAAGTGCACGTCGTAGCCGGCCGTGTCGAAATGCGTGATCGGGCCGGCGCCGGACTCGCCTGCGACGAGGCTCTCCCACGTCGAGTCCGGGTCGTTTCCGAGAGGGGTCACCATCCCGACGCCGGTGATGACGACCCGTCTGCGCCCGTTGTCGGATCCGCCGGCCATCGCTACATCCCCAGCCCGCCGTCGACGAGAAGCACGGCGCCCGTGATGAACGACGCCTCGTCCGAGCACAGGAACCGCACGGCTCCGGCGACGTCGTCCGGCTCGCCGAGGCGGCCGAGCGGTGTGTTCTGGAGCATGGCGCCTGTCGCTTCCTCGGGAAGGACGTCCGTGAGCTGCGTCTTCACGTAGCCGGGAACGACGACGTTGGCGCGAACGTTCCGGCTTCCCAGCTCGCGCGCGAGCGACTTCGTGAAGCCGATGATCCCCGCCTTCGACGCCGCGTAGTTGGTCTGCCCCCAGTTGCCGTGGATGCCCACGATCGACGAGATGTTCACGACCGTCCCCGCGCGCTTGCGCATCATTCCCCGCACTGCCGCGCGGCAGGTGTAGAAGCACGACGCAAGGTTCGTGTCGATCACGGTGTTCCAGTCCTCGTCCGACATGCGCACGAGCAGGCCGTCGCGTGTCACGCCCGCGTTGTTGACGAGGATGTCGATGTCGCCCGCCTCCTCGACGAGCGCGCGGGCGGAGCCCGGATCGGAGACGTCCGCCTGGACCGCGCGACCGCCGATCTCGGTCGCGAGGAACTCTGCCTCGTCCCCACCCGTGCGGTACGAGAGCGTCACCGTCGCGCCCGCCGCGGCGAGCTGCGTAGCGATCGACCGCCCGATTCCGCGCGACGCGCCAGTCACGAGCGCCGATCGGCCCTCGAGGGAGCAGAACGCCTGCGTCACCGCGCGAGAGCTTCCTGCGCGCGTTCCAAGCTCTCGACCGAGTTGACGGACATCGTCTTCACGCCGCGGTCGATCCGCCTGACGAGACCGGAGAGCACGTTACCCGGCCCGACCTCGACGAAGGTCGTCGCGCCGGAGCGAATGAGCTCGGTCGCCGCCTGCGTGAACCGAACGGGGCCCGTCAGCTG
>Ga0299907_10002664_pt1 | contig 11128 bp, 16 predicted proteins | sample RVTome_16_FD_198680 | JGI IMG/M metagenome (GOLD analysis project Ga0299907, IMG submission 198680) | Soil microbial communities from uranium-contaminated site in the Upper Colorado River Basin, Wyoming, United States - RVT152D67 (version 2) ...
TAGTTTCTTTTTTGAAGTACCTTCAAGCGAATGGGTGGAGCTTGATTGGTCTGGGAGAGGCTCATTTCCATCTCTTGGTCCACCGACTGACCACTTCTCAAGTAAGTGTGACGCGCGCCAACGCGGGAAGGGAGGTAACAATGGGCAAGGAAAAGAAGGGACTAATCACGTCGGTACCAGAAGCATTGACCGAAGCCGCCAAAGTAAACATGGCTGTTGCGAAGGAGATGGCGTCGAGCGCCGTAGCCACGTTCGTTGACACCGTTACCGACAGAGAAAAGCCTCGAAGAGGAAAGAGACGCGTCTCCAAGAAGAAAGCTTCGTCCACCTCCAAGCGGCGCAAAGCCGGGAGTTCAGCCGCGACAAAGCCTGTTTCCACCAGCAAGCGCGGGGTCAGCACAAGAACTGCCGCCAAGAAACCTGCTCGGAAGGTCGATCAGGCGACGCGAGGAACCGCTACCAAAGCTTGAGGTGGTTCCAGCAAAACTCGTCGAGGATAAAGAGACCTCGCGCGATGGCTGTGGAGAAGTTTTCTTAAGAAGTGGGCGCCGTCCTTTTTAAACCACGGGGAATTTGTAACTTGCCGGCCAGGCGGTCGAATCATCTGAGAACGGGAGGGTAATACCCATCAGGAGAAGCCATGATGGAAGAGGAGAACTTCCAGTCCTGGATGGCGCACAATCGGAATCGGCCTCTTTCAGAGGAGCTGACGCGCTTACAGAGCCTGGTCACACGCTTAGAGGCGCGGCATGGAACCGATTACCGGCGGCTGCGGAAAGCCAAGGCAGAATGGTGGAGCTTGCTGCGGAAGGGGTTTCTCGTCTGCTTGGGACTGGTGGCCGTGCTGCTCTGGTATTTGAACAGCTACCTGGACACCAAGGGTTCACTCGAAGTGGTGTGCGGGTTCATCGCGCGCGAGGCGCAGAACAAGATTAGGGATGAGGCATGGGGCATAAGCCCTGGGGACCTCGCGGACGCCCATCGCGTCTGCTCCGAGGAAGGTGCTCTGCCATGAACATTGGGCTGCACTGTCGGAGAGTGCCCGCGCGGGAGTGCCATAGGCGTCGTCCCAACACTGGACCCAACTGAGCCCCGCCCGTTAGCGGGACTCTTTGTTGTCAGTTCCGCTCGGAGACTATCGGAAGATTTCATAAACCGGACAGGCTGGCAGTAAGCTATAGGCCTGCAATCTCTAGAAGAGGCTTTACCAGCTTTTTCGAATGCAATTTCTTCGGCCGTCGCGGCTCGCGCAAAGCGTGTCGGGATTCCGGACGGTTTCGGGGTTGCCGGAGCAGCGCCCGGCGGAGCATTCTAGCCGCATGGGCACGACCGGCACGGAAGGCGGCAGTTTCGTCATTTCGCTCGATTTCGAGTTGATGTGGGGCGTGAGGGATCACGCCACGCGCGAGAGTTATGGCGGGAACGTGTTGGGCGGGCGGAAGGCAATCCCGACCATGCTCGATCTGTTCCAGCGTCGGGGTATTAGGGCCACCTGGGCTACTGTTGGCGCGCTTCTCTGCGAGAGTAAGGACGAGCTCCTTGCGCGGGCAAAGGAGGCCGAAGCAGGCGGGAGCCGAATCGCGGGGCTCGAGGACATCGGCTCCGACGAACGCCGTGACCCTTATTATTTCGGGGCGAGCCTCGCCCGGTTGATCGCGTCCTGCGAAGGGCAGGAGATCGGCACGCACACATTCTCGCATCGCTGCGCGCTGGAGCAGGAGGAAACCGTCGAAGGCTTTGCCGCCGATGTCGCCGCGGCCTTGACGCAGCTCAACGCATGGAAGATCCGTTGCAGGTCGATCGTGTTTCCCCGCAACCAATATGGCCCCGCTCACCTCGAAGCCTGCCGCGCGCTTGGGCTCAGTCATTTTCGCGGCAATGAGCGGGCGTGGTTCTATGCTCCGGCCCCCGGACGCGAGCAGACCAAAGTACGGCGGCTCTGCCGTCTCGCCGACAGCTATATCGACCTCTCCGGCCCCAATATCGCGCAGCCGGGGAGGGGGGACGAGCCGCTCGCAAACGTGGCGTCCAGTCGATTCCTGCGCCCGTTCGATCGGCGGCTCGCCCCCCTTGACGGCTTTCGCCTGAGACGTATCGAGAAGGCGATGCAGGCCGCGGCGAAATGGGGGGGGACCTTCCATCTCTGGTGGCACCCGGAGAATTTCGGCCGCAACCTCGCGGAGAACTTGGCGATCTTGACCAAGATTCTGGAACTATTCGACAAATTGCAGGCCAAGCACGGCATGCAAAGCAGGGCCATGCATGAGATCGCGGGCCCGGCTCTGTCAGCAGCCAGGGCGCCTAGCCCAGCCACGGCGCTCGCGTCATGAATTGGGTTCGCAAGCGCGCCGTCGACGTGCACGACGAGACGGCCGGCTATTTCTCGGCCGAATATGCGAGCGACAATGTCTACGATTCCCCGTTCCGCTATGGGCGCGCGCTGATCGACGACGCGTGGTGGAAAGTCGTCGAGGGGTTGCCTGCCGGCGCGCAGTGCCTCGATGTCGGTTCTGGAATCGGCGCCTATATGGGGCGGCTGCTGGAGCGGGGCATCGACGTGCGCGGCATCGAGCCGAGCGCAGAGATGCGCAAGCTCGCCAGCGAGCGGGTGCCGCAGGGTGCTGTCTCCGACGGCTCGGTCACCGACTTGCCGATGGCCGATCGCACGCTCGACTTTGTCTATGCGATCGAAGTATTCCGCTATCTCGATACGGCCGACAATATGCGCGGGCACCGCGAGATTTTCCGCACGTTGAAGCCGGGTGGGATGTTCTTCGCCACCTACGTGAATAGATGGGCCTTGGATCTTTATCGCCAGTTCGTGGCGCTGCAACAGGTGCGCAATGCGCTGCTCAAGACGAGCCCGCGCTATCACGTCGAGTTTGAGACCGTCTCCACATTGCGCAAGAAGCTCGGCGGGATCGGCTTTGAGGATATCGAAATCAGCGGTGCGATGTTCGCCCCCCTGCGTCCGCTGCACAAGGTAGCGCCAAAGGCGGCGGCATCACTTTCGCGGCGGACATTGTCCCGCGAGGCATGGCTCTCGAACGGCGCTCTCACGAGGCCCTTTGCCGGCCACCTGATGGTCACCGCGCGGCGCCCGGCGTGATGGAGAGGCTCTGACCTCAGGCGTCGACGATGACCTTGAAGCCGCCAAAGATCATGCGCTTGGCGTCGAACGGCATTGCCTTGGGGTCCATCATGTTGGCGAGCCGCTTGTCCTTCATGACATTTGCCATGACGCGGTCCCGGTGTGCGCGCGACTTATAGGTAATCCAGGAGAACACCACCGTCTCGTTGGGCTTGAGCTTGACGCTGCGCGGGAAGGACGTCCACTTACCCTTCTTCACGTCGTCGGCGACGCATTCCTTGAAGTCGAGCGCACCGTGATCCCGCCAGACCTTGCCGGCTTTGCGCGCGATGCGGCGATAGGCTTCGATATTCTTCTTCGGCACCGGAACGATAAATCCGTCGACATACGCCATGTCGCTTTCTCCTTAAGGTAGGGCCAGAGTGAATGATGCAGCCGCGGCGAGCGAGGCCGCTGTCCGCACATGATTCCAGGCGGTCCAGGATGACAGATAATGCGGTCCAAATGCGCCCGCCCTCGGCGCCACTTGGCTTGGCGGAAGCGAGAATGTTGTTGAGCGGCATGTTGAACGCGATCGTCACGAGTATGGTGCCGATGAGATAGAGCAGCGCTCCGGCGAGAAGGTAGATGGCGCCCGGTTGAGACCAATCGCTTAGGGCGGCGATAACACCAGCGCAATCGCAGCCGTCCCAAAAAAGGCCAAGAAGAACAATGGGTTAAAGACGGCGACATTGATGGACTGCATTGCGGCGATGCCGCCCTCCGCCGGCAACCGGGCAAGCGCGGCCATGATGAAGGTCGAGAACGCGAAGAAGATGCCCGCGACCAGGCCGGCGCCAAGCGCGGCCAAGACGGTCAGTGCCGGTAGCAAAGCTTCCATCGCCTCCCCGATCCTCGCCGCCTACGCGGCCCGCGAACTTTGGCGCCGGTAATGGGCGGTCATGAACTCCAGCCACTTGCCGTCTTCGCCCGGCATGCGCGATCGCAGGATCCAGTGATCGTCGTCTCTGAGCTCGACGATGTCCTGATATTTCACCGTGGTTCCATCGCCGGAGAAGCTCGGGCCCTCGCTGTCCAAGGTGAGCACGTTGCCGTCCAACGTGCCTTCATACGGCCAGAGATGGGTCATCATCGATGCGATGAAGGTGCCGACGAAGCGCTGCTTCTCCGGATCGTAGCCAAGCGTGATAATGCTTTTCGCCCTGCTGCCGTCCGGGCATTCGCCTTCGCCTTCGCCGATCATCCAAAGGCCGCCAAGCATGCGCACGGTCTGCGAGCCCGTCGTCTTTACCGGCGGCTGTCCGGGACCCATCAAGCACTCGGCTTCGAAGCTCCAGTCGCCGACGAGCTTGCTCAGCCACAAATGTTCCTTCTGTACGTCAGCCTTCATGACTTCCTCCCGTTCTTTCAGGTTACATCGGTTTCTCGCAATTGATCATCCAAGGCGTGCCGAAGCGGTCCGTCAGCATGCCGAATTTATGCGCCCAGAAGGTCTCTTCCAGCTTCATGCGCACGGTTCCGCCCTCGGCCAGCGCATTGAACACGCGCTCGGCTTCCGCCGGCTCCTTGACGTTGAGCGTCACCGAGAAGCCTTGCATCTTCTCGAAACGTTCAGGCGGGCAGTCGGAGCCCATCAGAGCCACGCCGTCTACGAGGAGGCGCGCGTGGATGATCTTCTTGCGCCATTCTTTCGGCCAGCCCTCCTCGGCGGGCGTGCCCTCGGCCTGCATCATGGCGACGATCTCGCCGCCAAGCACCTTGGCGTAAGTGTTGAAGGCCTCCTCGCAAGTGCCTTCGAAGATCAGATAGGGGTTCAGCTTCATCGCGTGCTCCATGCGTAGACGGCGTCAAGCTTTGGCGAGATAGGTTTCGAGCTGGTCGAAGGTCCCGGTCCAGCCGGCCTGCATCGAGTCCTTGCCGGCCTCGAAGATTTCGCGCTCGCTCTCGGTCGCCTCGTAGGGCACCCAGCGCACGGTGATCGTGGTCTTGCCGTCTCTCTCGGTGAAGCTCACCGTCGAATGAATCTGCCGGGGCCAGCCGGGGCTCAGCGGGTGGGTGGCTATCCCTTCATGCTCGTCGGAGAAGGCGACGATGAACATGAGCCGCTGCAGGGGCATGATCTCGCGATAGACGAGCTTGCCCCACATCTCCTGGCCTTCGGGCGATTCCAGCCGGTAGTGGCAAATGCCGCCGGGGCGAAGATCGAGCTTGACGATCTCCCCTTTGAAGCCTTTGGGTCCCCACCATTTCGCCATGCGCTCGGGGTCGGTCCAAGCCGTCCACACGCGCTCCAGCGGCGCGTCGAACTCGCGCCTGATGATGAATTCGAAGCCGGAGGTCGCGCCTGCCTTTGTCTTGATGTCATTCATGGTCGTTCCTCCTCCGTCAGTTCGTGCCCGCATAGGCGCGCTCAAGCGCGGCGATGTCGAATTTCTTCATTTGCAGGAAGGCCCTAGTGACTCGCTGCGCCTTCTCCGGGTCGGCGCCCGACAACATCTCGAACAGCACCTTGGGCACGACCTGCCAGGAGAGGCCAAATTTGTCCTTCAGCCAGCCGCAGGCGACTTCCTTGCCGCCCTCGGTGAGCTTCTCCCAGAAATAATCGACCTCGTCCTGGTCGTCGCAATGCACCTGGAACGAGATCGCCTCGCTGAACTTGAATTGAGGTCCGCCGTTAAGCGCTGCGAATTTCTGGCCGGCGATCTCGAATTCGACCGCCATCACGGAGCCCGCCTCCTTGCCGTGGATCTCCTGACCCTCTTTTACATAGCGGTTGATCTTGCCCATCCGCGAGTCCTTGAAGACGGAGCAATAGAACCGTGCCGCGTCCTCGGCCTCGGTGTCGAACCATAGACACGGAGTGATCTTCTGCGCAGCGATCTGCATGGCTACTCCTCCGTTATTCAAGCCTGCGTTCCTGGCAATTAGGTGACGCTCATGCCGCGCTGGTCTGCTGAGCCGAGCCGCAGCAAGCCTCAGATTTCGGGGCCTCGTCGTACTCGTCGTGGCGCCGCACCCAATCCATGATCTCCGTCTCGTTGCGGCCCTTCGGAGCAACATCGAGGAAGGTGTACGCTCCCACGAAGGTGTCGAGGCCGCGCGCATAGCTTGAATAGGTGTGAAAGACCTCGCCGTTTTCGTCCTTGTAGAAGACGCTCAGTCCCGGTAGCTCGTCCCATTGGTACTTCGGGTCCTCGATGGTGTCGAAGTTGTAATGGATCTTCCCCTTGGCGAGTTCGTCCTCGGTGAAGGACACATGATAGTCGAAGTTGAAATCGTTTTCGTAGGACGATGCCCATTTGAAGCGCCAACCCATGCGCTTCACATAGGGGGCGAACTTGGCCGCCGGGGCGCGCGTGATGGCGACGAGACTAACATCGTGATTTGCGAGATGCAGGTCGGCTCCGTCGAAATGATCGGCGAGGAACGAGCAGCTGGGGCAGCCGGAATCCAAGTCCCAGCGCCACATGAAGTGATAGGCGATCAGCTGGCTGCGCCCATCGAAGAGGTCGGCAAGCGTCCTCTTCCCTTGGGGGGTGTCGAAGACATATTTCTTGTCGACCTTCACCCAGGGTAGCGCGCGCCGCTCCGCGGCGACGAGGTCGCGCATGCGGGTCAGCGCCTTTTCGTTCTTGAGGTGCGCCTTTCGGGCAGCGACCCAGTCTTCATGAGATACGATTTTGTTCGGTTGCATGTTCAACTCCCGCCGTTTCAACCAAGGTTTCAAGCGTTCGACTGTTCCGCGAAGTAGCGCACCAGCTTGTCGAGGCAGCCGGTCCAGCCGTAGAGGTGGTCGTCACGCGCCTTCTCGTCGAAGAATTTTTCGTGGTGGAAGGTGAGCAGCGACCCGCCGGCATCCGGCGCGATCAGCACGGTGACGAGCGACTCGCGCTCGGGGGTCGAGCGCCACGCCCAGGTGAAGACCAGCTTCTCGTTCGGCACCACCTCGCGGTAGATGCCGCTGACGTGGTGCTGCTCGCCGTCCTCGGTGCGGAAGCTGATGCTGTAGCGGCCGCCGACCTTGACATCGAGATCGGCGTGCTCGACCGGGCCCGCATCGGGGCCGAACCATTTCACGATTTTTTCGGGGTCCGTCCAGGCGGCGTAGACGTGGGCCGGCGAGGCTTTGAGCCGCCGCTTGAGGGTGAGACTCGGTTCGATGAGGACGCTGGTGGCGAGGGACATGACTTCTCCTCCTCAAGAAATGCGGCAAGCCGGTCGAGACGCTCCGACCAGAAGCGCTGATAACGGTTGAGCCAGTCCACCGCTTCCTGCATCGGTCCGCCTGCGAGGCGGCAGGACACGGTGCGGCCCGTCTTGGTGCGGGTGATCAGGCCGGCATCCGACAACACGTCGAGATGCTTCATGATGGCCGGAAGCGACACCGGAAACGGTCTGGCCAGCTCGCTAACCGAAACGTCGTCGCGGCGATCGAGTTGCGTCAGCAGCGCCCGCCTGGTTGGGTCGGCGAGCGCGGCAAAGGTGCGGTCGAGAGCGGCTTCCTGATACTTAACCATGTGGTTAAGTGTAGGGGCGAGGGACGGCCCTGTCAACCGTGCCAAATCTTCCCGACAATTCCTGGGAAGATTGCCAATTCAAAGGAACGGTTCATCAACTTCCATAGGGACATATCTCCTGCGGCTGTCCCCGCTTGGGGTTTGGCTCTAAGCTAGGGTTACCACCACGCAGATCGAAGGCGTGCAGACGGCAATCAAGGCCATGGGCTGCACCGTCGAGGACACCAATATCGAGGCTGAGGGCGCCGGTTATGAGGCCGACGACGTCATCTGCAAGGACGACGGCCAGTACGACGTCTATCTCGACAAGGACTTCAAGGTGGCCAACAAGGTCAAAGAGAACTAGTCGCTCGGACGACGAGGCCTATCCAAGACGAGAGCCCCGGCGCCCAGCCCTTCAAGCGCGCCGGGGCTTTTTTCGTTGCGCTCACCTCCCCATATCGTTGACAGAGGCGGCGCGCCTTTTTATGGTCCGCGCGGCTTAGGACTCCGGGCGCTTTCAGGCGCCACCAAGCCCTTTTCCCCGGCAACGATGGATGCAATTGCCATGAAGATCAAAAACTCGCTCAGAGCCTTGCGCAAGCGCCATCGCAACAACCGCGTGGTCAGGCGCCGCGGACGGCTTTACGTCATCAACAAGACCAATCGCCGCTTCAAGGCGCGCCAGGGCTAGGCCCAAGATGCGGGCCGGCCCAGGCGTCTGGCTGCAGCCTTGTGGCGCAACGGCGCCTCTCCTCGCCGTGCTGATTGCCTCGATCGCTGCGTTCGCCACGCCGGCCCAAGCCCTGGACGACGAACTCGGTGGACCGACCGATATTGAGCAGCCGGCGGACGTCGCGCCGGGGGGTGCCGAGATGCGCCTCGAAGATGAGCTGATCGAGCCGCCCGATTTCGACCCCGATGCTCTCATGCGTCCCGACGTCAAGCAGGGCGGCGAAGACGGCCCACCCCCGCAGTCCACCGAGGAAAGCAAGCAGGACAAGCTCGGTCCGTCCTTCGACGAACTGCCGCTGCCGGCGCCGATGGACAAGCCCAAGATGCTCGCAGGCCTCTATGAGCAACTCGGCAAGGCGCGCGATGCCGAGGCGGCGCAGCCGATCGTCGAGGCGATCGAGGCGCTGTGGCGGATTTCGGGAAGCGACACCGTCGACCTGCTGATGCATCGCGCGGAGCGCTTTGCCAAGGCTGATGATCTCGACCTTGCTCTGAACATCATGGATGCGACCGTCGATATCGCGCCCGATCAAGCCGAGGCCTGGCACCTCAGGGCCAAGGTGAATTACCTCAAGAAGAACTACGAGCTGGCCCTTGCCGATCTGCGACGGGTGCTCAATCGCGATTCCAAGCACTACGCGGCGATGAACGACCTTGGTGTGGTGCTGGAGGCGATCGGCGCCAAGAAAGAGGCGCTCGAGGCCTATCGCAAGGCGATCGCCATAAACCCGTTCCTCGGCGAGACCAAGAAGGCGGTCGAGGAGTTGCGCCGCGAAGTCGAAGGCCAGGACATCTAGCCGGCTAAAAATCTTCCGTCTCGTCACCGACGAAGGCAATGCGCAGCAAATTGGTGGCGCCGGGGGTGCCGAGCGGCACGCCGGCCGAGATGATGACGCGCTGGCCCGGCAAGGCGAAGCCCTCCTGATAGGCAATACGGCAGGCCTTGGCGACCATGTCGTCGAGGTCGCGCGGGTCGTCGGTCAGGACGCAATGGAGGCCCCACACCAACGCCAGCTTGCGGCCTGTGGCGGGGATTGGGGTTAGCGCGATGATCGGCTGCTGCGGGCGCTCGCGGGCGGCGCGCAGGCTGGTGGCGCCCGACGCCGTGTAGCAGACGATGGCCGCTAGGTTCAGCGTCTCGGCCACGGTGCGCGCGGCGGCGGAGATCGCGTCGGCGCCGGTGGCCTCCGGGCCGATGCGCTGGGCGTGGATGATCGCCTCGAAGAGCGGGTCGCGCTCGACCTCGATGGCGACGCGGTCCATGGTGGCGACGGCCTCGACGGGAAACTTGCCGACAGCGGATTCCGCCGACAGCATCACCGCGTCGGCGCCCTCGAACACCGCGGTGGCAACGTCCGACACCTCGGCCCTGGTTGGCGCGTGCGCATAGATCATGGACTCCAGCATCTGCGTGGCGACGACCACCGGCTTGCCGGCGTTGCGGGCGGCGCGGGTAATTTGCTTCTGTAGGCCGGGAACCTTCTCCACCGGCATCTCAACGCCGAGGTCGCCGCGCGCCACCATGATGGCGTCGGCCAGCTCGATGATCTCGTCGAGATGATTGAGCGCCGACGGCTTCTCGATCTTAGCCATGATGGAGGAGCGGCCGCGCGCCAGCTTGCGCGCCTCGGCAATGTCTTCGGCCCGCTGCACGAAGGACAGCGCGATCCAGGCGACGCCAAGCGACATGGCGAAATCGACGTCGGCGCGATCCTTCTCGGTCATGGCGCCAAAGGGCAGAACGGTGTCGGGCAGGCTGATGCCTTTGCGGCTGCCGAGCAGCCCGCTGGTCATCACCTCGGCGTCGATGCGAACGTCGCTTACCTCGATAATGCGCAGCCTGAGTTTGCCGTCGTCGAGCAGCATGGTGTGACCGGGCAGGGCGGCCTGGAAGATCTCGGGATGCGGCAGGTGCACGCGTCCCAAGCCTCCCACCGCCTCAACTCGGGTGAAGCTCAGCACGTCGCCCTCGGTCAGCCGGATGGCGCCCGACTCGAATTTGCCGATGCGGAGTTTCGGTCCCTGGAGATCGACCAGGATGCCGATGGGACGGGAGAATTCGGTTTCCAGCTTGCGCACCACGCCATGGATTTCACGCAATCCGTCATGGGTGGCGTGACTCATATTGACGCGGAATACGTCGGCCCCCGCCTCGAACAGGCGCCGCATCGTCTCTTCGTTGTTGGAGGCAGGACCGAGCGTGGCGACGATCTTGACCCGGCGATTTCGCCTCATTGGGACTTCGCTTCGCCCTCTGGGTCGGTCAGACGCACGGTCCAGTCGCGCTCTTCGCCTGTGTCGACCTCGAAGAAGCCGGTGCGCTTGTAGCCGCGCTTCAGGCAGTCCTTGGTGTCGCGAATGGTGAAGGACTTGTCGTCGGTGCACATATAAAGAGTGCCGGCCCATTCGCCGCCGCGGTCGTAGTCGACCGCGTGGATGTAATAGAAGCGGCCGATCAACACGCCCTTGAGCAGGGTCTCGCAGGTGTGGGAGGCGATATTCCACCAGCCTTCGGTGGCCCAGCCTTCGGCATCCTTGTAGCCGATGGCGACGCCGACCCGGCTTGCGGTGGTGTTGCAGAGCTTGAGATCGGCATAAGCCGGCGTCGCGGCGAGGCCGGCGACCACGGCAAGGGCCAGCGAAGGCCCAAAGCTTCGCAACCGCCCGCCAGGAGCGGCCGCCGGCGCTGAGCGCCCGGCGCGGATCAAGCGGAAGCCAAACATCATCCCTCTAAGAGCCTGCAATCTCGGTTAAAGAAAGTCGAAGGATAGCATCGAATTGGTTGCGTTTCTCTGACCAGCGGCCC
>Ga0299907_10002665_pt1 | contig 11127 bp, 9 predicted proteins | sample RVTome_16_FD_198680 | JGI IMG/M metagenome (GOLD analysis project Ga0299907, IMG submission 198680) | Soil microbial communities from uranium-contaminated site in the Upper Colorado River Basin, Wyoming, United States - RVT152D67 (version 2) ...
ACGCGCCGCATCGAGCTCGAGTGCCGCCGTGTCATCGTCACCGAGTGCTCGGCAGGCGAGCCCGACGAGCTCGCGCGTTCGCGCCACCTCGTACGGCGCCTCGAGCTCCCGCCACACGTCAGCGGCGCGGCGGAGCGCACCCAGCGCAGCGGGGGCGTCGCCTTCGGCGAGCAGCACGATTCCGCGAGCGTGCGCGACCATGCCGTCGAGCATCGTGCTTTCGTATCGGTCGGCCAGCTGCTCGAGCTCGAGAGAGGCGCGACCGGCAGCCTCGACGTCGCCAGCGGCAAGCATGATCTCGACGTACGCTGGGAGCAGTCCCGCGCGCTTGAGCGGCTCCGTCGTCTCGTCGAGCACGCGCCGGATCGTCGACACGGCGATATCGACTCTCCCCTGGGCGAGCCGTAGCTGGGCGAGGCCCGGGTGCGGCTCCCACCCGTAACGACTCGCCTCGCGATAGGCATCCTCCGCATCCTCGAAATTCCCCACGAGCCGCTGCAGCTCGGCTTCCCGGTACGCCGCCAGGCCGACGCGACCTTCATTCCCGGTCTCGATGAAGCGCTGCCTCGCTCGCTGCGCCTCCTCGAGCGCGTCCGGCCAATCGCCGTTCAGCTGCATGATCTCGGCCCGGTGGACGAGACACCTACCCGTGAACGCCAGCACGTCTGGCTGCCCTTCGCACCATCGCGTCAGAGCTGCAGTCCACTCTCGCGCACGCCGCACCTCATACACGCCCTGGCATGCCAGGATCACGCCGCAATAGACGATGCCGGCCACGATCGGCGAGAGCTCGCGCGCGGTCACCGCCACCATCGCTTCGTCGAGGAGAGCGAGCCCCTCCCGCACGCTACCCGCCTTGATCAGGTTGGCTCCCTGAACATGGGTCGCAAGCGCGAATCCGTCGGCGTAGTCGAAGCGGGCGGCCATGGCGGCCGCTTCGGCGGCGACCGCTGCCGCCGACATGAAGTCGCCCGACGCCTCGTGCTGGAACGCGAGTGGGATGAGGAGATAGCCGCGCTCGATGCTGTCTCCGGGCTCGCTTTCGATGAGACGCTGGGCCCGGCCGATCCAACCGCCTCCGGGACCCAGTTCGCCCCGCGTCAAGAGGACGAGGCCCATCCAGACGGCATTGCGGACTGCCGGGAGGACCTCACCCGCGTCCAGATGGGCGTGGTGTGCGCGCTCCAGCAGGCTGAGGTACTCGTCGTCTCGACCGAGCATGTATGCCGAGGTCGCAAGCAACGCGAGGTCGCCGGTCTCGAGTGGCGCAGCATCGTCGGCACGCAGCAGTAGCTCGTACGAGTCCTTCCAGGCGCGGCGCGCGTACGCTTGGCGGCCGCGCTCGAGTGCGCTCGCTGCCACGGCTACAACCTAGCCCGAACCGCGCGGGTGGGCTACACGCGGAGGAAGCGGCGGAGCGTGAGACCCGAGCCGAGCGCGCCGATTGCCAGGCCGCCCATGATCAGGATCAACGCCGTCCACGTGAAGGCGAGCGCCCGCACGTCGGCGTCGTCCTGGATGTGCCCGAGGATCTGCGGAATCGCGATCTCGCGGCTGACGAACAGGAGCACGACGGCGGCGACCGACCCCGCGAGCCCGGTGAGGAGCCCTTCCAGCATGAACGGCCCCCGGACGTACCAGTTCGACGCGCCGACGAGCTTCATCACCTCGATCTCGCGCCGCCGCGCGTGCACGGACAGGCGAATCGTGTTCGCGATGAGAATCGTCGAGGCCGCGAGGAGCACGAACACGGCGATGAGGAAGACGATCTGGATGGCGCGCGCGATCTGGAGGATCCGCTGCGAGACCTCCTTGCCGTAGCGCACCTGATCGACGGCGGCGAGCTTCGACTTCGACACGCCCACCGCGATCGCCTCGGTGTCCTCCCCGCGGACCGGAACGATGTCGAACGACGCCGGCAGCGGGTTCGAGACGAGGTTCTCTGTGAGCTCGGGGTTGCGCTTGCGCATGATCTCGAGGGCCCTCGCTTTCGAGATGAACGTGATCCCGCCGGGCTTCACTCGCTCGTCGGACTCGAGCAGAACGCGAAGCTCGTTGATGTGCTTCGTCCTCGCGGTGTCGGATATGAAGACGTGCACGGCGAGCTCGCGCTTCTTGTCGTCCGACCACGAGACGAGCCACGTGCCGAGACCGATGAAGACGCCGATGAGGAACATCCCGATGAGGACGGACAGCGCGGAGGCAACCGTGGTCGAGACGTTCGCGCCGATCGAGCGAAGCGCCTCGGCGAAAAGCGTGCGAATGCGGGTCACGGGCCGGCGTCCGGCCCGTGACCGGGGAGGGGTGTGGGGAACCGGGAGGTTCCCCACGCTCTCAGGAAGAAGGGGGCACGCGGGGGAAACATGGTTTCCCCCGCGAACGCGAGCTGCAGGCGAGCGTTCGTCATTCTTCTGAGTACCCTCCACGCCGCTCGTCTCGCACGAGCTTGCCGGCCTCGAGCGCGATGACGCGCTTGCGCATCTTGTCGACCATCTCGCGGTCGTGCGTAACCATGAGGATCGTCGTCCCTGTGCGGTTGATCCGGTAGAGGAGCTGCATGATCCCGACGGACGTGTCGGGGTCGAGGTTCCCGGTCGGCTCGTCGCAGACGAGGAGCGGCGGGTGGTTGACCATCGCCCGCGCGATCGAGACGCGCTGCTGCTCGCCGCCAGAGAGCTCCTCCGGGCGCGAGCCCATCTTGTGCGCGAGGCCGACGAGGTCCATCACCTCGGGCACTTTCTTGCGGATCTCGGCGTTCGACTGACCCTGCACGCGCAGCGCGTAGCCGATGTTCTCGGCTGCGGTGCGGTTGGGCAGGAGCTTGAAGTCCTGGAAGACGCAGCCGAGGTTGCGGCGCAGAAGCGGAACCTTCGAGCGCTTGAGGCGTCCGAGATCGCGTCCGCCGACGATGATGCGGCCGCCGGTGGGCTCGACCTCTTTCAGCAGGAGGCGAACGAGCGTGGACTTGCCCGACCCCGACGCGCCGACGACGAACACGAACTCGCCCTTGTCGATGACGAACGAGATGCCGTCGACCGCCTTGACGTTGTTCGTCTCGTAGACCTTCCGGACGTTCTCGAACACGATCATCGCCGCGCCCGTCGACCCCTCGGGGGCGGGTTGCAGCTCGACGTTCGACTCTGGTTCGGCGAGGGCCGTCATCTGTGTCTCCGAGAAAGTCATCCAGTACCGGTGTCAGCGCTCACAGCCCGCATGGGCTGCTCCGGCTCGTTGGGAAGGCTGCAGTGTAGCCGACGATTTGCCTGCACTACAGCACCTGGCCCGCGGCTTTCGCGAGAAGGTAGGCGTGGATGAAGCCGTCGATCCCGCCGTCGAGGACGGACTGGGTGTTCCCCACCTCGTAGTCGGTTCGATGGTCCTTCACCAGCTGGTACGGGTGCAGCACGTACGAGCGGATTTGACTCCCGAAGCCGATGTCCTGCGCGGCGCCGCGCTCCTTCGCGAGCTCCGCCTCGCGGCGCTCCTCCTCGAGCTCGGCGAGCCGCGAGCGGAGGATGCGCATCGCCGTTTGTTTGTTCGAGGTCTGCGAGCGCTCGTTCTGGCACTGGACGACGATTCCCGTGGGGAGGTGCGTGATGCGCACCGCCGAGTCCGTCTTGTTCACGTGCTGCCCACCTGCGCCGCTCGAGCGGTACGTGTCGATGCGGAGATCGGACTCGTCGACTTCGATCGGGGCGTCGTCGGGGAGGAGCGGCGCGACGACGATCTGTGCGAACGCGGTGTGCCGACGATGGGCCGAGTCGAACGGCGACTGGCGGACGAGGCGATGCACGCCGCGCTCGGCCTTCAGCGTCCCATAGGCGTTCTCACCCTTGACCGCGACGGTGGCCGACTTGAGGCCCGCCTCCTCGCCCGGGCTCGCCTCCAGCACGTCCGCATCGAACCCCCGGTCAGCTGCCCAGCGCAGATACAAGCGCAGGAGCATGTCGGCCCAGTCCTGCGCATCCGTGCCGCCCGTCCCGGCGTGGATCTCGAGCACGGCGTCGCCGGCGTCGTACTGGCCGTCGAAGAGTGCGTCCTCCTGCAGACGGCCGAGCTCGCCTTCGAGCGCTGCGACTAGTTGTGCGATCTCCTCCTCGTCCTCGCCGAGTGAGAGCAGTTCCTCGGCGTCCTCGAACTCGCCCTTGAGCCGGTCGTAGCGCTCGAGCTTGCGGACGAGGCGGGAGTGCTCCGTCGAGATGCGCGTCGCTGACGCCTGATCGTCCCAGAACCCGAGAGCGCCCATCGCCTCCTCGAGCTCGACGCGGCGCGTCGCTAGGCGTTCCGGGTCAAAGGTAATCACGGACCCAGGCGAGCTGGGCCCCGATCTCCTGCAGGCGCTCGTCGAGCGGCTTGCCGTCTGCCTCGGCCATGGGATCTAGCGTACCCGCGTGCCTGGTCGGATTCGGGCGGACCGACGCATGGTGCGAAAGTGTCGACCTAGGGTATTCCTCGTATCGAGGTGGGTGCGCTCGGGAGATATGCGAGGCGGACGTACTCGGTGGAGGCCGAGCTCGTGCTCGTCGCGCTCGTGCTGCTCGCGTGGCACGCGATCCGCATTCCGATCGAGGGTGACGTCGCGACCTCGCTCGACCACGCGAACGACGTGCTCGGGATCGAGCGGACGCTCTCGCTGGACGTCGAGCGCAGCATCATCGACCGCGCCGAGGCGGCGAACGTCACGCCCGTGCTCGACTGGCTCTACACGAACATTCACCTCCCGGTGCTCTTCGGATTCGTTGCAGCTGCGCGGCTGCTCGCGCCGGCGCGCTTTCCCGTCGTGCGCACCATCTTCGTCCTGTCGTTCGTGCCGGCGGCGCTCATCGTCTGGCTCTATCCCCTCGCCCCTCCGCACTGGCTGCCCGAGTTCGGCTTCGGCGTGCCGCCTCCCGACGCCGAGCTGGCGAACACCACAGGGGCTCTCTTCCACAACACGACGGCTGCTGCGGCGAGCCAGCACTTCGGGTTCGCGGTCCTCGTCGCTGCGACGGCAATCTGGTTCTTCCCGAGGTCGTTGCTCGCGTACGCGACGCTCGCGTATCCGGCCGTCGTCTTCGTCGTGATCGTCGGAACCGGCAACCACTACGTCGTCGACTGCATCATCGGAACGTCGACTTTCGTGATCGCCGCAGCCGTGGCGACCCGGGTGCACAATCCGCGTGAGCTCGCGAGCAAAGGCGCGCCCGCGGCTGGTATCGGCAGCGTCGCGCTCGGCTACGGGCTGATCGCGTGGGGCTTCGTCTCGCTCGACCTGACCGGGCTCCGCAGCTGGGACAACGCCATCCACGCACTCGTGCTCATCGCAGGCGTCGCGGCAGTGATCGCTCCGCGGCTGGCGGAGAAGGAGCCTCTGACCGAGAGCGGCTAGCGGAGGCGGTCTGCGGACGCCTCAGGCGCCGTGGCAGCGCTTGAACTTCTTGCCGCTCCCGCACCAGCACGGGTCGTTGCGGCCGAGGTCCTTGTGCTCGTTCACGGCCTGCGGCTGGGCGAACGACCCGGATAACGCCGCCGGCGGCTCCGCGAGCGCGGTCGCCGCGCCCCCGGCGCCGGCTGCGGCGATCACCTCGGCGCCCGCGGACGTCTCGTGCTCGTAGTGGAGCGAGCTCTCGCGCGCCTGCATCGGCTCGAGCGCGGGCTCCTCGACCTGTACGGAGACGTGGAAGAGCGTGAAGACGACCTCCTCGCGAATGGTCTGGCCGAGCTCCTCGAACATCGCGTGGCCCTCGCCGCGGTACTCGACGAGCGGATCCTTCTGCGCGAACGCGCGGAGGTGGACTCCCTCGCGGAGGTAGTCCATCGCCTCCAGGTGGTCGCGCCAGCGCTGATCGACGGTCTGGAGGATGATGTACCGCTCGACCTCGCGCGCGAGCTCCCCGCCGAGCGCCTGCTCGCGCTCTTCGTACGTCTCGAGTGCGTCCTCGACGAACTCCTCGACGAGCGCGTCGCGGCTCGTCACGTCGAGCTCCTCGCGCAGCTCCTCGACCGTGATGTCGGTGCCGTAGAGCGACTGCATGCTCGTGACGAGCCCGTCGAGATCCCAGTCCTCGGCGAACTCCGAGTCCGTCGCCTGCGTGACCCCCGCCTCGACCACTTCGCGGATCCACTCGCGCACCTCGTCGGAGAGGTCCTCGCCCTCGAGCACGCGCCGACGCTGCCCGTAGATGACCATCCGCTGCGTGTTCATCACGTCGTCGTACTTGAGGACGTTCTTGCGCGCGACGAAGTTCTGCTCCTCGACCTTCTTCTGGGCGTTCTCGATCTGCTTCGAGAGGATCGAGGCCTCCATGGCCTGGTCGTCCGGGATCTTGAAGCGATTCATGATGTTGTAGATCCGGTCGCCGGCGAACAGGCGGACGAGGTCGTCCTGGCCCGAGAGGTAGAAGCGCGTCTCGCCGGGATCGCCCTGCCTACCGGAGCGGCCGCGGAGCTGGTTGTCGATGCGCCGCGCCTCGTGGCGCTCCGTCCCGAGGACGTAGAGCCCGCCGAGGTCGAGCACACCCTCGCCGAGCTTGATGTCGACGCCGCGGCCGGCCATGTTCGTCGCGATCGTGAGCGCACCGCGCTGACCCGCGTCCTTGATGATCTCGCCCTCGCGCTCGTGCTCCTTCGCGTTCAGCACGTTGTGCGGGATGCCCTTGCGCTTCAGCACCTCGGAGAGGTACTCGGAGGTCTCGACCGCGATCGTGCCCACGAGCACGGGTTGCCCCTCCTCGTGGCGCTGGACGATGTCATCGACCACCGCATTGAACTTCGCCTCGGGCGTCTTGAAGATGTAGTCGTTCTCGTCGAGCCGCGCGATGGGCTGGTTCGTGGGGATCTCGACGACGTGCAGGTCGTAGATCTCGACGAACTCCTTCTCCTCCGTCTTCGCGGTACCGGTCATGCCGGCGAGCTTCTCGTAGAGGCGGAAGTAGTTCTGCAGCGTGATCGACGCGAGCGTGACGTTCTCCTCGCGGATCCGCACGCCCTCCTTCGCCTCGATCGCCTGGTGGAGGCCCTCGCTCCAGCGGCGCCCCTCCATGATCCGGCCGGTGAACTCGTCGACGATCTTCACCTCGCCCTCCTGCACGACGTAGTCGACGTCGCGCTTGTAGAGCGACTGCGCCTTGAGCGCCTGCATGAGGTGGTTGACGAGAATGACGTTGCGCGGGTCGTAGAGGTTGTCGATCCCGAGCGCGCGCTCGACCGTCTCGATCGTTGCTTGCGCCGGCGAGACGGTCTTGAACTTCTCGTCGTACAGGAAGTCGGCGCCGGAGAGCTCGGTCTCGTCGAGGCCCTTCGCGGTCTTTCGGGTGGCCGGCGCGCCTTCGAGGCCCTTCGCCACGCGCGCAAACTGGTAGTAGGTCTCGGCCGCGGTCTCGGGCTCGCCGGAGATGATGAGCGGCGTCCGCGCCTCGTCGACGAGGATCGAGTCGACCTCGTCCACGATGGCGTACGAGTGGCTGCGCTGGACGACGCCCTCGAGCGCGACCGCCATGTTGTCGCGCAGGTAGTCGAATCCGAACTCGGAATTCGTCCCGTACGTGACGTCGCACCCGTACGCCTCGCGTCGCTGTGTGAACGGCATCAGGTTCTGGATGAAGCCGACCGAGCTGCCGAGCAGTTCGTACACGGGCTGCGTCCACTCGGCGTCGCGTCGTGCGAGGTAGTCGTTCACCGTCACGAGGTGGACGCCGCGGCCGGCGAGCCCGTTGAGATAGAGCGGCTGGACGGCGACGAAGGTCTTCCCCTCGCCCGTCTTCATCTCGGCGATATCGCCCTCGTGGAGGACGATCCCGCCCATGAGCTGGACGTCGAACAGCCGCACGCCGATCGTGCGCCTGAACGCCTCGCGCACGGCCGCGTAGGCCTCGAAGATGAGGTCCTCGAGCGACTCGCCGTTCTCGAGGCGCTGCTTGAACTCCGCGGTCTTTCCGCGCAGCTCGTCGTCGGTCAGCTTCTCGAAGTCGGGCTCGAGCGAGCCGATGTACGCCGCCTGCTCGGCGAGGCGCTTGACGCGCCGCCCTTCGCCCAGTCGAAGGACGCGCTCGAACTTCCCGAACGACTCGGTAGCCACGGGCCTAGGGTACCGGCTGAGGTTCCGCGCTTTCCTAGTACTAGAGCTGGAGCACGGAGAGCTCCCAGAGATCCCCGCGCACGCGATGGGCGTGGGCTGCGTACGCGCCGCTCACGCGCGCCGTCGCGATCCGCTCGAACGCCGATGCCTGTGACGGCTCGGCGGGCAGCTCGTCGATCGTCAGCGCGAGCTCCGAGCCGTTCCACGTGAGCTCGAGCTCGGTCCCGCGCGGATCCGGATCAAGCCGCTCGACCTCGATCGCAACGGCACCGACCGCCCACAGGTCGGGCCGTCTCACGGCCAACGCGCGGTACGGCAGCGCGATGCTCTCGCCCAACGCCGCTGCGAAGGGGGCAGGGTCGGGAGCGCCCGCGGACTCGAGCACGTACGTCCCGTCGGCTAGCGCGACGAACCCCACCTCGTCGCCGGGCGTGCCCTCGCCCTGGACGGTGGCGACAGCGTCCCACTCGCGCTGGCGCGCGATCCCCGTGATACCCGCGGCGAGCCATTCGCGGCTCGGGTCGAGCGGCACCGCCTACGCTGCCGCTTCTTCACCCGGCGTGTCGGCGTCGCGCCGCCGCTGGGCTGCCCGGCGCGGCTCGCGCACGCGCTTGTCGCGGTAGCGCTCGATCTGGCGCTCCAGCTTGTCGACGAGCTGGTCGACGGCCGCCTCGAACGTCGTCGCCGCCTCGCGGCCGACGATGTTCGGGCCTTTCATGAACACCACCGCCTCGGCGACGTGGTCGTCGCGGATCGACGGATTGCGCTCGCGCGAGAACGTCACCTCCACCACGGTGCCCTCGTACAGGCGCCGCGAGAGCTTCGACAGGCGCTTCTCCGTGTACGCGTGAACCGAGTCGGGCACGGAGGCGTGCTGGGCCTTGACCTGGAGCTGCATTGCTGAGGCTCCTTTCCGGATCGTGGCGATGACGTCCGTCCCAATCTAACGGACGGCTCGCGCGAGGGTGACCACCCGTACGCGCCGCGCTCCCGCAAGACGGCAGGCTGCCGCACACGCGTCGGCGGTCGCGCCGGACGTGTAGACGTCGTCGACGATGCAGACCTCGGCGGGAACCGACGCGCGAGAGATCACGCTCCCCCGGACGTTCGTACGGCGCTCGTCGAGCGATAGGCCGCGCTGCCGTGGCAGCGCCGTTCGCCGCTCGAGCACGTCGAGCGTCGCGAGCGACCAGACCCTTCCGAGCTCGATCGCGAGCGCACGCGACGTGATGTCGCCGCGGCGCAGCGCGCGCTCCGGATCACCCGGCACAGGCACGAGGCATTCGACAGCTGGGCGCGGCGCCACCTCAGCGACGAGTGCCGCAGCGTCGCGCGCGAGCCGTCGGCGTCCTCGCTCCTTCCAGGAGCTGACGAGCCTTCGCGCCTGCGCGTCGTAGACGATCGCCGACCGCGCCTCCGTGAAGGCGAGCCTCCTCCCGGAGCACTCGGCGCAGTGTCGGACCGGCCATGGGCCCGGCGACCCGCAGCGCTCGCACACCGGGGGCACGAGCCTGACGAGCGCCGCGCGGCACGACTCGCAGAGCGATCGGCCGGGTGTCTCGCAGATCGCGCAGCGCTCCGGGAGGACGATGTCGAGCACACGCACGGGCCGACGGTACGCGCGGCGACCTCACGAATCGGTGCCGATTTCGTGTCAGATCGGCGCGGCGACGCGCTCGCGGAGGTCGTCCTGGGCACGCTCGAGGTCTGCCGGCGTCTTGATCGGGAGGAACCGTCCGCGCGGACCCCGGCGCGGCACCTCGAGGTACTGCGTCGGGACGAACGCCGAGACCTCGTGGTAGAGGCGCTCGAGCTGTACGGCCCGGCTTTCGTCGACGTCCTTGAGGACGTAGAGCCAGGAGAGGTCGTAGTCGCCCGCGAGGGGGTCGAGATCGAAGAGCGCCGTGTTCGTGTTGAAGACGGGAACGAGCGCCTGGTCGAATGAAGGCGGGAAGCGCGGGCCCTCGACGAGTTGCAGCCTCCCGCCGACACGGACGGGCGCCCCGCCCATGTCTCCCTCCTTGCGCGCGACCTCGCAGGTCAGCGGCCGCCCTGACCCGAGATGCGCTCCGACGACGACGGGGTCGACGCGGGCGCCGAGGTTATCGACGTTCGAGACCGTCACGATGCGCGCGCCACGGTCGCGCAGCGCGGCGAGCGTGCCGGAGCGCTGGATCGCCTCGAAGAGGTCGCCGTGCCCCGGCGCGTACAGCGAGACGCGCTCGTCGGCGTCGCGGAAGAGCTCGCCCGACGCCTCGAGCCGCAGCGACACGAACTGGTTGAAGACGAGCGGCTCGCCGAGGCCGCGCTCGGCGACGTGCCCGCGGATCGTCGCGTCGGTCGCGAAGCTGGTCATCAGCGCGACGGGAACGCGGACGCCGACCTCACGTTCGAGCGCGGCGGTCTGCACGAGCTTCGCCTCGAGGAAGCTCATCCCGTCGACGGCCGTGAGCACTGCCTTGACGACGCCGCCGAACCGCGTTGCCATCCCGCCTGCGAGCACGACCTGCGCGACCTCACCGCGGCGGAGAGCGTCGAGACCTGCCTCCCTCACGTTCTCGTAGGCCGCGTCACCGGGAGCCGGGAGCCGCATCAGGTCGTCCTCGCGTGGAGGCTCGATCGAGCCCCGGATCAGGTTCGACTCCGGCGAGAGCTCCCCTGAGGCCACCCTGGCTCGGAGCGACTCGAAGAGCGCCTCGTCGAACCCGAACCGCTCGAGGACGACTGCCGTCTCGCGATCGACGTCGGTCATCGAGCGCTGCGCACCGGTCTCGGCAGGGACGTCTCGTACGGCGCGCAGTGCACGCCGACCTCGGTCACGATCGCGCCCACCAACGACGCGGGAGTCACGTCGAAGGCGGGGTTCCACGCGGGAAAGCGCGTCAACACCTCGTGCGGATCGCGCTCCTCGATCGGGATGTCGGCCCCCGTCGCCGCGTTCGGATCGAGCGTCGAGGTCGGCGCGACGACGCAGAAGAGAACGTCGTGTCGGCTCGCGGCGAGCGCGAGCCCGTACGTCCCGACCTTGTTCGCGACGTCGCCGTTCGCCGCGATCCGGTCGGCGCCGGTGA
>Ga0299907_10002666_pt1 | contig 11126 bp, 7 predicted proteins | sample RVTome_16_FD_198680 | JGI IMG/M metagenome (GOLD analysis project Ga0299907, IMG submission 198680) | Soil microbial communities from uranium-contaminated site in the Upper Colorado River Basin, Wyoming, United States - RVT152D67 (version 2) ...
GTCAACGTCCTCTACGGGTCGCCCTCCGGTCTCAGCACCCGGGATCAGCGGTTTCGCCAGGGCAAGGCCGGCCTGGGCGGCCAACGGGAGACCGGTGACGAGTTCGGAGCGGCCCTGGCCTCGGGAGACTTCGACGGCGACGGGTTCTCGGACCTCGTGATCGGCGCGCCCGGTGAGGCGGTCGGTGGCAATTCGGACGCCGGATCGATCCACGTTCTCTACGGCTCCCCGGCGGGGCTGGAGGCATCGGGAAGCACGCTCATCAGCCAGGACAGCCCGAGCATCAAGCAAACCGCTCAGACGGGGGACCGTTTCGGAGAGGCGCTGGCCGTAGGTGACTTCGACGGCGATGGCTACACCGATCTTGCGGTGGGTGCACCCGGCGAGACCGTCGACGGCGATCCCGGCGCGGGCCTCGTCCACATCATCCCCGGAAGGAGGTCCGGGGGACTCACCTCGAAAGGGGACTTCGTCATCCATCGGGGCCGGCCTGGGGTGAAGGGCTCGCCCGCTCCCGACGACCGGTTTGGCAGCGCGCTCGGCTCGGGGGCGGTCGATGCCGACGGTTTCGACGACCTGGTGGTGGGAGTGCCAGGTCAGAATGTTGCCGGTGCCAACGGAGCAGGTGCGATCCATTACCTGCGCGGCTCCGCAGACAGCATCACCCTCGGTGGCGACCGCGTCATCCATCAGGAGACCGACGGAATCAGGGGCGGGTCACAGCCCGGCGACGAGTTCGGGCACGCCGTGGCGGTGGGTGACGTCGACGGAGATGGCTTCGCCGATCTGGTCTCGGGCGTGCCCGGGGAGAACCAGTCCGGGATATCCAACACCGGGGCATTGAGTGTGATCTACGGGAACGCCGGCGGGCCTGGCCGGCGAGACCAACTCTGGCATCAGGACAGTGCGGGGGTGAGCGGCGGGAACGACTCTGGCGACCGATTCGGGATGAGTGTCGCCCTGCTCGATTTCGAGGCCGACCAGCGACTCGACATCGTGGTCGGGGCCGAGAAGGAAGATCTGGGCCCGGCGGGCAATGCCGGTCAGATCTGGGTGCTGTGGGGCAGGTCGCCGGGGATCGTCTCCTCGGGGAGCCTTCGCCTCAGCCAGGGAACCCCGGGAATCAAAGGTGACCCCGAGGCCGGTGATCGATTCGGGGCGGCTTCGGGTCGATGACGGCTCCCCGGTCGAAGCGCACACGATTGCCCCGGGTGATCGTCACCATGTGTCTCCTGCTGGCCTCCTGCTCACCTGGTGAGACGCTGACGAGCGACACTCCGTTGGGGACCTCCGCCCCAACCTTGGCCGCCGAAACCACCCTCCCGTCCCCCACCACGTCATCGACCACGGCGCCTACGGCCCCGCCCCCGGATCCGCTGATGGTGATAGGAGATTGGGGCTCGGGAACCGCTCCCCAGGGGTCGGTGGCGGGAGCAATGGCGAGATTTGCGGAGACACGCCCGATCGCCGGGATCCTCACCACGGGGGACAACTTCTACAGCGACGACACCGACTTCCTGATGGAGCCATTCGGCTGGGCGGTGGACGCCTCCGTGGAGTTCTGGATCGCGTGGGGGAACCACGACATCGACTCGGAGGCCCGGATCGAAGCGATAAACACCACGTTCGGCGACCCACCACGCTGGACCACCAAGACCTGGGGGCGGTTCGAGATCCTGATCCTCGACTCCAATGAGGTGGACGACCCTGCCCAGCTCGAATACCTGGATGCCGAGCTAGAACGGATAACCGCGCCCACCATCGTCGTCTTTCATCATCCGGCCCACAGCTGCTCGCGTCACGGGCCCGCCGAAGACGTGGTGGACGACTGGCTGCCCCGCTTCGACGAGGAAGTGGTGCTGGTCCTTTCCGGGCATGATCACAATTATCAGCGGTTCGAGACCGACGGAGTGGTGTACATCATCACCGGAGGCGGCGGCAAAACGCTGTTTGAGGTCGGGGAATGCTCGCCGGGGCACCCTGAGCCCGAGTTCGAGGCGAAGCTCCACCATTATCTTCGGTTGGAGGACGACGGAACCGCTCTCATCGTCAGCGCGGTCGACGTCCTCGGGGAGACGTTCGACACCATCGAGATCGTCACTTCGTAGCGTGGCGTCGGCCGACCCGGGCCGGATATCAGACGTCGAGACGGCTGGACTGCAGGATGCTGAACAGGTGCACCACCACCATGACGGCCGTGATCGCGCCCATCACGACGAGAAGACCGCGCGAGACCGCCGGCCCATCGACGAACAAGTCTGCGACCGCGGCCAAGGCGATCAACATCGACGACTCGGCGGCATGGGTCGTCATATGCAAAGGGATCTTCTGGGCGCGGGCTCGCAGCTTGGCGACCCCGGCCCGGCGCGGCTCGAACGCGTCGGGCTTCTCCTTCCCCAGACCTGATCCGTGCCGAGCCACCGACACCAGATCGGTCTCGACCTTCTCGATCATCACCAGCAACGCCGCCGCCAGACCGATGATCACCCAGATCGACTCGCCGGCCGCGACCCGCAGCCCGAGGGCTACGAGCAGCGACGACTCGACCAGATAATGGCCGAGACGGTCGAGATAGACCCCCTTGGGGCTGGTCTGCCTGATGTATCTGGCCACTTCCCCATCGACGCAGTCCAGGAGCAGATAACCCTGGATCAGGAGAGCTGCGAGGAGTGCCGGCCACCACCCGGGCAGGGCCGCAATCGCGGCTCCGATCAGCCCGATGGCGATCATCAGCGCGGTGATCCGGTTGGGGCTGAGCCCGAGCTTGACCGCTCTCAGTGTGACATAGGGCGATATCCGCCTCATGTACCGACCGGTCCAATGCTCCTCGCTGCGCCGCATCAGGACCTCGCTCGGCTGGGCTATTGCCCGGATTCGCTCGATTTCGGTTGTCCGGGGCTTCTTTCTCGGACTGGTACCTGACTTCGGATTGACCGGGATGTCCGGCTCGATCGGGACGAGGAATTCGGTGACCTCGGTGGGAAGCTCGTCGGTGGAGTACGAATCCGGGGGGAATTGGGGGAGATAGCGGGAGAAGAGATCCCGGTTGTCCTCGCGGTACATCTCGAGCAACTCGCCGCGCTCCTCGTCGCCGAGCAGGATCGCCTTCGGGTAGTCGCTGGGTGGGAAGAGCCTGCCCAGGAACCGGCGGACCGCCTTGGCGTCCTCCGGGCTCTCGACATACTGGTTCATCACCATGGCGGCCTCCCATGCCGGAGCCGTGTATGACTGATTGCTCGGATCGTTGCCTTTGGGAACCCGGATCCCGCCCAGGCCGGCCAACTCCAGGAAATCGGCCACGAACAAGCGGCCACCGCCGGCGATGATCTCGAAAGGGCGCACCTGGATCTCATCGACGCCGGGCACGGACTCCAGGCTCTCGATGAGCCTGGTGTAGCCGACCCGGAGATCCCGGCAGGTCAGGTCGCGGAACTCCTCCCAGGTCGTGGTGTGCCCCGTGTGGATTCGCTGCATGTACACCGACTCGAGGAGACGGTCCTGCCGTCTCACATAGAGGATGACGGAGGTGGTTCTCGGCTGGAGGACTTCGATCAGCTCCCCGACACTGGCCGCGGCTCTTCCCCAGAATGGGTCCTGATAATCCGGCTGGAGCCTCCCTGCTATCGACTCATTGGAGATCAGGACCCGGCCGCCGCCTCCGGCCGTCTTCCCCATCTCAACCCTCACTGCCTCGCTGAGCTGCTCTCGGAACGCCTCCTTGGAGAAGCCTTGCCGGCCGTACGCCGCCCACGCCCACATGTCGGGCATGTCGAGGAAGGCGCGCCGGTCGACGTAGCCGACTCCAGCGGACCGGATTCGCTTGCGAGCCGACCGCATCGACCGCTGGATCAAGGACGACCCGGTCTTCTGCACGCCGATGTGCAAGATGAGTTGCTCGAGCGGGTTCATGATGTGCCCCCGGGGACCTCTGCCTGGACGAGCGGACGATAACAGTGGGGGCCTACAGACCCGGGTGGACCAGGCCGGCCTACCTACAATCCGCGCAAATTCGCAGCCGCAGGGAGCACCGCGACCAGTGCCCGCACCGATCAACCAGCGTCCACGACCAGGCCCCATGGGCCGCATCCTCAAGGTGATCGGCGGCAGCGTCGTGCTGGGAGCCGCGTTCGTCGTCTCGATCGCGGCGGGCAACGAGGTGCTCGCCGGCGCATCACTCCTCTCCTTCCCGCTGGCGCAGCTCGCGCTGCGATCCCGTCTCGGCCCCTACATCGAACGTCACGTCGGATCGAACGCGACCTCCCACCTGCTAGCCGCGTTGTTCGCCATGGCATCGGCGATCGTCCTGGTGACCCTGGGCGATGCCAACGGGCCGGTCGTCATGTCGGTGGGGCTCGGTGCGGTCGCCGCGATCACCTCTGCCGTCGAGCGGGTGATCTGGGCGCGCTACCCCACTCGTCTGGGGGCGGCAGGTCTCCCCCAGTCGGAGCAGTTCATGGGACGATTTTCCTGGTTTGACCGAACTAGCCATCCCTACCGCCGCCTCGAGGAAGGTCTGGCGACGACGGTGATCCTGGCCGAGACCGCGGTGAGCATGACGCTGATCTTCGATGCCACCGGCGGCACTCCGATGGCTGCCCTTGTCGGGCTGGCTGTCGTCTATGGGGCCTGGTCGGTCTCCAGCTGGATCGTCTGCTTCCGACGGGCCGCTCGGGGGGAGGCTTCCCTGCGCCCGATCCTGGCCTCGGAAATCGTCGAGCTCTCGCCTCGGATCCTGATCCATTTCAGCGGATCGATCAACGCCCTGTATCAGCTCGACCAATGGCTGCCGCTGGTGACGGGTAGCGGCATACCCTTCCTGCTCATCGCCAGGGAGGTCCCCACCTTCAAGGCCATCAAGGAGAGGTATCGGGTCCCCACGGTTCTCATCGGTGACTTCCCCGACCTCGATCTGGTGGTCCCGCCCAGCGCACGTCTCGCCCTCTACGTCAACACCGGGACCGCCAACAACCATCTCATCCGCTTCGACCAGCTGATCCACGCCCAGATCCACCATGGTGACAGCGACAAGCCCCCCTCCTCGGGCAAGACCATGCGTCTCTACGACCTCCACCTCGTAGCCGGGCCGGCTGCCGTCGACCGACTCGAACAGGCCGGGATCGTGACCGACCGGCGAGCCGCCGTGGTGGTGGGCCGACCCATGACCGACGCCCTCGCCGTCTCCAGTCCTCGCGGTGAGATCCCGACCGTTCTGTATGCCCCCACCTGGGAGGGCTTCCATCTCGACTCGGCCCTGTCCTCGATCGGGGCATTGGCCGAGACGATCACGGCCGCGATGCCGCCGGATGTCCTCCTCGTGGTGCGGCCCCATCCCCTCACCGGGACGGTCGACCGCGACCTCAAACGGAGCCTGGCCAATCTGCGCCGACTGGTGGAAGCCCGCGGTCAGCACGGCAGGTACGTCGAGCCGTCCCGGGGCCCATCGGTCAACGAGCTGATGGAGGAGGCTCACGTGCTGATCTGTGACGTCTCCAGTGTCCTGGTCGATTTCCTCGCCGCCGATCGGCCGGCGATCGTGTCCGACACGGAGGGCCTCGGGGACGACCTCGTCACCGCATACCCGTCGACGGCATGGGCGCACCGGCTGGAGACCGACGGAGCCAATCTCGCCGAGGTCCTCGCCGATGCGCTCGGGGCGGACCGGCATCGAGAACTACGCCAAGAGATGCGCCACCGGATGCTCGGCTACCTCGGTCAGGCCGAAGACCGATTCCACGAGGTGCTCGCCACGCTCCTCCAAGGAGGCGACGTCAAGGACGGTGAGACGGCGCCTTCTCGTACAGGCGATCAACGGCTCGATTGAACAGGTCCAGAGGGTCTTCGCCCGGGTCACCGAGGAAATAGCGCCGGGTCTCGGCGCGGCTCGATCGGAGCGGGTCGATCTCGAGGGCATTGCGCAAGACCAGGCTCGTGGTCGGCGAATCGGGCTCGATTATGTAGGCGGATCGGGTGGTGGGGAAAACCCGGTGCAACAATGACGTGCTCATCTGCGCGGGGTTGGTGACCACATAGGGCCGGTCCCATGCCATGAAATCGGAGAGAACGCTCGACACATCGGTGACGAGCACGTCCGAGAGGTCGAACCATTGGTAGAGGTCGATCCCGGGATGTTCCTCAGCCACAGGATGGCGCATGTCCGAGACTTCGAGGACGGATCGGATCTCCTCCGATATCTCGACGAGGTCGGGGAGACGCCAGCCCGTCATCGGGTGCGGTTTGTAGATGACCCTGACACCGGGGAAGTCGCGGGTGAGCAGGGTGACCAGCTCGAGGCCCATCATGGCGACCGACGAGTAGTCGGATTGGTCGAAATAGCCCTCCCAGGTCGGGGCATAGAGGACTGTCGGCGGCCGGTTCCCCTCGTCCGCGGCTTCCAGCTCATGGATCAGCCTATCCATGGGGGCGGCACCGCCATCGGTGGCTTGCGGCTCCCATGAACGTCGCTCCGCCAATGCCCTCACCCGCGGGGAGAGGGGTGGCCGGCCGACGAGAACGAACCTCTCCTCGGGTATATCGACCCCGGCAGCGACATAGCGGTCGATGGCCGCCCGGCCCGAGACCCAGACCTGATCGTAGGAACGGGTGTACGGGCTCGCCGAACCGGCCTTGTCCGAGTCTCCATGACCTATGAACACATGGGAGAGGCGGGAGTCCCGTTGCAGGTGGATGTTGAGAGTGCCGTTGGCCGGGTAGAGGGCGATTCTGGTCGACGGGGCCACCAGGCTCTCGACGTCCGCGTCGTTCCTCACCACGATCCCGGGGAGCTTGTCGGTCTCCACGGATTTCACATTGCTGTGGCGATAGACAAGGCCGACTCGCCGCCCGGATGCCTCGAATGTCCTCAGCCAGACGTCCACGGCGTAGGTCGAGTCGCCGTGCCCATTGAAATAGCAAAGGATCTCGGGGTCGAAGTCGAGGAACTCGGCGAGAACCTCATTGTCGTGCTGCAGATAGAGATATGGCCTGAGCCGACGACATTGCCAGGCGATTGTGATCGCATAGCCGGTAGCGGCGAGCACGATCGCCGACGAGAGGAGGATGGCGGGCGTGGCGTAGAAATCGGAGACCGTCGAGGAGATCCCCAGCAGCAGGGCCGCGATGGCCACCGCCGACTGGATGGGGAGCTCGGACATGTCCCTCCTGCGGGCCAGGCGTCTGCCGTACTCGAGCTGGTCGACACCAGTCCGCATCCCTCCTAAGGGTCGCAGGACCAGGTCGGTCTTGAGGTGGAGCCGGCTCGATCTCATCACTCTCGACACGAGGCCTGTCGCCAGGACGAAGACCGCAAACCAGACGATCGTCTCTGGCGGTGAGTCCGAGGCCGCGAGTGCGATGATGAAGAGAAGGGCGCGCCATTGCGATCGGATGTCGAAGCCCCGCCGCCATTCGGCCAACGTGCGCCCGCTGCGACTCTCGGGCAGGATGTCGCTGGCCTCGACGATCGCGGCGAAAGCCATCGAAATTCCCGCGATGAGCGGCTCGCCGAGCACCGCCGCGGCCACCAGCCCCGCGTAGCCGAGAAAGAAGGCGTAGCTGACGTGAAAGCCCGGGATTCCCCAAAGAGGGCGACGATGCCGCACCAGGAGTCCCATGACGCTTCGCATTCGCCCCACGGCCGGGATCACTGAATACCCCAAGATCGTCGCTAGCGCCTGACGTCGATCACCTGGCCCGTGGCCCGGCTGGTCAGCGTCCGCAACGACGCCTCGGCAACCTTCTTCGCCGAGAGGAGGGTGTCCGGGTCCTCGCTCCCGAAGTTGCTCGTGCGCATCGGCGTCAGCGTCCGCTCCGGGTTCATGCAGTTGACCCGAATGCCGTCGGTCGCCCACTCCTCGGAAAGGGCCTGGACCAGATTGACCACGGCTGCCTTCGATGACGAGTAGATCGAGTAGAAGGCGCGACCGCGGGTGAAGGAGCTCGACGTGAAACAGAGAAGCTGGCCCCGGCTCGCGCGGAGATAGGGATGAGCCCCCCGGGCCACGTTCACCGCCCCCAAGTAGTTGATCCGCACCAACTCGTCTATCTCCTCATCACTCTGCTGGGCGATCGCCTTGATCCTGAGCAGACCCGCCGTGTTGACCACGTAGTCGATCGCACCGGTCTCGGCATGGACCTTGGCCAGACCGTCGCGGACGTCGTCGGGGTTCTCGACGTGGGTGCCGGTCATGGTCCGGCTGAGCAGATGGCTGTGGGCGCCCATCGAGTCCGCCATCTCCCCGATCTCGGCCCCGATGCCGTAGCTGCCCCCGAATACCACGATGTGCCGGCCCCGGAGGTCCTCGGCCAATGACGCTTCGTCGACCGGAGCCTCGTTGTCCAAGGTCCGCACCTGGAACAGCTTGTCCGCCAGGTAGACGTCGATGGGGTTGGTGATCTTGATGTTCGACTCGGCCCCTTCGATAACCCGTATCTCGGTGTCGGGCAGATACCGGGCAACAACGCCACAGTCGTCGGTCGCGACGAAGGTCGGGTCGCCTGCGGCAGCGTCGTATGCCTCCCGTAATGTGGACAGCTTGAATGCCTGCGGGGTCTGGCCCCGGCGGAGACGGCCCCTCTCCGGGATCGCCTGGATACGGACTTGATCGACCTCGATGATGGTGTCCGCCGACGGGATGGCGACGTCGACCGCGTCGACCACGTCGAGGGCCGAGATGCACTCCAGGATGATACGGCTGTCAACGAAGGGCCGGACCGCATCGTGAAGCAGCAATTTCGCCTCATCCAACCCGGCCAGGGCGTTGAGAGCAGCTCTCGTCGAATCGTTGCGGGTCTCCCCCCCGGCCAGCACCTTGTCGACCTTGGTGACGTCGGCCCCGGCGACGATGTCACGGACCGTGGTCATCAGATCCTGACGGGTGACGACGATGATCTCGTCGACCTCGTCGACGGACTCGAACACATCCAATGTGTGCTCGAGGACGGTCTTGCCCGCGATCTTGAGCAGTTGCTTGGGTGTGTCGGAACCGAGCCTCACACCGCTGCCGGCAGCGAGGATCGCGGCTATGACTCGCATCTCAGACTTCCTCCAGGACCGCCACATGGTAACCCGGACACCTCGCGTTGCCGGGGCCGGGGACCAGTCGGGAGGCGGTTGGTTCGCCAGGGCGATCGTTAAGCTGCCGCTCAACAGGAAGGCCCACCCTGGCGAAAACAGTCCCCAAACTCGTGCTTCACGTCGGGATTCACAAGACCGGCACGACCACCCTTCAGGTGGCCCTGAGGTCGCTCCGGCCTCAGCTGAGACGGCACGGAGTCGCTCTCATCACGATCGAGCAGATGAAGAAGCTCCCCCACGAGGATGCATGGGCAGCCCGCCGATCGAGAAACCCGGTGCTGGCGCCGAAATTCCGCGCCGAGCTCCGAGCGCTGGTGGACGAGGAGATCCGCGCCATAGAGAAAACGGGTGCTTCGATCCGAACCGTGCTGATATCGAACGAGCGGATGGTCGGCGCACGGATGCCGAGCGAGGGCGATTCCCCGGTCTTCCGACCCAAGACAGAGGACGCGATCAACGAGGTGATCGATGCGATCGAACCGGACGAGGTGGAAGTGACCCTCTACACCCGGCGCCAGGATCGGCTCATGGAGTCGTGTTATCTGTGGGAGATCCAGAAGGGGCTGTCGCATTCGATCCAGGAGCAATTCCCCTACATCGACGAGCCGGTCATGAGCTATTTCGAGCTGGCCAGCCGGATACTGGCGATACCGAGGGTCGGCGACATCCGGGTTCGGCCTTTCGAGACGATCAAGCAGGGATCGCTGGCCTATCTCGATGACTTCCTCACCGCGGTCGACCTGAAAGGCTCCCTCGACTACTCGGAGTTCGAAGAGGACCCGGCAGCGAATCTCTCCTACTCACAACAGGCGCTGGACATAGCCATGATGATCAACCCGCTGCTCGACACCCGCAAGCAGAAGAATTCGGTCCGTCGATTCCTCAAGTCGCACTTCCCCATCGGGGAGTACCCGTCGGCGCAGATCCTCACCGCCGAGGAACGACTGGGATTGATAGAGCTGTATCGGGGGGACAACGAGCGGCTCTTCGCCACGTTCATGCCCGACCTGCCCGCAGACTCCTACTCGGAACTGGGCAAGGACGCCCAGCTGGCTACACCCGTGCCCGAGCAGGCCGTCTCCAACTGAGGCGGCTCGGGCTCCTTACAATTCGACGGTGGCTCAGACTCGCAACTCGGCGCTCCATCTCCTGGGCCGGGCCCTCCGAAAACCGGGGCTCGTTCTCCCTTACATGCGTCGGCGGCTCCGCAACCGGCGGCTGTGGAGGTCGAGTGGCTCTCACCCCGAGTTCTATCGCCAGGTCATGGCCGACGACGTGGCCCACAAGACGCCGAAGGGCGCGGTGGGGACGGCTTCGGAGGACCGTTGGCTGGCGATCGGCAAGCTGCAATTCGACTACCTCACCGGTCACGGCCTCACCCGGGACGATCGGCTCCTGGATCTCGGGTGTGGCAACCTGCGTGCCGGGTGGAGATTCATCGAGTGGCTCGAGCCGGATCGTTATACGGGGGTGGACATCTCGCCGGAGATAGTCATCGAGGCCAATCGGACCATCGTGGAGCGCGGTCTCCAGGAGAAACGTCCCGAGATCCGTCTCTTCGACGGATTGGACCTCCGCTTTCTCCCCGCCGGAGCCTTTGACGTGGTTCATGCCCACAGCGTCTTCAGCCACACCCCTCCCGAGGTGGTGACCACCCTGCTGTCCGAGGCGTACCGCCTCCTCAAGCCGGGAGGCTTCTTCGACTTCACCTACAACCTGAGCGAGACCGACGAGACCTGGGGGTTTCTCGCCGAGGACTACTACTACCCGATCGAGGTCATCATCGGGATGGCCACCGAGGCCGGTTTCACGGCCAAGCCCGCCGAGGGCTGGTCGTACAAACAGGACAAGATCCGGGCCGTCGTCCCCGCCACTAGCCGACTACGACCAGATCACGGCTCGCCTGGTTGAGGTCGATCAACCCGTCCTCCCCGCACACGACGATGTCCTCGATGCGAATCCCGAACTCCCCCGGCAGGTAGATCCCAGGCTCCACCGAGAACGCCATGCCCGGCCGCAGTGCCAGGCGATTGCCCTCGACGATGTAAGGGTG
>Ga0299907_10002668_pt1 | contig 11123 bp, 12 predicted proteins | sample RVTome_16_FD_198680 | JGI IMG/M metagenome (GOLD analysis project Ga0299907, IMG submission 198680) | Soil microbial communities from uranium-contaminated site in the Upper Colorado River Basin, Wyoming, United States - RVT152D67 (version 2) ...
CTCGGGCTGGAGGTCGTCGAGGGGCTCCCCGGCGGCCACACGGCCCTTGAACTCGGTTGTCTTGGCTTTCAGCTCTTCGTCGGTGAGTGACTCAAAGACCGGCTCGGCCTCGTTGACCGCGCTGACCGTTCCCTGGAACTCCCTGAGAGTCTTGCCTTCTCCGGCACGAAGAACCTTGGAGAGAATTGGCATTGAGGAGGGTCATTCTAGTGATGCCACCGATTAGACCCGATCGACGGGCCTGATTCAACGGACGTCGATGAGACCCTCGCGTTGCGCCCAGTTGACGGCCTCGAACCGTGACTTCATCCCCAGCTTGTCGAGGACGTTGCGGACATGGTTGCGCACGGTGTTGACCGAGATGTAGAGCTCGTCGGCGATCTCCTTGGATGTCTTCCCCCCGCCCACCAGCTCGAGGATCTCGAGCTCCCGTCCGGTCAACTCGGGGGTCCGGGCCGCGGCGCTGCCCTGGTGACGCAACAGGTCACGCAGCGCCGAGAACAGCTTTCCGCCCATGGCCGGGGAGACTGCGGCGCCGCCCTGGAGGACGTCGTGCATGGCCGCGACAAGCCTGGGCAACGGGGTGTCCTTGGTCATGTACCCCGACGCCCCGACCTTCACGGCAGAGAGGAGGTCCTCCGCAGACTCGCTGGATGTGAGCAGCACCACCCGGGTCGTCGGGCTGGCCTTGACGATGGCCCCGACCACCTCCAGGCCGGACATCCCCGGCATGAGGACGTCGAGCATCACCAGGTCGGGGCGATGCTCCCGGGCGAGGTCGATCGCCGCCATCGCATCGGCGGCGGCGCCGACCACGGAGAAGCCTTCCTGGACGAACGCCGCTTTCAGCGCCTCCCGGAACAATTCGGCGTCGTCAACTATCAGAACGGAGGACATCAGCTGATATACGGCTTCCCAACCCGTTTGCTTGAGGCATCCCGGGCGAGGGTAGACGGTGAGGTGGCGTCATTTGCGGCTACGGCCACCACCACCCTTGTCTGCCCGATGGCCCTGATCGCGGCTCCGAGCGTGGCGCCGGTCGTGACCACGTCGTCGACGACCACCACCCCCGCGCCGGGCAGGGAGCGAAGCTGCGCGGCTGGGGCGGCTCGGTCCCGATTCCGCCCAGCCCTCCGGGCCGTGTGCCATGGACGGGCGAAAAGTGTCACATAGGGCACATCGTTGTGGGCGGCGATCCGGGTCGCGATCTCAACTGCTGGGTCCACTCCGTAGCGGGCGTATCTGCTCCACGACCGGAGCACGGCCGTCACCGGAGCCCTGGGCACTCTCGGCGCCAGCGTTTCCGCCACCAATTCGGCATAGCCGATCGCCCCCCGGTACTTGAGATCGTGGATCAGCTCGGCCGCCAGCCCGGTGTGATCGTGGGCCGTGATCAGCCTGATGCCCCCGGGAAGGACACGCTCGGGCGTGGCTCGAAGCCCTCCGCCGCACCCAGGGCAGAGGCGGTTATTCGATGGCCGAAGGCATCCGAGACAGACCATGCTCCGAAGCTACGACCGACCCCCGACAAATCCAGGTACCAAGTACGAAGTACCTCTACGTCCCCTCTTGCCAGCCGCTCAGATAGGCGACCTGGTCGTCGGTGAGCGTCTCCAAGCCACCGCCGAGATGGGCGAGCTTTATCGCAGCTACCTCGGCGTCGATCTCCGTCGGGAGGGTGTAGATCTTGGCCTCGAGTTTCCCCTGGTTCTGGATCAGGTACTCGGCGGCCATGGCCTGATTGGAGAACGACATATCCATCACGTCGGCAGGGTGTCCCTCCGCCGCACCGAGGTTCACCAGCCGGCCCTCGGCCACCACCAGGATTCGTCTGCCATCTGCCATCTCGAACTCCTCGAGGTTCTCCCGGACCTCTTTGCGGGAAACGGCGTCCGCCCGGAGCGTCGCCAGGTCGAGCTCGATGTCGAAATGCCCCGAATTCGCCAGGATCGCCCCGTCTTTCATGACGTCGAAATGCTCCTTTCGGAGCACGTGCTTGTTCCCGGTGACGGTTATGAAGAGGTCGCCGGCCGCTGCGGCGTCGAGAGCCGTCAGCACGCGGAAGCCATCCATGGCGGCCGAGAGCGCTCTCACCGGATCGACCTCGACGACGATGACATTGGCCCCGAGGCCGTCGGCGCGCGACGCCACTCCCTGTCCACAATCGCCGTAGCCGACCACGACGACCTGCTGGCCGGCAATGAGCATGTTCGTGGCCCGGATGACCCCGTCGAGCGAGGATTGCCCGGTCCCGTAGCGGTTGTCGAACAAATGCTTCGTTGCCGAATCGTTTACGGCGACCACCGGGACCCGCAAGGTGCCGTCTTCGGCCATGGCACGCAGCCGGATCACCCCGGTCGTGGTCTCCTCGGTCGAACCGATGATCTCGATGTCGCGCCGGTCGGTGTGGAGAAGGGTCGCCAGGTCGGCCCCGTCGTCCATCGTCACCGCGGGAGCGTGGTCGAGAACTGCGTGAATGTGCTTGTAATAGGTGTCCTGGTCCTCGCCTCTGATGGCGAACACCGGGATCCCCTCGGCGACCAGGGCAGCAGCGACATCGTCCTGTGTCGACAATGGGTTGGAAGCACAGAGCAGCACCTCGGCGCCACCATCGCGCAGGGCGAGCATCAGGTTGGCGGTCTCGGCGGTCACATGGAGGCAGGCGGCGATGATGTGCCCGGCGAGCGGCTGTTCTTCCTTGAATCGCGCCCTGACCGAGGCGAGGGCCGGCATACGCCTGGCGGCCCATGCGATGCGGCGCGCTCCTTCGGGGGCGAGCTCGGGTTTGGCGATGTCGTAGTTCATGGTCATGGGTTATGGGTCCTGGGTTAGGGGTCCTGGGTCATGGGTCCCGGGTTATGGACCGGGTGTGCGCTATTTCAGCAGTTGCTTGAGCCTCTCGATCGTGGCGACGGGAGTCGGGTCGACACCGGCGTTGCGGGCCATCATCCACGAGACGAGATCCCCGGAGACAGTGAGGCTCATCAGCCTGGCGAGGCGCGACTCGCCCCATGAGTCGATGGTTGCCACCCAGGGGACCGCGTCCGACGTCAGTTGCTCCGAGAACCTGCGTCTCGCCCCCACCCGGGGGTGGTCGTCCCGGTCGGCGAGGGCGACGATTGCCAAAGAACGCGCCGTTGCGTCGGGCATCGTCTCCCACCCGACCAGCTCGTTGTGGTTGAGCTCGGGCAGGTGAGACGCCCAGGCCGGCATCTTGGCGTTCTCGTTGATCTGGGTCTTCCAACGCCCGGCGACGGTGCTGCTCACCGGGCCGCCGCCATAGATGATGGCGATGCGGCCCCCAAGCGCCTCGGCGGTCTGCTCGGCCTGGGCCCAAGGCTCACCGCCCTCGGCCAAAGCCGCATCAGCGAGTGAAGCTGATTCCTCGAGGGCGGGTCGCTGGTCGTCGATCGCTCCCGAGCCCGCGGCAACGCGCAAGACCGCACCGGCCAGGTATCCGACCGCAGCGCGGGGCTGGAGGCCGGTCGGGATCCGGACCACCGGCATGGACTCGTCACCCATCTCCATCAGGGCGCCGCCGGTGGTCAGCGCGACCACTTCGAGCCCCCGAGCCCGGGCGTCCTCGACCCCATCGAGCGTTTCCTCCGTGTTGCCCGAGTATGAGGCCGCGATCACCAGAGGCCGTCGGGAATCGGCCCATCGCGGCAGAGGGGCGTACTCCTTGTGGACATGGACCCGGGCGGTGCTCTCACCCGCAACGGACTGGAGGTAGTCGCCGGAGACTCCACTGCCGCCCATGCCGACGACGATCAGGTCCTCGGAGGGCGGCACGTCGGGCGGCTCCAGCTCGGCCGCCCAACGAAGCTGATCCCCGAGGGTTTGGACCATGTCCAGCATGTCACTCATGGGTCTGGCCAGACTCGTCAACCAACATGATCGGGATCCCGTCGCGAACCGGATAGGAACGGCCACAGACGGTGCACACCAGCCGGGATGCTTCGACATCTTGTCGCAGCGCTCCGTGGCACACCGTGCACACGAGGATCTCGGCCAGATCCGGGTCGATCAATGTCATGAGACGCCTTTCACTATCCCACCCACCTCAGTCACGATCTCCTCGACTTCCCCGGAGTCGGGGGCCTCGACGTTGAGTCGGAGGAGAGGCTCGGTGTTGGATGGTCTCAGATTGAACCAGGAAACACCCAATCGAACGGTGAGACCGTCGAGGCGATCGCCATCATGGCCCGCATACCGCGCGGCAACCCGCTCCATCGCGGCGGCCGGGTCCGATACCCGGAAATTGATCTCCCCTGACGACGCATAGCGCTCCACGTCGGTCCGCAACTCGGAAAGTCGCCGCCCATCACGGCTGAGGACCTCGAGGAGGACGAGCATGGCGATCATCCCCGAATCGGCCCGGTAGTTGTCACGGAAGTAGTAGTGGCCGCTGTGCTCGCCTCCGAACACCGCATCGGTCTCCGCCATGATCTGTTTGATGTAGGAATGACCGACCCGGGTCCGGACCGGGATCCCGCCGGCCTCGGCCACGATCTCGGGCACCGCCTGGGACGTGATCAGGTTGTGCACCACGGTCGCCCCCGGCTCGGATGCCAGGAGGGCGCGGGCGATGAGGGCGGTGACGGTGCTCCCGCTCAACGGATCACCGGTGTCGTCGATGAAGAAGGCTCGGTCGGCATCGCCGTCGAAGGCCACGCCCAAGTCGTGGCCTTTGCTCCTGACCCGAGCGATGAGGTCGACGAGGTTCTCCGCCTGGAGTGGGTCTGCCGGATGGTTGGGGAAGGTTCCGTCGGGCTCGAGATAGATGCCGTCCAGTGTGCAGACGATCTTCGAGAAGACCCTTTCGATGGCCACGCCGGCCATCCCGTTGCCGCCATCGGCGGCGACCGTGAGTGGCGCCAACGCCGAGGGGTCGATTTGGGTGAGGAGGTGGGCGACATAGGAATCCACGGCAGCTACCTGCTTCACCGACCCAAGCCGTGACGCAGGCTCGGGCGGCGGGCCATGGACCGACGCCTTGATCTCGTTCAGGCCGGTATCCGCGCCAACCGGCAGGGCTCCGGACCGGCACAGTTTCAGTCCGTTGTACTCGGCCGGGTTGTGGGAGGCGGTGATCATCGCACCGGGGAGATGGTTGGACCCCGAGTAGAAGTAAACGAGGTCGGTGGGCACTTCGCCCAGGTCGATGACGTCTGCTCCCGCGGAGGTGACGCCGTCGACCAAACCCTGGAAGAGCTCCGGCGACGAGTTTCGACAATCGCGGCCGACACAGATGGTGGGTGCCCCGGTCAGAGTCACGAATGCCGCTCCGATTCGACGAAACAGCTCGACATCCACCTCACCTGTGTCGGCGCGGCCGCGAATGTCATACGCCTTGAAAACGGTTTCGACGTCCATCGAACCGACGATTGTAAGGAAGCCGCCGATCCCAGTCACCTTCGGCTACCCACCGCCGGATTCCTACACTCGCCGCCTCGAATGTCGCCCTCCTTCTCCATAGTCATCCCGGTGTTCAACGAGGCCGGTTTCCTGCCGACTGCGATACCGGTGCTCACGTCGCAACTCGAGGACCTGGATGTTCCCTGGACCGTCATGATCGTCGAGAACGGCTCGACCGACGACACCGCCTCGGTGGCCCGGCAGCTGGCCGGCGAGTTGCCCATCGAGGTGGTCTCGCTCCCCCAACCCGACTATGGGGCGGCGATGCGACGCGGTTTTGAGCTCGCGAAAAGCGACTGGGTGGTGAATTTCGACATCGACTACTTCTCCGCCGACTTCCTGCGACAGGTCATGGCACTGAAGGACATCGACCTGGTGATCGGCTCCAAGAGAGACCCCGGCTCGGAGGATCGAAGGCCCTTGATCAGACGGCTGGCCACCATGGTCTTCAATCTCCTCCTGACGACCGTGCTCGGCTCGGGCGTCTCCGACACCCACGGGATGAAGGCATTTCGGTCGTCAGTTGTCGCCGAGATCCTGCCTGCGGTCGGGAGCACCGAGGACCTGTTCGACACCGAGCTCGTCGTGAGGGCCGAACGCGCCGGTTACCGGATCGCGGAGGTCCCCGTGGTCGTCGAAGAGATTCGATCGGCCAAGTCATCCCTGCTCAAGAGGGTTCCCAGAACCGTGGCAGGGTTGTGGCGAATCAGGAAGGCTCTTCGGGCAGAGTCTCGCTGAGCCGTCGTCTCCGCCCCACCACGAGCACGACGATGAGGGCGACGACGCCGGCCACCGAAAGCACGGCGCCTGCGTTCTCGACCCAGGTGTTCTCGAATCTGATCACCACGTCCGCCGAGGTGGGGACGACCACCATCAGCGACGGCGTAGCCCGGTATGGCCCGTCTGCACCTTCTGCCGTCCAATTCGGGAAGTAGGACACCTTGACGAGGTGAGGTATTCCGATGGCAGTGGTGGTGAAAGAGATCTCATGATCCTCGACCACGATGTCGCTGACCTCCCCGTCCCCGATAGTCGGTAGGGCCGGCCTCTGTTCGAGGCGCTGGATGCGGGGCCAGGAGTCAGGCCCGTCGGCCACCACCAGGCGATCGAGACCCTCGATGTCGTCGTACCAGTCCAGGGCCATGTCGTGGAATCCGAGGACTGGCCGGCCATCCGCGCCGGTCGTCGACTGGGTCCCGATGAGTGAGTCGAGCAAACCCCGATCCGGCACGTCGTAGACGGATGGCACATACTCGAGGGGCTCGACCAGATCGCTGGGGGGCAGCTCGAAGATGGTGAACGGCCCGGTGGTGGCGATGAGTCGGAGATCTTCCCGCGCACTCGCCTCCTCCGTCGCCTCCGGGGTGATCGAGACGTAGTACCGGACTCCGTAGAGATCGAGGTGACGCAGGCCGCGGTCCATCGACAGGTTGGTGTATCTGAGGCCCGGGATCGGGTTGGATGCCTCGAAGGACATCTCGGACGAGTTGATGAAGTGGAACGGCGTGGTCAGCGACGACTCGAAATAGAGGCCCTCCATGGACTGGTGAGTGCCCTCGGTCCAGTAGGGGATGAGCATGGGGGCCATCGGTGTGCCGTAGTCGCCCCATTGGGCATTGCCCTCCCACTGGACCCTCCCGGGGGGGAGTGATTCGATCTCGGTCATGAGAGCCTGATACTCGGGCCAAGGCTCCTTGGTCTCGTAGCCCTCATAGTTCCACGCCGACCAGCCGTCGACGAAGGACACGCTGGACAGGGCGCCCAGTGAGAGCACGGCCGTGGCTCCGATGGTCAGAAACATCCTGGTGCTCATGGTCTCGGGCCAGTACCAGGACCAAATCAGGAGGCCGAAGCCGGAGGCCGCGGCGATTACCCACGCCCAATCGGGGAACTCGGGAGAGATTGCGATCAGACCCGCGGCGACGATGGTGATCAGGACGAGCAGCGCCCTCGCCCAATGACTCGATGATCGGGAGGGAAGCCGTCGTGAGGCCCATATCATCGCGGCTCCGACACCGACCGCGGCGAAGAACGCCACACCCAGATACCAGTAGGGAAGCAATCTGCCGTTCCAGAGCTTCCATCGGTCCCCTCCGAACATGTCCGGGAACCACTCCGGGAGCACGGTGGGCAACGGGTAGTAGATGAGGGGCAGCAGTGTGGCGCCGATCAGAGGCCCCGCCCTCCCCCCGCGGCGCATCGCCCAAACCCCTCCGGCAATGGCGATGGGGAGCAGCAGCCAGATCTCGATGGGGAACAACTCCTCCCAACGATCGAGAGGGCGCCAGGCCATATCGGAGGTGAGCCCGATTCTGAGCAACACCGGCAGCGCCCAGAACGCGGCAATGGCGAATCCCCAGATCCAGACGCCGACTCCCCGTTTCAAGCCGCCCCTCCACGGAAGGACGAAGAGTGAGGCGAAGATCACGACGAGGGTGGTGAGTATGTGGCTCAGGGCCGTGGCGGCGAGGGCTAGTGCGGCCCACTTGAAATACCGGCGGTCGTCCCTGACGGCGCGGATCAGTAAACCGAGATACACCAGGGACAGCGCCATGGACCACGAGTAGGAGAACTCGCCGGCGAGGCTGGAGGCGATGTTCCCCCCATAGATCGTGTAGCTCTCGAAGAAGGCGAAGACTGCGGCAGCGGACGCTGCGACCAGCGACACGTTCCTGCCGAGACGCATCGAGGTGGCCAGGAAATAGGCGGCAACCGGCATGGCCAGCAGACCGAGCACCGTGACCAGCTTGAAAGCGACCCCATAGGGGAGGAACAGGTCGAGCGCGACGATGGTCAGCGAGGGCAGAGGGAAATAGAAGTAGAACGCGGGGAAACCGGCGAACCAGGCGTTGGACCAGCCCAGGATCCGGCCCTCGGGGAGCAGATTGTCCCTGAGGTAGGCCGGGCCGAGGACATGAGCACCGGTGTCACCGCCCGTCGGAGTGGTGCTGGAAAAGATCCACCACGGGCTCATCACGGCGATGATCACCAGTGACAGCCCCGCCAGGGTGAGAATCGTCGGCCAGAGGCTACGAGCAGGCCGAAGACGTGGGGTTGTCACGTGCGGTTCTGGCGCACGATCTCCAGGACCTGGGATACGTCGATGGTCACGCCCTCCCGATTCCACCACTTCTCCTCACAGTTGTGACAGAAGAAGAACAGGACCTCGGTCCTGTCGGGAAGCACATGCTCGATCTCGAGCACGTCGGTTTGTGAGCATTGAGGACAGTCCATTTGCTGAGCGCCGGGATGGGGAAGGGTCACATGCTACGGCGACCCGACACCTACTACAACGCCTCCTCCTTCAGCAGCTTGCCCACGTACCTGCTGCGTCTCCGACCATCCTCCGACCAGTAGGCATACCAATAAGGCCCATGGGGGCAACGGCTGCATCCTCTCTTGCCGCACTTGACCATCTGCTCACGAAGACTGACCTTGGGATGGTCCCCCTCGACGGCGCCACTCGCCTGCAACTGTGCCCTGGTGAGAATGAGAAGACGCCGAAGATCGTGCTCGTCCATGTCCTTGACCGCATCGAGCACATCCCGGTCGAGAGACATCAGGCCACCGAGAGTGGCGCGAACAGCCTGGTGACGGTCCTCCTGTCGGTGAGCGTCCACCCTTGGGGTGGTGTCATGCGATCGGAGTGGTCGGCACAGAGTGGATACCCATGATCCTCCACCCCCTTGACGATGTCGTCGAGCCAGACCGCGCTGTCCTGATAAGAGAATGTCATCGCGGTCGCGGCAGGCGACCCGCATCGTGCACAACTGAGAACCATCGGCGGAACGCTAGGGATCGGCGCTAGCTCAATCAAGGACTGAAGGAGTCGAGCACGGGCCCGGGCACCCCCTCGATGATCGTCACCTCTCCGCCCTCGGCGACGACCATGGTCGTCGGCACGGCTTCGACGCCGGCCGCCTCGAAGAGGTCTCGATCACTCTCCCAGGCGATCTCGAGGAACCCGTTCGGACCCAGACGCTGGGACAGCCGGTCGCGCGCAGGGTCACATTCGAGACACGACTTCGAGCTGAACAGGTAGACACCGGGCTCCAGCGCCGGGCCGGCGGCCCTTCGCCTCGCCGGGCGCGGGCGTCGTTGTGCCCATGCCACGGCACCCGCTCCCAAGATGATGAGCCCCACTATGAGCACCCGGAACGCGGTCTCACCCATCGAGGACCGGGACTCCGAGGGTCGCCGAATAGCCGCCCTGACGGCGAGCAACCCACATCGCGACCACGGGGAGGTCGGACGAGATGGTGACACCCTCACGCGCGACGAGGCTCAGTTGATACACACTCACCGAGTCGGCGAGGACTGTCAGCTCACTCGGTGCCAGGCCGAGGTGGCTGTCGACTGCCACACCGGCGTCCTCGGAGCTCGGGTTGAGAATGACCAGGGACGTCGTCAACCCCCGCCCGGAGCCGGCCCCGGGCATGCTCCAGGTCGTCGCGGTCGCCGAAGTCCCCGAGGTGATGGCCACCCCATCGCCCCTGAGGTGCCGGACGAAGCTCGCGACCGGGCCCGTGGCCAGGACTCTGACCGCTATGGCATCGCGCCCGACGCGACCCAGGTCGACACTGGTGAAGCGACGGCCGTCGATATCACCTGCGGCGAAAGCCTCCACCAGCCCGTCGGAGCCGTAGAGGTCGATCTGATAGCTGATCTCCGCAGGTGACGAAGAGGCGATGATGAGGCTGCGGTCACCACCACCGGGAGGCAGGAGCACGTAGTTCTCTTCGGTGGTCTCGGTGGCATTCCATACGGCGCTGTCGGAGCCATTGAAGAAGCGGCCAATCGATAGAACGCTCCCGCTCACCGTCTCGATCACCAGTGAGAGCTGCTGCCGCCCTGGCAGGAGATCGGCGAGATCGATGACCGCTGAAGTCCGCGGCTGGACGATCAGGTCACCGAGCGCCTGGTTGGCCTCGACGCCTGCTTCCGAAACAGCGGTGATGCTCACCCTTGCCGCCCCCGAGTATGGGTTCATCAGCTGAAGCTCGAATTCCTCCCCGCTCAGCGTCGATCCACCGGCCAGGACTGCCACGGGAAGCGGTTGTGACGCACACGATTCAAACGACAACGAGGCCGCGCCCGCCGATCGGGTCGCGACGGCTGTCTCGATGCTCGAGGACTCGACGAGCGCGGCAGCAACGCCGACCGAGGATATGTCGACGACATCGACCGACTCCGTCCCATCGCCGGCGAGGTCAAAGGCCACATTCCCGGACTCTTCGCCGGCACCGAACCCGGTGATGCGACCCACATCGGGGCCGTTGGAGACCAGATCGACTCTGCTCGAGCGGCCCCGTCCTTCCTCCACAGGGCACACCGAGACCGCCGGCGGGTTGTCGGCGGCCACCGGAAGGGTCGCGAACTCGTCGGCGACGGGACTGACGGCCACCGCGGCCGAGAGCCCGAGCAGCAGGGCCAAAGAGATGATCAGCCTCATGTGAGCCATCTCCGCAACCCCAATGCCGCACACGAGAAGAGAAACACGATCCCGGCTGCGATCGGAGCGGATCGCTCCAGACCCGAGCCGCTGTAGCCGGCGCGACCACTCTCGGCCGATACCGAGAAGGCCCAATCGTTGGCGCCCAACGAGGGCGACCACCCTTGGGCGTAGTTGGCGGCGATCAAGACCCGGTTCGAGGATGGCTCACCGACGAAATCCGACCCATCCCGCTCCCATACCTCGATCCCCG
>Ga0299907_10002669_pt1 | contig 11121 bp, 11 predicted proteins | sample RVTome_16_FD_198680 | JGI IMG/M metagenome (GOLD analysis project Ga0299907, IMG submission 198680) | Soil microbial communities from uranium-contaminated site in the Upper Colorado River Basin, Wyoming, United States - RVT152D67 (version 2) ...
GCCGAGATCAAGCGCATGTACACGTCGCCGTCGGCGAGGCGCCGGGGTGTGAGCCGGGCGGTGCTCGCGGGGCTCGAATCCGAGGCGGCGGGGTTCGGCTACCGACGGCTGCAGCTCCAGACAGGGCTGCGCCAGCCCGAGGCGATGGCGCTCTACGGGTCCAGCGGCTACCGCCGCATCGCCAACTTCGGCACGTGGGCGGCGAGCGAGCTCACGGCGTGCTTCGCCAAGGACCTGCCCCCGGGTTCCGCCGCGGCAGGTGGCGGTGGAGCCCGATAGCGGTCGCCCGGCCATCGCTTGCCGGCACCTCATGGGTGGACGGCGGCCGGTCAGGCCTTGGTGCGCGGCCGGGCGACCGTGATCGGTTGCCGGTGGCTACACGTGGAGCGCCACCGGGCGGCCGAGCGCCGACTCGAGGGAGTCGGCCGCGGCCACGACGAGCTGATGGGACATTTCGGACAGTGCCCGGGCGACGGCGAGCTCCTCGCCGACGGCGGGCGTGGTGGGATCGGCCGGGTTCCGGCGGGCCCGCCCCCAGGCCGAAAATTCGCGACCGCACATCTGCACGCGGGCGAGCGCCTCGGTGTGATCGGCGTCCTCCGTGACCGATAGGTCGATCCTCATCGACAGCCGCTCGGGCTTGGGCTCGCCGCTGGCCTCCACCCGCAGGTCGGGCCCCGGAGCCAGGACGGTCTCGTGATCGTCCTGCTCCCAGCGGACCCGGTAGCGGTCGCCGGTGGTGCCCCGCACGACCTCGAGCACCTCTCCCCGGCGGCGGCCGTGGCCGACCTTCGCTCCCTCGAGCACCACATGGTCGCCGACTCGCGCTTCCATGACTACCTCCACGGCACCTCGTTCGACCTCGGCGACGGGTGCCTGACGGCTGTGCTTCCGTGTAGCGACGAGGGTAGGCCCGCCGCCAGTCGACCGAAAGGGGCATTTGGGCTGCTGGGGAGCGTGGCCGCCGGCGACTACCGTCCCTGCGCGGTGGCTGCCTTCCGCCGTCCGTCGCCCGTGGGCTCTCGCCGTTGAACGGCCCGACTCGGGGTCCGGCCGCCGTCGTGGGAGCGACCGCGTCGGGTAAGTCGGCGCTGGCACTTGCCATGGCCCGGGCCGACCCGACGATCGAGCTGGTATCCGTCGACTCGATGCAGGTGTACCGCCGCATGGACATCGGCACCGCCAAGCCGACGCCCGCCGAGCGCGCCGAGGTGCCCCACCACCTCATCGACGTCATTGACCCCTGGGAGGAGTTCACGGTCACGGCCTTCGCCGACCGGGCACGGGGGGCGATCGGCGACATCGAGGCTCGGGGCTGCCGGCCCCTGCTCGTGGGGGGAACGGGCCTCTACCTGCGGGCGGTGATCGACGAGCTGGCGGTGCCGGGACGGTTCCCCGACGTCCGGGCCGAGCTCGAGACCGAACCCGACACCCGGGCGCTGCACTGCCGCCTGACCGAGCTGGACCCGGTGGCGGCACGGCGCATGGAGCCGGCCAACCGGCGGCGGATCCTCCGGGCGCTGGAGGTCACGCTCGGCAGCGGGCGCCCGTTCTCCTCGTTCGGCCCGGGTCTCGAGGTGTATCCGGCGTCACGCTTCCACATGGTCGGGATCGAGCTGCCGTTCACCACGCTCGCGGCACGGATCGAGGACCGCTATCGCCGGCAGATCGCAGCCGGCTTCGTGGCCGAGGCGCGTCGCCTGCTCGTGGACCCCCGCGGCATATCGCGTACCGCGGGCCAAGCCCTCGGCTACAAGGAGCTGTTCTTTCACCTTGCCGGCGCCTGTGGCCTGGACGAGGCGGTTGCGCTGGCCGTACGCCGGACCCGGCGGTTCGCCCGACGGCAGCGTTCCTGGTTCGGTCGCGATCCCCGCATCCGCTGGCTGCGCGCCGACGACCCGGCGGAGCTCGTGGAACCACTGGCCGCCGAGCTCGGGATCGGTGGGGGGTGACACCGCCCGGATGCGAATCCAGTCGGCGTCGCGGGGCCGGCCTGGCAGACTGATCCACGCCATGCGCCTGACCAAGCACCACGGGCTCGGCAACGACTTCCTGGTCCTTCTCGACGACGACGCTTCGCATCCCCTCGACGCCGACATCGCGCGCGCCCTGTGCGATCGCCGCACCGGTGTGGGGGCCGACGGGCTGATCCGGGCGACGCCACTCGACGTCGTCGCCGACGACGCCGTCGCCGCCATGGACCTGCGCAACGCCGACGGATCGCCTGCTGAGACGAGCGGGAACGGCATCCGTTGCCTCGCCCAGGCCCTGATCCTTGCGGGCTGGGCCGACGGTCCCACCATCCCGATCCGCACCGACGCCGGGAGGCGCGTCGTCACCCTGCACGACCGAGTCGACCTCCGGTCCCACACGCTCTCGGTCGAGATGGGCGTGGCCCGCATCGACGGCGAGGCGCCGGAATGGGCCGGCGGGCCGGTGCGCCGCACCCTGCGGGTCGACGTCGGCAACCCACACCTCGTCTTCGAGGTGCGCAGCCTCGACGACGTCGACGTCGTCGAGCTCGGTGAGAGCGTCAACGCGAAGGAACCGGGCGGGGCCAACGTCCACCTGCTGACCTGGGAGGCAGGCGACCGCATCGCCATCCGCACCTACGAGCGCGGCGTCGGCCCCACCCTGGCCTGCGGCACCGGCGCCTGCGCCGCGGCGGTGGCCGCACGGGCCTGGGGCCTCGTCGGTGACGTCGTCGCCGTCGGCCAGGCGGGGGGGACCGCCGACGTCACCGTGAGTGCCGACGGCGCGCTCGTGCTGCGGGGCCCGGCCACGTTGATCGGGTCCGTGGAGCTGCCGGGGGCGTGGCCGTGGCGCTGATCGAACGGGCATTCCGAGAGAAGATCGTGCTCGTCGGCGTCAGCATCCCCCCCGAGACCATAGAGGAGACGGAGGCGTCGGTCGACGAGCTGGCCCTGCTGGTGGACACCGCCGGCGCCGACGAGGTGGCGCGCGTCTTCCAGCGGCGTCAGGCGCCCGACCCGCCGACATACGTGGGCAAGGGCAAGGCCGAGGAACTCCGTGAGGTGGCCGTGACCACCGACTGCGACACCGTGGTCTTCGACAACGAGCTGACCCCGGCCCAGCAGTTCAACCTCGAGAAGCTGCTGGGGCGCACGGCGATCGATCGGACGGCGGTGATCCTCGACATCTTCGCCCAGAACGCCCACAGCCAGGAGGGCAAGGCGCAGGTCGAGCTGGCACAGCTGCGCTACCGGCTGCCCCGGTTGCGGGGCCGGGGTCGAGCGCTCTCGCAGCAGGCCGGCGGCATGTCGGCGGGCGCGGGCGGCGCCCGCATCGGCACCCGGGGCCCGGGCGAGACCCAGCTCGAGGTCGACCGACGCCGCATCGTGCGCCGCCTTCACAAGCTCGAGGCCGAACTGCGCCAGATCGCCAAGCACCGCCAGACGCAGCGCAAAGCGCAACGGCGGGGCCAGCTCCCGCGCCTGGCCATCGTCGGCTACACCAACGCCGGCAAGTCGACGCTGCTCAACCGGCTCACCGACGCCGAGGTGCTGGTCGAGGACCGCCTGTTCGCCACCCTCGACGCCACCACCCGGCGGCTGTCCTTGCCGGGGGGCGAGGCGGTGCTCGCCACCGACACGGTCGGGTTCATCCGCAAGCTGCCCCATCAGCTCGTCGAGGCCTTCCGCTCGACGCTCGACGTGGCCGTCGATGCCGACCTGCTGGTCCATCTGGTCGACGCCAGCGCGCCGGACCCGGCGGGCAACATCCGGGCCGTCCGCGACGTCCTGGCGGAGATCGGGGCGGACGGGGTGCCGGAGCTGCTCGCGTTCAACAAGTCCGACCTAGCACCCGGCTCGGCGAAGCGCCTTGCCGACGTGTGGGAGGGTTCGGTGGCCCTCAGCGCCGTGACCGGCGAGGGCGTCGATGACCTGTTGCGCGCGATCGGCAGCCGCCTGCGGGCGCTGATGACGGTGGTGGAGATGGTGATTCCCTTCGACCGCGGTGATGTCCTGGCGGCCGCGCACCGCGCCGGCGAGGTCCTGCGCGAATCGGCGGGCGAGACGGGCATGCACATCCGCGGCCGGTTCGACGACGCCACCGTCAATCGCTTCCGCGAGTTCGTCGTCCCATGAGCGATCCCCACGCCCATCCGTCCCCGGCCGGGCCGGCCGGATTCGAGCCACCTCCGTACCCCTACGACCGGCTCGCCGACCTCCATAAGGTGGCCGACACGTGCGCCGGCGGGGCGGTCGACCTGTCGATCGGCACGCCCTGCGATCCGCCGCCGGACGCCGTCATCGACGCGCTCGCGTCCTCGGGTGCCGAACGCGGCTATCCGCCCTCCGTCGGCTCGACAGCGTTCCGCGAGGCCGCCGCCGCGTGGCTCGGCCGCCGCTTCGGAGCGGTCGTGGAGCCGGCCCAGGTGGCAGCGTGCGTCGGGACCAAGGAGCTGGTGGCCGGCGTCCCGCAGTGGCTGCAGCTGCGCTCGCCCGAGCGAGACACCGTGCTCTATCCGCACGTCAGCTACCCGACGTACGCCATGGGCGCGATCCTGGCCGGCTGTCGCCCGGTGCCCTACCAGGCGTTCGACGCCATCGCGCCCGACGATGCGGCCCGCGCGCTGTGCCTGTGGGTCAACTCACCGGGCAATCCGACGGGTGAGCTGGTGGACCTGGCCGAGGCGGCCGCCTGGGGGCGCCGCCACGGCGTGCCGGTTCTGTCCGACGAGTGCTACATCGAGTTCACCTGGGATGGCCCGGGTCGCACGATCCTCTCCGAGGGCGCCGAGGGCGTGGTCGCATTGCACTCGCTGTCCAAGCGGTCGAACTTCGCCGGCGCCAGGGTCGGCTTCTACGCCGGCGATCGCGACCTGGTCCACTACCTGTCCGAGGTGCGCAAGCACGCCGGGTTCATGGTGCCCGGGCCGGTGCAGGCGGCTGCGGTGGTGGCGCTCGGCGACGACGCGCACGTCGACGTGCAGCGCGAGCGCTACCTTCGGCGGCTCGACCTGCTGGCGATGTCGTTGTGCGAGTTCGGGGTCCTGTGCGCCCGCCCGCCGGCGACGTTCTACCTGTGGGTGGCGGCGCCGGACGGCGACGCCTGGGCGCTGGCCCACCTGCTGGCGGCCGGGGGCGGGGCGGTCGTGTCCCCGGGCGAGTTCTACGGACCGGACGGCGCTGGGCATGTACGCATCGCCGTCGTCCAGCCCGACGACCGCCTCGAGTTGGTCGCCAACCGGCTGGGTGCCGGGGCCCGGGGCTGATCGCAGGGCGACGACGCTCAGTCGTTGCTGTGGAGGGCGACGTTGAGCTCGACCGACCCGCCGGCGCGGGGCAGCACCTCCACGGCGCCCGACGTGCTGTTGCGGCGAAACAGCAGGTTGTCCACGCCGCTCAGCTCGCCGGCCTTGACCACCGATCCGTCGGGCCGCGTCACCCGCGTGCCGGCCGTGACGTAGAGGCCTGCCTCGACGATGCAGTCGTCTCCGAGCGAGATGCCGATGCCGCCGTTGGCGCCGACGAGGCTGCGCTCGCCCACCCGGATCACCTCCTTGCCACCCCCCGACAGGGTCCCCATGATGGAGGCACCGCCGCCGATGTCGGAGCCCTCGCCGACCACGACGCCCTGGCTGATCCGACCCTCGACCATCGCGTTGCCGAGCGTGCCGGCGTTGAAGTTGACGTAGCCCTCGTGCATGACGACGGTGCCGCTGCCGAGGTGGGCGCCGAGCCGCACGCGGTCGGCGTCGGCGATGCGCACCCCAGTGGGCACGACGTAGTCGGTCATGCGTGGGAACTTGTCGAGCCCGAGGACCTGGACCCGCCGCCCGGCGGCTCGGAGGGCCAGCCGCACCTGTTCGAAGTCGTCGACGGCACAGGGCCCCAGGTCGGTCCACACGACGTTGTTGAGCAGCCCGAACACGTCGTCGAGGTTGGCGCCGTTGGGGGCGACGAGGCGGTGGGACAGCAGGTGCAGGCGCAGGTAGACGTCGTGCGCGTCGACCGGCGGGTCGTCGAGGGACTCGATGAACGTCGCGACGGCCCGGCGCTCCACACGGCGAAGCGGGTCGGGCCCGCACGCGGGCGCCGCGTCGACGCCGAGCAGCTCACTGGCCATCCCCGGTTCGAGCCGCGCCGACCCCGGCGTCTCGGCGCGGAGGCGGGCGGCCACCGTGTTCGTCTCCGTGGAAGGGGACAGCGCGGGGGAGGGGTACCAGGTGTCGAGGACGCGGTCGTCGGCGGCGAACGTGGCCAGTCCCACCCCCCAGGCGCCGGTAGCGGAGGCACGTGTGTCGGTCACGGCGGGCCACGGTAGGCGCGGCGCCCCGTGCCCGGCGAGAGGCCCGCTGGGGCTGCCGCACGTAGCCTGCGGGCGTGATGGACCTGTTGACGCGGACCGCAGATCTCGTTGCCATCCCCTCCGAGAGCCACCACGAGGCGGCGCTGGCGGACCACGTCGAAACGCGGCTTCGGGCGCTGGCGCACGTCCGGGTCGACCGGCTCGGTGACAACGTGGTGGCGAGGACGACGGCCGGTCGGGGCCTCCGGCTGGTGGTCGCGGGTCACCTCGACACGGTTCCGGTCAACGACAACGGCACTCCTGAGATCCGCGAGCACGTGCTCTGGGGGCTCGGTGCCGCCGACATGAAGGGCGGGCTGGCGGTCATGCTCGAGCTGGCGGCGGCCGTGCCCGACCCGGCGATCGACGTCACCTGGGTCTTCTACGCCGGCGAGGAGGTGTCCGCGCATCACAACGGCCTCGGCCACCTGTTCGCGCAGCGGCCGGACCTCGTGGCGGGCGACGCCGCGGTCCTGGGCGAGCCGACCGGTGCCGCCCTCGAGGTGGGATGCCAGGGCGCCATGCGCGTGCGTGTGGAACTGCGCGGCGTGCGGGCCCACACGGCCCGCCCTTGGATGGGCCGCAACGCGTTGCATCGCGCCGGCCGGCTACTCGCGGCGCTGGACGACTATGTCGCCCGCCAGCCGGTGATCGACGGCTGCACGTATCACGAGGCTCTGCAGGCGGTGTTGGTCGAGGGCGGCGTGGCGGGCAACGTCGTACCGGACAGGGCGCTTGTGACGCTCAACCACCGCTTCGCTCCCGACCGGACCAGCGACGAGGCGCTGGCGCACGTCGAAGGCGTGCTCGCGCCTCACCTCGCCGAGGGCGACACGGTAACGGTGATCGACGTCGCTAACGCCGCGCCTCCCGGGCTGGCGCATCCGCTGTTGGCCGCGCTGCGCGAGCGCAATGGCCTGGAGGTCAGGGCGAAGCTCGGCTGGACCGACGTCAGCCGGTTCGCCGCGGCGGGCATCCCCGCCACCAACTTCGGGCCCGGCGACGCGGAGCTGGCCCACACCAGGGACGAGCGTGTGGACCGCGCGTCGCTCGATGCCGTCTTCGGTGCCCTCGGCGACCTGTTGCGGAACGGCGTGTGATCAGAGTCGCCGCAGCACGGTGACGACTCGACCGAACACGTTGACGTCCTCGGGCGCGAACTCCATCGGCTCGAGCCGGGCGTTCGCCGGCAGCAGCACCACCGACTTGCCTTGGGTGGTGAACGTCTTGACCGTTGCCTCATCGCCCGGGATGCCGGCCACGACGACGTCGCCGTTCTCGGCCTTCGACTGCGACCGACACACGACGAAGTCACCGTCGAGGATGCCCGCCTCGATCATGGAATCGCCTCGGACCCTGAGCATGAACAGGTCGCCTTCGCCCGTGAAGTCGGCCGGCAGCGGCAGCACCTCCTCGACGTTCTCCTGGGCCAGCACGTTGGTGCCGGCGGCGACATCGCCCACCAGCGGGACGTGGCGGACGGGGCGGCGGTCGATGGCGGCATCGGAGTTGGGGTCCCACCGGACCTCGATCGCCCGGGGCTTGGTCGGGTCACGCCGCAGGTAACCACGGCGTTGGAGCGCGGCCAGATGCGCATGGACCGTCGAAGGTGACGTGAGGCCGACGGCCTGGCCGATCTCGCGCACCGATGGGGGATAGCCGCGCTCCCGCATGTGTTGCTCGATGATCTCGAGGACCTCCCGCTGCCGGGCAGTCAGTGTCGTGGAGGGCATCGCAAGCTCCTTGGTGGAGGATGCCGCCGACGTGTGGTGCGGCGGCATCGGTTGCTTCGTGAGGCCCGGACCGACCCGGGCGAGGGCCGAACATGTGTTCCGGCGGGACGGTACCATCCGGCGCCACGGAGGGCAAACACCCGTTCGCAAAAGGTGTTGACCCGAACGAGGGTTCGTGGTTACCTCGTTGCGAACGGGCGTTCGGCTGCGGCTTGTGGGCCGGTCCACCACGGGTTCTCGCACCGAACGCCCTTAACTGTCACACCCGCTCAGGAGAATCAGGTCGATGGTTGCGATCCTCCTACTCCAACCCGACGAACCGGTCCGTGAGCCCAGCCGGGCACCGGGTCAGCCGGTCCCGTTGCGCCGACGTGCCACTCACACCCGTCCCCGCCCTGTCGACCTCGCAAGCGTCGAGCCCATCCCGCCGCGAACGGTGCCGAGATCGCTGCCCGATCGCCCGACGCGCATCCGGCGCCGCCGGCTGGTCGCCCTCCTCATCGCCGTCGCACTGATCGGCGCCGCTGCCACGGCCGGGCGTGCCCTGCTCGACGCGGCGACCTCGGTCGACCCGTCCTCGCCGCAACCGGTCGATCCCCCGGGCCTGTCGCAGGCGGTGGGCCAGACCTACGTGGTGAGACCCGGAGACACGCTGTGGTCCATCGCGGCGGCGATCGCTCCCGACTCCGATCCCCGGCCGGTGGTGGACGCGCTTCGCGACGCCAACGGCGGGCCCAACCTCCAGGTGGGGGAGCGCCTCGTCATCCGGTTGGACTGAAGACGCGGCCGCGTCGAGGCGGCGAGGCGAGCGTGATCCGCCGGCGCGGGTTCCACGCCGAACGGCCGGCAAGGACACGCGGTCCAGCGGGCGGAATCGGTGCCCCGGGCACCCGATAGGTTTCCGAGCGTGCGGTGCTCGGCCTGCGGTCATCTCGATTCGAAGGTCATCGACTCGCGCCAATCCGACGACGGCGGCACCATTCGGAGGCGTCGGCAATGCCTGGCGTGCGGCCACCGCTTCACCACCTTCGAGCGGTCGGAGACGGTGGTGCTCATGGTGATCAAGCGCTCGGGAGATCGCGAACCGTTCGACCGTGCCAAGGTGATCGCTGGTCTCCACGCCGCGGTGAAGGCCCGGCCGGTCGCCGAGGGCGAGGTGGAGGCGCTCGCCGCCGCCGTGGAGGACGAGGTGCGGCAGCAGCCGGGCGCCGAGGTCACGAGCGAGCGGGTCGGCCGTGCCGTGCTCGAGCACCTGCGCGAGCTCGATCCGGTTGCGGCGGTGCGCTTCGCCTCGGTGTACAAGGGCTTCGACGACCTGTCGGACTTCCAGCGGGAGCTCACGCTGCTCACCAAGCGCACGGCGCCCAAGGCCCACTGATCGGAGCGGCCGGGGCGCCGTCGGCCGACTCGCACGGTCCGCGCCTGCGGCGCGCCCGTCCTGCAGCCCGCCGCCACCCGGCGGATCTCGGCGATCGCCCGGGCAGATCGCCCGAGGCGGACGATGGTTGACCACCGGGCCGCCCGGGTCGACGCGTGACGCGATCAGGCTCCCTCGCGCGCTCTCAGGTAGCGCAAGAAGAGGTAGTCGTCCTCGAGAAGCACCCGATGGAGCGTCATGCGCCGGGGCGCGTCGACGTCGAGCCCACTGAGGATCCGCAGGCCGTCGCCCCCGACGAGTTGGGGGGAGACCGTGAGGCAGAGCTCGTCGAGGACTTCGGCCGCGATCAACTGGGCGTTGGTGGTGGGGCCACCCTCCAGGAGCACGACGCCGGCGCGGGCGGTCGTGCGCAACGCCCGCAGCGCCGTGCCCCAGTCGACGAACTGGTCTCCGGCCACGACGATCTCGGCCACCATGGCCAGGTCACGCGCCGTGGTGGCGCCGGCGGCGCCGCCGCTGGCGCGGACGCGGTCAAGCCCGGCGGTGGTGGTGATCACGATGGGCCGGTACTCGTCGCTCGCATCGCGGAACAGCGGGAGGTCGAGGTCCAGGGCCAGCGAGCGCGTGACGACCGCGATGCGGGGCTGGAGTGACTGGCCGCGGCTTCGCCGGGCCTCCTGCTGCGCAGGGTGCAGGCGGGCGGGGCCGTAGCGCTCCGTGCGGACGGTTCCGGCGCCCGCCAGCACGATGTCGGCCACCGCCCGGATGGCCGAGAAGACCCGTAGGTCGGCCGGTCCGCCCAGCCCCGCCGAGCGGCCGGTGGGGTCGGTGGCCGCGCCGTCGATGCTGACGATCATGTTGGCGAGCACCCAGGGGCGGTCGCCGACCGGCTGACGGCTGTCGGCTCCGTAGACGTCGGCCGGATCGACGTCGGCGAGGGCGTCGACGTGCGCACGACCATCCACGTCGTCGCCACCGGCGACAGGGTCGACATCGGCTGGGTTCCCGACGCGCTCGGCCTTGCCGCCGCGCGGGATGGGCCACAGCATGCGCACGACGGGACGCTACCGGGACCGGCGCCTGCGGTCGCCGATCGCGGCCGGCGCGACTCTGTGGACGGGACACCAAGAAATCCACCCGTAATTCACAGCCTCGTCCTCTAGCCGTCCACAACCTCGGCCCCATAGCTTGGTGAGGGTGCAACGTGCCCCGGCGCGGACGAGCGGAATGATGGTTGTCGCTTCCGTGTCTGTGGTGGGCTGAGCGACTCCTTGAGAGGTGGGAAGCGGTTCGTCGCCAACCGGCGGCGACCGCCGCCCACGGCTCGACCTGCGAGTCCGCGCCGGGCACGGTTCCCGCGGTCCACACGGGCCGCGGTGCACGGATCGGGCGCTGGGGAGGCCGGGGGAGGAGGACGGCCCGCACGCAGCGGGCCGGGAAGCATGAGCCCGCCCGAGGCGTTGTGCATACGCGGCCAGTAGGTCAGCTCAGTCGGCCACCGACCGCCGACAAGCCATTGACGGGTGTAATTACACATGCTGTAATTACGTCCCACATCTTGGGGTTCGAGGGTCGCTCGGCGGCTTCAGCCCCCAACAATTAGTGGTTCAGGCCCTCGGTCTCGTCTCCCCAACCTGCTTCGACCCACTGACCTGGAGGAACTCATGGCTCTCGCTTCCGAGCAGGCGGGCATCG
>Ga0299907_10002670_pt1 | contig 11119 bp, 10 predicted proteins | sample RVTome_16_FD_198680 | JGI IMG/M metagenome (GOLD analysis project Ga0299907, IMG submission 198680) | Soil microbial communities from uranium-contaminated site in the Upper Colorado River Basin, Wyoming, United States - RVT152D67 (version 2) ...
GGCGCGGGCGGCGCCCGCGCTCGCGGCCACCGCGCGCAGGGTCACGCGGCCCAGCCGGTCGGCGCGCCACGTGGCCACGAACCCGCCGGTGCGCCCGGCCCGGGACCGCGCCACGGTCGTCCACCCCCCCCGGTCGGCGCGCTGCACCAGCACGGTGGCGCCCGGCTCCGCCGCCGACAGGTGGCCGCGCAGGATCTGCCGGCGCCCGTAGAGCGCGGCGCGGTTGGCGCGCAGCGCGCCCGCCGCCGACGTGCCCGGGGCGGTGGCGCCGGACGTCGTGCCCGTCCCCGAGCCCGGTTCGGGTGCGGCGGTGCCGCCGTTGGCCGCCGCCCCGGCGGGCAGGGCGGCGCCGGCGCTCAGGCAGAGCGCGGCGACCAGCGTCGCTTGTGCGGTGCGCGTCATGCAGGCTCTCGTTGCTCCTGCCTACGGGGTGAGCTGACGGGCTCGCGCGCACGCCGCGAACGGCGCGGGCGCTACGAGGCAATCGCCCCGATTCGCCCCGGCGGGCCGGATGGCCCGCAGTGGGTCCCCCGCCCGGCGCGCCCGGAGGCGCACCGGCTCGGCTGGAAGCGCGGCAGTATACGTAATGCGGGGACGGACGGCGGCGCCCGCCCGACCGATCAGGGCCGCGGGATGCGCCTGACGGCGCCGCGCAGCGCCTTGGTCCCGAGCGACAGGCCGATCTGCGCCAGCTCGCCCGCGGCCTGGATCGCCGTCCCCACCAGCTCCACGCCCTCCGGCGGGGTCGCGGGGCGCGCGCCGGGCTTCGAGGAGGCGGCGCTGGTCGCCTCGGAGGGACGCACCCCGCGCAGCTTGCCCCCGTTCGCGCCGGCGGCCTTGGGACGCACCCGTTTCGCGGCCGGCGGCTTGGCCGTGGCGGCCTTGACCGCGGAGGGCTTGGCCGCCCGGGACTTGGCCGGCGCGCGCTTCGCGGCGGTCGCCCCGTCGCGCCGCGCGCTGCGGCGCTGCGGGCGGCGCGACGGCAGGCTGCGGAGGACCTCGTCCCCGCTGTCGTCGTCGCGCTCGCTCATCCCGTCCACATCATGTCGCAAACAGCGGCCTCGCACATAAAGCCGGAGCGGCCCGGTGCCGAAGCACCCTTAGGTTTGTGACAGTCCGCAACTTGAAACAACCTGTGACGTTCCACGTAGTGGGAGCGGGCGCAGCACGCCGTTGACTTCAGAAAGTAAAGCGCCTAAGATATAGAACGTATGTTTGAGTGGGGCGGACTGGGTTCAGCCGCCACCTCTCAACTGAGCCCAGCCGGGACCCTACGTTTGGTCCCCTCCCGGCTAGAAACGGAAAGTGATGTCTGTAGCGGAACTGCAAGAACTCGAAGAGATCAAGGGGCTGATCGTCAAGGGCCAGCAGCTCGGCGTGCTCACGCACGCCGAGGTGGACTCGGCCGTGGCGGAGCTCGACGTCGACGAAGGTGACGTCGAGGAGCTGAAGGGCTGGCTCGAGCGCTCCGAGATCGAGCTGGTCGACGACGTCGACCCGGCGCTGGCCGCCGCGAACGAGGTGGAGCGCGCGCCCGACAAGCGCGGCCGCCGTCGCGCCAAGACGCCGCTCGACCTCAAGCCCGACATGACCACCGACTCCCTTCAGCTGTTCCTGAAGGACATCGGCAAGGTCCGGCTGCTCACCGCCCAGGAGGAGGTCGACCTCGCCAAGCGCATCGAGCGCGGCGACCTCGACGCCAAGCAGAAGATGGTCGAGTCCAATCTGCGCCTGGTCGTCTCGATCGCCAAGAACTACCGCAACCAGGGCCTGCCCTTCCTCGACCTCATCCAGGAGGGGACGCTGGGCCTGGTCCGCGCGGCGGAGAAGTTCGACTACCGCAAGGGCTTCAAGTTCTCCACGTACGCGACCTGGTGGATCCGCCAGGCGATCGCGCGCGCCCTGGCCGACAAGGCGCGGACCATCCGCATCCCGGTCCACGTGGTCGAGAAGCTCAACAAGATCGGCCGCGCGGAGCGCAAGCTCGTCACCGAGCTGGGCCGCGAGCCCACCGCCGAGGAGATCGCCGACGTCACGGGCATCGAGCCCGAGGAGGTCGACTCGATCAAGCGCTCGGCGCAGGCGCCGGTCTCGCTGGAGAAGCCGGTGGGCGACGAGGAGGAGTCCGAGTTCGGCCAGTTCATCGCCGACGAGCGGGCCGAGTCGCCCTACGAGCGGGCCGCCGAGATCCTGACCAAGGAAGCGCTTCGAGAGGCCCTGGAGAATCTCTCCTACCGCGAGCGCCGCGTCCTGGAGCTGCGCTACGGGCTGGGCGGGGAGCACCCGCGCACGCTCGACGAGGTCGGGCGCACGTTCAACGTCACGCGCGAGCGCATCCGCCAGATCGAGAACCAGTCGCTCAAGAAGCTCCAGAGCCTCGCCGAGGCCCAGAAGCTGCGCGACGTCGCGTAGGGCGCAGCCGGCGCGCACGCCGCCGTTCATTCGTCCAGGGGGCTAAAGGCATCGGCGGGCGACCGCCGATGCCACCCCTGCGATGTTCGACGTCGACGACTGCCTGCGCCATCTCATCCAGGTCGAGGGCTCGGACCTGCACCTCAAGGTCCCGCTGCCGCCCAGCGTGCGCGTGCACGGGAAGCTCGGGCCGATCGAGGACACCGAGCCGCTCAAGCCCGACGACACCAACGCGGCGCTGCGGCACATGCTCACCGACGCCGAGCGCTTCGACGAGTTCGACCGCGAGGGCGAGGTCGACTTCGCCTACGCGATCCCCGGCCTGGCGCGCTTTCGCGTCAACGCCTTCCGCCAGCGCGGCTCGATCTCGCTGGTCTGCCGCGCCATCCCCTTCTCGATCCGCTCCGTCGCCGACCTCAGCCTGCCGCCGGTCATCACCGAGCTGGCCGAGGAGGAGCGGGGCATCATCCTGCTCACCGGCACGACGGGCTCGGGCAAGTCGACGACGCTGGCGGCCATCGTCGACCACATCAACCAGAACCACTCGCGCCACATCGTCACCATCGAGGACCCGATCGAGTACCTGCACCGGGACCGCAAGTCGATCATCAACCAGCGCGAGGTCGGCTTCGACACCACCTCCTTCAAGCGCGCCCTGCGCCGGGTGCTGCGCCAGGACCCCGACGTGATCCTGGTCGGCGAGATGCGCGACGAGGAGACGGTCCACACCGCCCTGTCGGCGGCCGAGACCGGCCACCTCGTGCTCTCCACGGTCCACACGGTCGACGCCACCGAGTCGATCAACCGCCTGCTCGACTTCTTCCCGCCCCACCAGCACCAGCAGGCCCGCGCGATGATCGCCGGCACGCTGAAGGGCGTGGTCTCCCAGCGCCTGGTGCCCACCGTCGACGGCAACGGGCGCGTGGCGGTGTGCGAGATCCTGCGCATGACCGGCCGCGTGCGCGACATGATCAAGGACCCGGTGCAGACCAACCGCCTCCAGGAGGTCATCGAGGAGGGCGAGTACTACGGGATGCAGACCTTCGACCAGGCGCTGCTCCAGCACCTCCAGGCCGGGCGCATCTCGATGGACGTGGCGCTGCGCACGGCCACCCACCCGCACGACTTCAAGCTGCTGGTCGCCTCCGACGGCCGCCGGGGGACGTCCATGGACGACCTCGAGGACGTCAACGAGCGCGCCGCCGCGGCCAACGGCCACGGCGACGGCGCTCGCGTCTCGACCGGTTGACGTACGCTCCCGCGAAACGCCTCCGAAAGGACCGGTTCGCGTGCAGACGACGCTCGCGCAGTTCAACGAAGTCGAGTCCCAGAACGCCTTCTCGCTCCAGAACTCCAAGCTCCTCAAGGTCGAGCTCGACCAGGTCACGATCCAGGCCAAGCTCGGGTCGATGGTGGCCTACCAGGGCGCCGTGACCTTCGAGCACGCCGGCTCGGGCGGGATGGGCCGGATGCTCAAGAAGGCGGTGACGGGCGAGGGCCAGTCGCTGATGAAGATCACCGGGCAGGGCGAGGTCTTCCTGGCCGACCAGGCCCAGGACGTGCACCTGATCTACCTAGAGGACGACTTCATCACCGTCAACGGCCCCAACCTCCTGGCCTTCGACACCGGGATCGACTGGGACATCAAGCGGGTCCAGGGCGCCAGCGGGATGATGGGCGGGGGCCTGTTCAACACCGAGCTGCGGGGGACCGGATGGGTGGCGATCCTCTCCGACGGGCCGCCGGTGCTCCTCAACGTGGCCGGCGCGCCGACCTTCGCCGACGCCCAGGCCGCGATCACGTGGTCGTCGGGGGTGACGACGTCGATCAAGACCGACGTCAACCTCAAGACGCTGGTCGGCCGGGGATCCGGCGAGACGATCCAGATGGCGTTCGGCGGCCAGGGCTGGGTGCTCGTGCAGCCGTCGGAGGGCCAGGTCGCCGCGGCGACCGGGAGCGGCGGGGGCGGTGGCGCGGCCGGCGGGATCGGGAAGATGCTGGGCGGCTAGGCGCCGGTCGGCGCTCACATACTTCATTTCCTGAAGTCTTGCGCTACCCTTCGGGGTAGTGACGGATCGCAACGCCAACTGTCCCGTATGCCGCACGGCCGAGGTCGTCTGCTCGAAGTGGACGATGCTGGTGATCCGCGACCTCGCCGAGGGGCGCTCGCGCTTCTGCGAGCTGGAGCGCTCGCTGGAGGGGATCAGCCCGCGCACGCTGTCGCTGCGCCTGCGCGCGCTGGAGGAGGAGGGGATCGTGGAGCGCCGGACGTTCCCCGAGGTCCCGCCGCGCGTCGAGTACGCGCTCACCGAGAAGGGCCGCGCGCTCGCGCCCCTGATCGAGGACATGCGCCGCTACGGGCGCCAGTGGCTCGGCGCGCGCGGCACGGCCGCCGAGACCGTCGCCGCCTGACCGGCGGCGCCGACCAGGACGCAGGGGAGGGGACAGTGCTCCGCACGGACCCTCCCCGAGGACGCCGTCGGCGGCGCCGGGGCAGGAGCGTCGCGCGCCGCGCCGAACGGTGCGGGCATGCGCAACCGGACCCTCCACCAGTCGCTTCGCGACTTCGCCGAGCAGGCCGCCTTCCAGCTCGAGGCCGACGCGGCCGGCGGCGCCGAGATCCCCTTCGAGGTCGTGGAGTCGCCCGGCTCCCGCGCTCCGCTGTACTGCTACCGCCCGCTCACCGGCCGCTTCATCCGCGAGCGCCTCGGGGTGCTCGCCCGCCTGCCCACCTACGGGCCCGCCAAGCACTCGGTGCAGGCCCTGGGCGGCGTGGACGCCTACCTGCGGGTGCGCGGCGAGCCGCGCGTCCCCGCGGACCCGGGGGAGCGCGCCGACGCCGCGCTTCGCTCCTTTCTGTCCGCGATGTACGCGGAGGTCAGCGAGTTCGAGTTCTCCGCCGAGCGCTTCGCGCGCGCGTACTCCGAGCTGGAGGGGGCGGTCTACGAGACGCGCTCGCTGACCGCGGTCATCGTCCCGCTGCACGGGCTGGAGCTGGTGTCCGACGACGTGCCGATCGTCGAGGGGCTGTCGCTGGTGCGCGGCGACACCGTCGAGGACGCGCCGGCCGAGGCGGTCTGGGGCCGGCCGGCGCCGGGCGACGAGCCCAACGCGCTGGTCTCGCTGACCGTGGAGGGCGCGCCGGGCGAGCCGCCGCCGCTGGATTCTGCGCGCGCCCGGTTCGGGGCGCTGCTGACCGCGCTGCGGCTGGTGGACGCCACCGGGTTCGCGCTGGGCTCATCCGCCTGGTCGCGCACCGACGCCGGGCCGTGGCAGCTGGTCGCGCTGGGGGCCGGGGGAGGGGTGCCCGCCGGGCCGCCCTACCGGGTCGAGCCCGACGAGGAGGACGAGCTGCGCGGGTTCTGCAACCTGGTCGCGCGGCGTGCCGAGACCGCTCGCGGCGAGGTGGCGTTCGCGCTGCGTCGCTTCGAGATGGGCTGCGAGCGCGGCGACGCCTTCGACGCGCTGACCGACCACCTGCTGGCGCTGCGGGCGCTGCTGGAGCCCGAGGGGCCGGCCAGCGGCCGCCTGGCTCAGCGCATGGCCGCGATCTGCGCGGTGCCCGAGCAGCGGGCGGCGCTGGCCGAGCGCACCGCCCACGCGATCTCCCTCGAGCGCGGGATCGTGGCCGGCCTCGCGCCGGCCGCCCCCGACGCCGAGGCGCTGGTCGCCGACACCGCCCACCACCTCCGCGCCCTGCTGCGAGACGTCCTCTGCGGGCATCTCGACGAGGACCTCGTCGCCCTCGCCGACCGCCTCCTGGCGGACGCCACCGCCGGGGAGGGGGACGCCGTCGCGCGAGAGGACGCCGCGGGAGAGGACCCGGTCTCGCGAGAGGAGCCGGTTTCGGGGGAGGCGCCGGTCTCGGGGGAGGAGCCGGTCTCGGGGGAGGAGCCGGTCTCGGGAGAGGAGCCGGTCTCGCGGGAGGAGCCCGTCGACGAGCCGCCGGCCGAGCCCGAGACGGGGCTGTTCGTGCCGGACATGGCCGGTCCGCGGGAGGCGGTGTTCGACTGGGACATGCCGGCGCCGGACTCTCCGGGCGAGTCGCCGGGCGAGGACGACACGACCGAGCGCGACCCGGTCTTCTTCTAGGCGACGGTGTCGGCGAGCATCCGCGCGCGCTCGCGCTCGGAGGCGAACAGGAAGCGGTGGATGCGCGACAGCCCCGCGATGTCGTGCACGTCGTCGTCGAGATGGGGCACCAGGGCCAGCCGGCGCTCGTCGAGCTTCTGCGCCAGCCGCTCGATGTTGGCGGCGTCGCGGCGCGCCAGCATCTGGTAGTCGCGGAAGTTCTCGGCCACCCGGCGCGCCAGCTTCGCGCCCAGCTCGTCCTCCAGCTCGGCCGCCACCTCGTCGGGATCGGCGTCCGGCGCCTCGTCGTGGTGCACGCGGTTGACGATCACCCCGCCGAAGGGCATCCGCGCCGCCTTGAGCTTGCGCCAGAAGTAGATCGCCTCGTCGATCGGCTCGCGCTCCGGCGAGGTCACGAGCAGGAACGTCGTCTCGGGGTCGGCGAGCAGCGCGTTGACCTGCTTCGCCCGTTCCTTGAACCCGTCGATCAGCCCGCCGAGCGAGCGGAAGAAGACCGAGAGGTCCTGGAGCAGGTCGACCCCGGTGACCCGCTTGAGGACGCCGAACACCACCCCGGTGCCCCGGCCCACGATCCGCGTGGCGAACCCGGTCGGGCGCAGGAACACCTGCAGGGCGCGCCCCTCGAGGAACTGGGTCAGGCGGTCGGGCGCGTCGAGGAAGTCCAGCGCGTTGCGCGACGGCGGCGTGTCGAGGACCAGCAGGTCGAAGTCGTGGTCGCGGTCGAGGTCGTAGAGCTTGCTCATCGCCGTGTACTCCTGGGACCCGGCGACCGCGCTGGAGAGCTCCTTGTAGATGCGGTTGGAGAGGATCTCGTCGCGCGTGTCCTCGTCCGGCGCCAGCCGGCCGATGACCTCGTCGAAGGTGCGCTTGGCGTCGAGCATCATCGCCCACAGCTCGCCCTTCATCTCCACGCCCGCCTTCCCGAACAGCTTGGGGTCGACCAGGCGCGGCTCGTTTCCCAGCTCCTCCAGGCCCAGCGAGTTGGCCAGGCGCCGGGCGGGGTCGATCGTCACCACCGCGACCTTCAGGCCCTCGGCCGCCATGCCCATGGCGATGGCCGCCGAGACGGTGGTCTTGCCCACGCCGCCCGACCCGCCGCAGATGCACACGCGCTTGTCGCGCAGCTCGTCGGCGACGTTCACAGCGCCACCTCCAGCTCGCGCGAGAGCTCCTCGAACTGCTTCACGCCCAGCTCGGGCTCGAACACGTACGGCAGCCTGGCCGGCTCGCGCCCGGTGGCCTCCTCCAGGCGCGCCACCTGCTCGCGCTGCCCGCGCGCGCGCCGGTGCTCGGACAGCGCGGCGCGCAGGGCGGCGCGCTGGAGCGGCGTCCCCGCGGTCTCCAGCGCCCGCGACAGCGTGCCGGCCTGGCGCGGCCCGAAGCGCTCGGGGTACAGCGCGTTGACCACGACCCGGTCCAGGGCCAGGCCCAGCTCGCGGCGCAGCTCGTCGCGCAGGGTCAGCGTCTCGTTGACCGGCATCTCCTCGGGCAGGGCGACCGCGATCACCCCGGTGTGGCGCTCGTCGACGATGGTGCGGTGGATCGTGCGCCCCTGCTGGGCGATCGGCCCCACCCGCGCGACGTTGGCGAAGGTCAGCGGGGTGCGCATGATGGCCAGGCCGTGCCCGGTGGCCGGCGCGTCCACGATCACCAGGTCGTAGCGGGCCCCGCCCTTCGTGCGGCGCTGGAGCTGCGCCAGCTCCCAGATCTTCCCCATGGTCACAAGCTCGCTCATGCCCGGCGTGGCCACGGCGAAGTACTGGAACATCCGCGACCCCGAGAGCACGTCGGCCAGCGCACGCACCCGGACCTGGAGGCGCAGGTACTCCTCCAGCGCGTGCCGCGGGTCGATCGAGATCGTCCACAGGCCGTCGGCGATCTCCACCTCCCGGAAGTGCGAGTCCTCGCCGTGGAAGGCGCGGGCGATGCGGTCCTGGTAGGCGACCTCGGCGACGATGGTCCGGCGCCCCTGGCGGGCGGCCACCATGCCCAGGGCGGCGGCGACCGTGGACTTGCCCACGCCCCCCTTCCCGGTCACGAACACGAGTCGCTTGTCGAGCAGGTCGGTCATGCCGCGACAGGGCAGCGTATAGGGGGGAAGGAATACCCAGCGTGGTTGCGAATAACGGGGGGCCAATGGGTTTCCCCCACGCACATCGGAGCCTCCTGTGACCGAGCACGCCAAGGTGATCGCGTTCGCCAACCAGAAGGGCGGCGTCGCCAAGACCACCACCACCCTCAACGTCGCCGTCGCCTTCGCCGAGAAGGGCCACCGCGTCCTGTGCGTCGACATGGACCCCCAGGGCAACCTGACCATGTCCCAGGGCATCGACCCCGACACGGTCGACAAGTCGATGTACGACGTGCTCGTCCACCACGAGTCGATCCGCGAGGTCATCAAGAAGCGCGAGATCGACATCGCGTGCTCGTCCATCGACCTCGCCGGGGCCGAGATCGCGATGTCCACGATGATCGGCCGCGAGCGCTCGCTGGAGAAGGGCCTGGCCCCGGTCAAGGAGGACTACGACTTCGTCTGCATCGACACCCCGCCGAGCCTCGGGCTGCTCACGATCAACGCCCTGACGGCCGCCGACAAGGTGATCGTCCCCGTGCAATGCGAGTATCTGTCGATGCGCGGGCTCATCCAGCTGCAGAACACCCTGGCCATGATCCGAGAGAACCTCAACCCGGACATCGAGATCGAGGGGATCTTGCCGACGCTGGTCGACTCGCGTACGGTGCACGCGAAGGAGGCGATCGAGATCCTGGAGGAGAACTTCGGCGATCGCGTCTTCGCTTCGCGCATCCGCAAGACGGTGCGCTTCGCGGAGGCTCCGGTGAAGGGAATGTCCGTGCTCAAGTACGACCCTGACGGGACGGCCGCCAACGCCTATCGTCAGCTCGCCGAGGAGGTTCTCAATGGAAAGGGGTAAGCGGGCGAGCATGCGCGAGGGGCCCCTCGCGGCGCTGTTCCGCAAGACCGAGGAGGAGGGCGTCGAGCAGGAGGGCGTCGAGCAGGAGCCCGTCGCCGAGGAGCCGCGGGCCGAGACCCCGCGCGCGCCCGAGCCGGAGCCCCCGGCGCCCGAGGAGCCGCCGGCCCCGCGCGAGCCGCGCGAGCGGCTGCGCCACGTCTTCTCCTCGGAGATCCCCGAGAACATCCTCGAGCGCCCGGAGCCCCCGCGGCCGCCCGAGGCGCCGGCCGCCCCGCCGGCGCCCGCGCCCCGCGAGGAGCCGGGCCTCTACGCCGCTCCCCGCCCGGTCGGCAGCCCCGTGCTGCGCGTGATCGGGGTGGGCGGCGCCGGCGTCAACGCGGTCAACCGCATGATCGAGGCCGAGGTCGAGGGCGTGGAGTTCATCGCCATCAACACCGACCTGCAGTCGCTCCAGCAGTCGGCCGCGCCGGTGACGTTGCACATCGGCGCCGGCGTGACCCGTGGCCTGGGCTCCGGCTCCAACCCGGAGCTGGGCAAGCAGGCGGCGATGGAGGAGTACGACAAGATCAAGGCGCTGCTCAAGGGCGCGGACATGGTCTTCGTCACCGCCGGCTCCGGCGGCGGCACCGGCACGGGCGCGGCGCCGGTCGTGGCGCGCATCGCCCGCGAGCTGGGCGCGCTGACCGTGGGCATTGTGACCAAGCCGTTCGGGTTCGAGGGCTCGCGCCGGCGCGAGCAGGCCGACGAGGGCGTGGAGCAGCTGGCGGCCGAGGTCGACACGATGATCGTCGTGCCCAACAACCGGCTGCTGTCGGTGCTGGACAAGGGGACGTCGATGGTCGAGGCCTTCCGGGTCGCCGACGACGTCCTGCGCCAGGGCGTGCAGGGCATCTCCGACCTGGTGACGCTGCCGGGGCTGATCAACCTCGACTTCGCCGACGTGCGCACGATCATGGAGGAGGCCGGAAGCGCCCTGCTGGGGATCGGCATGGGCACCGGTGAGCGCCGGGCGATCGAGGCGGCCGCCCAGGCCGCGGCCTCGCCGCTGCTGGAGACCAGCATGGACGGGGCCCGCTCCATCCTGCTGTCGATCACCGGCGGGCGCGACCTCAGCCTGTGGGAGGTCAACGAGGCGGCCAGGGCCGTCGCCGAGGCCGCCCACCCCGACGCCAACATCATCTTCGGCGCCATGGTCGACGAGAAGCTCGACGACGCCGTGTGGGTGACCGTGGTGGCCACCGGCTACGGGGACCACCGCCCGCGCCCGACGCTCGAGGAGCCGGCGGGCGAGCCGCGCGTGCGGCGCGCCGAGCGCGGCGAGCGCGAGCGGCGCCCGGAGCCCCCCGCGCCCGCGCGCCGCGAGCGTGCGGAGCGCCGCAGCGGCCTCGGCGAGCTGGACGTCCCGGAGTTCGTCCCGAGGCGATAGCCCGCGTGCGCGGGCGTGGGCGCTAGCGCCATGGGCGGCGTCATCGCCGCCGGGCATCCGCGCACGGCGCAGGCCGGCGCCGACGTGCTGCGCGGCGGCGGCAACGCGGTGGACGCGGCGATCGCCGCGGTCTGCGTCTCGCTGACCGCCGAGCCGGGCCTGACCTCGCTGGGCGGCGGGGGCTACATGCTGGTGGCGATCCCGGGCGGCGAGGACGTCCTGCTGGACTTCTTCGTCGAGGCGCCGGGGCGCGGCG
>Ga0299907_10002671_pt1 | contig 11118 bp, 12 predicted proteins | sample RVTome_16_FD_198680 | JGI IMG/M metagenome (GOLD analysis project Ga0299907, IMG submission 198680) | Soil microbial communities from uranium-contaminated site in the Upper Colorado River Basin, Wyoming, United States - RVT152D67 (version 2) ...
TGGTCTCGACGATTTCGCCGCCCTCCACTGCTTCCAGTCTGTTGACAAAGGACCGATCGATTTTTACTGCGTCGATCGGAAGCCGGTGCAGGGCGGTAAGCGACGATTGACCCGTGCCAAAATCGTCCACCAGCACGTCTATACCGAGCGAGTGGCAACGTCTCATCTGTGAGGTGGCCACCTCGTGATCCTGAACGACCACGCGCTCGGTAATCTCGAGTTGAATAGCAGATCCTTCGATTCCGACCTCCTCGAGCACGTGCGCTATCCGATCGGTGAAATCTGCCTGAGCGAACTGACGGTTGGATACGTTAACGCTCATCTTGAGCCCGTCATCCATGGCGAGCCACGCTCGAGTCTGCCGACACGCCTCCGCCATCGCTTGCCAGCTCATCGGAACGATCATGCCGGTGTCCTCGGCGGCATCAACGAATCGATCCGCGCCGACTACGTCGCCACCCGAATGGCGCCATCGAAGCAATGCCTCGAACCCGGTGATTCTCCAATCGGACATGTTCACCATGGGCTGATACCAAACGTGAAATTCGCCGCGCTCGATCCCGCGTCGAAGGTCGGTCTGGAGCCGTAGACGCTCAAGGGCCTCTGCCTGCATCCCTCGGTCGAAGATCTCCAGGTTTCCTTGCCCTCGCCGCTTGGCTCGGTACATGGACATGTCGGCGTTTCGGACCACGTCCTCGGCCGTGGCATGGTCTTCGCCCCCAAACGCGATGCCGATGCTCGCCGATGTATATACGGATTCACCAGCCAGGGGGAGGGGACGAGCTATCTCCTCCTGGATGCGCCTCGTGGCGGCGAGGACGGAATGGATGTCACCCACGTCGTCCAGAAGAACCGCGAACTCATCACCACCCAGCCGAGAACCGATGTCGGCCGAACGCAGGCAACTCTGGATGCGTCCGGCGATCGCGACGAGCAGCTCATCGCCCACGGCGTGGCCGAGGCTGTCGTTCACGAGCTTGAAGTTGTCCAGATCTAGAAACAGCACAGCAAACCGCCACGCACCTTTCAGTCGCCGCTCCCTCGCTATTGCCTTCTGGAGGTGATCGATGAAAAGGGTCCGATTTCCTAGGTTGGTCAGACCATCGTGTAGCGCTTCGTGACTGAGCTGTTTTTGGGCCGTTAGGTCGGTGATCGAGCCGGCAAATCGCATCGGCCGCCCATCCTCCTCAACGGCGGCCCCTCTACATAAAACGGGAACGTAGTGCCCGTCCTTGTGCCGCAGCCGATGCTCGTGCACGAATTGGTCGGAAGGTCCGCCAAGATGTCGATCGATCGCTTCCTGCAGGGCGGGCATGTCGTCGGGATGGGTGCGCTCGAACCACTCGTTAGGGCTATCGGTCATGTCGGCGTCGGCATCGCAGCCGACTATCTCTCTCCACCGCGATGACGTGAACAGACGATCCGCGTCCAGGTCCCAATCCCATAGCCCGTCGTTTGCACCTCGGGCAGCGAGCGCATATCGCTCCTCGCTTTCTTTGAGCTGACGTTCCATCGTTCTTCGTTGAGTGATGTCGCGTACCGTCACCACGTAGGCATCGAGCTGATTCCACGAGATGGGTCCGACGTGCATCTCGATCACGAGGTGTGATCCATCCGGGGCGAGGCGATCGAGCTCGGCGAAATCGTCACCCGCGAGAGGGAGCCCGAAGGGATGGCCCTCAAGCGCGTCGCCTCTACCCAGAAGGCCTTCTGCTGCGGGGTTTGCAAAACGAATCGTTCCTTGATGGTCGACTACCAGGATTCCGTCGAGAGTCGCCATGACTGCATCGCGATAGTCGAGCTCGGATTCGGCATCCTTCCGCTCTGCAGTTACCTTTGTTCTCGTCGATGGATCGGGCCAGATGCGTTCGGTCGCGGAATGTTGAGTGGAGGATCCGTCACGGTCATCGCGGGCGGTCATGATGAAGCGACCACGCAGAAATGGTCCCCGACATTCTCAATACGCCGGTGGACGCCAGCTTGCGGTTGGAAGACTCGAGAGTTTGACATTCGTGTTAGCTGACCGAAGGGCCAGAGACCGTCCAAATCAGAACCCAGTTTTTACCAGTACGCTTTCACTCAATTGAGTGAAAGTTTCCTCCCTTACGGGAAAAAGTCCAGCATCGTCCAATTGCCGACGTTTCGTGTGGAGATACATCTCGATAACGGAGGAGCGCCGCTCACTGCGCGCGTTTTCCTGTGCCTTTTGCGAGGCTACGTCGCAGCTATGGCAGCGAGAAGAGCGTTGGCCACCTCTGGACCGGTGACGTCGCTGTGGTTGCTTATGAAGTCGTCGCTTCGGAGGTTGTACATCCCGCCTTGCTCGAGATCGTAGCTGTCCCCCGCCTTCAACAGGACCGCGTTTCTTGCCTCGGGCGTCTTCTGGGCACCGTTGCGGCCGATGCCCCCGTAGCGGTCGTTCTTGTCGCCAAGCCCCGAGGCAACCTGACGGGCAATGCGCGATGCGAGGGGGTAGGCGAGCCCCACGGCACGATCATTGTCTGTGTGGGTTATCAGCGCGGGGCCTTTTACCGCTTTGCCCGTGATCATGGACCTGTACAACCCGTCCTTGCTTCCCTCGTAGTCCTCAGCGAAACCGAGATGGGAGAACGCCGCCTGAAGGAGCACCAGCGAATCCACCCCGATCGGAGGTTGACCGCTCGGACCGGTGGCCGCGGCGGCGACCAGCCTGCCCCCAAAGCTGTGACCGACGAGATGGAGCTTGAGGTCCGGACGTGCCGTTCGCACCTCGCGAAGGACTTCGTACACGCCTCGATTGCCAACCGTTCCGGCCCGTGACTTCATCTGGTAGTAGGTCGCAAAGTTGAGCAGATTGCGCGCTGCGGTGCGCGCTTTCTCGATCCAGTCCCCGATGCCGGCGGCCCCACCCTCTGCTGTAGGCGCGGTCCCGGCATCGGTCATCGATGCGGCGCCGCCCATCCCGGCAACGGGGGCCGATCCCGTTTGCGCGTCGGGGATCGCGAGTCGAGCCATCACCTCGTCTCCTGGAAGAGTGAAGAACTCATCCGATGCATCCTCGTCGTCGGCATCGTCCTCCCGCAACGAGGACCTGACGAGATCGACGAACTCCTTCTGCGCCTGCTTGTCTTCGCCTAACTTCGGTATGAGACTCTTGGCCTTCTCCAGGTAATCGTCGGCGTTGTCGTCGTCGAAGGTGCCCTTGAGGTCTTCCAACCGATCGATTAGCTCGGTTTCGTCGGGTGCGCCCGTCATCGAAGCACCACCACCCGCGATCAGTTCCTCTTCTGCGAACCTCTTCGACGGCCACAACACGGCGAGGACTGCAAGTGACCTCTCCCCGAGGTCCGCTCCACCGAGCTGATTGTCGACCGATCCGAGGAGGCGCTCGTAGAGCCGTCGCGCTTCCTCCATGTCGTTGTTCCATCCGTGGGCCAAAACGACGAGGTCGGTCGCCCCGTTGCTCGAGAGAGAGTCAGTAAGCTCTGCGACCTTGCTGCGATCCTCGACGCTGCCATCCTTGGTGAACTCGACCTCGAAGTAATCGAAGCCGGCGACCTTCTTCATGAACGTCCTCCCCCTTGGATCAAACTGCATCTAGACGTGCTCTAAACAGATTGAATCGCGCGCATCAGATCGACCAGCCCGTATCCCTGAAACGCCTTGTCCCGTTTCAGATCGGTGGCAGTCGAGGTGAATATCTCCTTCACGTCGTCGGATCGCCCGATGAACTCCCGGCGCACCGACAGAAAGGCCGAGACGACGCCGGACACGTGGGGTGCCGCCATGCTCGTCCCGCTGTCTTCGACGTAGACGGGTTCCTTCTGTTTCCGCCCAACTGTGTCGAGTTTCTTGCCGGCCGCACACGAAAGGATTTTCTCGCCGGGCGCAATCAGATCTGGTTTTGGACGGCCGTCTCCCGTAGGTCCCTTCGAGGAGAAATAGGACACTCCGTAGACGTGAGGGGAATCTCGATGGGTTGCGCCAACGGTGATGGCTCGCTGCGCGTTGCCGGGATCGTTGATCGTGAGATCCAGGCCAGCGGATACCGTTCGCCCGGCGACGTTCTGCCAGCCATAACCCGTGTTGCCCGCGGCGACCACGACGACTACCCCGGAGCGAACCAGGTGGTCGACCTCGACGCAGAGCGGGCTTTGACCGCAGGCGAACCACTCCGGTTCGAACTCGTATCCGACGCTCATGTTTACGCCGTGGATCTTAAGACGTCTGCCGTAGCCGTTGATCTGCTGCACGTGATCGATCGCATTCATCAGATTCCTTGTCATTCCAACGCCGGCATCGTCGAGAACCTTGAGGCTCAGTAACTTGCTGCGCGGGGCCATGCCGGTGATGCGCTCGATCTCCTGCTCTTGTGTCTGGACGTTGTCCTCTTCGTCTCTGTACTTGCGGACTCCGCTGATCTTCTTTCCCTTTGCCGAGGCGAACTCGCCCGCGATGATTCCGGCGACGTGCGTCCCGTGACCCAGCGCGTCCTCGAGCGGGTTTGCGCCCGAGTCGGTGAAGTCCATGTGCTCGAGGTCCGGTCCGACCTCGAGATTCTTGTGTTCGGCGAAGTGCGGATGGGTCCCGTCGATGCCGGAGTCCATGACGGCCCAAACGATGCCCTCGCCAAGAGCCGAAAAGGAGAGGTGGGCGGCATCGGCTTTGACGGTGCTTACCGAGCGGTTCATGAGAGAGCTCTGATCTCGAAGTCCGGCCACACATGGAAGATCGCGCGCTGCGTCGGCGAATCACCCGCAGCTTCACGATCGAGGCGCACGATGGCCTTGATGGTCTCGGCGGGGAGTCCGGCAAAGACGTATTGGGAGCCGGCGCCGCTAATCAACCTTGCGTCCGAATCCGGCTGTTGCTCCGCTTCTGCGAGCAGCTCGTCGACGCGCGCGCGAGCCTCCTCCCGGCCCCCCGGATAGTTGAGATTGAGATCGATAACGACGTGATGAAGCCGATCGGGCTCGTTTTTCATTCGCTCCATGAGAGGAAACGCGATGACACTCGAGTCCAAGACGTCCGGAACGAAGCCGGAACGTCGTTTGCCGCTATCCGGATCTCGGACGTTGTCGTCCATACACTCAACTCCGTGTGACGGATCTACCGTCGCTAACCGCAATGAACTGCTCGGTCAACCTAATACAACTCCTCCATCGGTGCGGGGGAAATCGGATGGCAAAGAAAGGGATTCCGGGACCCTCAAAACGGACGTGATCGCGACTCGCTCACCTCGGCCCCCCGGGGTCCTTCCGCATATGTAGGTCGCCACCGATGAGTTTCCTGTCGCGGCCTCGTCTTACTTTCGTCAGCTTCACAGCCGCGAAGGAGGGCGCCATGGCCAGCATGCAGAAGATCGTCCCGAACCTCTGGTTCGACACGGAGGCCGAAGAGGCCGCGAGCTTCTATACCTCTATTTTCAAGAATTCACGCGTCACGAACGTCATGCGCTACGGGGAGGCAGGTCCACGGCCCGCCGGGATGGTAATGACCGTTTCGTTCCAGCTGGAGGGCCAGGGCTTCACCGGGCTAAACGGTGGCCCCGAGTTCAAATTCAACGAGGCCGTCTCCCTGTTGGTGAACTGCGAGTCTCAGGAAGAGGTTGACGAGCTGTGGGAGAAGCTCTCCGCGGGCGGAGAAAAGGGGCCCTGCGGGTGGCTGAAGGACAAGTTCGGCCTCTCGTGGCAGATCGTGCCCACGGTCCTGGACGAAATGCTCCAAGACGAGGATGCGGAGAGGGCGAGCCGAGTCATGGCGGCGATGCTGAAGATGTCCAAGATCGACATTGCGGAGTTGGAGAAGGCATACGCCGGAGGGTGACCCCCCGCCGAGACCATCGCCACGGCGGCCGGCCCTTCGACCTAAGTAGAGCTGGAGCGGTGGCCCGAGAGGGCTGCCGTCACGCCGAGCCCCAAGTAGATTCCCCCGGACACGAGACGCTCGCGCCGGGCGAAGCTTTTACTCGTTCGAAGGCGGTTGCCGATCAGCGACGAGACCAGAGCGTAGGTCCCATCGCTGATGAGGCCGAGGACGATGAAGATCGATCCCAGCACGAGCATCTGCAGCGGCACCGAGCCTCGCTGGACATCGACGAACTGGGGCAGAAACGCGAGGAAGAACAGGGCCGTCTTCGGGTTCAAGACGTTGACTAGGATGCCCTGGCCAAAGATCCAGGTTAGCGGTCGCGCGTTGACCTCAAACCGATCCCCAACCGGATCCGACGAGTCGCGAAGTCACTGCCCTGGTCGCGGAGGCTGAGACACGAAACGACATCGTCCGCGCTGAGCAGCTGGCGAGTCATGCGGGGATGAGTCTGAGGAACTTGCAGCGATTGTTCACCGAGTACGTCGGAATCGGTCCGAAGTGGGTGATCCAGAGATTTCGGATCCTCGATGCCGCGGCGGCGGCACACTCGAGGCAGTCGACCGACTGGTCCGGACTGGCTCAGGTGCTGGGCTTCAGCGACCAGGCCCATCTGACGCGCGTGTTCTCGGAGGTAGTCGGCTCTCCGCCGGCAACTTATGAGCGAGACCAGGGCACGACTAAGCCCGGCGACGGTTACGGAAGAAGGCAGGAGGCCGGAGGCAGGTAGAAGAGCTCGCGGGTGCTCTTCTGGCCATGTGCCTCCGGCCTCGATCCGCCGCCCGCGCTCAAGAGGCTCTCTGGGGGGGATCCTCTCTCGCGGACTGTCGGGAGGCTCTCTAGTTTCCGGTTCATCGGCGGGGGTTCGCCTTCTGTGACATCCGACCCGCCGCCATCATTTTCTCCACGACCGTGAAGCGTCTGTTTTCGAGGATGACGCGTTCGATCTCGGGATTTTCGTGGTCGACGGCTATGACGAAATGGCTCCCAACCGAGCGGACAGCCTCATACTCCACGCGCGTCATGCTGACGTTGTCGGTGCAATCAGGATCGCCACATTCGCAGATATAGGCCTCTTCGATGTGGTTGGCGCCGAAGCTGTCCGACGTCTGCTCGATCCACTCGTTACGTGTGCGGCGGAGTATTTCGTTTTCGACCTCATGCGTTCGCCAGTTCTTCACGAGGGTGCCTCGAGGCGGACGAAACTCTCTATTCCTGGAAGATCGTTGAGCCAATCCAGATCGGCGTCGCTGTCGCGGATCGACAATCTCGCAACGAGGTCGAATGGACCTCGAACGTGCTCGAGTCGGTCAGGTTGCATTAGTCCCCTGAGGGCAAAGGCAACGGGGATGCGCTCACCCCTACGGCAGCGCACAAGGAGAAACGTGCGACCCAGGCGGGAGGCCTGGCGATCGGTTGATGAGCGCAGCGCCATCACGATTCTCCAGTTTCAGGAACTGTCGACCGTAGAGGCTGGGGCCGCTTGCTGTGGCTGCCGGGGGACTGGGGCGCCATGGAGCCTGCCGTGCTCTTGGGGACAGGCACCTGATTCTAGTCTAGTCGGGGCATTCCGGTCAATCCCGCCGGGACTCCCAATGCATTACGATGTGCGCGACAAGAACGCCACCAACAGAAGCACTGATCAGATGAGCAAACGCACACAAGAACTCCGCGTCTTGATCGCGGATGGTCCTGAGGCCCGTCTCGCCGAAGTCGCGGCCACCGTGAGAGCGCTGGGTCATTCGGTAATCGCCGAAGAGCACGATCTTGCCAATGTCGCGGCACTGACGGGGGCCGAGCACCCCGACGTCGCCATCGTGATCGTCGGCGAGTCAAAGAAGGCTCTCGACGCCATCGCGGGGATTGTGAAGGAGGCTGCCTGTCCGGTCATCGCGATACTCGAGGCCCAGGACCCTGATTTCATAAAGGAGGCCGCCAAGCAAGGCATCTTTGCGTACATCGCAAACGGCGATCCACAGGAGCTGCAAAGCGAGATCGACATCGCGCTTAGCCGTTTTGCGGAGTATCACAATCTCGAGGGCGCCTTCGGGCGAAGAGCGATAACCGAGCGCGCAAAGGGAATCCTGATGGAGCGCCATTCGATCGACGAGGAAGAGGCCTTCAAAATGCTGCGCGACCAGGCGCGCCGCTCTCAGGTGAAGATGGTTGAGGTGGCCGAGGCTGTTCTCTCGAGCTACATGATGCTGCCCAGCGAATCAAAGAGGCGCGTGCCGGCCCGTGAGAGCGCCAGCGAAGACGCCTAACCGAGGAGACAGGGGTCTCGCCGTGTACGCCCCTAGTCGCCGCGGCCCCCCGTGAAGCGAGCGACCCGTTTCGGCAGCAGGCTTACGGGTACCTTGGCTCGGTGAAACTGCTTGCTCGTGTGGCCGCCGTCGTGTTGGCGGTAAGGGCCGCAATCGCGCGCAAGAGATCGCCCCCGAGCCGTCGACTCCAGAGTGGACAGGAAAACGTGGCCCCTTATGGCGCGCGGAGCGCTGGGAATTCCTCGGTTCCGAAACGGGATGCGAAGCCGGGGCCGGAAACGCCGTTGGATCTCGAAGCGACCGATTGGAAGATAACTCTCAAGCGCACAGTCAACGAGATAAAGTCCGATCGCGCGACGCTTGCGGCGGCCGGGATGGCGTACTACTTCTTTCTGGCGATCTTTCCCGCGTTGATCGCCGCGGTGGGAATCATGGGTCTTGTAAACGCAGACACGGACAGCCTGACGCGCACGATCGAGACGACGCTGCCGGGCGAATCCGGTGAGGCCGTTACCGAGGCCTTCAGGGAAGCAGACCAGCCCTCGGAGGCAACGTCCCGGACGGCGGCGATTCTCGGAATAGTCCTAGCCCTATGGAGCGCATCGTCTGGCATGGTCGCGCTGCAGTCGGGACTGAACATCGCCTACGACGTTCCCCAGGATCGCAAGTTCATCGGCAAGCGGGCCATGGCGCTGGCGCTGATCGTTGCAACCGCGCTCCTCGGTGGCGTCCCGTCTCCGTTCTTCACTTTCGGCGAGGCGACCGCCTGGATCGTCGTTGGCTGGATTCTGACCGTTGTGGCCGTGATCACGCTGTTCTCCGTCTTCTACTACCTGGGACCGAAGCGCGAATCTCCGAGATGGCAGTGGGTAAGCATCGGAGGTGTAGCCGGAGCGGCTCTGTGGATTGCCGTGTCTCTGATCTTCGGCTTCTACGTGAACAACTACGGCAATTACTCCAAGACCTATGGGTCTCTCGCGGGCGTAATCGTTCTCATCCTGTGGCTGTATCTGAGTTCGCTTGCGGTCTTGATCGGAGGCGAGCTCAACTCCGAACTCGAGCGCCGGGCAAGAGGGCGAGGCGTCCGCGGGTAGGGCGGTGTGTCGGCTCTTCTGTTGCGTTGCTTCGATCCGCCGCTCTCATTGGGACGCGAGTCGTTTGACGCGCAACACCGCGGGTAGCCGTGCGCGAAGGACGCTTGGCTCCTCCGGCAACCAATACAGGCGGTGACGCAACATGAGAGCTGTGGCTTGGCACGGTAAGAGGGACGTACGGGTTGACGCGGTGCCCGATCCAAGGATCGAACATCCCACGGATGCCATCGTGCGGATCACATCGTCAGGGGTCTGCGGGTCCGACCTGCATCTGTACGAGGTCATGGGTCCGTTCATGGAAGCGGGTGACATCCTCGGCCACGAGCCCATTGGGATAGTCGAGGAGGTCGGTAGCGCGGTCACCAACATCACGGCCGGCGACAGGGTCGTCATACCGTTCCAGATCGCATGCGGGCATTGCTTCATGTGCGATCGAGGGCTTCATACCCAATGCGAGACTACTCAGGTGCGCGAACAGGGGATGGGGGCTGCGCTTTTCGGCTACACGAAACTTTATGGTCAGGTCCCCGGCGCGCAGGCGGAGTTCCTGCGCGTTCCTCAGGCTCAGTTCGGTCCGATCAAGGTGCCCGAGGGCCCACCCGACGACCGGTTCATCTATTTGTCGGACGTGCTCCCAACCGCTTGGCAGGCCGTCAAATACGCCGACGTCCCTGATGGCGGCAGCCTTGCCGTGCTCGGCTTGGGGCCGATCGGCGACATGGCGTGTCGTATCGCCCGCCATCTCGGCGTGGACCAGGTGATCGGAATCGACCTTGTGCCGGAGCGACTCGAACGCGCCAGGGCTTTCGGTGTCGAGGCGCTCGACTTACGGGACCACGACACCGGCATCGTGAAGATCGTGCGCGATCTCACCGAGGGAAGAGGCCCCGACGCCGTTGTCGATGCGGTGGGGATGGAGGCACATGGTGCTCCGGTTGCGAAGGTCGCGCAGCAAATAACTGGGTTCCTGCCCGATGCCCTGGCCGCCAAGCTGATGGAGAAGGCCGGCGTCGATCGCCTGTCGGCGTTTCACCTTGCGATCGAACTCGTTCGCCGCGGCGGAACCATCTCGCTCTCCGGCGTGTACGGGGGCCAAACGGATCCGCTGCCGATGTTGACGCTTTTCGACAAGCAGATTCAGCTGCGCATGGGGCAGGCAAACGTGAAGCGTTGGATCGATGACATTCTGCCGTTGGTCTCCGACGATTCGGATCCACTCGGGGTCGAGAGCTTCGCCACTCACCGTCTTCCTCTCGACGAAGCTCCGCGCGCCTACGAGATGTTCCAGAAGAAGCAGGAGGGAGCAATGAAGGTTCTGCTGCAGCCCTGATAGCTAGGGCTCTTCTTCTCCAGGTGGTTGAGCGCCCTCCGCAAGCCTCGCAGCGACGTCTCGGAGCTTTACGTTGCTGTGCTGAGACATGGTTTTGAGTATCTCGAAGGCCTTCGTTTCGTTGACGCCTTCGCGCTCGATGATGATCCCCATCGCTTTGCCGATCACGGTACGCGTTCCCAGCGCAGCCTTCAGCCCATCGACTTCCTGTTCGAGAGCGAGGAGCTCGTCTCGCTTGATCTCTTCATGGTCTTCAGGGACGAGCGGATCCCCGTGGCTCGGGACATCCTGCATCGCTGTCTCCTCTCCGGACCATCAGATGCGCCTTTGCGGGTTGAGCCTACTTCCTGACCTTCCCGATGGTCGAGCTGTCCACACATTTGTGGTCATAGCGAGACCCGCCGCTGGATTGTTAACGGCGGGTCCCTCGCGACTCCGGATGCCGCGGCGTCCGGAGTCACTAACGTAGTAGCTAACAGGCTGAGTCTCAATGAATCAACCGGATTGGGGTACCAGACTCGCATCAACCACGAGGAGGAACACATGCAAATCGGCTACAAACTCTCAAGTGAGGAGCACGGTC
>Ga0299907_10002672_pt1 | contig 11118 bp, 8 predicted proteins | sample RVTome_16_FD_198680 | JGI IMG/M metagenome (GOLD analysis project Ga0299907, IMG submission 198680) | Soil microbial communities from uranium-contaminated site in the Upper Colorado River Basin, Wyoming, United States - RVT152D67 (version 2) ...
AGCACTCGTCAACGGCGTGATCAACTACCGATTCGCGGTCATATTCGACAAGCCGATCGGGGCTTTCCCAGGATCTGCGGGCGATCAGCTGGCGGCATCCGCAGTCGCCGCGGGCGCTCCGTCTGATGCGGGCAAGGATGCCTCGGTGGCGACCCCGCAGGCGGCTCCCGTCGCCGGCGAACGCACTCTCGCCATCGTCCCGGCGCGGCCCGTCGCGGTGGCCAGTGTCGGCGAATCCGATGAATCCCCGGTCGTATTGCGCGGCGATCTGGAGAGGGAACGCAATCGCCTGGAGAAGGAGCTTGCCGCAGCGACCGCCGAGCTGGCGCGTCAGTCGACGGCCAATCAGTCCCTCGCGGAGCAGCTCGAGAAATCCGACGAACTCCGAACCGCATTGCGCGGCGAACTGGAGAAGGAACGCAGCCGCCTGGCGCAGGAGCTGGGCGCGGCGACCGCCGACCTGGCCCGTCAGTCGATGGTCAACCAGTCCCTCGAGGCGAACCTTGCCAAATCCGATGAGCTCCTGATCGGTTTACGTGACGAACTGGCGACGGAACGCAGCCGTCTGGAGCAGCAGCTGGCCGCAACGACCGAGGACCTGGCGCGTCAGTCAGCGGCCAATCAGTTCCTCTCGGCGAACCTCGAGAAATCCGATGAACTCCTGAGCGCTTTGCATGACGAACTGCAGGCGGAGCGTTGCCAGTGGGAAGAGGACCGATCGACGCTTCTCCAGCAGGTGGCGGACGCCGTCACGGTGGCCGACGCGCTTCAAGCGGCGCGGGAGACGCGGGAGCAGGAGCAGGCGCAGGCGCTCGCCGAGCAGCGTGACACACTGGCCGAGCTGCGTGACAAATACGAAGCGCTCATCGCGGAGCTGCTGACCTCGACGAACGACCAGCAGACGGAATACCAGCAGCTCGTGGAGGATCTGACGGCCGCCGGCGATGAACAACGGCGCCGCGCCGAGCACCACGAAGCGGAAGTCGCGCGCGAGCGTGCTGCTGCGCAACAGGACCGCGCTGACGCCGAAGCCCGGCGCCAAGAGCTCGAAGCGCGTCTCGAGGCTGCCGAAACGCTCTGCGCCGCTCATGAGGCTCGGAATCAGGCGCTACGCCGGCAGCTCGAAATACTGGTGTCGTTGTCCACCGCGCCGTTGACGTCTACGGTCTCTGAACCCCACGAGCCGGCAGCCGCCGACGCGACCGAGGTCGAGAGGAAACGGGCGATCGCCTAGCGCCCGAAAGGACTTGGCCGCGCGGGATTGGCGGGTGTATCCCTCGATCTGGCGAACGCGCCCGCGGACGTCAGCGCGAGAATCAGGGGACGCGTCGGCGATGTGACCATGTGGACCCTGACGACGGCGATTCCCCCCGAGTCCATGGCGGTGTCATGCACGGCCGCACATCCGCCTGACGCGTCCGAGTCCGCCGTGGTGGGGCTGCGGCGCGAAGCTGGCCGAATGTGTGGCGCGATCATGAAGAGGTTCTCTGTTGCGCGCCGATGAATCTTCACAGCTCGGCAGCGTGCAACTCTTTTCGCGGCTGAGCAAAGCCCCGACCCGCAAACGCAGCACTGCCGCACGCTAAACACACGTAACAAAAAGACCCGGGCCTGTGTCGGCCGCGCTCGCTGTGAACGAGGTGCAGGCGGCTGAGACGATCACGATGGCTGCCGGGGCACTGAAGGTCGCGGGCCGCACCGTCACAACCGATTCGGCCACCGCGATTCGCGACGGCAACGCGCCGCGCACGTTCTCCGACCTCGCCATCGGCCAGCGCGTTCACGTCAGCGGCCGCTCGTCCGCTACCGCGCTGCTCGCATCGTCGATCGTGATTCAGAACGTCATCACGACCATTCCGGTGATCGTCAACGGCGATGTCGAGTTGTTGAGGGGGACCGCGTCTGACTTCCAGTTCAAGGGTGGCGCAACACTCGTCAAGGGGGACTCGGACACGGAGAAGAACGGCGACAAGGTGCAGGTGAAAGGGACGTCGCAGGCGGACAACAACGTCGTCGCCACGACCGTGAAGAAGAAATAAGCCGCTTGACGGCCGCGTCCACTTCCGCTTAAATCAGCGTGATTCCCACAATCCACGACTGGCGGGCGGAAGGCCGCCGTACTTGTCTGTGTCAACGCACACCATCCAGCCGGATGCTCGCGTGCTTTGGTGCCTGCGACGCCGAGCGAGCGACATCCGGTGTGTTCTGTATCCGCACTCGATGCCTGTCGAGGTTCAGGTTCTCCAGGACCGGGACATCGTGTTGACAGAGGTGTTCCCGGAGGAATGGCTGGCCGTGAATTGGGCGAAGGCGTACGGCGACCGGCTCAAGCAGCAGGGCTGGCAGGAGAGGCCGGCTACCGCCTGACCGTGAATCAGGCGAAGATAGCCGCCGCGGCGAGCCAGAGTACGAGGGCGAGCACCGAAGCCAGCGTCAGGTCTTTCCACAGCGGCGGCGCTTCTTCGGCGCTCTGCCAATCATCCAACTCGAGACCGGAACGGCGTGGCTCCAGCCGCCAGCGTTCGACGGTCCGGTCGTCATAGTTTTGAGAGTTCATCGGGATCCCTCCGGGTGATCGGGCGCGCGATACGCAAGAGGTCTGCCAGTAGAACAACAGTTTGATCCGGCCGTGTGCAGGAACGTACAGGATCTGGGCGTCGCGAATCCATTCACCAGAGCCTGAAAGTTGGTCGAAAATAGTGCGCTTTCTGGACCGGCCACCAGCATACACTCAAGGCAGCCAGCCGTCCCGAGCCTGCCGCCGGGAGATTCGTCGACGTGTCCATACAGCCCGTCGCCTCGCGCCTCGGCGCGGCCATCTCGATCGCGGCCCTCGCGGTGTCGCTCGCCGCTCAAGCACCCGCGCCGAAGGACACCGCACAACGACAACCGCCCATTCGCGCTCAAGCGAACTACGTGCGGGTCGATGTGTATCCAACCAAAGACGGACAGCCCGTAATGGATCTGCGTGCGGAGGACTTCGAGCTTTCAGAGAGTGGCACGCCGCAGGAGATTTCCGCCTTCGAACACGTCGTGATCAACACCGGTGGGCCGCAGGCACAGCGCATCGATCCCGCGTCGGTGGACGCGTCGCGACAAGGGGCTGAGAACCCGCGCACCCGCGTCATGGTCATCTTCCTGGACGCCTACCAGGTGACCATCGAGGGGTCGTGGCACATCCGTGAACCGCTGATCAGGTTCATCGATCGCTTGCTCGGACCGGACGATCTCGTGGCCATCATGACGCCTGAAATGGCTCCCAGCCAGATTACGCTCGCGCGGAAGACCGAGGTCATCGAGGGCGGGCTGCGAAACAACTGGCCGTGGGGGAAGCGGCACACACTCGAGGAAGAGCAGCGCGAGACGTTTTATCGAAGTTGTTACCCGCCGACCGACTCGGAGGCCAGGCGAGGCGAGACCATCTCCGGGCTGGCCCGTGCGCTGATCGCGCGCCGGCGCGAGCGTCTCTCGCTCGAAGCGCTGAACGACCTGGTCAACTATGTCGGCGCCATCCGCGAGGAGCGCAAGGCGATCGTCGCGGTCACCGAAGGCTGGTTGCTCTATCGGCGCGACCCATCGCTGATGAAGCTCCAGGAGTACGGGGGCGGCGTGCAGGAGCAGATCCCCGGCATCGATCCGATCGGGGTCGGCCCCGGCGGCAAGATCACCACCCGGAACAAACTGGAGTCGCTGACCGGCGAAACGAAGTACGACTGCGACACCGAACGGATGCGGCTCGCCAACGACGACAACGAGCACTACGTTCGCATGATCGCCGACTCCGCCAACCGCGCCAACGCGACCTTCTATCCCATCGATCCGCGCGGGCTTGCCGTGTGGGACGCGCCGCTCGGCCCGGAGAAGCCGCCGCCGCCCCACGTCGACGAGGCGAACCTCCGGACCCGTCTGGAAGCGATGCGGAATCTCGCGTCCGCCACCGATGGCATTGCGCTCACGTCGAGCAACGATCTCGATGTCGGGTTGCGGCGCATCGCCGACGACCTCACGTCGTACTACCTGCTCGGGTACTACTCGACGAACACGAAGCTGGATGGCACGTACCGAAGAATCGGCGTGCGCGTGAAGCGGCCAGGTGTCCACGTCCGCGCGCGGCGCGGGTATCGGGCAGCCACCGAGGCGGAAGTGCTCGCCGCTCGCGCAGCCGCACCGCCCGAACCAGTCAGCGTCGAGACGGCGGCCGCAAACGCCGCGATCGATGCGCTGACGCGCATCCGTCCGGAGGCGCGCTTTCGAATTCACGCGTCCCCGTTCGGCGATGCGGCAAACGGGTCCGCGTCGCTGATCTGGATAGCGGGGGAGCTGCAGCCGCCGCCCACGGCCGATCCATGGAGGCGTGGAGGAACGGGAGACATCGACGTCACGGCCGGCGGAGCGACCACCACCGCGCGTGTGACGCTGGCGCCGGGCGAGCGGACCTTCCTCACGGCCGTCGCGCTGCCGTCGCCGATTTCTGGCGGCCCGATCGACGTTCGCGCACGGCTGACCGGCACCGATCCCGACGCGGCGAGGCTCGCCGACAGCATCCACGTTCCCCTGACGCCAGGCGCGCGGCTTCCGCTGCTGTTCCGGCGCGGGCCGACGACCGGGAATCGAATCCTTCCCGCGGCTACGTTTCTCTTCAGCCGCACCGAGCGCGTGCGCGTCGACATTCCAGTCGGCGCGTCGGTCAGCCCTGGCTCCGGCCGCCTGATCGAGCGCGGAGGGCAAACGTCGCCGGTTCCCGTGACGGTGGGCGCGCGGATCGACGACGGCCCGGGGCAGCACTGGATTACGGCCGACGTCACCCTCGCGCCGCTCGGCGCCGGTGATTACACGATCGAGGTATCGATCCTCCCGCCAGGCGCGGCGACCGAGCACAAGGTCTTCGCCGCCATACGGGTCGTTCGATGAGGCTGGCCGTCAGTGTCCTTTTCGCTGCGGCGCTTGGCGCGGGCATCGGGCAATCGCAGGACCCCAAGCAGCCGCCGATCCGAACGCAGGCCAACTACGTTCGCGTGGACGTCTACCCGATGAGCAACGGACGCCCGATCCAGGATCTCCGGGCGGAAGACTTCGAAGTCCTCGAGGACGGCGTGTTGCAATCCATCCAGAACTTCCAGCACATCGTCGTCTCGCCCGGCGGACCGCAGGCCCAGCGCGTGGACCCGGCGACCGTGGAAGCCTCGCGCCAGGCGATCGCGAATCCGCGCAGCCGCGTCTTCGTGATTTTTCTCGACGTGAACAACGTTTCCGTCGAGGGCACGTGGAATGTCCGGGAGCCGCTCATCAAGCTGGTGGACCGCATCCTCGGGCCCGACGATCTCGTCGGCATCATGACGCCCGAGATGTCGCCCGCCCAGATCACCTTCGCGCGCAAGACGGAAGTCTTCGAGGCGACGATGCGTCAGGCGATGCCGTGGGGCCAGCGGCATACGCTGCACGAAGACCCGCGCGAGAAGGAGTACCAGAGCTGCTATCCACCCCTCACGCAGGAGGCGGAGCAGGGCATGTTCACCTCGGAGCTGGTGGTGAAGCTGAAAGAGCGCCGCCGGGAGCGGATGACGCTCGATGCGCTGCGAGACCTGTCGCTCTACCTCAGGAATCTCCGCGAGGAACGGACAGCGGTCATCGCCGTTTCGGAAGGGTGGCTGCTGTTCCGGCCGGACCCCGAGATGACGAAGCTGCGCGTCGACTGTGCCTGCCTCGGCACGGGTGGTGACCCGAAGACCTGCCGCGGCTGCACTCGCATCGGAGAGGAACAGATTCCCGGAATCGATCCCCTAGGCGTCGGCCCCGGCGGCAAACTCGGTCGCGGCCGCGCGAGCGACGCGACCTCCGGGCTGCTCAAGAGCGACTGCGACCGCGAGCGCATGGGCCTCGCGCAGATGGACAACGAGGTCTACTTCCGGACGCTGCTCGACGACGCGAACCGCGCGAACGTGAGCTTCTATCCGGTGGATCCGCGCGGCCTGGCGGCGTGGGACGCGCCCCTCGGTCCCGAGCGTCCTCCGCCGATGCTCCAGGACCAGGCGAACCTGAAGAACCGCCGCGAGGCGATGTACGACATGGCGGCGGCGACCGACGGCCTCGCGGTGATGACGAGCAACGACCTCGACGCCGGGCTGAAGCGCGTCGCCGACGACCTCACGTCGTACTACCTGCTCGGGTATTACTCGAGCAACGCGAAGCTCGATGGGAGGTTCCGGAAGATTACGGTCCGCGTGAAGCGTCCCGGTGTGGACGTCCGCGCACGGCGCGGATACCGCGCCCCCACGGAGGCAGAGGTCGCGGCAGCCACGGCCGCCGCCCCAGCGGCTCCGGTCAGCGCCGAGGAGACGGCGCGCACCACCGCGATGGACGCGCTCGCGAGAATTCGCCCCGAAGCGCGCTTCCGGATTTACGCAGCCGCCGGCGGCGACGCCGCCGGTGGCGCCACGTCGATCGTCTGGGTTGCGGGGGAACTGCAGCCTCCGCCTGCGGCGGATCCGTGGACCAAAGGGGGGACTGCGGACATCGACGTCACGGTAGGCGGTACCACGACGACGGCGAAGATGGCGCTGGCGTCCGGTGAGCGCGCGTTCCTCATACCCGTCACGCTGCCGAAGCCGATTGCCGGTGCGCTCGACGTGCGTGCGCGGCTGGCCGGCACCGATGCGGATGCGGCGCGGCTCGCCGACAGCATCCACGTGCCCCTGACGGCGGGATCGCGACAGGCGCTGCTGTTCCGGCGCGGCCCTTCAACCGGCAATCGAGTGCTCCCCGCGGCCACGTTCCTCTTCAGCAGGACCGAACGCCTGCGCGTCGAGATTCCGGCGGCGGCTGACGCAACGTCTGGAAGTGGCCGCATGCTCGACAGGGCCGGACAACCGTTGTCGGTGCCCGTCGTGACGGGAGAGAAGACCGACGACGCCGGCCGGCGGTGGATCGTCGCCGACGTCACGCTCGCGCCGCTCGGCGCGGGAGACTACGTCATCGAGGTGTCGTTCACTGCCGGCGGCAGCGAGAACAAGACGCTCACCGCAATCCGGGTAGGCCGATGACGAAGGCGCTGATGTTCGCCGTCTGTGCGGCAGCCGCCGCCCTCGCACAGACGCAGCAGCCGCCGCCGCGTTTCCGGACCGAAGCGAACTTCGTCCGCGTCGACGTGTACGCGACGCAGGCGGGACGGCCGCTCACGGATCTCCGGGTCGAGGAGTTCGAGGTCTTCGAAGACGGCGCTCCCCAGTCGATTGCGTCCTTCGAGGCGGTGAGCATCCGGACGCCGGGATCGGCGGCGACGACCAGCGAGCCGACGTCGGAGCGCGAGTCGATGCAGCGTGCCTTACGCAGCCGTGTGTCGATCATCTTCCTGGATCTGCCGCAGATCAGCGTCGAGGGGGCCCACGGGATCCGCGAGCCGCTCATCCGGTTCATCGAGCGCGGATTCGGGCCCGACGACCTGATCGGCATCATGACGCCGAGCATGGCGCCGTCCCAGGTGGTGCTCGCGAGAAAGCATGACGTCCTTACGCGGGAGTTCCGCGAGCATCCGTTTTTCGGCTACCCGGGCCCCAGCGGGACCGACCGCTTTCTGCGCGACGATCGTGAGGCCGCGTATTTCATGTGTTATCCGGAGCAACAGTACGGCGCGCTCGCGCAGCAGATGATCGATCGTCGCAGGGAGCGGATGACCCTGAATGCCTTCGAGGATCTCGTCCGGTACCTGCGTTACGTGCGCGAGGAACGGAAAGGCATCGTCGTGATCTCGGAGGGATGGGCCCTCTACACTCCGGATGACAGCATGACGAAACTCGCGAAGTTCGAACAGATTCCCGGCGTACAGCAGACGTACGTCGGCCCCGGAGGAAAGATCACCACGAACAACCCGGCCAACGTGATGCCCTCGTCGAAATACGAATGTGACAAGGATCGCATCGCCCTCTCGATGATCGACAACGTGCAATACCTTCGTGACATCGCCGGCGAGGCGAACCGATCGAACGCGAGTTTCTACACGATGGATCCTCGTGGGCTCGTCGCCGCAATGGGACCGGGACCGCGCGGGCGCCAGGACTCATTGCAGAACCTTGCCGGGGGTACCGACGGATTCGCGGTTTTGAACAGCAACGATCTCGACAAGGGACTTCGGCGCATCGCCGACGATCTGTCCTTCTACTACCTGCTCGGCTACCACTCGTCGAACACGAAGCTGGACGGCCGGCACCGCACGATCCGCGTACGCGTAAAGAGACCCGGCGTCCACGTGCGTGCGCGCGAGGGATATCGTGCGGCCACGGAAGCGGAGATCGCGGCGGCGACGCCGCCTGGCGCCGCGGCGCCGCCCGAGGCCGCACCGGTCGCTCAGGCGATGGCCGTGCTCGCGCGCGCCCGCCCCAACGCGCGCCTTCGAGTCCGTGCTGTGGCCTCGGGGCCAACCCTCGAGGCGTTCACCCACGTGTGGGTGGCGGGGGAAGTCCGCACGCAGGGGGCCACGGACCCGTGGCTGAAGGGAGCCACGGCCGGCATCGAGGTCGCCACCGCCGGTGCAACAGGTGTCGCGCGGATACAGCTCGCACCGGGCGACCGCACCTTCCTCGTGCCGGTGAAGCTCGACAAGCAGATGCCGCCGGCAGCCGTCAACGTGCGCGTACGCCTGACGGGCGACGATCCCGCCGCGGGCCGGCTGGTCGACGACCTCCATGTCGACGACGCCGGTCAGCAGACGTTGTTGTTCAGACGCGGGCCGTCGACGGGAAATCGCGTTCTGCCCGCGGCGAATGCCGTGTTCAGCCGGGCGGAGCGCGTGCGTGTTGACGTGCCGGCCGCCGGCATCGCGACCGCTCGGGTGTTGGATCGCAGCGGAACGGAGCTGCCGGTACCGGTGACAGTCGGGGAGCGCGTCGACGAGGCGACGGGGCTGCGATGGTCGACCGCTGAACTGAGCCTGGCGCCGCTCGCGCCGGCGGACTACGCGATCGAAGTGGCGCAGGGGAGCCGCACGGTGCTGACGGCGATCAGGGTCGTGCGCTGACGCGACTGCGTTTGTGGCGGATTCCGTGGCGCTGTGCTACCAGTTCGCCAGGCGAATCGTTCCGACGTCTGTTTGGTCACCGGGTTTCAGGCTGAACACGGTTGCCTGTTTGCCAACGGCGGTTCCGGGTAGAAAGGTGGGAGTACCGGAAGGTGGCTGGTAGCGCCCTTTTGTGATGTTGATGCCGAAAACGTAGGCGCCGGGCGGCAGGCGGTCGAATGAGAAGCGCCCTTGGTTGTCCGTCCTGGCAGGAGTATGGATCGCTTTCGGCTGGTAACCGGCCAGTTCCTCCGCCACCGCCTCGACGGACACTCCGGCAACGGGCTGTCCGGTTTGGTCTACGACGATGCCGTGTGCTGTGCTTTCCGCGTGCATCGTGAAGTCCGCGGCAACGCACCCGCGGAGATCCTTCACCTCCACATTCCGTTCGGCGCCGGCGTGGAATCCAAACGGTGTAACGACGCTGATGGAAACCGTTCCGAGCGGAATGCCTGTCAGCTCGTAGCGCCCATCGTTGTCGGTCACCCGATCAGCCGAGAACGTGGCGCCACGCACGTTCACGGTGACATGTTCTAGAGGACCGTAGTCGACTCCGTGCTCGTCGGCTGGATGGTGAACCCACTCGTTGACGCGGCCGTACACCCGGGCGCCGGTACCGGACCTGGGCATCGTGGTGAGGAAGTGCAGGTCCTCGGCGGCCTCCCCGAGGGGTCTGGTCCGTGAGCAGATATTCGTCGTCCAACGGCCATCTTCACGCTTCCACGCGTAAACGAGGTACTTCTGCCCTTTGGTGAAGCGGTAGTCGCACGTGGACAAGCCCGTGCTGACGATATCGACGCGCCCCGCGACGGCATTGAGCAGCGGCTGATCGACCTCGAAGTGGACGACCGTCTCGAGGATTCGCGTCGAACCGGCGATCTCTTCCTTGCTCACCTGGATCGATCGGACGGTACCGGCGAAACCGCGTCGGCATTCCACGCCGCCTGGCAGGGCGGGCCGCTGGCCATGCATGAGCAGGCCGCCGCATCGCGTGCGCCACTGTGCGCGACGAGAGAGGCGAGGACCACGATTGTCCACGAGCGGGGCATCATTGTGACGCCCTCTGCTCCGGCAGCATCAGCCAGCCCCGCCTGGGTGGGGCGCCGTCGATGCGCCAGCGCACGTGCCCCGATCGGATCATCTCCATCGTCAGTCTTGCGTCGAAATTCGTCGGGACGACAGCGCCTGGCCAATGCGCGGCCTCCTCGAGCGTTTCCTCCGTCATGATCCCGACGCGGTTCGGACTGACTTCGTATATCTGGCAGATCGCGACGTAGATCGGCGTGCGAGTGCGCTGGCCGCTGCCACGGCGCCAGAGGACCACCTCGATGAAATGTCGCGCGGCGACGCCCGGGGCTGCATTTTGCGGCGGTTCAATTGAAATAGGACGCACGCGGCCGATCGCGACGGGGCACATGAAACTATGCCGATTGCGGTCCGGCGTTTCCGCGAGGGCAATGCCGGCGCGGCCGATTCGCACTGACCGTCCTCCGACCGCGACGACCTGCTCCGGCATCCCGAAGGCATAGCACCCGCCACGCGACTCCGAGACCGTCGTCAGATCAGTCGCGGAGAGCGTGACGCATTGGGCAATGGCGAACTCCGTGGCCTCCTCGAGACGTGCGCGGTACTGTTCGTTGTCCTGACGGGTCAGCAGCGGCTTGGTCGGTGGCGCCATGTGTGTGGCCACTTCGGCATCCCGTGCCAGGGCACACGCCGCAATCGGATCCGGCGCTACTCCTAAACCGTTCGCGTACAGCACCGCTAGGTGGCGTATCGGCAGCGGGTCGCGTCCGCTATCCACGAAATCCGGATCGGTGACAATCTCGTGGAGGAGTATCGCGGCCTTTGCGTACTCGCGCGCCTTGTACGCGTCCAGCCACGCCTGCGCGGCCGCTGGCAAAGGCAGCAGACACGCGGCGAGCAAGGCAAATAGACGCACCAAGGGCATGCCCGGCCTACTGCGTGGATTGTGCCAGTGAGCGGACCCTCTGTTCAGCGGGGCGGCGACGCTCCTCATTGTTCAGATGTGACGAAACTGCAACGGAGTACTCGAGAATAGCCCACTG
>Ga0299907_10002673_pt1 | contig 11113 bp, 10 predicted proteins | sample RVTome_16_FD_198680 | JGI IMG/M metagenome (GOLD analysis project Ga0299907, IMG submission 198680) | Soil microbial communities from uranium-contaminated site in the Upper Colorado River Basin, Wyoming, United States - RVT152D67 (version 2) ...
CGTAGGTGGGATTGGGCGTGAAGCCGCCGGCATAGCCGGCCGAGGTCGACACGACGCCGGGAGTCTGCCAGAAGAGCTTCTCGGCGCCCCAGAAGCAGCCCATCCCGAAGGTCGCGACCTCGCTGCCTTCCGGGTACGGCGGCTTGATGGATGAGCCGTTGACGTGATGCGTCTCCGCGGTGGGGATCGCCTGGTCGCGGCCGGGAAGCGCGTCGGCCGCATCGGGCAGGGTGGTGGGTCGACCGAATCCGAACATGCCTCAAGTCTACGCCTCGCAGGATGCGATCTCGTGCATGGGAGATATCGGTTCGTGCACCAGCCACCGGGCGGCTGGCTCCGGCCACCCGGTCCGTCCCCGGTGGTGCAGGGTCAGCGGCCGCTCGGCAGCCAGCCCGGCTCCGGTGCGCCGAACTTCTCGAGGAGGTAGTCGCGGGAGGCCTCGACCGCCCGCCGTGGGGCGTCGAGATCGGCCTTGAGCTTGAAGTCCTCCTTCAATGCCTCGCCGTCCACGAGCACCGTCTTGACGTTCGAGATGTCCGCCGCGCAGACCACGGCACCCACCGGATCGATGATGGGCGCCACGTTCACCGCCTTCGCGTCGATGATGACGATGTCCGCCTTCTTGCCCGGCGTGAGCGATCCGGTTCGGTCCGCGATGCCGGCGACCTCGGCTCCCCCGATCGTCGCCCACTCCAGCGCCTGCCGCGAGGTGATGAGGCCCGGCGAGGCCTCCAGCCCGTCCAGGCCTGCGTCCCACGCCGCCTGGTGCTTCCGCCCGCGCTCCGAGCCGAGAATGGCGTGCATCTGGGTGAACTGGTCGGCCGATGCGGTGGTCGCCACGTCCGACGACAGGCCGATCGGCACGTTGTGCTCGAGCGCCGTGACCGCCGGCGCCCAGCCGTGGCCCATCTGGATCTCGATCTGCGGAGCGAAGCTGACGTTGCCGCCCGAGTCGCGCACCAGCGCCCACTCCTCGTCGGTGAAGTGGGAGGCGTGGACGTACGTCGTGCCCGGGTAAAGCAGGTCCATGTCCCGCAGCGTCGTGATCTGGCCCTTCGTGTACCCAAAGCGATCCATGGCGACGTGGACCGTGATGTTGACGCCGAGCTCCTTCGCCAGCTCCCAGTCGTGCCGAACGACCTCTGGCTTGCAGAAGCCGGGCCCGCGCGTGGCGAGCCCCATCGTGATGCGGCCGTCGTCCGAGCTGAAGTACTGAGCCCGCAGGCGACGCGCATCCTCGCCATCGCAGGTGAGAACGCTGCCGGTGTAGTCCGGGCCGAACCACCAGTCCACGAGCGAGGTGTTCGGGAACCCGTATGCGAAGACCGATCGGATGCCCGACTCCTGCAGGCCGCGGATGGCGGCATCGGCATGATCGGGCGTGTTCATGATGTGCGACCAGTCGACGAGCGTGGTGATTCCCGCGTTGATGCACTCCAGCGAGCCCCACAGGTTCGAGGAGTACACGTCGTCCGGCCGATAGTGCGGGGCGAACTTGTCGAGGATGGCGCTGAAGTAGGTGATCAGCGCGAAGTCCGGCGCGCAGGTCCGGATGCACGTCTCCCAGGTGTGGCGATGCGTGTCGATGAAGCCCGGGATGACGATGTCGCCGGAAGCGTCGATGACCCGCGTACCATCGGCGCTCAGGTCCCTGCCGACCGCGGCGATCCTGTCGTCTTCGACGAGCACGTCCGCGCCCGCCATCTCGCCGAGGTCGGGATCCTGGGTCAGCACGGTTCCGCCGCGGATGAGGATTCGGTCACTCACAGCTTTCGGTCTCCTTCACTGCGCCGATGGTTGCCCACTGCATCAGGTCGTCGCCGCCTCCTTCGTCAGCTCTCGCAGGTGGACCGCCACGGCGGAGGCGTCACGATCACCTCCCAGCCGCGCCGATGCCTCGTCGATGATCGATTGGTTCACGCGCGCCTGGGGCATCGGCACGCCGAGCTGCTCCGCGAAGTCCATCAGCAGCCGCAGGTCCTTGGCCGCGAGGTCCATCGAGAAGGCGACCGGGGTGCCTTCGGGTTCGACGAACGCGTCGCGCTTGTAGCCGACGAACGGCGCGCCCGCCGCGCTCGATGCGAAGACCTCGTAGGCCAGGCCGCGGTCGATGCCCGCCCGCTCGGCCAGGACGAGCGCCTCGCTCACGCTGTTGTTGATCGCGAAGATGAGGGCGTTGACCGCCAGCTTCAGGGCGGCGCCTGAGCCGAGCGGCCCGACGTGGGTCACCTGTCGCGCGACGAGGTCGAGCGACGGACGAGCGCGCTCCAGATCCTGGGCCGTACCCCCGGCCATGATCGTCAGCTGACCCGACTGCGCCAGGGTCGTGCTTCCCGAGACGGGGGCATCCAGGATGCCGGAGCCGCGCTCGCGGACCGAGGTCTCGAACGGGGCCAGGGTATCGGGCGGGACGGTGCTCATGTCCACGAGCACGCCGCCTTCATGCGCCCCCGCGATGAGTCCCGCCGGCCCGTCCCACAACGCGCGCACCGCGTCGCCGTCGGCGAGCATGGTGATCGCGACCTCGGCCGCCGAGGCGGCCTCGGCGGGGCTGTCGGCTAGCCGGGCGCCGAGCTCGGCGGCGAGGGCACGGGCGGGCTCGGGCGAGCGGTTGTGAAGGATCAGCGACGCACCGCCGCGTGCCATGGCGCGGGCCATTGCCGATCCCATGCGGCCGGTCCCTACGACGGCTACCGACGTCATCGGCTCGCCTCGAGCGTGGCGCGGATGGTCGTCGCGATGCGCTCGGCCGACGGCATCTGCGCGTCCTCGAGCACCGGGTTGGCGGCCAGCGGAACGTGCGGGGTCGTGATCCGCACCACCGGGCCATCGAGCGAGTAGATCGCCTCCTCGGCCGCGATCGAGACCACCTCGGCGCCCCATCCGCACAGCCGGGGATTCTCCTCGACCGTGAAGAGGTGCGAGGTCCGCTCGACCGATGCGAGGACGGTCGTCATGTCCAGCGGCACGAGCGATCGCAGGTCGATGACCTCGATCTCGATGCCGTCGCGCGCCAGCTCATCGGCCGCGGCGAGTGCGCGCGGCACCATGGCCGCCAGCGCGACCACCGTCGCATCGGATCCGGAGCGCCGCACGCGCGCGCGCCCGAGCTCCTCAACCAGCTCGCCGTCGGGGACGTCGGCCTTGTCGGCGAACAGGGCCTTGTGCTCGCAGACGATCACTGGGTCCGGGTCGCGGATGGCGGCGGCCATCAGGCCGACCATGTCCGCCGGGGTCGACGGCGCCACGACCTTCAGCCCCGGGATCGCCATCGTCCAGCTCTCGATGCTCTGGCTGTGCTGCGCCCCGAAGCGCAGCCCACCGCCGTTGGCGGTGCGGATCACGAGCGGCAGGCTGACCTGGCCATCGGTCATGTAGCGGGTCTTCGCGATCTGGTTCGCGACCATGTCCCACGCGACGCCGAAGAAGTCGCTGAACATCAGCTCCGCCACCGGGCGCAGGCCGGTCATTGCGGCGCCCATCGCCGCGCCGATGATCGCCTGCTCGCTGATCGGCGTGTCGCGTACCCGCTCGGGGCCGAAGCGGGCCAGCAGGCCCTCGGTGGTCTTGAAGACGCCGCCCGCCGCGCCGATGTCCTCGCCGAGCATCACGACGTTCGGGTCTCGCTCCATCTCCTGGCCGATCCCGCGCGCCACCGCCTGCCGATATGTCAGCTCCGCCACGCCGCGCCCCCGTCCGCCCAGACCTGGGTCATCGCCGTGGCCGGATCGGGATCCGGCGCCTCTCGCGCCGCCTTCTCGGCGACGGCCACCGCGGCCTTCACCTCGGCCTCGATGAGAGCAAGATCCTCCTCGCCCACTCCGCCCTTGAGGAGCGCCGCCCGTTGCGCCGGGATCGGGTCGCGGGCCAGCCAGGCCTTGACCTCCTCCTCCGGCCGATACGTTCCCGGATCGGCCCGGGAGTGCCCGCCATGGCGGTACGTCAACGCCTCCACCAGCGAGGGTCCATCGCCGCGCCGAGCGCGGTCGATGGTCAGTTGGGCCATCTGGTGCACCGCCTCGACGTCGTTGCCGTCGACGACCAGCGGCTCGAGCCCGTATGCCGACGCGCGGTCGGCGGCCGGTCGCTCGACGGCCGTCACCGCGCCGATCGGCGTGTACTCCATGTACTGGTTGTTCTCGCAGACGAACACGACCGGCGCCTTCCAGATGACAGCGAGGTTGAGCGCCTCGTGGAAAGCGCCGATGTTCGTCGTGCCATCCCCGAAGAAGCAGACCGCGACCTGCCCGCTGCCGCGGTACTGGGCCGACCACGCGGCGCCCACCGCGATCGGCAGGTGGGCCCCGACGATTGCGTACGAGCCCATCGCGCCATGCTCGACGCTGGTGAGGTGCATCGACCCGCCCTTGCCGCCCATGAGCGCGCCCTGCTTGCCGACGAGCTCGAGCAGGATCGGCGTCATCGGCACACCGCGGGCGAGGGTGTGATTGTGCCCGCGGTACGTGCAGAACGTGTAGTCGTCGTCCCGCATGGCCGTCGCGAACCCCGCGGCCACCGCCTCCTGGCCGATGCCGAGGTGGGTCGTGCCGCGGACCAGCCCGGCGAGGAAGAGCTCGTGGGTGCGCTGCTCGAAGAGCCGGCACTCGAGCATCGTGCGGTACATCCGCAGGCCGAGGTCGCCATCCAGCTCGGCCGGCGCGGGCGTATCGGTCACGTCAGTACTCATTGGCGACGAACAGCTCCTGCGACGGGAAGCGGGTGATGATCTGCGGGCCGTTTGCGGTGACGACGACCTCCTCCTCGATGCGCGCCGCCGAGTAGCCGTCCGAGGCCGGGCAGTATGTCTCGAGCGCGATGACCATGCCCTCCTTGAGCTCGATCGGGTGATCGAGCGAGTTCAGGCGGCTGATGATCGGCCGCTCGTGGAGGAAGAGGCCAACGCCGTGGCCGAACTGGAGCCCGAAGCACTCCATCTCGGAGTCGAAGCCGAACTCCTCCGCCTTGGGCCACACCGATGCGACCTGGTCGGTCGTGACGCCCGGCTTCATCAGCTCGATCGAGGCATCGATCCACTCGCGCGCCCGCTTGTAGGCGTCGCGCTGCGCATCGGAGGCCCTGCCGACCACGAACGTGCGGTAGTAGCAGGTCTTGTAGCCGACGAAGGTCTGGATGATGTCGAAGAAGGCCTGGTCGCCGGGCCGGATCAGCCGGTCGCTGAAGACGTGCGGGTGCGGCGAGCAGCGCTCCCCGGAGACGGCGTTGATGTTGTCGACGTGCTCCGAGCCCATGTCGAACAGGGCCTTCGTGACCTCGGCCACCAGCTGGCTCTCGCGGACTCCTGGCTTGAGCCGCTCGCTGATGAGCTGGTACGCGCCGTCGACCATGGCGCACGCGATGTTGAGCAGCATGATCTCGTCGGGCGACTTCACCTCGCGGGCGTCGAGCATCGTCTGCTGACCATCGCGGACCATGATGTTGCAGGCCTCGAGCGCGGCGAGCATCGGCGGCTCCACGATGTCGACGCCGACCGGCATGTCCGCGACGCCCTCGGCGCGGAGGATGTCGGCGATCTCCTTCGCCGCCCCGGCGAACAGGCCGGCCTCGGGAGCCACGGCTCCGCGCAGGCCGATCATCCCGCCGCGGATGTTCTCGGGCGGAAGCCACGGGCAGTTTTCCCGATGATGCTTGGCGGCGGAGCCGAAGTCCCACAGGTGCGGCTCGCCGCCGCGCGTGAGGAGGGCGAAGCGCGTCATCTTGTCGCGCGCCCACTCGCCGATGTGGGTGCTGGTGACGTAGCGGATGTTGTTGAAGTCGAACAGGAGCAGGGCCCCGAGGTCGGACGCCTCGAGTGCCTCCCGTGCCCGCGCGAAGCGGTAATTCCGCAGTCGCTCTGGGTTGACGCGTTCCTCCCAGTCGACGGTCATCGATCCCGGAGCGGCAATTGGCCTGGACATCGGCAGTCCTCTCCGTGCTGACAGCGGCATGTAGAGCAGCGTTGCAATGGTAGTGCAATCGTCGAGGCGACTATGCTAGCGGTGTTCAGTGGTGCTGGAAATGGGTGAGGAGCGAATGACCACCCACGTTGCCTCGGTCGACTGGTCCTTCACCGACCAGCCGATGGCGTCGTCGCCGACCTGGCATGGGCTCTCGCGATCGGTCCTGGTCGGTGCCGCGCAGGGCGCCGTGCACACCGAGGTGGCGGTCGGGGCACTGGATCCCGGCGGCTGGCTCCAGCGCCATTTCCACTCGTTCGAGGAGGCGCTCTACGTCCTGGCGGGAGAGCTCCTCCTGGAGATCGATGGTCACCATCATCGGCTGGTGAAGGGCGACTACGCCTTCGTGCCGGTCGGGGCATGGCACGCGCTCGGCAACGCCGGCGCGGATCAGACCCGCTGGCTCTCGGTCAACACGCCGCTCCGCCTTCCGCTGGATGCCGGCCGGCGCGACACGTTCTTCGCGCCCGACCCATTCGACCTCGATGCCCTCGACGAGCGCGCGGCTCGACCGCCGTTCGGCGACCCACGGCTGCGATTCGTCGGCCACTACGACGGCACGCCGTCGCAGGCGGAGGCCCTGGCTCTGCACGACCCGGCTCGCGGCCGCAGGCCGGCGGGGCGCGACACGGCCCTCGTCGTGTACAGCGGGATCAGCGTGAAGATGTTGGTCGACCGCGTCTTCGGCGCCGAGCTGATGACGATGTTCACCGTCGACTACGAGCCGGGCGGCTCGGCACAGGTCCACGACCACCCATTCGAGGAGGCGTACTTCTTCCTCGAGGGCGAGATCGAGGCCGAGCTGGACGGGCGGACGCACACGATCCGCGCCGGCGACCTCGTCTTCGCCGGGGTCGGCGCAACGCATGGCTTCTTCAACACCGGGACCGGGCGTGTGCGCTGGATCGAAACCCAGGCGCCGCAGCCGCCGGACCGGCATTCCTACCGATGGGTCGATCACTGGCGCCGATTCGAGCAGGACACCCGGTAGAGTCGGCGCGCACCCGAAAGGAGAGGACAGCAATGGCAGGCGGTGGAGCGGTGGTCGTCATCGGCGGAAGCTCGGGGCTCGGACGCGCGGTGGCGGAGCACTACGCCGGCGCCGGACGAGAGGTCGTCATTAGCTGCCGCGATGATGAGCGCGGAGCCGCGGTCGCGGCCGAGATCGGCGGCCGGACGCGGAACGTGACGCTCGACCTCGCCCAGCCGACCGGGATCGCGGCGGCGCTGGCCGACGTCGGGCCGGTCGACCACCTCGTGATCTCCGCCATCGACCGCGACCAGAACACGGTGCGCGACTACAACATCGAGCGAGCCATCAATCTCGCCACGCTCAAGCTTGTCGGCTACACCGAGGTGATCCACGCGCTCGTCGATCGGCTCACCGATGACAGCTCGATCGTCCTGTTCGGCGGGCTCGCCAAGGACCGCCCCTACCCAGGGTCGACCACCGTCAGCACGGTCAACGGCGGGGTGGTCGGAATGGTCGTGACGCTGGCCACCGAGCTGGCGCCGATCCGGATCAACGCCATCCATCCCGGAATCGTCGGCGACTCGCCGTTCTGGAAGGACAAGCCGCTCGACCACATCCTGGCGCGCACCCCGACCAAGCGCCTCGTGCAGATGGCGGACATCGTCGACGGGGTGCGCTTCCTGCTCGAGAATCGATCGGTCAACGCCATCGACCTGCGCGTCGACGGCGGTTGGATGATCATGTGAGCGCCGTGCGAACCCGTGAGGCGATCCGCGCAGTCGCTCCGGACTATCCCGAGGTCGGGGAGCGCCTCCGCGCCCGCCGTCGCGAGCGCCGCTTGAGCCTGCGCGACCTCGCCGGCAGGCTCGGCGTTTCGCCGAGCCTGATTTCGCAGATCGAGCGCGGCCGTGCCAAGCCCTCGGTCAGCACCCTGTACGCCCTCGTGGCCGAGCTCGACGTCTCGCTCGACGAGCTGCTCTTCAACGACGACTGGCCGCCGGAACAACCGGCAGGTTCGCCGGCTTCCGAGTCGGCGCCGGGCGCGGCACCGGAGACCAGCCCGGTGCCCGGCGGCTACGCCCGTCCGGAGCCGGTGCAGCCCGCCGCGACGCGGCATCGCATCCGCCTGGCATCGGGCGTGATCTGGGAGCGGCTGACGACCGTGTCGGAGCCGGGGGTCGAGTTCCTGCACGTCGTCTACGAGGTCGGCGGCGCCTCCAGCCCGGCCGACGCGTTCCAGCGCCACGCGGGCCACGAGTGGGGCTACGTCATCAGCGGCACGCTCGAGGTCGTGATCGGTTTCGATCGCCACGTCCTCGAGGCCGGGGACGCGGTGTCGCTGGACTCCCGCATCCCGCATCGGCTGGCGAACATTGGCGACACGCCGGTCCACGCCATCTGGTTCGTCATGGGTCGCGACGCCGACCCGAGGCTCATCGACCGCCTGCCGCCGTCGTAGGGCGGATCAGGCCACGCCCAGCACCGTCCGTCGCAGCTCAGTGTTGGCGAGCAGCTCCGCGGCAGACCCGTGGAGCGCGATTCGGCCCTCGGCGAGCAGGTAGCCCCGGTCGGCGATCTCGAGCGCCCGCTGAACGTTCTGCTCGACGAGCAGGACGCTCATTCCGGCCCTGTTGATCTCGCCGATGACGTCGAAGACGCCGTCGACGATAACCGGGGCCAGCCCGAGCGAAGGCTCGTCCATGAGCAGCAACCGCGGCCGCGCCATGAGCGCGCGCCCTATTGCCAGCATCTGCTGCTCCCCGCCGCTCAGGTTGCCGGCAAGCTGACCGGACCGCTCGCGGAGCCGTGGGAAGAGGCGATGGACCCAGGCGAGCGACTCGTCGTGCGCGCTTCGCGCCTCGGGGCGGTAGGCGCCGAGGTCGAGGTTGTCCCCGACCGTCATGCCGGGGAAGATGCGGCGGCCCTCTGGGACGATCGCGACGCCGGAGCGGCAGACGAGGTGTGCCGGCTGCCCGGCGACCTCCGTTCCGCCGACGCGCACCGAGCCGCGGGCGACGCGGAGCATGCCGACAATGGCCTGAACGAGCGTCGTCTTGCCAGCGCCGTTCGGGCCGACGATGCACACCACCTCGCCCTCGGCCACGTCGAGATCGAGCCCCCATAGCGCCTGGGCCTCGCCGTAGAAGACGTCGATGCCGCGCACCTCAAGCATGGGCCGGCCCCTCTCGCATCGGCTCCTCGTGGGGACGGCGGCCGAGGTAGGCTCGGATGACGGCCGGATCGGCCATGACCGTGGCGGGGTCACCCTCCGCCAGGGTGCGGCCGTGGTCGAGCACGACGATGCGCGTGGCGAGCTGGTTCACCACTCGCAGCAGGTGCTCGACGAGGACGATCGCGATGCCCGAGGCGTGGACGCGCCGCACGACGTCCACCGCGTTGTCGACCTCGACCGGATTGAGCCCGGCGAGCGCCTCGTCGAGCAGGAGGATCCGCGGCCGGGTGGCCAGGGCACGGGCCATTTCGAGCAGCTGCCGCTGGTGGAGGTTCACCTCGCCGGGCAGCGCATCGGCAAGGTCGGCAAGGCCGGCGAGGGCGAGGTGCTCCTCGGCGTCGTGGCGGGCGCCGGACAGCGACCGCGCCGAGCGCCCGAACATGATGGCGGTGGCAACATTGTCGCGCACCGTCATCGAGTGGAAGGGGCGCGGGATCTGGTACGTCCGCGCCATCCCGATGTGCGCGATCCGGTGCGGCGGCAACCCGGCAATGCTTGTCCCGCTCAGCACGATCGTGCCGCCCGTGGGGCGGAAGGCGCCGGACATGAGGTTGACGAGGGTCGTCTTGCCAGATCCGTTCGGTCCCACCAGGCCGACGAGCTCGCCCTCGCGCACGGTCAGCGAGACGCCATCGAGCGCACGCACCCCGCCGAACTGCTTCGTGACGGCAGTGCACACCACGATCGGGTCACCGGTGGTGGCCACCGGCGTGGCCGGCGCCGGCAGGACCTCGTCGGGGTCGGCCGGCTGATGCATCGGTTCCGCCTCGGGGCCGACCGGCTCGAGGGCCGGCCGTCCGCGACGCGGCCAGAAGGCGACGACGGCGCCTGCCAGCATGCCGGCCGCCAGCCAGTCGAGCGGATTGCCCCAGGCGCGCGCGACGGCGAGAGCGCCGATGACGGCGACGACGACGAGCACGACGGGCAGCGTCCGAGGACGCAGACGAGGAACGAGCCCCTCGGGCGCAAGGAGGACGAGCGCGAGGAGCACGCCGCCGAGCACGATGAGGCTGAAGCCCTCGAAGCCCGAGGCGGCCAATCGGTCCTGGAGGGTGACGATGAGGAGCGCTCCGATCGCCGGGCCGAGCCAGTGAAGCCGTCCGCCGAGCACGCTCATGACGATGACGAACAGCGGGACAGTCAGGTTGAAGGTCCCCTCGACTGTCACGTAGCCGATCTGTACGGCGAAGACGCTGCCCGCCATGCCGGCGATAAGGCCGGTGACGACGATCGCCAGCATCTTGTGGCGGAAGGTCGGGACGCCGAGCCCCTCGGCCACCTCCTCCGCGTCGCGGATGGCGAACAGCGCCCAGCCGAAGCGCGAGTGTTGGGCGAGGTAGGCGATTGCCACGGCGATGGTGGCGATCGCCAGGCTGAGGAGGTAGACGAACTCCTGGAAGCCCCCAATCGGCTCGGGTATGGCCGGGACCGGCAGGACGAGCCCCTGCCCGCCGTCGATCGCCGGGTTGATGCGCGCGATCGGCGCGACGATGAACGGCACCGCGAGGGTGAGGAGCGCGAAGACCTCGCCGCGCAGCGACCGCAGCCGGAAGGCGAGGGCGCCGACGAGCATGGCCAGGATGGCAGCACTGACGCCGGCGACCGGAATCGTGGCGAGGAAGTCCCAGCCCTGCCGGGTGGTGAGTACGGCCGAGGCGTACACGCCGACCCCGAAGAAGGCGCCCTGGCCGAAGCTGAAGTAGCCCCCGTAGCCGGACAGGATGTTCCAGCTCGTCGCCTGTGCCGTCCAGAACAGGACGAGCGACCCGAAGGCAAGGTAGAAGGCCGGGATGTCGAGCGCCTCCCGCACCCACGGCAGCGCGGCCAGGAGCGCGACGGCGAGACCCATGCCGGCCGGCGCGCGCCAGCCCATCAGCCGCCTCCCCGTCGCGGGAGCAAGCCGCGCGGGCGGAATAGAAGGGCGAGCACCACGAGCGAGAAGACGACGAGCGG
>Ga0299907_10002674_pt1 | contig 11111 bp, 10 predicted proteins | sample RVTome_16_FD_198680 | JGI IMG/M metagenome (GOLD analysis project Ga0299907, IMG submission 198680) | Soil microbial communities from uranium-contaminated site in the Upper Colorado River Basin, Wyoming, United States - RVT152D67 (version 2) ...
ACTACCGGAGGGATGTGGGCATCCTCTCCGACGCTCTCCGCTCGTCCCTCCCGGTAGACCGCAAGGTCGTTCAGGGCCGGTGAAGAGAGCCAGCGCCCCTCCTTGGTGATGAAGATGGGGACGACCTCGTGACGAGCTTGGAGGACCTCCATCACCTGGTGCGCCGTCACGATCGAGACGTCGTGCTCGACGGACCGGCCTCCGAATATGACCCCAACCCTCATGGCCGGGAGTGTAAGCGGGGCGCCTGAGGCTCAGACCTCGTAGTGATCGGGCAGGTCGTTCTCGAAGAGCACCACGGCCCCCGCATCGAGGAGGCCTTGCAACTTCTCGGTGGCTTCAGCCAGCGTGTCGACCACGATCACATCCGCCGGTCCCTTCTTCGCACCGGTTGTCAGCGCGTCGCGGTTGACCTTGGAGACGACGATCACGACGTCGGCGACCTCGGATGCGGCTTCCCCGAAGCGTTCGTTCGCTTCGACCTGGAGGGGGCCGAGCTCGATGATCCCCGGCGTGACGACGACCCGCTTGCTCGCCGGCATCGCGTCGAGTACTTCGAGCGCGGCAGCAGCGCCTTGTGGGTTGGAGTTGAACGCGTCGTCGATCACCGTGACTCCACCCCTGCCCGAGATCAGTTGGAGTCGGTGCTCTACGGGTTCCAAGCTGGCGATCGCCGCGGCCAGGTCCTCGAACGACCGCCCCAAGGCTTGTCCCACCGCTACCCCCGCGAGGATGTGGCCGATCGCGAAACGCCCGAGCAACCGCGTGCTCACCGACGCTCGTCGCTCGCCGACTATCAGCGAGAAGGTGCTCCCCGATCGAGTGGTCTCGATCTCCTCGGCGGTGACATCGGGGCGGCCCGAAGGATCCATCCCATATCGAAGCGTTCGTCGTTCTCCGCGGTCCGCGAGCGCACGTACCTCACCATCGTCCATGTTCATCACCGCGATCCCGTCTGCCGGCAGAGATTCGACGATCTCGTACTTGGCGGCGCGGATCGTTTCGATGGATCCGAAGCGCTCGAGATGTGCCGGCCCGATGGCCGTAAGCACGCCGATCGTGGGCCTGACGAACGCGCACAGCTCGGCGATCTCTCCCCGTTGATAGGCACCCATCTCGACGACGATCAGGTCGTGTGTCGGTTGCAACCCCTCGTTGATCGCGCGGGTTATCCCCATCGGCGTGTTGTACGAGCCCGGCGTAGCGAAAGCGCGGCCCGGTTGCCCCGCGATGTCGCGGATGGCGAACTTCGTGGATGTCTTGCCGAACGATCCGGTGACGCCGACCACGGTCGGCGAGATGTCCGAGAGCCTCCTCCGGGCGGCCTCCTTGTAACGAGAGTTGATCGCGCCCTGCACCGGCTGGAGGACGGCATCGGCGGTCACGAGAAGACCGGGGACGGCAAAGAACGCGAGCACCGTGGTGAGGCCCCACGCCACCAGGTCGTAGGGCGCGCCGGCGGCCAGATGCGTCGCCGCGGCGGGGAGAAGCACGAGCGCGGCGGATAAGAGCGTGGCGGTCACGAGGATCCGCCACGCGCGACCCGTCATGACGAGTGGCTTCTTGGCCGTCGCGGGCTTGAGGAACATCGCTCGGTGTGTTCGGCACCAATCGAGGAAGCGGGCCCGCTTGTAGCCCTCCAGCTGGAAGACGTGGAGCGCGCGGCGGAGACGCACGAACTGCCACGAGGTGAACAACGGAACGATCACGTACACGATCGTGCGAACGGCGAACGAATAGCCGTAGAAGGGATCGTCGAAACCCATCACCGGATCCTGTTTCCGGAGTCGAAGAAGTGACGCACGACCCTGCAGAACCGCTCGGGCTCGTCGAGGTAGGCGAAATGACCCGCGCCCTCGAATATGACGAGCCCGGCATCGGGGATCAGCTTGGCCATCTTGCGCGCGTGGGCGAGGGGGACCGCTTCGTCGGCGGACCCCCACACGAGCAAGGTAGGCGCCTTGACCCGGGGGAGGAGACCGGAAAGGTCCTCGTTGACCACCCGTACGAGGATGGGGCGCATCTCTGCTGCGTCCCGGTAGTCGCTGGAGGCAAGCCGGCGATAGACGGCTTGTTTCAGGGCACGGCCGGGGGGGCCCAGCTTGCCGGCCGCGCGCGCGGTCCTCGATAGGGCGCGCTTCAGCCTGGTTCGCATCGACGGCGCGCTCCGCAGCCCGGACGATCCAACGATCACAAGCTTGTCGACCAACTCGGGGTGCGTCGCCGCGAGTTGCAGGCTTGTCTTGGCTCCGTAGGAGTGTCCGACGAAGGAAGCCCTAGCAACGCCTCGCTCAACCAACGCGGCACGGACGAATTCCGCGTAATCCGGTGTGCCCCACACCTCCGTCGGGCGTGGCGATTCGCCGAATCCGGGCAGGTCCAGGGCAAGCACGCGGAATCGAGGGAGCAAGCAATCGATCGCCGGACGCATCGACTCGATCCGTCCTCCCCACCCATGCAATACGACCACCGCTTCGCCGACTCCGGAATCCAAGATCCGGACGCGCCGTTGAGCGAGAGTGATGACTTGGGGCTCATCCACGAGGGTGAGTATCCCAACCAACCCGAGCTTCGCGGACACTGCTCGGTTTCCTAAAGCACGTAGGGACTCGCGGCCCTCCGCTCCCTAGCGTGACCGGTAGGGCGGACGAAAGGGCTGCGAAATGGGGAACCAAGAGCACACGCGCGCCGTATGGGCGGCGATCCTGGCCATCTTCTGCGCGCATGTCTTTGCACTGGTCATCACCGAGGCACCGATCATCCCCGTCGATCGCAAGCGCCCCGTTCTCGCCGCGGCTTCGGCAGCGAAGCTGCAGAAGGCCGCGCTGGCTTCTGAGGGCAAGGCCCGCAAGGTGACCGGCGGCGAAACCGAAACCCTTGCTGCACCGCGCGCGCGGACACACGCAAAGCCCACGCCCGAGGAAGAGGTGCTGGCGGACGAACGTCTCGTCTCCTACCAGGGCCTCGGTTCGTGGGTCGACCTCTTCAACCGGGGACCGTGGCGCAACCCGTCGTGGACGGTTCGCAGGATGGCCCGCCGCGGCGTTCGCACGATCTACCTGCAGACGTCCACGTACGGATCGTCCGACCACATCGTGTATCCGCGCAAGGTCGCGGAGTTCATCGCCGCGGCCCACCGCCGCGACATGTACGTGATCGGCTGGTCGGTTCCCTCGTTCGTCAATCCCGACAAGGACTTTCGTCGCGCAGCGGCTGCCATCCGGTTCCGCACCGCCAAGGGCGAACAGTTCGACTCGTTCGGCCTCGACATCGAAGCCGCCATCATCAGCAGCATCTGGAAGCGCAACAATCGGCTGATGCAGATTTCGAAGGGTTTGCGCAGGATCGCAGGGAGCGACTACCCGCTGGGAGCGATCATCCCCGACCCGCACAGCCTCTACTGGCCGAGCTTCCCCTACAAGAGGGTTGCTGCCGTCTACGACGTCATGGTCCCGATGGGTTACTTCACGTTCAGCGCACGCGGATACAAGGATGTGCGCAACTACACGACGAGAAACATCCGCGCCATCCGTCGGGGCACGGGCAACAGCAAGACCCCCATCCATGTGATCGGGGGGATCGCCGATGACGTTGGTGTATCCGCAGCCCGGGGTTTCATCCGGGCCATCAAGGAGCACGAGGTCTTGGGCGCGAGCCTCTACGACTTCCCGATCACGAGCGACGAGACATGGAAAGAGCTTTCTGCCGTCGGTAAGACCAGGAGCCCCCGGAACAAACGCGGTTAGGCACTAGACCTCTTGGTTGTCCCGTCCTCCACGAGGCTCCGGAGCAGGCTCGGGATCTGATTGATCCGGTCCTTGTTGAGGAAGGCGTCGGCCCACGCCGGTTGCTCCTTCAGATAGGCGCTGAATGCCACTATGCGCGTATCGGGGGCCGAGACACGGATGGCCTCTGCTACCTCGTCTCCGCTGAGGCCCGGCATCCGCATATCGAGGAGCACGAACGCGGGTCTCTTCTCGCGCACGAGGTCGAGCACGCCTACTCCACTGTCGGCCTCTCCGACAATCGAGAACTCGTCGTTCTCGAACAACAGCCTAAGGATGTGCCTGATGTCTTCGTTGTCGTCCACGATGAGGACGCTGCGCGGATCGGCCACCGACTTCTGTCGCACGCGCTGTCCTCCCTGGATGAAGATCTGGATGAAGATCTGGCTGGTGCTGCTCTCGGCTGAACAGCCTCGTGTCACTGGCTAGTACCCCACGGGAGCCAGATCTATTCAAGCCCGTGGCTCGGCAACCTCCTCAGGTGTTCAGGCGTCTTCTCATACAACGACTGCACGAGGAGGCACAAAGTGAGGCGCAAGCAGATAAGGGTTCGGGTTCGCAGGCCATAGCCGTCGAGGCTCACACTGGTGCTTTAGATAGTCAGAGGCCCCGGCCTAATGGCCGAGGCCTCGAGAGTCCCTCTTCGCGTAAGGACTTGTTTGAAATCTTTGGCTTCCCTATGTCCATAGCATCGGCTCGAAGGCCCTCGGCCTCAATAGGCTGTTGGGCTCATCTGGCGTTCAATCACGTGAACGCTGAGGGTGCTGGGGGGGAAGAGATCAGGTTTGGCTGAGGAGCTTGAGGGCACCGGCCCGGTCGGGCACCCGGAGCTTCTTCAGGATCTCTCCGATGTGGCGACGGACGGTGACGGGCGACACGTAGAGCTTTATGGCGATATCGGCGGTGCTGGTGTTCTTCTCGAGGAGCTCGAGTACCTGCCACTCGCGAGCGGTCAGGCTGGCGGCTCCTTGATTCTCGAGGGATACACGGCGCCGAGAGTTGTTCTGGAACTGTCCGATCACGCGACCGACCAGCGCCTGAGACAAGGTTCCCTCTCCCTCGAGGGCCCTACGCAAGTCTGAAGGGAACTGATCTGGGTCGGTATCTTTCAAAAGGTAGCCGGTGGCTCCGGCCCGCAACGAGTCGAACAGATCTGAGTCTTCGCCCGAGACCGTGAGCATCACGACCACCGTCTCCGGCAGCGCCTCCGAGATCCCGGCGGCTGCCCTGATCCCGCTGCCGGGCATATCGACATCCAGCAAGCAGATGTCGGGACGTTCGGCCACCGCTGCGTCGATCGCACCTTTCGCATCGCCGGCCTCGGCGCAGACTACGAAGTCGCTTTCCTCTTCGAGTATGGCCTTTACGGCAGCGCGCGCGGAGCGATGATCGTCCGCGACGAGCACCCGGATGGTGCGATTCATGGAACCACCGCCTCGACGACTGTCCCAGAGCCCAATTCCGAGTCGACGCGCAGTTCTCCACCGAGGTCCCGCACCCGTTCGCGCATGCTGACGAGTCCGAAACCGTCGCCGACGACTACGGCGGGATCGAATCCCACACCGTTGTCGCTCACCTTCAAGTGAAGGCGACCTTCTCTCGTCAACCAGATCTTGATCCTCGACGCGCGACCATGACGCACCGCATTGGTGATCGCTTCGCGCAGTATGCGCAATAGAGCCGCGTGACTGTCTCCAGAGGTGTTCAAGCCTTGCTGCATCTCCATCCCAACATCGACGTTGAACCGCGCGGCCACTCCTTCGGCTTCACGGGATAAGGCGACGTCGAGATGCTCTCGATCGCTGGCTTTGAGGCTGGCAATGGCCAGACGCGACTCGGTAAGCGCCCGCGCTGCAGCATCCCGAAGCTCGACTGCGCCCGGAAACGCGTTCTTGCGGGCGAGGATCCCAGTCTTGGCGGCAATGAAGAACAGCTCTTGGGCAAGCCCGTCGTGCAGCTCACGCGCGATCCTCCGGCGTTCCTCCGAGGCGATGAGACGAGCGCGCTGACGCCAGTAATTAACGATCTCGTAAAGCGTGGCGATCATCATCAGCAGATAGAAGCCGATCTGAAGAGCATCCCCGGGAAGCAACCGGTCCACGTTGGGATATGAAGAGATCGAGTAATTGAAGCGAGCGAGCGAAGCGAGCACGGCTGCGGAACCCATCCAACGCAAGAACTGATCGTCTTCGCGCACCCCGCGCCGCGCGAACCCCACGAATGCGACGCCGTAGAAAACGGCCATCGTGATCTGCGACGCGATCTGCGTCGGAAAGACCGCGCTAACAGCGTCCTGGAATAGCACCACCAGTACGACAAGGCCACCAAACAAGATGCTTAACCTCATCACTGGTCCAGGGAGTCCGTTGAAGTCACGAGTAGGGAAGAAGCTCGCAGTCGCGAATGCGGCAGTGCCCACGATGTAGCCAGCGTCGGTCATGTCCATACCGGTTTCCTGGGCGTGGGAAATCGCACTGAAGATGTTCGTGGCGCCCAGCGTCGCGAAAGCCCCGGTGAGTATGAGATCGCGCACTTGCCGGCTCTGGGTTGCCCGGCCTAGCGTCAGGAAAGCTGCAAGAAGAGCGATGAAGCCGGCCACGGACTCGAACGCGATCTCCAGCGGTCCGTTGTTGTAGGAAACCTGAAGCAGCGCCAGGGCGGTAAGCAGCAACCCAATGGCGCCTGCCACGATCGCCGTTCTCATGTGCGTTGTTTGCAGGCTGTCCAAACATCGCTCCTTCGCAGCATCCCCGCCGCGCAAACTGGGAGCCCAAAAACGGCCCTTAGGTAATGCTGCGCCGCACGAGAGACCGTTTCAATGCGTAGTCCCTGTTACGTAGCATTCGGTACGCGCGCGTAAGAGATGAAGGCAGTCAGTGCCTGGAGAGCTCCGTCGTCACACGACCCTCGACGGACTGCAGAAAGTGTGACTACTTCTTTTCCTTGGCTGCAGCGGCGGCCGGCTCCGGCGTGGTGGGCTGTGCGGCTGCTACGGGCTCGCGCTCCGAGACTAGGACCAACTCGTCGCTCGCTGGGGGCGTGTCAGAGCTGGTCTCGGCGGCTTCCGCCGCGGTCGCGGGCTCCTTGACCTCAGGCTCCTTCGCGGGCTCATCCGACGCGGGAGCCGTGTGGCCGTTGCCGTTGGAGTGACCGTTGCCGTTGCTGGCGGCAGTCCATGTGGCGAATTGCTCGAGTGTCGGCATCGCTTTGAGGATCTCGACCGACGCGTCCTCGATCGTTGCCATACGAGAATCGTGCTCGGTCATGGTCTTTGAGACGCGCTTGAGAGTGTCCTCGGAGATGTCTCCTCGAACCGCCGAGAGCGTCGGGTAGAAGGCGCCGCCCAGCAACAGAGCCGATCCAACCAGCAGCAGCGTCGCGGTGACGCCTTCGGAGCGGCGGCTCGGGCCGGGTGCCTCGGTCGTCGTCGCGGTGTCGAAAGGCTGTGCCTTCGTCACGGTGACCTCATGAGCGTTAGGAGTCCCGGCGTCCACGATCCGGCTGGTCGAGCGCGAGCGTGCCTGGTCGGCTCGTGCGATGGACGTCGTGCTGCGGCCGGATTCGGGCCAGAACCAGTTCAGTGCGCCGGCCGCGAGAACGACCAGTCCGGCGGTGATCAAGATCGACGAGACGACGGAATGAGTCGTTTTCCTGGTCATGGGCCTCGTTCCTGTTTGGGATTTGTCCTAATGCAGTCGTCTGGGACGCTAACAACCGACATCGCCCGCGCGCTATACGTAAGGAGTCTGTGATGGGTATAGCCGGCAGCGGAAAGTACGTAGGTCGATTTCGTCAGCTGTCAGTTGCGCTTCTGCGCTGTGGGATTTCGCAAACCCCGTTGACCCGAAGCGGAGCAAGGTGGAGATTGCTCGTGGGGACAAAGTAGGGGGGCAGGATGATCCGCGGAGGGCGGATTCTTCTCGCGTCGGTTGCCATCTGTTCCACGGCGACCAGGGTGAGCTTGAAGGGCAGGATCGCGGCCGTGGTAGCGGCTGCGGCTATCGTCGTGGTTCCTTCGGCGCAAGCCGCCGATAGCTCCTGCTGGGACTACAGGCCGGCCGAGCGGGGCTTCGCCCGCCGCATCAATTCAGAGCGTGCCGACCGCAACCTCGGCAAGCTCAAGCTCGATCCCGAGCTCTCCAAGGCCGCCCGAGTCCACACGAACGAGATGATTCGCATCGACGACCTCTACCACACACCCAATTCCACGCTCTTCCCCCGCATCACTAACTGGGCCTTTCTAGGCGAGAGCGTGGCCGTCGGCGCGAACGTCGAGTCGCTCCATGAGGATTTCATGCTGTCCGAAGACCACGCCTACAACATCCTCTGGGAGCAGTACCGGCATGTCGGCGTCGGCACCCGACATGCATACGGCCGTCTATGGGTGACGATCATTTTCGAAGCCGGCCCCAATCCAGGGACTACGTTGAACATGCCTCGCTGCTCCTAGGACGGATTCGTCAGCTCTCGCCTTCGCCTGGCGCAGGTCACAGCTGACGAATCCCCGCGGCTATCAGTCCGATCCTGCGTCCGAGGATTCGCTGCCGGGCTCCGCCGAAACCATCACTCGATGCGGGAATGGGATCTCGATCCCGTTGGCGTCGAAGCCCACTTTCACCCTCTCGCGCAAGGCGCGGGCGACGACCCACTGCTGCCCGGGCTTGGTATCGGCGAGCATCCGCCACGTAACGTCGTACTCGCCGAGGATCTCGACGCCTAGGATCTCCGGCACCGAGTAAAGCTCGTCCCCGAGCTCCGGATCGGACTTGGCTTCGTTCGCGACCTGTTCCAGGACCGATCGGACGTTGGACGGATCTTCCTTGTAGGCCACGCCGACGTCCACGATCGCGCGGGCCCAGTCCTTCGAGCGATTCGCGACGTGGTCGATCGTGCCGTTGGAGAAGTAGTGCACCGTCCCGTCGAGTGCGCGTATCCCGGTCACTCGGAGGGTCAGCTGCTCGACCTTGCCGGCGGCAGCTTGATTGATCTCGATGTTGTCGCCCACCCCGTACTGGTCCTCTAGCAGGATGAAGAAACCAGTGACGATGTCCTTGACCAGGCTCTGCGCGCCGAAACCGAGCGCGAGCCCCACGATGCCGACGCCGGCCAACAGTGGCGCGAGATCCCACTCGAGCATCGACAGCATCTGGATCACCGCGATCACCCAGATGGTGGCTATCCCAGCGGACGTAAGGACCTTGGCCAACGTCTGGGTCCTTTGTAAGGCACGGGCCGGGGTGGTCTGGTCCGATACCCGCCCTTCTAGCTTCCGCACGGAGCGCCTCAACACGAGGCTTAGGAGCACGGCAACAAGCGCTATGGCAGCGATCTTCAGAGCCGTCGCCACCGCTCCGATGTGGATCCAGTCGAAAACGGACATCGCCCCTATCTAGCAAATCCACGCGGGCCTGTCGAAGCAGGGAAAAGGCCCCCTCGCGGGGGCCTTGTAGTTGCAGGGGCAGGATTTGAACCTGCGACCTCCGGGTTATGAGCCCGGCGAGCTACCAGACTGCTCCACCCTGCGGAAGTAGCCTAACAACTCCTCCCCAGTCACATTCCCGAAAGGTTGGCTTGCCGGCGCCTGCGCCAGTTAGCCTGAAGGCACACCATGGAAGGCCCGGGGCCCGGCGACCTGTACCGCTCCCAGAAGACGATGATCATCGTCCGCTGGGTTGCATTGCCGTGGGCCATCTTCCAATTCGTCGTCTACGAGAACCCCTATCCGGAGGGCTACACGGCCCTCGGTATCGCTCTGCTCGTCTTGCTGGCGGTAGGCAACGGCATCATCCATCTGCTCCACAGGAGCCCAGCGGGTCTCTCTCATGCCGCTGCGATCGCGTTCGCAGGGATAGCGCTCGACATCGCGGTCATATCCGGGATCGTGTGGCTCTTCGCGTTCGATCAAGAGAGTGCTCTGTGGGCGCTTCTCTTCATCCTGCCCCTGGAAGGCGGGATCACTTTCCAGCTGCCCGGCGCGATATCAGCTTGGGGGGCCTCGACACTGATCTACATCGCGCGGGAGCTCTACGGATCGGGAAGGTTCGACTATCCGCTACAGATAAACAGCATCACCTATCGGATGGGCATCGGGGGCGTCATCGCACTGGTCGCGGGTTTCATGGCGCGCGACCTGGTCAGGCAACGAGCCCTCCTTACCGAAGCACTCGGGGAATTACAGCGCGTCGACCAGATCCGTTCCGGGCTCATCTCGACTCTCGCTCATGATGTTCGCAACCCCTTGACGGTGATTCGCGGCGCGATCGACACGTTGATCAAACGCAGAGATCGCGTCACGCCCGAAGACATGGACATACTTCTTTCGGGGGCCGATCGCCAAGCGCGCAGGCTCGAAGCGCTCGCCACCGACCTGCTCGACCTCGCCAGGTTGGAGGAAGGCCGACTCGAGCTCAGGATCGAAGAGCTCGAGGTCGAAGAAGTCGCCCGCAACGCGCTCTCTTACCTCGAGACCGAGCATGAGTTCGAGACGCGGATCGAGAAGGGGCTCACCATCGAAGCCGACCCGAAGCGTGTTGAACAGATCCTCTACAACCTCGTTTCGAACGCAGTCCGACACGGGGCACCGCCCTACGCGATCGAAGCCGAACGAAACGGGGCCTCCGTTCTCATCCATGTCATCGATCACGGTTCGGGTGTAGCCGCGGAGAAACAGCCTCATCTCTTCGACCCGTTCCAGGGCGACACGTCCTCGGGCTCGGTGGGTTACGGGCTCGCGATCGTCAAGGCGCTGGTCGAGACCCACGGGGGCCGCGTTACCTACAGCACCAACGAGCCGAAGGGATCGCGCTTCTCTGTTGCGCTTCCTGCCGCCGCCTAGTTCGACGCGCGCTCGAGCTCGTCGAGTATCCGGCCCAATCGCTCGATGAGGCGCCCGTAGGTCTCGAAGTCGCCGTCCGAGAGCGCCGCCTGGGCCCGCTCGTAGAGATCGCCTGCCTCGCGGATCAGTGATTCGAGGTCGGTAGGTTCCTCGGGTTGCGGTTCCTCGTCCGTGGGCTCTTCTGGGATATCAGGATCGAGCTCCTCCTCGAGATTGAACAGGGTCACGAGTGCCTCTTCGAACGTCTCTTCCATCTCGACCGTTTCACCCAGCGCCAGGATCACGCGCTTCAGCTCGGGGATCCCGACGTTCTCTGCAGTCACGAAGAGCGGTCGCACATAGAGGATCGAGTCCCCGACCGGAAGGATCACGAGCGACCCGAAATCTACGCGTGACCCTCCGGCCCGCAACAGCGTCAACGTCTGCGAGATCTCGACGTCTTGGTTGATCGCGTTGTCGACTTGGATGGGCCCGGGCACCTGCCGGCCGGT
>Ga0299907_10002675_pt1 | contig 11110 bp, 10 predicted proteins | sample RVTome_16_FD_198680 | JGI IMG/M metagenome (GOLD analysis project Ga0299907, IMG submission 198680) | Soil microbial communities from uranium-contaminated site in the Upper Colorado River Basin, Wyoming, United States - RVT152D67 (version 2) ...
ACGGGGGGCGCCGGGGTCGGCCTCGCGCTCGTGGTCAAGTTCGCCGAGCTGCACGACGGCCGGGCCTGGGTCCAGGAGCGCGTCGGCGGCGGCGCCTCGTTCCGCGTCCTGCTCGCCTTCGAGCCGGACCAGGAGGACCTGCTGGTGCTGCCCGATGACCCTCAGGCGACCGGCACGGACTCCTCGCCGGAGGAGAGCCAGGCGTAGGCCTCCTCCTCCTGCGCGAAGTGCAGGCGGAGGATCGCGTACAACCCGTAGAGGACGCGGCGCAGGTCCACGAGGTCCTCGGGCGTGGGCCCTTCCTCGGGGAGATCGTCAAGGAGCTGCCGGAAGACCCGGGCCAGATGGGAGATCTCGATGTGCGCCCGAGCCATCGAGCTCATCGGATCCTCGCCGCCGAGGAGGCGAGCCACGACCGGATAGACCGCGGCCTCTTCCTCCTCCTCGTGCTGCGGCAGTCGCTCGACCACGAACCGGCGGACCGCCTCGAGCTCCCGCCGGGCCTCCTGGGGCGGGAGCTCGCCGAGGCGATCCGCCACCGATCGCACCCGCGTCAGCTCGGGCGCGAACTCGCGATGCTCCGCGCGGAAGCGCTCCGCGACATCCGTGGTCTCGTGGGCAGGGGAGGGCCGGCTCCCGCTGCCGAGCGCTCGCAGCGCGTTCAGGATCGCCGCCACATCGATCAGCTCCTGGATCAGCGCCCCGAGCGCGGGGCGGAACAGGCCGAAGGCGCCGCCGATCATGAACGCGAACGCGAGCCCCATCCCGAGGAGCACCGACTGGATCGCGATCGCGCGTGAGCGGCGCGCGATCGCGATCGCGTCCACCAGGCCGTCCAGGCGATCGGCGACCAGCACGACATCGGCCGCCTCCGAGGACGCGGTCGCGCCACGGGCCCCCATCGCGACGCCGACGTCCGCGGCGGCGAGCGCCGGCGCGTCGTTGAGCCCGTCGCCCACCATCACGACGACGCCGCCCTCACGCTCGGCCTCCAGCGCCTCGACCTTCTCGGTCGGGTCGCGCTCGGACAGGATCCGGTCGACGCCGAGCGCCGCGCCGACGGATTCGGCGACGTCCGGATGGTCGCCCGTCACCATGATCACGCGTTCGATCCCCGCCCGCCGGAGCGAGCGGATCACGCGCGGGGCGTCGGGGCGGATCGGATCGTCGATGATCAGGGCACCCGCCATCCGGCCGTCGATCGCCACGAAGATGCAGGAGGAGCCGTCGAGCATCGACCGCCGACGTACCTCGCGAGCCCGGGCAGGCATGGGAGCCCCCTGCGACACGTAGCTGGCCTTCCCGAGCGACACCCGATGTCCGCCGACGATGCCCTCGATCCCGGACCCGTGGCGCTCGTCCACCTCGGACGGGAATGGCAGCTCGAGCCCTCGCATCCGCGCGGCGCGCACGAGCGCCGTGGCGAGCACGTGCGGTGAGACCTGGTCGAGCGAGGCCGCCAGCCGCAGCACCTCGTCGGCGCCGAGGTCTCCGCCGGGGTCGGCGCCACCCGCGAGGAACGCCTCGACGTCGCTCACCTCGGGCACCCCCGACGTGAGCGTCCCCGTCTTGTCCAGGACGAGGACCTTCGCACGCGCGAGCGTCTCGAGCACGCCGCCGCCCTTCACGATGATCCCCCGATGCGCGGCTCGCGAGATCCCCGACACGATGGCGATGGGAACCGCCAGCAACAGAGGGCACGGGGTGGCGACGACCAGGACGGACAGAGCCTGGAGCGGATCCCCCGCCGCCCACGCCACCCCGGCGATCACGAGCGTGATGGGCACGAAGATGCCGGCGTAGCGGTCCGCGAGCCGGACGAACGGGGCCTTCTGACGTTCCGCCTCCTGCACGAGCCGGACGATCCCGGCGTACGTGCTCTCCTCGGCCGTGGTCGTCGCGAGCAGGTCGAACGCGCCGCCGGCGTTCACCGCACCCGACCGGATCGGGTCCCCGGCGGCGCGTTCGACCGGGCGCGACTCACCCGTGAGCGCCGACTCGTCCAACACGGCGTGCGTGGACGCGATCCCGTCCACCGGGATCACCGCTCCCGGCTTCACGAGCAGGCGATCGCCTCGCCGCACCTCCTCGACCGGCCGCTCGACGAGTCCGTCGTCCTCGTAGCGGGACACCACGCGTGGGGCCCGCTCGAGCAGTCCCGAGAGCTCGCGGTGCGCCCGCCGATCGGCGTAGGACTCGAGCGCCTCACCGGAGGCGAGCATCAACGCGATGACCGCGCCGGCCAGGTACTCCTCGAGGCCGAGAGACCCGCCCATGGCGAGCAGAGCGATCACGTCCACGCCCGGTTCGCGTCGGAGGAGCCCGGCCACCACATCGCGGAGCAGCGTGAGGAGGCCGATGCCCGTCATCACGCCCCACACGACGTTCGCGGCGTCGGGGTGATCGAACGACCACAGGATGCCGCCGCTCGCGACTCCGAGGATCGAGGTCCCGAGCCACACGCGGGACAGATCCCGGGGATCCTCGGCCACCGTCAGAGCCTCCCCAGGGTGGCCCGGACGTGGAAGGTCCGCTCCACCCCCTCCATCGCCATGTCGACCTCGTACGAGAGGTCGTCACCTTCGAGGCGATACCGCCGCGCGACCTCGGTCACCGGTGAGCCCGTGGCCGTCCGCACGACCGCCGTGGACGACACGGTCACCGCGGTTCCCTCGACGGTGCCTTCGGCGACCTCGGCGACGCCGATGGGGTGGGCCAGCGTGAGATCCACCCTGCCCGCCCCCACGGGGCGCAACGTGCCTCGCTCGAAATGGAGGGGCTCCCCGTCCGGCGTCCAACTCGACTCGGTCACCAGGAGGAACGCATCGCCCACGTGCTCGAAGGACAACTCCTCCGTGTACCGGAAGGGGTCGACCCCGGGGTAGGCACCCTCTCCCTCGCCGCGCCAGGTTCCGAGCAAGAACGCGATCGGTTCCAGCGCAACGGGCAACTCCACGGACACGGCGCCGAACGTACCACGGGGTCCCGTCGCGGCCGGGCGCCGGGCTCAGCGCTGGTCGAGACGATCCGCGACGATCTTCTGCAGGTCGAGGAACGAGCGCCACCGTGCGTCGACGTCGATGCCGGGGTCGCCCGACGCGTCCATCTCGAGGTCGGGCTCGATACGCTCGATCCGCTTGGTGACGCCCGCGAGGTCGTACTCCAGCCGCGCGAGGCGCGCGTGCAGCGCCGCGAGCCGTTCGTTCACGCCCCCACCCTCGGTGGGCGATGCGGTGACGGTGAGGTCCTCCTCGGTGACGGCGACGCCGTCCTTGCTGGCGCCCGAGATCATGTCGGCCGACGTCGCCGGCGCTGGCGCCGGTGCCGGGGGGATCTCCACGTGCGCCTCCGGCTCGTCGCCTCGGAGCTCCGCCTGGAGGTCGAGGAGGTTGGTGAGGACCTCCTCCTGGTATTCGCTCATCCGCTCCGCCTTTCGGTCTCCGCCATGGCGGCCCCCCGTCCTCGTACGGGTGATGCTATGCCACCCCGCTGCCACCGGCCAATCCGACTTTCGGCTACGGTTCTTCGGCCATGCGAGCCCTCGCCCGTCTGTCCGTGACCCCGGTGAAAGCCCTACGCCTTTCGCACCCCCGTGAAGCGGACCTCACCCCTGGCGGGATCCCCGTCGACCGCCGCTTCTACCTGATCGACGAGGAAGGCGGTCTCTTCGACGCCTCCGACCACGGCGGACTCCAACGGATCGTCGCCGACTACGAGCCCGGGACCGAACGGCTCCGCCTCACCTTCCCCGACGGCGCCGCGGTCGAGGGCATGGCCGACAGCCTCAACGGGACTGTCACCACCGACTTCTTCGGGCGCGCGGTGACCGGACGGGTCGTCGACGGCGAGTTCGGCGGCGCCATCTCCCTCGCCATCGGCCGAGCGGTCCGGCTCGTTCGGGTCGCGCGCGACGGCGACGGACAGGACGTGCATCCCCTGACGATCGTGTCGTCCGCCAGCGTGCGTGACATCGGCTCGCGCGGCGACCGATCCGATCTCGACGCCCGCCGCTTCCGGATGAACCTGGAGATCGACGGGTGCGACCCGTACGAGGAGGACTCATGGGACGGCGGGTTGGTACGCATCGGCGAGGCGACGATCCGGGTCCGCGGGCAGATCCCCCGATGCATCGTGACCACGCTCGGCCCCGACACGGGTGAGAAGGACTTCACCACGCTGAACCTGATCGCCCGCCACCGGAAGCGGATCGGGGGGCACGGCGGGCTGCCGTTCGGGATGTACGCCGAGGTGGTGGAGGCCGGTCGGGTGCGGATCGGCGATCAGGTGGACCCGGTCAGCTCCCGTCCGGGCGAGACGTCCGTCGCCGGTCGGTGACGAGCCAGGAGATCGCGAGCCAGGTGACGATCGGCGCCGTCCCCAGGATGCCGAAGATGATCCCGAACCACACGAAGTCGAAGATGATGTCCAAGCCCAAGCCTCCGCTCGACGGTCCGGGACAGCCTACCTGAGCGCACGCGAGCTCCGTGAGGTCGCCACGGCCTTCTCGGACCGCTGCGATAGCCTCCCCGGATGAAGCCGTGGACGCGGTTGGCGATCCCCGTCGCGTCGGTGGTCGTCCTGGTGGGCCTGTTCGTCCTCCTCCGGCCCGGCGACGACAACGCCGACGGGGTCGGCCCCACGCCCACGTCCCCCACATCGTCTCCTTCGTCGACGCCTGCGTCGCCATCTCCGACGCAGAGTCCCGTGCCCGATCGAACGGTCATCGAGGTCACGTATCGGGACGGAGCCGTCCAGGGACCCACCTCGTTCACGGTGACCCAGGGCGACCGGGTCAGGATCGTGGTCGACGCCGACGTGTCGGACGAGGTCCACCTCCACGGCTACGACCTGATGGCCGACGTCACGCCCGAAGATCCCGCCAGGATCGACTTCGTCGCGAACGCGGCCGGTGTGTTCGAGGTGGAGCTCGAAGACGCCGGCGAGCTCCTGTTCGAGTTGGAGATCTTTCCCTGACCACGCGGAGGGCGATCTTCGCCGGGTCGCTGGCGACGTTCCTCGCCACCGCCGCACCGGCGTTCGCGCACGGGATCGGGGGACGCACGGACCTGCCGGTGCCGCGGTGGCTCTTCGTCTTCGGCGCCGCCACGGCGCTCCTCGTGTCCTTCGTCGCGCTCTCCACCCTGTGGACGGAGCCACGCTTCGAGGGAAGGCGCTCCCGCCGAGCTCGACCCTCCTGGATCCAGTCCGTCCTCACCAACGGCGCACTCGAGTGGACGATCCGCATCCTGATGCTGCTGGTCTTCGTCGTCGTGGCGATGGCCTCGGCCCGGCGCGCGAACCTCACCGAGACGATCGGCCCGATCGTCGTCTACAGCTGGTTCTGGGTGGGGCTCGCATTCGCGCACGCCGTGCTCGGCAACCTGTGGGGGACCCTGTCCCCGTTCGATACGATCGGCCGCCTGGTCGGTTTCGAGGAGGACCCTCCCCCGCATCCGTACCCCACGGCCTGGGGTCTGTGGCCGGCGGCGATCCTGTTGTTCGGGTTCGTGTGGATCGAGCTGGTCGACCCGTTCCGGGCGATCCCCGGCTCCCTCGGGATCGTGATCGCCGCCTACACGCTGCTCCAGATCGCGGGGATGCAGCGATTCGGACGCCGGGTGTGGCTCGAGCACGGGGAGGCGTTCGGCGTGTACTTCGGGCTCATCGCGGCGATCGCGCCGCTCACCCGCGACCGGGACGGACGGGTCGTGTGGAGGCCCTTCCTCGCGGGCCTGTCGGAGATCCAGCCCCGTCCCGGGCTCCTCGCCGTGATCATGATCGCGCTCGGCTCGACGACGTTCGACGGCCTGTCCCGGACGAGTCTCTGGATCAACTGGAACTTCGGCATCGGCGGACCCGGACGCATCGCGATCCAGACGGCGGGACTACTCGGCGTGATCTGCGTCGTGACCCTCGCGTATCTCCTCGCGATGCGCGCCGCGGCCCGGATCGTCGGCGGTGAGTGGCGCCCGCTGGCGGTCCGCTTCTCCCCCTCGCTCGTGCCGATCGTGCTCGCCTACGTGGTCGCCCACTACTTCTCGTTCCTCGTGCTCGAGGGACAGCTCGGCCTGCTCCGCCTGTCGGATCCGTTCGGGGTGGGCTGGAACCTGTTCGGGACGAACGACTGGATCATCAACCTCGCGCTGCTGTCTCCGACGACGATCTGGTACGTGCAGGTCGCCGCGATCGTGATCGGGCACGTGGGCGGCGTGGTGTTCGCGCACGACCGCGCGATCGCGATGTTCGATCGCGGCACCGCCGTGCGGACGCAGTACGCACTCCTCGCCGTCATGGTGCTGTTCACGGCGAGCGGTCTCCTGATCCTCTCCGGCTGATGGCGATGCTCGCGCATCAGGGAGGCTGGGACGAGATCCTCCTCACGGTCGGGCTCGTCCTGGGGATGCTGGGCGTCTCGCGGCTGCGGAGGCGAGGCACCCGTACGCAGACGGGATCGCAACCGCCACCACCACCCCCGACGACGGATCGCTGCGCCTACTGCGGCGCCGAGCTGGCACCGGCCGACGTCCGGTGTTCGTCCTGTGGGTTCCGCAACGGCGAGGCCGCCCGGTAGTGGAGCACCGAGGCGCCGGGCCGCGCGAGCATCCGCCCGCGTCCCCCTTCGGACTGACCGGTGTCCACGTCCGCGGGTACCGGTCACTGAAGGACACGAGTTTCCGCCCCGGCACGATCTCGGCGATCGTCGGCGGGCCCAGCACCGGCAAGTCGAACCTGCTCACGGCGATCTGGGCACTGCTCGATCCCAGCGCCGCACCCCTTTCCACGGAGGACCTGCCCGAAGAAGGCAGGTCCTCGACCGGGCAGATCCGGATCGTGGGCGAGCTCGCCGGCGGGACGACGATCGCCGTCGCGGGCGCGCCGCCGGAGCCCTCCTCGGCGGAGGGGTCGCCGAGACCTCCGGCGCTCTTCTTCCCGGCCGAACTGCGGGACGGGCCGATCGTCGCGCCGGCCGGTCCGGGGGCCGCATCCCACCCCGTCGCGGAACTGATCCGTACCGCGGTCGACCGAACCGCCTCGGAAAGCTGGGCGCTTCCTGCTGGGACCACGGCGTCGCCGCACGGACTCGTGGCGGGACTCGAATCGTGGCATGAAGCCGGGATCGGCGGGGTCATCGTCCTGATGGAGGAGCCCGAGCTCTTCCTTCCACCCCAGGCCGAGCGATACCTGTACCGACTGCTCCGGCTCGTCGCGTCGCAGGGCAATCAGGTCCTCTACTCCACCCACTCCCCCGCGTTCCTGAACGTCGTGCGGCTGGACGAGCTCGTCTTCACCGAACGACGGCCGAAGGTGGGCACACTGTTGCTCCAGCCCGAACCACTGGCCGCGGACGAGGAGTTCCGGGCGTTCTCGGAGTTCGACTCCTCTCGGAGCGAGCTGTTCCTCGCTCGGGCAGCCGTCTTGGTCGAGGGACTGACGGAGAAGCTCACGCTCCCCTTCGTCTTCGAGGCGCTCGGACACGATCCCGACCGGGAGCGGATCTCGATCATCGAGTGCGGCGGCAAGGGGAACATCCCGCTCTTCGGCAGGATCAGCAAGGCGGTCGGACTGCCGTTCGTGGCCGTCCACGACCGCGACGCGCCGGAGGGTGCCGAGCCCAGCGAGGCCGAGGCGCTGCTGAACGCGTTGATCGCCGAGGTGGCGGGGTCCGACCGCGTGGAGCTCACCCCCGATTTCGAAGGCGTCGCCGGGATCCACGGAGACCGACAGAAGCCGGCGCGGGCCTGGCGCCGGTTCGCCGACCTCGGCGCGGAGGACGTCCCCGAGCCGCTCGCCGAGATCGTCGAGCGGGCAGTCGCCCTCGCGAAACGCGAGCCATGACCGCGGCTCCTGAGAACGGAAGAGGGAGCGGCGAAGCCGCTCCCCCTCCGAACCTCCTACCGGGCGGCTAACCGCCGGGTTGGATCACGCCGTTCACCCGGAGGGTGTACGGCGCATACTGCAGCACCTGCTCGGTGCCGTCGTGGTACGTGACGATGGCCGCGACCGTGGTGGGCACGAAACCGATCGCCTTGCGCAGCGCGCCTCCCCGGATGACCCCGTTGAAGTCCTCGTCCAACGGGACCTGCCCGAGCCATGCCTTCTGGGTTCCCCGGATCGCCACCAGGCGGACCGTGTACCCCTCGACATCGATCGGGTTGAACTGGGTCGGCGAGCTCCATCCGGCCAGCGAGGCCCCATCGGACAGGAGGGTGCCGTCCACGGCCACGTCGTCGATCCACAGGCCGCCCTCGTGGACGCTGCCGTCGGTCACCAACCGGAACGCAACCACGATCGTCGTGCCGGCGAACCCGGTCAGGTCACACGTTACGGGGATGAACCCGGCGGTGTGGCCGTTGAACGCGGGACCGAACGGGCCGCCGCCGGGCACCTGGTCGGAGCACTCGATCGACTGATAGGACTCTCCGCCGTCCGTCGAGACCTGGACGTAGCCGTAGTCGAAGTCCGGCTCGAGCTGCACGCTCGCGTCGAACGTCAGCTCGGGTGAGCCGGCCGGCACGTCGACCTCCTGCACGATCGATCGATCCAGGTTGTCGTCGTTGCCGCCGAACAGCGCGGCATCACCGGGCTGGTCCGGCGGGTTCGGATCGACGACCCACTCGATCGGCAGGGAGGGCAGCTCGCTCACCCCGTCGAACGAGATCCGGTTGATCTGGCCGGCCCTCAGGTAGCCGCCTCCGTTCCGGAGCCGAACGAAGTCCGACCCGTTCGGCGGAGCGCCGGGCGAGTCGTACGCCTGACTGGTGTCCCAATTGATCGACGCGTCCAGGGTCGAGACCCGGTACGCCGACTTCTTGCCGCCCTTGAGGATCGCCCCGTCGTCGAGGACGCCGTCGAGCGCGGCCATCGCCGCCCAGGTGTCGATCAGACGGGAGACGGTCCATCCTCCCGCCTCGCCGTCCAGGAGTCCCTGGAGGCTCTCGAACCCGTGGAGATCGTCCCGGTGGAGCTCGCCCATGAAGTCCTCACCGAACCGGTCGGCGAGCAGCTCCATGATCGTGTACGCGGCTCCGTAGTCGCACAGGATCTCCGACTCGAAGTCCGTCTGGTCGCCCCACAGGTTGAGCGATTGCTCCGGACCCCCCTGTCGAGGGATCGGATTGAAGTCCGTCTGCACACCGAGCCACCCGAGGAAGCATTGGACGTGGCTGTCGGACCCGAGATCCGTGATCGGGATGGAGGGGTCGACGTAGCCGGTGAGCGTCTGCGCCCAGTCGGACAGGCCCTCGTTCACCCAGGTCGTCTCCCCCGCGTCCTCGTAGGACTCCAGGAGGTGCTGGTACTCGTGCGCGAACACGCCCTCGTACAGGAACGGGCGGGCCGGGGCGCTGGTGCACGGATCGGTCGTCGGCTCGTGCGGCGGGTTGGCACCCGTGCGGTGGAGCCAGTCGAACGCATCGATCGTCATCGCGTTCCGGTCGAGGTAGAAGGCGTAGACGGAAGCGAAGAACCCCGCAACGTAGGAGAACGTGTTCTGGTTGTCCGTGTCGTAGAAGTTCTCGTCACGGACGTTGTCGACCAACACGACGGTGTCGTCCCCGTCGCCGGTGTAGTAGTCGTCCGGCAGCCCGACCAGCCCGGGCAGGAAGGCGTTCGACCCGTCGATGTCGGGCGCCACGCTGAACGCGTCGGACTCCTTCGGCAGGATGTTGTCGTCGAACTCGTCGATCAGGTAGTTCACCTGGTCGTCCGTGATCTCCGTGCGCACGCCGTTGCGGCAGTCCCCAGCGGGGAAGTCCGTGCCGGTGGAGACTCCGTCGTCGTCGCTCGCCACCCAGACCTCGATGTTGTTCCCGAGCCCTCGGAGCGTGTACTCCTTCAGGAACAGCGAGCCGCTGATGAAGTCGACGGCGAGCCAGAACTTCTCCTCGCCGACCACCGAGGCCAGCTGGGCGGGGTTCTGGGAGGCCAGCGCCTGGCGCTCCGCGCGGGTCTCGCGCCGAGCCTGAGCGACGTTCAGGTCCGGCATCTTCTGGTCGGGCGGCAAGAGCGCTGCTCTCGCGTCGACCGTTCGGGGGCGTCTCGCGGCGGTCGTGGCCGCCAGCCCCGTTTCGGGTACGAACATGGCCACGAGCAGGATCGCTGCTGCGAGGCCGAAGACACGTCGGCGCATCTGTGTACCCCTCCTCTCGTGCCCCGCGGGGGCCGGGGTTGCCGGGGTACCGGGGGCGATCTCACCGACAGCGGCCGGAGCCTAGGGCGGCGCGGCGGCCGTCGTCAACCGGAAGGTCTACGCAGGAACAGGTACCTGGATCGAGGCCGGCTCGATTCAGATCCCCGCGACCTTCGCCGCCCGGTCGGCGCGCTTGCGCTCCGTCTTCGCCTCGTCGGCCAGGCGCTTGGCCTCGGACTCCGCCTCCCGCGCGGCAGTCACCGCCACGGTCGCCTTCTCCTTGAGGTCCTCGGCACGACGATGGGCCTTGTCCGCGGCGCGCTCGGCGTTGGCTGCTCGCTGCTCCGCCGCTCGCGCCTCACGCGCCCGCTCCCGACGAACCTCGGCGGGGTCCTCGTCGACCTGCTCGTCCTCATCGGCCCCACCGCCCTGGAGGACCTCGAAGCCCTCGATCGCGCCGAACCCCGCCGTCGGGCGGGCCTCTTTCTCGAGGATCCCGGCCTGGAGGCGAGCCCCGAGCTCGTCGTCGACCGACGCGGCATCGAGCGTCGCGGCGATCGCATCTCGGTGGGTGGCGCCTCGCGCGCCGATCGCCGCGACTCCCGCCTCCGCGAGCGTCTGGATCAGGGCCCGTCGCTCGTCGGTCGCTCGGCGGAGGTCGTCGCCCCCGCCGCCCGAGAGCGCTTTCCGTTGGGCGCGTCGGAGGGCTTGCCCGGCCTCACGGAGCGCCTCGACCTCCTCGGGCCGCCCCCGTGCCGCCGCGTTGACGGCCCATGCGACGATGCTCGGCTTCCGGAGCTTCTTGATCGAGGCCGCCTCGTCCGCCTTTCCGGCCTCCTTCAGCTCGCCGGCCAAGCGATCGCGCGCCGCGGTGAACTCCTCCGGCGGGAGCGCGTAGAGCTCGCGGGTCGCCTCCGTCACGCGGGCGATCAGAACCCCTCCTCGTACTCCTCGTCGGTGACGGGATCGCCCCAGTCCGGC
>Ga0299907_10002676_pt1 | contig 11109 bp, 8 predicted proteins | sample RVTome_16_FD_198680 | JGI IMG/M metagenome (GOLD analysis project Ga0299907, IMG submission 198680) | Soil microbial communities from uranium-contaminated site in the Upper Colorado River Basin, Wyoming, United States - RVT152D67 (version 2) ...
GACGGTCAAGAGCCACCTGTCGCGCATCTACACGAAGCTGAAGGCCGATGACCGAGTACAGGCCGTCGTCACGGCCATGCGACACGGGCTAGTGCGTTAGGCGCACGACCCAAAAAGTGCACAGGGCACCGGCTGCGGGGGGAGGGGGCGGGAACCCGCCCCCCGCATGGTGCCTTGCGGTGGTCCCCACTCTACTCCATCCAGGCCATTTAGCGAGCGTGATCGTGGTCCATATGCGCACTGGTCGCTCGGACACCTACGAACTCCTCGTCGCCACCGTGCCAGCGTTTTCCACCCTTGTGTCGGAGGCCCGCTCGGCCGCCATCGCCCGCCCGTGGGACGCGGCCGGGTTGCATTTCGCCGCGTCAGGTCGCACACTGCTATCGGCGCGACGTTCGCGCCGAGTGCCATGAGACGAGGTCATCCGATGATGCAGCGCTGGAACAGCCGCCTGCTCCTCCCTGTCCTTGTACGCATTCTGCGCTCGGCCGGAGGTCGGTAGCCACCGCAATGTCGAGCGCAGCCCTCCGCCAACCGGCGAAGGGCTTTTTGTTTGGAAGGGATCGCATCCATGCAGATGACTGGCGCGCAGGCCGTGATCGCCACGCTCGAGGCGCAGGGCGTCGAGGTGGTGTTCGGTCACCCGGGCGGAGCGATCCTGCCGGCGTACGACCCCATCCTCGACTCGTCGTTGCGGCACATCCTGGCCCGGCACGAGCAGGGCGCAGGCCACATGGCAGAGGGCTACGCCCACGCGACCGGCCGTGTCGGGGTGGTGATCGCGACGTCCGGTCCGGGCGGCACCAACCTCGTCACCGCACTGGCCGACGCGCACATGGACTCGGTGCCCATCGTGGCCATCACCGGCCAGGTCGCGCGCGCCGCGGTCGGCGGTGACGCCTTCCAGGAGGCCGACATCACAGGCATCACCATGCCGGTGACCAAGCACAACGAGTTGGTGCACGATCCCGACCGCATCCCGGGCGCGATCAAGGAGGCGTTCCACATCGCCTCGACCGGCCGTCCGGGCCCCGTGCTGATCGACCTGCCCAAGGACGTGCTCAACTCGCAGGTCGACTTCCGGTACCCCGAACAGCTCAGCCTGCCCGGGTACCGCCCCACCGTGCGCGGTCACAGCAAGATGGTGCGTGAGGCGGCCAAGACGATCCTCAGCTCGCGCCGGCCGGTGATCTACGCCGGCGGCGGTCTGATCAAGTCGGGTGCGCACGCAGAGCTGCTCCGCCTCGCCGAGATGCTGTCGCTGCCGGTGGTGACGACCCTCATGGGCCGGGGGGTGTTCCCCGACGATCACCCACAGCACCTCGGCATGCCCGGCATGCACGGGCACTGGACGGCGATCACCGCGCTGCAGCAGGCCGATCTGCTCATCGCGCTGGGCACGAGGTTCGACGACCGCGTCACCGGCAAGCTCGACCTGTTCGCACCGCACGCCCGGGTCATCCACGTTGACATCGACCCGGCCGAGATCGGCAAGAACCGTGAGCCCGACGTCCCGATCGTCGGCGACGGCGCGGTGGTGACCCAGCAGATCGTTGAGGCGCTCGAGGGCCAACTCGGCGACGGCGTGTCCGCACCGGATCTCGATCCCTGGTGGCAGCAGCTGCGCACCTGGAAGTCCGACCATCCGTTGCGCTGGGAGCAGGAGGCCGATGGACCGCTCAAGCCGCAGACCGTGATCAGGGCGATCGGTGAGAAGCTGGACGGCAACGGCATCGTGGTCAGCGGTGTCGGCCAGCACCAGATGTGGGCGAGCCAGCTCATCCGCTTCCGCCATCCGCGGACGTGGATCAACTCCGGTGGCCTGGGGACCATGGGCTTCTGCGTGCCGGCGGCGATCGGCGCGAAGATCGGCCGTCCCGACGTGCCCGTGGTGGCCGTCGATGGCGATGGCAGCTTCCAGATGACCCTGCAGGAGCTGGCGACCGCGACCACCGAGCGGGTGCCGGTGATCTTCTGCGTCATCAACAACGGGGTGCTCGGCATGGTGCGCCAGTGGCAGGAGCTGTTCTACGACAAGCGCTACTCGCAGATCGAGCTTGGCACCGACGTGCCCGATCTGGTCAAGCTCGCGGACGCGTTCGGCTGCGTGGGCTACCGGTGCGACCGCGTCGAGGACGTCGAGCAGACCCTGGACAAGGCATTCGCCGTCGGCGACACGCCGGTGCTGGTGGACTTCCGCGTCGACCCGACGGAGAAGGTCTTCCCGATGATCCCGGCGGGCGGCAGCAACGACGACATCATCGAGTCCGCCGACGAGTGGTATGAGCGCGGCGCGCCGAACATCGGAGGAGCCGGCGAGCCGGGAGGTGCGGGCCTGCGCGACCAGGCGCCCCTGTAGGGCCGCGACCGGTAGCACAGGTACCTCGCGGAGCCGGGCTCCACGAACCACTTGGCGGACCAACGGCCAAGCACTAGGAAGGTCACCACATCATGACTGTGCACACCCTCAGCGTCCTGGTCGAGAACAAACCGGGCGTGCTGGCGCGGGTCTCCGGCCTGTTCAGCAGACGGGGCTTCAACATCGAGTCGCTCGCGGTCGGCACCACCGAGTCGCCGCACATCTCGCGGATGACGATCGTGGTCGACGCCGAGAACTCACCCCTCGAACAGGTCACCAAGCAGCTGAACAAGCTGATCCACGTGCTCAAGATCGTCGAGCTGACCGTGGACGACGCCGTCGAACGCGAGCTCCAGCTGATCAAGGTCGCCGCCACCAGCGGAACGCGCAGCGAGATCATCGAGATCGCCGACGTGTTCCGCGCCAAGATCATCGATGTCGACGCCGAGTCGGTCACCGTCGAGGCCACCGGTTCGGCCGACAAGCTCGCGGCGCTGGTCCGGCTGCTGGAGCCCTACGGCATCCGCGAGCTCGTCCGGTCGGGCATCATTGCGCTCGGCAGGGGCTCCAAGAGCATCACCGAGGGCCGCACCCTGCGGCTGCAGCGCTCAGCCTGACCACACGTCGATGCGGTGGCCGCGGCGCCGCGCCCGCCGCGTCGACACACAGATCCTGATCGTCACGAAAAGGAACCACCGCCATGGCACAGATGCACTACGAGGATGACGCGACGCTGGAGGTGCTCGAGGGCCGAACGGTCGCGGTGCTCGGCTTCGGGTCACAGGGGCACGCCCACGCGCGCAACCTCGCCGAGTCCGGCGTCGACGTGGTCGTTGGGCTCCATGCGGGCTCGACCAGCGTCAAGAAGGCAGAGGCCGCGGGGCTGGACGTGCAGTCGACGGCCGAGGCGGTCAAGCGCGCCGACGTGGTCATGATGCTCATGCCCGACACGGTCCAGGCCGACGTCTACGCCACGGACGTCGAGCCGGGGCTGGTCGACGGCAACGCGCTGTTCTTCGCCCATGGCTTCAACATCCACTACAACCAGATCACCCCGCCCGCCGGCGTGGATGTCTGCATGGTGGCACCCAAGGGCCCCGGCCACCTCGTGCGCCGCACGTACACCGAGGGGTCAGGCGTCCCAGCGCTGATGGCCATCCACCAGGACGCCACCGGGCACGCCAAGGAACTGACGCTGGCCTACGCCAAGGGCATCGGTGCCGCACGCGCCGGCGTGATCGAGACGACGTTCGCCGAGGAGACCGAGACCGACCTGCTCGGCGAGCAGGCGGTGCTGTGCGGCGGTGTCGCCAGCCTGGTCACCAAGGCGTTCGAGACGTTGACCGAGGCCGGGTACCAGCCGGAGATCGCCTACTTCGAATGCCTCCACGAACTGAAGCTGATCGTGGACCTGTTCTACGAGGGCGGCTTGGCGCGCATGCGCTACTCGGTCTCGGACACCGCCGAGTACGGCGACTATTCGCGGGGTCCGGTCATCGTCGACGACAGCGTCAAGGAGCGGATGCGCGAGGCACTGACCCAGATCCAGGATGGCACCTTCGCGCGCGAGTGGATCCTCGAGAACAAGGCCGGGCGTCCGGGCTTCATGGCACAGCGCCGGCGCCACGCCGAGCATCCGATCGAGGCAGTCGGCCGCGAGTTGCGGTCGATGATGGACTTCCTGCCCGACGAGGACTGACCGCGGCATCTCCGCTTGTGGCCGGCCCGTCGATGGCGGGCCGGCGAAGTGCCGGTAGCGTTTGCACTGGCCACCGGCCCTGCTTGTGAATCTGAGCACGAAGTCTCTACGCTGGTAACGACCGTCCACAAACCCCAGGTGTCTGCTCATGCGCGTACTGATCGCTGACAAGCTCTCCCAGGCCGGCGTCGAGGCCCTCGGCCGCTCCTACGACGTCGACGTGCGGACGGGGTTGTCCAAGGCCGAGCTCGCCGAGATCATCGGGAAGTACCACGCGGTCGTCGTGCGCTCGGCCACGACGATCGATGCGGACCTCATCGCCGCCGCCGACCGGCTGCAGGTGATCGCCCGCGCCGGCATCGGCATCGACAACATCGACGTCGGCGCGGCGACCGCGCGCGGCATCATCGTGTGCAACGCGCCCCAATCCAACACGGTCAGCGCCGCCGAGCACACGATCGCGCTGCTGCTGTCGCTGGTGCGCTGCATCCCGTCGGCCGATCGCAGCCTGCGCGGCGGAGCCTGGGAACGCAGCTCGTTTCAGGGTGTCGAGCTGCACGGTCGCACGCTTGGCGTGATGGGCCTGGGTCGCGTCGGCACGCTGGTCGCGCAGCGGTGCGCGGCGTTCGACATGAAGTTGCTGGCCTACGACCCCTATGTGTCGTCCGAGCGGGCCGCGCAACTGGGCGCCGAGCTGGTGACCACGCCCTACAAGCTCTGCGAGGCCGCCGACATCATCACGGTGCACCTGCCGCGCACGCCCGACACCGTCGGCATCATCGGCGCCGACGAGCTGGCGGCGCTCGGGCCCGAGGGCATGCTGGTCAACACCGCCAGGGGCGGCATCGTCGACGAGGCGGCGCTCGCGCAGGCACTGACCGACGGCACCCTGGGTGGCGCCGCGCTCGACGTGTTCGCCAACGAGCCGATGACCGAATCTCCGTTGTTCGCGCTGCCCAACGTCGTGGTGACGCCGCACCTGGGCGCGTCGACCAAGCAGGCCCAGGACAAGGCGGGCGTGATGGTCGCCGAGGCCGTCGATCTGGCGCTGAGAGGCGAGTTCGTGCCCAGTGCGGTCAACCTGCAGGTCAGTGCCGCCATCACCGAGCAGGTGCGCCCGTTCATGGGCCTTGCCGAGAAGCTCGGTCGCATGTTCACCGCGTTGCACGAGGGTGTCACCAGCGCGATCACCATCGAGTACCGCGGCCGCATCGCCGAGGAGGACACCAGCGCGCTCAACCTGGCGACGATCAAGGGACTGCTGTCGGACGTGGTCGACGAGCCGGTGACCTACGTCAACGCGCCCTTGCTCGCCGACGAGCGCGGCCTCAAGCTGACCACCATGACCTCGTCGGCGCCACGCGACTACGTGTCGCTCATGCGCCTGACCGCCGACGGTGAGAACGCCGTCTCGGGTACGCTCACCGGCCCCAGGAACAAGGAGCGGCTGGTCGAGCTGTGGGGCTTCGAGATCGACATGGAGCCCGGCGAGCACATGTTGTTCTTCCGCTACGTCGACCGACCCGGCATCATCGGAACCATGGGCAGCGAGCTGGGAAGCGCTGACGTGAACATCGCCACCATGCAGGTCGGCCGTCACGAGATGGGGGGCGAGGCGCTGATCGCCATGACGGTCGACTCGGCCGTCGACGCCGAGCTCACCCGCCGGGTCGCGCAGATCATCGGCGCCAGCGAGGCCCGCACCATCAGCTTGACAGAGACGAAGGAAGCCGCATCGTGAACGCACCGGCAATCGCGGTCGAACCGCAGGGGACACGGGACTACATCAGAGACGCCGTACGTGACGGTGGGGGACAGGTGGCGGACGTCGAGTCGGCGACAGGACTGATCTGGACCGACACCGACGCGCCCGACGATCTGCGAGCGCTGCTCGACACCAACGACCAGATCGCATGGGTGCAGCTGCCGTGGGCCGGCGTGGAGCCCTACGCCGAGGCGGGCGTGTTCGACACGGAACGGCAGTGGACCTCCGGCAAGGGCGTCTACGCAGAACCGGTCGCCGAGCACGCGCTGGCGCTCACGCTGGCCGGGATGCGCGAGCTGCCCCGCTTCGCACAGGAGATCAGCTGGTCGGCGCAGGCCGGCATCAGCCTGATCGGCGGCACGATCACGATCTTCGGTGCCGGCGGCATCACGACCGAGCTGGTGCGGTTGCTGGCCCCGTTCCACTGCTCGATCACCGTGGTCCGCAACCACCCCAAACCCATCGAGGGTGTCGACCGTGTGCTCGCGTTCGAGCACCGCTACGAGGCGCTGAAGGGCGCCGACGTCGTCGTGCTGGCGCTGGCGTTGACGCCCGAGACGCGCGGCGTGATCTCGCGGGTCGAGTTCGAGCTCATGGAGCCGCACGCCTGGCTCGTCAACGTGGCGCGCGGCGCGCATGTCGTGACCGAGGACCTCGTCGTCGCCCTGCGCGAGGATGTGATCGGAGGCGCGGCGCTCGACGTCACCGAGCCTGAGCCGCTGCCTGACGGCCATCCGCTGTGGCGGCTGCCCAACTGCCTGATCACACCGCACACGGCCAACACCGAGGACATGGCCCAGCCCCTGCTGTCGGCGCGCATCGCGGAGAACGTGCGGCGGTTCGCCGCGGGTGAGGAGCTGATCGGCGTCGTGGACCCCGAGCTGGGCTACTGACGGCGCGGGTGCACGGCCGTGCCCAGCCCGCCGGCCGAAGGCGCGCCGACGCGCTGCTCGAAGCCGGCGAGGGGCAGGCGGTAGGCACACAGGTCGCAGTTCATGCGGACGTCGCCGGTGAGAGCTTCGCGATAGCGGTCGACCACGGCGTCGGCGACCAGCGGATCGGGACCGAAGCGCCCGGCGTCGGCGATCTGCATGCCGTGCCGCGCGACCGCCTCGTCGGCCCAGCCGTCGACGCGCTGCTCCAGGACGCCGGCGAGCAGCGACCACGAGAAGCGGGTCACCCGCTGCACCCCGGCGCGGCGTAGTCGCGCGAAGAGCTCGTCGGCGCGGGGCCAGGTGACACCCGCGTAGGCGATCTCGGTCCAGCGGTGACCGGTCTGCTCGGCCAGCACCCGCGCGGCCTTGCTCAGGTCACCGTTGGCGTCCGGGTCGCTGGAGCCCGCGCCGGTGATCAGCAGCACCTCATCGGCGCGTCCGGCGCGGTCCGACACGGCGTCGATGCGGGCACACGCCAGCTCGAACAGGGCCGCGTGCAGCCCGAGGATGCGCCCGTGGGTCAGCGCCAAGTCCGGATGGGCGGCCGCGGCCTCGTGGACCGCCTCGGGCACGTCGGTCTTGGCGTGCCCGGCACCCAGCACCAGGAACGGCAGGGTCACGATCGAGGTTGCCCCGGCATCGATCAGCGCGCCGGCCGCGGTTGCGGCATCCGGGTCGGAGAAGTCCTCGAGCCACGCGGCGGCGACCGGTCCGGTGAGGCGGTGCCGCAGGAGCTCGACCAGGCGGTCCATCTCGACCGCTCCGGCAGGGTTGCGGGTGCCATGGGCGATGAGGAGCAGGGCGGGGTCGTCGGCTGCGCCGCGCATTGGGTGGGATGACATAGGTGTCAGGTCCTCGTGTGGCGTTTGCGGATCCGGCAAAGTGCTGCTCTTTCGCGCGGCGCCGAGATCCCGTACCCTCGGAACACGCGCTGCGATGCTCCTGGCGCGATCCGCCAGGGAACTCGCGTCGGGGCCTTGCGCCAAGCTTACGGTCCCGATCACGCGCTCCGACGAGTGTGCGATGTACGGCGATCCCGTGCAGGCACCTACCCAAGGAGCCGCCATGGCAACAGATCCGTCACGCCTCGATCCGCGGACCCTCCTGCCACCCGATGAGCCGGTCCAACTGCTCGCCGAGGACGGCACCTACACCGCCGATCCCGACTGGCCCGTCGACCTCGACGATCATCAGCTTGTCGAGCTGTACCGCATGATGGTGATCGCCCGTCAGGTCGACGCGCAGTCGATCACGCTGCAACGCCAGGGACAGCTCGGCGTCTACGCGTCTCTGCGCGGTCAGGAGGCCGCCCAGATCGGCAGCGGGTTCGCGCTCGCCGCACAGGACTGGATCTTTCCGTCCTACCGTGAGATGGGGGTCGCGCTCGTCCGTGGCGTCGAGCCCGCGGAGCTGCTGCACGTGTTCCGCGGCACATGGCTGGGCGCCCATGACCCCGCCAAGCACCGCCTTGGGTTGATCACCATCGCCATCGGCACCCAGGCGCTGCACGCGGCCGGGTTCGCCATGGCCGCGAAGCTCGACGGTTCCGACGCATGCGCGGTGTGCTACATGGGCGACGGCGCGACCAGCGAGGGAGACGCTCACGAGGCGATGAACTTCGCCGGCGTGTTCGAGGCGCCGTGCGTGTTCTTCGTCCAGAACAACCAGTACGCCATCAGCGTGCCCCTGGCACGCCAGACCAAGGCGCCCACCATCGCCCACAAGGCGATCGGCTACGGCATGCCCGGGTTCCGCTGCGACGGCAACGACGTGCTGGCCAGCTACGCGGTCATGCGCCGGGCACTCGAGCACGCACGCGGCGGCAACGGACCGTGCCTCGTCGAGGCCGTCACCTACCGCATGGAGGCGCACACCACCGCCGACGACCCCACTCGCTACCGGCAGGAGGCCGAGCTCGACCAGTGGCGCTCGCGTGATCCCATCGCACGGTTCGCCGCGTTCCTGCGCGAGCGCGACCTGCTCGACGACGACAGTGAGGCGGCGACCGCCGACGCCGCACGCGCCGAGGCGCAGACGGCACGCGCGGCGATCTACGATGCGCCGCACGGAGACCCGCTCGAGCTGTTCGACCACGTCTACGCCGAACCGCCGCCGCGGCTGCTCGAACAGCGTGCCCAACTGCGCGCCGAGCTCGAAGCGCAGGGCACGTCATGACGGGTGTGACCATGGCGGGCGCCCTCAACCGCGCGCTCCACGACGCAATGGCCGATGACGAGAAGGTGGTCGTGTTCGGCCAGGACGTGGCCGAGCTCGGCGGGGTCTTCCGCATCACCGACAAGCTCAAGGAACGCTTCGGCATCGGGCGCTGCTTCGACACGCCGCTGGCCGAATCCGGCATCGTCGGCACCGCGGTCGGCATGGCGATGTACGGCTACCGTCCGATCGTCGAGCTGCAGTTCGACGGGTTCAGCTACCCGGCGTTCGAGCAGATCACGTCACACCTGGCCAAGATGCCCAACCGCTCGCGCGGGACGGTGCGCCTGCCCGTTGTGGTGCGCATCCCGTTCGGCGGAGGCATCGGCGCCGTCGAGCACCACTCCGAGAGCCCCGAGGCGCTCTACGCCCACACCGCCGGGCTCAAGATCGTTGCGCCAGCGACGCCTCGGGACGCGTACTCGCTGCTGCGTGAGTCGATCGCGACGCCCGATCCAGTGCTGTTCTTCGAACCCAAACGCCGCTACTGGCAGCGTGAGGACGTCGAGCTGCCCGTCGAGGCCGAGCCGTTCGGTACGGCCGTCGTGCGCCGGAACGGTGCGACGGCGACCCTGATCTGTTACGGACCGACCGTGGCGACGTGCCTGGAGGCCGCCGAGGCCGCTCGGGAGGACGGGTGGGATCTGCAGGTCGTCGACCTGCGGACGCTGGTGCCGCTGGACATCGACACGCTGGTCGCCGCCGTCGAGCAGACCGGACACGCCATCGTGGTGCACGAAGCCAGCGTCTTCGGTGGCATGGGCGCCGAGATCGCCGCAGAACTGCTGGAACGGGCCTTCTACTCCCTCGAGTCGCCGGTGCTGCGCGTGGGGGGATTCGACATCCCCTATCCCGCGTCACAGCTCGAGCACTACCACCTGCCGGACGTCGACCGCATCCTCGATGCCGTCGAACGCAGCCTGGCGTACTGAGAGGGGCCCCATCATGTCGAGCACGCAACGCAACCAAGCCCGCACAGGCCCGGGCGGTGATCAGCAGGTCCGCCTGCCCGACCTCGGGGAGGGCCTGACCGAAGCGACCATCGTGCGCTGGCTGGTCGCGCCCGGCGATGTGGTCGCCGAGGACCAGATCGTCGCCGAGGTCGAGACCGCCAAGGCGACGGTCGAACTGCCGTCGCCGTTCGCGGGCACGGTGACACAGTGCCATGCCGACGAGGGCGACGAGGTCGCGGTCGGCACGGTGGTGCTGTCCCTTTCTTCCGCCGGACAGGAGGCCGGCGCGGACGAGGAGGCGTCCGACGACTCGGGGGGCAGCCTGCTGGTCGGCTACGGGACCTCGTCCGGTCGCGGCCGGCGCCGGCGGTCCCACGGCTCGCACCGGTCGTCACCTGCGCGGGGTGAGGGCGAGCGTCAGCGAGCCGACGGGCGGGGATCCGAGGCGGGCCGCCCGCGCGCCAAACCACCCGTGCGCAAGCTGGCCAAGGACCTGGGGGTGGCCCTGGAGCAGATCACCGGCAGCGGCCCCGACGGTCGCATCACCCGCGACGACGTCCGGGCGGCATCACAACAGGCGCAGGACCTCGCGGCCCAGCAGGTCGCCGAACAGCGGCCGGAGGTCGACTCCGAGCCGGACCTCGCCGCACAGGCCACCGGCGATCGCCGGACGCCCGTGACCGGCGTGCGTGCCCGCATCGCCGATCACCTGTCGGTCGCATGGCGCGAGATCCCTGCCGCGTCGTGCTGGGTGGAGTGCGATGCGACCGCGCTCCTCGCGGTCCGGGCGGCGCTCGCCCAGGCGCATCCCGACGTCAAGTTGACACCGCTCGCGGTGCTGCTGCGGTGCTGCGTGGTGGCATTGCGGGAACACCCGCAGCTCAACGCGAGCTTCGACTCCGAGGCCCGCGAACTGGTGCATCACGACGCGGTCCACCTGGGTGTGGCGACCCAGACCGACCGCGGCCTGGTGGTGCCGGTCATCAAGGACGCCGGTGACCGCTCGGTCCTGGACCTGGCCGGTGCGGTCGGGCGACTCGCCGCAGCGGCGCGCGAGAACACGCTGCCGCCGGCGCAGATGGTGGGTGGCACCTTCACGGTGTCGAACTTCGGCGCCTTCGGCGTCGACGGCGGCACGCCGATCATCAACCACCCGGAGGCGGCGATCCTGGGGATCGGGCGGA
>Ga0299907_10002677_pt1 | contig 11107 bp, 9 predicted proteins | sample RVTome_16_FD_198680 | JGI IMG/M metagenome (GOLD analysis project Ga0299907, IMG submission 198680) | Soil microbial communities from uranium-contaminated site in the Upper Colorado River Basin, Wyoming, United States - RVT152D67 (version 2) ...
ACGATCCGGCACCTCCGGTGCCGGATCGTCGCCGGTGCTGCCAACAACCAGCTCGGCGTCGCGGAAGACGGCGAGCGTCTCCGCGACACCGGCATCCTGTTCGCGCCCGACTTCGTGATCAACGCAGGCGGCGTGATCCATCTCGCGGGCTCCGAGACGCTCCGGTGGGATGACGCGACGACGGCGCAGCGGCTCGAGGCGATCGGTGACACGCTGCTCGAGATCTTCGACACGGCCGAGAGAGAGGGGATCTCGACCGCAGCCGCCGCCGACCGCCTGGCTCGGGCCCGCATCGCCTCCGCGCGCCGATGACCGACGATCGGATCGGGGCTCTCGGCCCGGAGCACGCGGACGCGTGCGACCGGATCGTCCTCGGCCTCCCGTATCACTTCGCCAACGAGAAAGGACGGCGTGACTGCGCCACGGCGGTCCGCCGCGATCCGGGTCTCGCCGCCGTCCAGGACGGCGAGGTCGTGGGCTTCCTCACCTACGTGCACCGTTTCGACGAGGCGGCGGAGATCACATGGATGGCCGTGCGTGCTGATCGACGGCGGCGCGGGATCGGCCACGCCATGATCGACCGTCTCGTCGAGCAACTGACCGCAGAGGGCCGGCGGATCCTCTTGGTCCTCACGGTGTCGCCGAGCGATCCGGGCCCCGAGCCCGACGACGGCTACGGATCGACGCGAGCCTTCTATCGCTCGACTGGTTTCGTGCTCGGTCGCGATCTGCGCGGCGAATGGGACGCGGATACCGCCGTCGTGATGGTGCGAACGCTCGCCGGGTAGCGACCGGGACGCGTCATGCGAACGGCTTCTCCTGCCCGGCCTTCGCCAGGCCGACCACGTACAGCGCCGTGAAGAGAGCGCTGATGGCTCCGAAGATCCACCAAGGCCACGCCGCCGACCCCTCGGGCAAACCCGTGGAGACGTGCAGGGTGACGATCAAGGACGTCAGGCCGTCGAAGATGACGAATGCCCAAGACCACCACCAGAGGTCGTCGAGCTTCCTGAGGATCAGCACATGGAACAGCGCGAGCGCGATGCCCCCCGCGCCGAAGAGCCTGATCCAGACGTCCTCGCGCATCTGTTCCTGCCCCATGACCGTTTCGACCATGGTCCGCGGCACCGCCACGAGTGGCGCAGACAGCAGGAGCAACGAGACGGCGCCCACACCGAGGGCACGGCGCAGCAGGCTCATCGAAGCGGCATCTCCGGAGGCTTTCGGTCGGCGTTTCGAGCGGGTTGGTAGCATACGAGAACCGTTGAGCCACCTCGCGTTCCGGCGCGCCCGGCTGCGGGTTCGACCCTCGATCTCCGGCGAAGCAAGGAAGGATGAACGTCGACATGCAGCAAGGCCCCAGGGTCGCCGTCATCGGCCTGGACTGCGCCACGCCGCAACTCCTGTTCGACGATCTCGCATCGGAGGTCCCCAACATCTCCAAGCTGATATCCGAAGGGATGTACGGGGACCTCGCCAGCATCACCCCGCCGATCACCGTGCCCGCGTGGGCATGCGCGATGACCGGCAAGACGCCGGGTGAGCTGGGCATCTACGGCTTCCGGAACCGGAAAGACACGAGCTACGAAGGGCTCGCGATCGCACACTCCGGCTCGATCAAGGCCCCGGCGGTGTGGGACACGCTCGGCGCGCAGGGGAAATCCTCGCTCCTCATCGGCGTCCCACCGGGTTTCCCGCCGCCGAAGGAGTTCCCCGGGTGGCGCGTCGGTTGCTTCCTTACCCCACCTTCGGCCGAGCACTACGCGTATCCGCATGAGCTCGAGGTGGAGATCGAGGAGGAGCTCGGTGGGAAGGGCGAGTACATCTTCGACATCCCGAACTTCCGCAAGCAGGGGATGGAGTTCGTCCTCGACCAGGTCTTCAAGATGACCGAACGGCGCTTCAAAGTGGCGAGGCGGCTCGTGAAGGAGAAGCCATGGGACTTCTTCATGATGGTCGAGATGGGCATGGACAGGCTCCACCACGTGTTCTGGCACTACGTCGACCCGGCCCACCCGCTGTACCAGCCGGGCAATCCGTTCGAGGACGCCTTCCAGCGCTACTACCGAGCGCTCGACGACGAGATCGGCACGTTGCGTGAGCTCCTTCCCGAGGATGCGATCACGATCGTGATGAGCGATCACGGCGCTCGCCCGATGATGGGCGGGATCTGCTTCAACGACTGGCTGATCGAGAACGGCTACCTGACACTGAAGGGGCGCGTGTCCGAGATGACCCCGATCGCCAAGGCTTCGATCGACTGGGGCCGGACGCAGGCGTGGGGCGACGGCGGCTATTACGGCCGTCTGTTCCTGAACGTCGCCGGCCGGGAACCGCAAGGCGTGATCGAGCCGGCGCAGTACGAGACGATTCGTGACGAGCTCGCCGCGAAGCTGGTGTCGATGCCTGGGCCGGACGGCGAACCGCTCGGCACCACGGTGCACAAGCCGCAGGACGTCTACCCCGAGGTCCGAGGGGTGGCGCCGGACCTGCTCGTGTACTTCGGCGACCTCGGATGGCGTTCCGTCGGCGCGGTCGGCAACCCCAGCATCTACACGTTCGAGAACGACATCGGGCCCGACGGCGCCAATCACGACCGGACGGGCGTGTTCGCGATGACGGGCTCACCCGGCCAGCCGACCGGCGAGGTCGAAGGGCTCAGCCTCGTCGACGTGGGTCCGACGATCCTCTCGCTGTACGGGATCGAGGGAGCCGACGCCACTTCGAGGAGCTTCTTGTGACGGAGATCGAGCAGAAAGGATTCACGGTCTGGTTCACGGGCCTGTCCGGTTCGGGGAAGTCCACGATCGCCGAGATGCTCTACCACGAGCTGCGGGCCCGGGAGCTGAAGACGGAGATCCTGGACGGCGACGTGGTGCGGCAGAACCTTTCGAAGGGACTCGGGTTCTCCAAGGAGGACCGGGACACCAACATCCTGCGGATCGGCTTCGTCTCGGAGCTGCTCACCCGCAACGGCGTCGCCACGATCTGCTGTCCGATCTCGCCGTACAAGGCGGCCCGGGACACGGTACGCGCCCAGATCGGCGAGTTCGTCGAGGTCTACGTCCATGCGACGGTGGAAGAGATCGCCGCGAATCGGGACCCCAAGGGCCTCTACAAGAAGGCGCTCGCGGGGGAGATCACCGGCTTCACGGGCGTGGACGATCCGTACGAGGCGCCCGAGCACCCGGAGCTCGTTGTCGACACCATGGTCGAGACTCCCGAGGAGTCATTGGCGAAGGTCCTGGGCACGCTCGCGGACCTCGGCCATATCAAGGGCGCCGCGCCACTGGTCGAGGGCGATCGGGTGCATTCGGGTTTCACGGACCTGCGGGTCACCGAGACCGGTCACGTCGCGAACGAGGACTGAGCCCGGGCGGGTAGAGTGCTCGCCCGTGGACGCGACGACCTCACCGGATCCGGTCTCCGAGCCGAAGGCCTACCAGGACCACATCCTTTCCTACCTGGGGGACGACGATCCGGCCGAAGCGCAGGCGGCCGCCCTCGACTCGTGGCGTGCACTTCTCACTGAGGCTGGCGAGCTGGGTTGGTCCCGTCCCGAGCCCTCGGAGTGGTCGGTGATCGAATGCCTCGGACACGCGGTCGACGCCGAGATCGTCTCGACGGCCCGCTACCGCTGGATCCTCGCGCACGATGAGCCTGCGCTTCTCGGGTACGACCAGGACCTGTGGGTCGACCGGATCCACGCCGGACGGAACGACGACCCAGCCGAGCTCCTGGACCTGTTCGAACCGCTCCGCCGGGCCAACGTGGCACTCTGGGCGCGATCCTCCGGGGAGGAGCGCGCCCGGGTCGGGCTGCATGCCGAGCGCGGACCCGAGAGCTTCGATCTCTGCTTCCGCATGATCGCGGGCCACGATCGGTTCCATCTGGCACAGGCCCGCCGCGCGCTCGAGGCTGTCTCCGGAGGCTGATCGAGCCCGTCGGGATCGGCTGGTACGCTCACCTCATGCAGCGGTCAGACGCCCGTCCGGGGTTCCGGATGGGCGTCTCGCGCTCTTTGGGCTTCCCTCGGGGGTGATCGGCGTGGAGTTAGAGATCGGCATCGGCAAATCGGCCCGTCGGGCGTACGGCTTCGACGAGGTTGCGATCGTGCCCTCGCGGAGGACGCGCGATCCCGACGACGTCGACATCACCTGGGAGATCGACGCCTACCGGTTCAAGCTGCCGATGATGGCGTCGGCGATGGACGCGAGCGTCTCGCCCCAGACCGCGGTGCTGATCGGACAGCTCGGGGGTCTCGCGTGTCTCAACCTCGAGGGTCTCTGGACCCGCTACGAGGATCCCGAGGGGATCTACGAGGAGATCGCCGGCCTCTCCGATGACAAGGCGACCCGCCGGATGCAGGAGCTGTACAAGGAGCCGGTGAATCCGGAGCTGCTGGGGAGCCGGGTCGAGGAGATCAAGGTTGAGGGTGTTGTGTCGTGCGCGTCGCTCACCCCCCAACGGGTCGAGAAGTTCGCACCGATCGTGCTGGAGGCAGGGCTCGACGTCCTGGTGATCCAGGGGACCGTGGTCTCGGCCGAGCACGTTTCCACGCAGACCGAGCCGCTCAACCTGAAGGAGTTCATCGCTGGGTTCGACCTGCCGGTGATCGTCGGAGGGTGTGCCTCCTACTCGACGGCGCTGCACCTCATGCGGACCGGCGCCGTCGGCGTGCTGGTCGGCGTCGGACCTGGCAACGCCTGCACCACAAGGGGTGTCCTCGGGGTCGGGGTGCCGCAGGCGACCGCGATCGCGGATGCGGCCGCGGCCCGGCGCGAACACCTCCACGAGACCGGACGCTACTGTCACGTGATCGCCGACGGCGGGATGCGAACCGGAGGCGACATCGCCAAGGCGATCGCCTGCGGGGCGGACGCGGTGATGATCGGGTCGCCGCTCACGCGTGCGTACGAAGCGCCCGGACGCGGTTACCACTGGGGGATGGCGACGTTCCACCCCACCCTCCCGCGCGGCGCCAGGGTGAAAACGCAGCAGGTGGCCTCCATGGAGGAGATCCTCGTGGGACCGGCGCACGAGAACGACGGCACCTTCAACCTGTTCGGTGCGCTGGCGACCTCGATGGCCACCACGGGGTACGCGACGATCAAGGAATTCCAGAAGGCCGAGCTGGTGATCGCCCCGTCGATCAAGACCGAAGGGAAGACCTACCAGGCGGCGCAGCGGGTGGGGATGGGGCACTAGGTGCTCCCGCCCGGGACGCCTGGAACACGCGAAGGTCCCTCCCGGCCGGTCCTTGTGGTCGACCTCGGCGCTCAGTACGCACAGCTCATCGCGAGACGCGTCCGAGAGGCGCACGTGTATTCGGAGATCGTGCCCCACGACATCGCCGTCGCGGATCTCGCGAAACGGCGCCCGGCCGGCCTGATCCTCTCGGGAGGACCGGCGTCGGTCTACGAGGAAGGAGCGCCCACCCTCGATACCGGCCTGTTCGACATGGGGATCCCGGTCCTGGGCATCTGCTACGGGCACCAGCTCATGGCGCGGGCGCTCGGGGGCGAGGTCGCGGCCACGGGTCAACGTGAGTACGGCGGAACGACGCTGTCGGTGGACCAGGCCGGCGGGATGCTGCTCGCCGACTTCGGTCCCGAGGAGCAGGTCTGGATGAGCCACGGCGACGCGGTGACGCGCGCGCCCGACGGCTTCCGCGTGACCGCCCGCACGGACCAGATCCCGATCGCGGCGATGGAGGATCCCGACCGGGAGTTGTTCGCGGTCCAGTTCCACCCTGAGGTGTCGCACACGCCCCGGGGCCAAGACGTCCTGAAGCGGTTCCTCTACGAGGGCTGCGGACTGCTTCCCGACTGGACGCCTATCAACATCGTCGAGGACGCGGTGGCCCGGATCCGCGCGCAGGTCGGCGACGCCGAGGTCCTGTGCGCGCTCTCCGGCGGAGTCGATTCCTCGGTCGCCGCGCTCCTCGTGCATCGCGCCGTCGGCGACCAGCTCACCTGCGTCTTCGTCGACCACGGGTTGAACCGAGAAGGGGAGCCTCAGCAGGTGGAGGAGACATTCGGCCGTCATTTCGGTGTTCCGCTCGTGCACGTGAAAGCCGAGGACCGCTTCCTCGCGAAGCTCGCCGGTGTCACGGATCCCGAGCGCAAGCGCCGCGTGATCGGGGAGGAGTTCATCCGCGTCTTCGAGGAGGTCGCCCGCGAGCACCGAGGCGCACATCTCCTCGTTCAGGGGACCCTCTACCCCGACGTCATCGAGAGCGGCTCCCGCACTGCCGCGAACATCAAGAGTCATCACAACGTGGGTGGCCTTCCCGAAGAGATGGAGCTCGAGCTCGTCGAGCCTCTCCGCGACCTGTTCAAAGACGAGGTCCGGCAGGTGGGCGCCGAGCTCGGTCTTCCTGAGGAAGTCGTGCAGCGCCAGCCGTTCCCGGGCCCCGGCCTCGCCGTCCGGATCGTGGGCGAGGTGACGGCCGAGAACCTCGACAAGGTCCGCGGCGCCGACCGGGTGGTGCGCGAGGAGATCCGCCGAGCTGGGCTCGAACGGGAGACCTGGCAGGCGTTCTGCGTGCTGCTGGCCGACACGAAGACCGTGGGCGTCATGGGTGACGGTCGGACCTACGAGAATCCGGTGATCGTCCGCGTGGTGACGTCCGAGGACGCGATGACCGCGGACTGGGCCAGGCTCCCGTACGACGTGCTCGACCGGATCGCCTCTCGCATCGTCCGGGAGGTGCCAGGTGTCAATCGGGTCGCCTACGACATCACGTCGAAGCCGCCCGGCACCATCGAGTGGGAATGACCCCGCCTCTGGCGGCCTGAGGGCCGGCTCCGAAGTAGCTCCCGTAGCCTGGGGTGATGTCGATCGAAGGCATGGTGCTCGCCGACCGCTACGTGGTCGGCGAGCTCCTCGGGCGCGGCGGCATGGCCGAGGTGTATCTGGCGACCGACCGGGTCTTGGACCGGCCGGTCGCCTTCAAGGTGCTCGGGGGCTGGCTGGCCAACGACGCCACGTTCGTGGAGCGGTTCCGCCGGGAGGCGCTCGCGGCCGCCCGGATCTCCCACCCCAACCTCGTTGCCGTCTTCGACGCCGGGTCAGAAGGCGGCGTCCATTTCATCGTGATGGAGCACGTGGCGGGGGAGACGCTCGCCGACCTGCTTCGGAAGGAAGGCCGGCTCGAGCCCGCCCGAGCGACCAAGATCGCGACCGATGTGGCGGATGCGCTGGGGGTGGCGCACGCAGCTCGGATGGTGCACCGCGATGTGAAGCCGGCCAACGTGATGTTGACGCCCGACAGCCGGACCAAGCTGATGGATCTCGGCATCGCTCGCAATCTCGACGGGGAGAGCATCACGCGCGCCTCGTCGATCCTCGGAACGGCAGGCTATGTCTCGCCCGAGCAAGCCCGAGGCGAGCCGGTCGACCATCGCTCGGACATCTATTCCCTCGGATGCGTCTTGTACGAGATGCTCACCGGCCGACGGCCCTTCGAGGCCGCCGACCCGCTCGCGGTCGCCTATAAGCACGTCCACGAGGCTCCGGCACCGCCGACGTCGGTGGAGCCTTCCGTCCCGCCCGCGCTCGAGACCGTGACGATGCGCGCCATGGAGAAGGACCCGGATGCCAGGTTCCAGAGCGTCGCGGACATGGCGGCGGCCCTCGCTGATCGAACGGCCCGTGTCCCCGCCGCGGTCACCACGCCGCTCCCGCCCGTCGGAGTCACCACGCCTCTGCCCTCGGTCGGGGCGACGGATGCCCTCCCGAGGCGGGCGGACAGGCCGGCACGTGGTCGGCGGCTGATGCCCCTCCTGCTCGGTCTCGCCGCACTCGCGTTGCTGGGCGGCCTGGCGTTCGCGCTGTTCGGTGGCGATCCCCCTCCCGGGGTCGGCACACAGACCGGATCGCCGAGCCTCTCGGGCACTCCTTCGCGGTCACGATCGCCCTCGCCCACACCCTCGTCCCCGTCACCACAACCCAGCCCGCCCACGGTGGATCCGGTCCAAGCGGCCGTCTCAGCTCTCCAGACCGTGGTAACCGAGGGAGTGAACGATCGAACCATCTCCCCGGAGGCGGCCGATGAGATCGGGAAGCGGCTCGGCGCGGCGCTCGAGAAGTTCGCTGACGGAGACACGGAAGGCGCGATCGACGAGCTCCAGGGCCTGGAGGAAAAGGTGGACGACCTCGTCGACGACGACGAGATCGCCAACTCGGAGGAACAGAAGCTGGACAAGGCGATCGAGGATCTCGCCGAGCAGATGTTCGAGGCCGCGCCCCCCGGCGACGGCGACGACTGAGAGCTACGCGCCCGCCGGTTCGCTCACGAGCGTGGCCGTCACGATCAGCCGCTCCCGGCTCGAATACTTCGGATGGCACGTGGTCAACACTAGGCTCGGCCGGCGGGTCTGCTCGAGCACGGCGCCCGATCCGGCCTCCGGCCGTATGAAGTTCCGATCGACCTCGTACGTGTACGTCCCGTGCCTCGTGATGAGCTCGATCGTGTCGCCGACGCGCACCCGCTCGAGGTCGAGGAACGGATGCTGATAGGTCGTGCGATGGCCGGCGATCCCGACACGGCCCGTGCCGTCCCACGGATCGGCCGAATCCGGGTAGTGGGCGGGACCCTTCTTCAGCGTGTTCGTCCACTCGTACGAGCGATAGTCGGTACGCGGTCCCTCCACGACGATGAAGTCGAGCTCGATGGAGGGGATGACCAGCGCGGCGTACGCCTCGCCCGGGAGATATCGCTCCAGTTGTCCGGGTGGCGTGGGGTGCTGGAAGAGCGGCGTGATCTCGGTCCTGAGCTGATCTTGGGCACGCGCTGTCTCCAAACCGGTTCCCCACAGGAGCCAGCCCACGTACCCGGCGAGGCCGGCGGCGGCCATGAGGCAGCCGAAGCCGAATGCTCGGATCAGGGCGCGGACCGGCGATCGTTCCTGCATGACGTCCACCGTAACCGGGGAACACAACCCCGACATCTGCCGAAGGTCCAGGTCAGGGCCTCCTTGGCCGGGCTGGTCGCGGACCCGCGCTAGCATCGTCGCGTGAGCGTCACATCCCCCCTGCTCGACGGGCTCAACGACATCCAGCGTGAGGCCGTGCTCCGGACCGAGGGTCCCGTCTTGATCGTCGCCGGGGCCGGCTCCGGCAAGACCCGTGCCCTCACCTATCGGATCGCCTACCTGATCCGGGAGTGCGGGGTCTCTCCCGGAGAGATCCTGGCCATCACGTTCACCAACAAGGCATCCCGGGAGATGGCGGAACGGGTCGGGGAGCTCCTCGGAGGTCCGATCTCCCGGGGGATGTGGGTCCTCACGTTCCACTCGACGTGCGCGCGGATCCTGCGGCGAGAGCACGCGCACCTGGGAGTCCCCTCGAACTTCACGATCTACGACGACGGGGATACGGAGCGACTGATCTCGGGGATCGCGCGCGACATGAACGTCGATCCGAAGCGCTATCCGCCCAAGGCCATCGCCTCGGCGATCGGCAAGGCGAAGGATCGCGTGCTGGGCGCCCAGGAGTTCGCCGAGTCGGCCTCGAGCCTGTACGAGGAGACGGTCGCACGCATCTACGTCGAGTACGAGCGACGCAAACGCCACGCGGGCGCGCTCGACTTCGACGACCTGATCAGCCAGACGGTTCGGCTCTTCCGAGATCACCCGGAGGTCCTGCAGCACTACCAGGAGCGGTTCCGGTACATCCTGATCGACGAGTACCAGGACACGAACCGTGCGCAGTACGAGCTCGTGAACATGCTCGCGGCGAAGTACCGCAACATCTGCGTCGTGGGGGATGCCGACCAGGGTGTCTACTCCTGGCGAGGCGCCACGATCCAGAACATCCTCGACTTCGAACGCGACTATCCCGATGCCGCCGTGTTCCTGATGGAGCAGAACTACCGCTCGACGCAGAACATCCTGACGGTCGCCAACGCGCTCATCGAGAACAACATCCAGCGCAAGCCGAAGAACCTCTGGACCGAGGCGGGGTCCGGGGACAAGGTCGTCCGTGTGCGCGCCAACGACGAGCACAGCGAGGCCTACTTCGTCGCTCAGGAGGTCGAACGGCTCCGGAGCGAGGACGCGTTCCGCTACCGAGACGTGGCGATCTTCTACCGGACCAACGCGCAGTCGAGGGTGATCGAGGACGTCTTGATGCGGGTCGGGATGCCCTACCGCGTCTTCGGGGGGGTGCGCTTCTACCAGCGCAAGGAGATCAAGGACATCCTCGCGTACCTCAGACTCCTCACCAATCCGCAGGACGTGATCTCGTTCCGGCGCGTCGTCAACACGCCGAAGCGAGGCATCGGGGACGCCACCGTGGCCGCGGTGGAGGCGTTCGCGCGGGCGGAGGACATCGACGTGATGCAGGCGTGCCGCCGGGTCGACGAGATCGCGTCGCTGGCCGCGCGCGCGAAGGGCGCGGTCGCCGGATTCACCTCGGTGATGACGGCGATCGCGGGCCATCTCGCAGAGGGCGCCGGTCCGGCTCGGATGGTGGAGTTCGCGGCACAGGAGTCCGGTTACCTCGCGGAGCTCGAGGAGCTGCGCACCGTCGAGGCGCAGGGACGGATCGAGAACATCCAGGAGCTGTCCGGCGTGGCCGCCGAGCTGATCGCCCGCGACTCGGACGCAGGCCTGGACCAGTTCCTCGAACAGGTGTCCCTCATCGGCGAGCAGGACGACTACGACGAGGAGGAATCGTCGGTCACGCTGATGACGCTCCACATCGCCAAGGGCCTCGAGTTCCCCGCGGTGTTCATCGTGGGACTCGAGGACGGCATCTTCCCGCACTATCGCTCGATGACCGATTCCGCCGAGCTCGAGGAGGAACGCCGGTTGCTCTACGTGGGCATCACCCGAGCGCAGAAGCGCTTGTACCTCTGTCACGCATGGGGCAGAACGCTGTTCGGACAGACGAACTACAACCCCCCGTCGAGGTTCCTGAACGAGCTCCCCGCGAACCTGCTGGATGTCCGCGAGGAGGGTGGGGCAGCCGGCCGGGCCCGGCCGGGCGCTCGCGACCCCTCTCGGGGAGGGAGGGCCCGCAGAACCGAAGGCGGGTACTCGGTCGTGGGACTTCCCGGCAAGGGCACGGTGGAGATCCCATCGACGGGATGGAGCCCGCC
>Ga0299907_10002678_pt1 | contig 11106 bp, 10 predicted proteins | sample RVTome_16_FD_198680 | JGI IMG/M metagenome (GOLD analysis project Ga0299907, IMG submission 198680) | Soil microbial communities from uranium-contaminated site in the Upper Colorado River Basin, Wyoming, United States - RVT152D67 (version 2) ...
GATCGGTCCCAGCATGGTCGTGCGGCCACGGCCGCGCAGCCAGTCCGCCGCAGCGTCCAGCAGCGCGCCGGCCACCATCGGCTCGTCGATCGACTCGAACATGCCGAAGGCCCCGGCATTGGTGCCGTGGCGCGCGTTATAGCGCGGGTCGTCGCTGACCAGGATGCGGCCGACCACCTGCCCGTCGCGCCGGGCGAGCATGGTCTGCGCCGCGCCGTGGCGGTAGAACGGATGTGCGGCTGGGTCGATGAATCGCCGGACCTCCCGCCGCAGCGGCGGCACCCAGGCGCGGTCGTTGGCATAGATCCGCCAGGGCAGCGCCACGAATGCCTCCCGGTCGCGCGACGACGCCACCGGCCAGACGGTGATCTCCGGCGCCACGGGGCCCTCCTCTCCAGTGACGTACAGGCTAGTTGTCTTTCCTGAGGCTCGCGCGACACGGGCGGACCCAGGGCAGCGCAAGGTGCTCCTGCGCGAGCAAAGCGCTCGCTCAGCACGTGTAGGGCTAGCAGACACACTTCCGCAGCTGCAATGGGTCCTCGGCGAACCCCTAGCGACCAGATGAACACCGGTAGGAATGCAGGTGCGCACTTCCGCCGCTCGCCAAGGGCTCGCCGCAGACGCCAGTGGGCCGATAGCGCCCGGATAAGCCTCCTCGTGCTACGCCGCGATACGGGCCCCATGTCGCCGGATCTTCACGACAAGGAGCTACTCCTGCTCCGCGTCAGCCGATCATCGTGACAAGCCTTGACGCCGCACCGGCCGCCGGAGTACGGTACTGGGAACCGGTTTCAGAAACCGGTTCCCGGAGGTGGCAGGGTTTGCCGACGATCAGGGACGTGGCCGCGCGAGCAGGCGTCACGAAGCCGACGGTTTCGCGTGTCCTCAACAACAGCGCCCCGGTCAAGCGGGAGACGCGCGCCCGCGTCGAGGAAGCCATCCGTGAGCTCGGCTACCGGCCCAGCACGCTGGCCCGTGGCCTTGCGCGTGGCCGCGTGCACACCATCGCAGCTGTCGTCCCGTTCGTCACTCACCCATCCGCAGTCGCCCGCGTCCAGGGATTGGTGAACGGCTTCAGGGAAAGCGGCATCCCGATCAGCCTCTTCGACGTGGAGCGGCGGGAGGACGTCGTCGAGCACCTGGTCGCACTGACCACGCACCTCCGCCCGGAGGGGATCGTGGTGATGTCGCTCCATCCCACGACCGAGCAGCTGGACCAGATGCAGCGCGCAGCCATCCCGACTGTGTTCGTGGACGCCGACATCGCGGGCTGGTCGAGCGTCTTCAGCGACGATCTCGCCGGGGGCAGGCTTGCAACCGCGCACCTGCTCGATCTCGGGCATCGCCGCATTGCCTTCATCGGCGACGGGGAGGACAGCGAGTTCGGGTTCACGTCGAGCCATCACCGGCGGATCGGCTATCAGCGAGCCCTGGGGGCCCGGGACGTCCCGGTCGTGCCTCGCTACGAGCGCACTGGTCCGCATGGCCGCGCGGTGGCCGCGGAGCTGGCCGAAGCGCTCCTCCGACTCCCCGAGCCCCCGACTGCGATCTTCGCGGCGTCCGACACCCAGGCGCTCGGAGTGCTGGACGCCGCGGACCGTATGGGCCACGCCGTGCCGGACGAGCTGGCGGTGATCGGGTTCGACGACATCGAGGCTGCTGGCTACGTCGGCCTGACCACGGTTCGGCAGCCGCTCGCCATTTCCGGCCGCGAGGCGGCGCAGCTCCTGCTGGCCCAGATGCGCGCCACCGCCAATGACCCCGTTCGTCACGAGCTGCCGCTGGAGCTCGTGGCCCGCCGCACGACCGGCACGCGTGTCCCCCTGACCACGATGAAGCGACCGCAGCACGCCGTAGGAGGAAGAGAACCGTGACGATGTTCAGAACGCGACGGCCATTCGCCATCGTGGCGCCGGTGGTGCTGGCGCTGGTGGCGGGAGCCTGCAACGGCGGTGGAGGAGCCGCCGCGACCTGCGACGGCGAGATCGACGAGGGAACGCTGACGATGTTCGCCCACGAGGGGTCGGAGGCCGATGCCTACCGTGCGGCTATCGACGGCTTCAATGCCGGGCCCGGCGAGGAGCTGGGCGTGACGGTTGAGCTAACGATGATCCCGGAGGGCCAGTACACCGACCAGATCAATGCCGCCGCCGCGGCCGGCGATCTGCCGGACGTCATCGACTTCGACGGCCCGAACATGGCCAACCTCGCCTGGGGTGGGCACTTGATCTCGATCGAAGACTGCATCTCCGACGAGCTGCGGGGAAACGTGCTTCCCTCGCTGATCGAGCAGGGCACGTATGCCGGGACGCTGTACTCGGTGGGCAGCTTCGACTCGGGCCTGGGGCTGTGGGCCTGGCGTTCAGCTCTCGAGGAGGTCGACGCGCGGATCCCGAGCGGTCCGGACGACGCCTGGACGGCGGAGGAGCTCGAGGGAATCCTCGGTGACCTCCAGGAGGCGGGCTACGAGCACCCGCTCGACACGAAGTTCTGGTACGGGTCGCAGGGCGAGTGGTTCAGCTACGCATTCACACCCATCCTCTGGTCGGCGGGCACCGGTCTGATCGACCGCGATGACTACCAGTCGGCCGATGGCGTCCTGAACGCCGATGCCTCGGTGGCCGCGCTGTCGACGTTCCAGCGCTGGGTCGACGACGGGCTGATCGATGCAGACGCCGCGGACGACTCGAACTTCCTGCAGAAGGAGTCGCCGATCTCCTGGGTGGGGCACTGGATGTACGGTCCCTACCAGGAGGCGGCCGGTGACGACCTGGTCCTGCTGCCACTCCCCGACTTCGGCAATGGCAGCCGCACCGGGATGGGCTCTTGGGCATGGGGCGTCACCAGCGCCGCGGCCGATCCGGACGCGGCCTGGGCCGTGATCGACTACCTGATGTCGGACGACGTGATCCTGGCGATCACCGAGGTCAATGGTGCGGTTCCCGGAACGACGTCCGCTATCGGCCAGTCGCCGAACCACGCCAGCGGCGGCGACCTGGAGCTATACGTCACCCAGCTCGAGGGGGCGCCTGACCTGGCCGTGCCGCGTCCGGTGACCCCGGCATACCCGAACATGACCCAGGTGTTCCGCGGCGTGATCGACGACATCGTTCGTGGCGCCGACCCGCAGCAGACCCTGGATGAGGCGGTGGCCGCCATCGACGCGGACATCGAGGATAACGAGGGCTATCCACCTCCTGAGTGATCGGCGCTGGGAGCGCGTGATGACGACACCCGTCGGCTCAGTGGCGCCGGCCCCTCCGGCGACCGGCAGGGGCTGGCGCCAGGGTGAGGCGCGGACGGCATGGCTGCTGTCTGCGCCCGCCCTGCTGGGCCTGGCCGCGTTCGTCGTCGCACCGTTCGTGCTGGCCGTCGTCTTCTCGTTCACGAATCAGCGCCTGATCTCGCCGCTCCCGACCCGCTTCATCGGGATCGACAACTACCTGTCCACCTTCGGCGACCCGGCCTTCTGGCGGGGGTTCGTGAACAACGTCATCTTCGTGGGCATCGTCGTTCCGGTCCAGACCGGGCTGGCCCTCTTCCTGGCCGTCCTCGTCAACAGCAAGATCCGCGCTCGGGTCGCCTTCCGGACCGTCTATTTCTTGCCGGTCGTCACCGTCATGGCCACCGCCGCGGTGACCTGGACGCTGCTCCTCAACCCCAGCGGGCTGGTCAACGCGGTGATGGGGGTCCTGAGCGCCGGCACCTTCTCGCCGGACTGGCTGGGCTCGACCACGTACGCCCTGCCGGCGATCATGCTCGTCTCGATCTGGCAGGGCACTGGATTCCAGATGATCATCCTGCTGGCCGCACTGCAGGATGTGCCGGAGGAACTCTACGAGGCAGCCGAGCTCGACGGGGCGGGAGCATGGCGCAAGTTCCGCAGCGTTACCCTGCCGGGCATCCGGAACGGGCTGATCTTCGTGGTGACGGTGACCACTATCCTCGCCTTCCGGCTCTTCGACCAGGTCTGGATCATGCCGCAGATCCCCGGCGGGCCGCTGGACGCGACGCGGACGATGATGCTCCACCTGGTGGAGACCGGCTTCGGTGAGCAGGCGATCGGTCGGGCGTCGGCGGTCGCAGTGATCTTCTTCGTGCTGGTGCTGGCCGTCACGCTGGTCCAGCGCCGCTTTATCCGCGAGGAGGCCGGAGGATGACCAGCTCGACGCGAGCCCATGTCCTGCAGTACGCGGCCATGCTGCTGCTGGCCGCGTTCTTCCTCTTCCCGCTCGTGTACATGTACGCGTCGTCGTTCAAGCCGGACGCGCTCGTGCTGTCGGACGCCGACTCGTTCGCCGGCTTCCTGCCCACGCCCTTCGTCGGTCTCGAGAACTACGCCGATGCGATCGAGCGCGCATCGGTCTTCCGGTCCTTCCTCAACTCGATGATCATCTCCGGCGGGATCGTGGTGCTGGGGCTGGTCGTCAACAGCCTGCTCGGCTACACGCTGGCCCGTCTGCGCTTCCGTGGGAGGACGCTGCTGCTGGCCGCGGTCATCGCCCTCATCATCGTTCCGTTCGAGGCGCTGGCCGTCCCATTGCTGTACCTGAGCGCCTTGTTCGGCTGGCTCGATACGTACCATGTCCAGATCCTGCCGTTCGTGGCCAACCCCCTGTTCATCTACCTGTTCTACACGTTCTTCCTCAACGTGCCGGCCGAGATCGAGGAGGCGGCGAGGATCGACGGCGCGGGTCCGGTGCGTACCTTCGTGTCGGTCGTGGCCCCGTTGGCAAGGCCCGCGTATGCCACCGTGGCGATCCTGGGCTTCCTCTTCAGCTGGGGGCAGTTCCTGTGGCCGGTCATGGTCACCCGCGGCATCGACGTCCGGCCACTCGCGCTGGGTATCGGGACGTTCAAGACCACGCCACCCGTTCAGTGGGGCGACATCATGGCCTACGGTGCGCTCATGACCCTCCCCCTGCTGGTGGTGTTCCTCCTCTTCCAGCGCTACTTCGTGCAGGGTGTCGCCTCGTCGGGCGTCAAGGGGTGAGCGGCGATATCGGACCGGGAGTCCAGCCGTGGGCCTGAGGCTCCCCGACAAGTGGCTGTGGGACTTTTGGGTGGTGCGCAGCGGCGCGGACTACCACCTCTTCTACCTGCAGGCGCCACGGGCACTGGGTGACCCGGAACACCGTCACTGGCACGTGAGCATCGGTCACGCCGTCTCGCAGGACCTCTGCCGCTGGAGTGTGCTGCCGGACGCGCTCGGCCCCGGACCGGCGGGGAGCTGGGACGACTACACCACCTGGACCGGGAGTGTCTTCCCCCACGACGGGGGCTGGGCGATGCTGTACACCGGCACGTCGCGGCGCGAGGGCGGGCAGGTGCAGCGCATCGGCCTGGCGTTGTCCGACGACCTGCTGACCTGGCGCCGTCACACCGACAACCCGGTCTTGACGGCCGATCACCGCCTCTACGAGGCGCTGGATCGCGACGTCTGGCACGAGGAGGCGTGGCGCGATCCGTGGGTGTTCCGCCATCCGGAGAGCGGTCAGCTGCATGCCCTGGTCACCGCCCGGGCGCGCAGTGGCGACCCGCCCGGTCGGGGCGTCATCGGCCTGGCGCGGGCGACCAGCGCTGCGGACTGGGAGGTGCTGCCATCGATCACCCGGCCGGGTGCCTACGGGCACATGGAGATTCCGCAGCTCGTCAGCCTGGGCGGCCGCTGGTACCTGCTCTTCTCCGTACCCGGCCCACCGGTCACGGCGGCCGGCCCCGCGGCAGGTCCGGCGGGCGACATGGAACCCGCTTCGCCGGCGACGCTCACCGGGACGCACGTGCTATCCGCGGAGGGACCGCTGGGCCCGTTCGAGTGGGAAACGCATACGGTCCTGCTTGCCGATGTGGCTGGGAGCTGGTACGGGGCCAAGCTCGTGGAGGCACCAGACGGGTCGCTGGTGTGCCTCACCTGGCTGAACCATGACGCGCAGGGCCGGTTCGTGGGCGAGCTCAGTGAGCCGATGGAGGTGGTCGTCGGCACCCATGGGCCGCGCGCGGTCGCGTACTGAGGCCCTCCGGTCGTCAGGTCTGCCAGCGCAGCGTCGCGGCAACACCGCCCCCCGCCCGTGACCCGATGCCCGGAAAAGGTGACCATCCGTGCATCGGTAGCCGCACCCGCTCCGGCGCAATTGCGGACTTGACGTCCGCGAATCGGCGCGGCTGCCGCTGGTCGGCGCTGGGGCTGGTGGTGGTCGGGATGATCGGCATGCGGTGTCTCCCCGGAATCGGGATGCCACTGCGTCGGCCATATCATGCTCCCCGTGATTCCGCGCGGCTGGAAGCCACTCGCACGATGGGGGCTGGCCGGCGGTGTCGCCGCTGCGCTCCTGGGAGCGACCACGGTGCTCGTCTGGCTTCTCCAGGGCTGGTTGGGGTTGACCGATGCCTCCGCGGCCTACCTGCTGGCGGTGACGGCGGTCGCTGTGTTGTTTGGTCCGTGGGCAGCAGTCCTGGGCGCCGTGGCAGCCTTTGGCCTCTACAACTTCCTGTTCACCCATCCGCTCTACACCTTCGTCGTCGCCGACAGCGAGCAGCTCCTGAACCTCGTCCTGCTGCTGGTGGTCGGCGTGGTGGTCGGTCAGCTGGCGGGGGCGCAACGGGAACGCGCGGAGCTGGCGGAGGCCCGCCGACGCGAGGCGGTCGTCGTCTCGCAGATCAGCCGGGCGCTGGCGAATCGGCAGGACACCGGAGCGGCCGCGTCCACGATCGTTGACATCCTGTCGCACGCGGTGGGCGCTCGGGCGGTCTGGATCGGCCTGCGCTCCGCGCCCGGACGCGAACGCCGACTCGCGGCGACAGGCAAATCGCCTCCGGAGACTCCGGCCATTCATGCCGTGCTTCAGCGACGCCCGGGTGATGAGCCGGCACGGTGGATGCGCGTGCACCCGCCCGGTCCGCCTGGCCGCGCCGGCGCGGACGCCACTCCTGCCTACCGGGTGCCGATCGACGCGGCAGGCAACGCGCTGGGCGGGATCTGGATTTCGCGGGACGCCGCTGCCGGCGAGCCGCGGCGGGAGGAGGTGCGGATGCTGGCCGCCGCCGCGGACCAGATCGGCCAGGCATTGGAGCAGGATCGACTGCGCTCCGAGGCGTCTCGTGCTGACCTCGCGAAGCGGAGCGAAGCGCTGAAGTCGGCATTGCTCGAATCGGTATCACACGATCTGAGAACCCCGCTCGCCGCCATCCGGGCCAGCGCCGGTCTCTTGTTGGATGCCGGCACCGCGGCGGACGTCGATGCTCTCCGCGAGACCGCGCAGGTCATCGACGACGAAGCCGCGCGGATGGACAGGCTCGTCGCCAATCTGCTCGACATGAGCCGTATCGAGGCGGGCGAGGTGGCCATCGATCTCCAGCCGTATGCCCTGGACGATCTGATCGAGGGATCCATCAGCCGCTTCCGGGCCCAGTCCACGGGAGGATCGCTGGCCGTCGACATCCCTTCCGACATGCCGTATGTGCTGGCTGATGCGATTCTCATGGACCAGGTGATCGTGAACCTGCTCGACAATGCGGCTCGCCACGCCGCCGGTGCCCCCGTGCGCGTGACGGCCAGCATGGAGAACGACCGGCTGCGCCTGATCGTCGAGGACGGAGGGCCGGGGGTGCAGGCCGAGGGCATGGTCCGCCTCTTCGACAAGTTCTACCAGGTTCCGGGATCGCGGCCGTCCGCGCGTCGAGGGACGGGCCTGGGGTTGGCCGTGGTGCGCGGCCTGGTGGAGGCGATGGGCGGCCAGGTCGATGCGCACCCGAGCGAGCTTGGCGGGCTGGCGATCAGCATCGCCCTGCAGATATCGGCGGCGCCCTCGGAGGACGCGTGACCGCCATCCGGGTGCTATTGGTGGAGGACGACGCCGATACCAGCCGTGCGCTGGCGCGGGCGCTCGCCGCCCGCGGGCACGACGTCGATGGGGCAGCCGATGGCTCCGCCGCGCTGCATGCCTGGGAGCGCAGGCGCCCGGACATCATCCTGCTCGACCTCGGGCTCCCCGACATGGACGGGATCTCGGTCATCCGCCGCGTTCGGCGCGAGGCGACCACGCCCGTCCTGGTGCTGTCCGCGCGCGGCCGCGAGCAGGATCGGGTCGAGGCCCTGGATGCCGGGGCCGATGATTACCTCACCAAGCCGTTCGGGATCAGGGAGCTCCATGCGCGGATTGATGCCCTTCTGCGCCGCGCGGCCGGTCCCGCGGCCGACCCGTCCGGCCGGGTGGTCATTGGGCCCCTGGTCGTCGACGCCACGCGGCACCTGGTCACCGTGCGCGGTGCCGAGCTCACGTTGACCCCGCGCGAATTCGAGTTGCTCAAGGTCCTCGTCAGTCACGCCGGCCGCGTCGTTACCACGGGGCGCCTGCTGCGGGCGGTATGGGGCGTCGCCTACGACGGCGAAACCCACTACGTGCACGTCTACATCTCGCAGATCCGGCGGAAGATCGGTGCGCTGGACCGCGACGGGACGCTCGCCAAGCTGCTGACGACCGAACCGGGAGTTGGCTACCGCGTCAACCTGCCCATTTCTTGAGGCTCGCTTGAGCATATTCCGACCCATCGGGGTGGCCGGCTTCTTGGATTGCGGGCGCACGCTGATGATATGGAGGAAGCCGATGACGAGGCGGCGCTCACGGGGGCGGGCGCCAGCACGTTCGAGCACGAGCTGCGGCTGGTCAGGGGTGCGATCGAGCTGGTAGCACGCGGCGGCGCGCCGCGAGTGACCCTGGTTGGCCTGCGGGCCGGAGACGCGCTTCTCTCGCAGGCGTACGCCCTCGGCCGATCGGCTCACCTCGTGCTCCGCAGCCGGCCGCATCCTGCGGCTGGGCACCCGCAGGACGATCGCTTCGACCTCGTGGTCCAGGATGGCTGACCCGCTCCCCGCGGGCTCGAGCCTCGACCCCGACCTGCGGTTTCGCCGACACGTCCGCGGCGCAAAACTGGGCGCGCGGTACGTCCAGATCGTGCGGCCATACGCGAAGGAGTTCACCCAGCGCGGACCGGGCCATCTCGTCGCAACGGAGCAGGTCCTGCGTCCGGCCGGCGGCCCGGCGCGCCTCCTGGATGCGGTGCGTCGGCTGCTCGTCGGTCGGCGAGTCGCGACTGAGCTCGAGATCCACGAACGCGTCGGCGTGCTCAAGGGCCTCGCGGTCTTCGCGTCCGACAACATCTCCTCATCGGCCTACGCCACCGAGGAGATCATGCGGGTGGTGGTGCTCGCCGGCGCCGGCGCGCTGGCCCTGACCATGCCCCTCACCGGCGCGATCGTCGTGGTGCTGGCGATCGTCGTCATCAGCTACCAGCAGACGATCCGCGAGTACCCCACCGGTGGTGGCTCATACATCGTCGCCAGCGAGAACCTGGGACGGCTCCCTGGTCTGGTAGCCGCCGCCGCACTCCTGACCGACTACGTGCTCACCGTGGCGGTCTCGATCGCGGCGGGTGTGGCCGCAGTGACGTCCATTGCGCCGGGCCTTTTCGAACAGCGGGTGCTGCTGGGCATCGGCTTCATCGGTCTCCTCTGGTTGGGCAACCTGCGGGGCATCCGCGAGAGCGCCAGCGTGTTCGCCATTCCGACCTACGTCTACCTGGTGGCGATCGTCGGGCTGCTGGCGTTCGGCCTCTGGTTGAGCGTGACCGGGACGCTGCCGCCGTACCAGCCACCCCCGGCAGGGCTGGCTGGTCACGGCGCCGAACCGCTTGGGCTGTTGCTGATCCTGCGCGCGTTCACGTCCGGCGCCGTCGCCCTCACGGGGACCGAGGCGGTGTCCAATGGCGTGACCGCGTTTCGGCCGCCGGAGTCGCGCAACGCGCGGATCGTCCTCCTCCTCATGGGCGGATTCTTCGCCTCGATCTTCCTGGGCATCAGCTTCGTGGCGAGCCAGCTCGGCGTCGTGCCGGACCCGACCGAGCAGGAAACCGTGGTCAACCAGGTCGCTCGCACCCTGGTCGGCGCCGGCACGCCGATCCACTACCTGATCCAGGTGTCGACGGCACTGCTGCTGGTCCTGGCGGCGAACACCGCGTTTGCCGGTTTCCCGATGCTGGCCGGCATCCTCGGGCGCGATCGGTTCCTGCCGCGCCAGTTCCAGTTCCGTGGCGATCGGCTGGCCTACAGCGTGGGTATCGGCTTCCTGGCGATGTTGGCCGCGGTGTTGCTGATCATCTTCGAAGGGAGCGTGACCAGCCTGATCCCGCTCTACACCGTGGGCGTCTTCATGGCCTTCACGCTCAGCCAGTCGGGGATGGTGCTCCACTGGTGGCGACGGCGGGAGACCCAGGCTGGCTGGCGCTGGCGCGCGGCCCTCAACGGGCTCGGGGCAACCGCGACCGCGCTGGTGGCCGTCGTGGCGGGCGTTTCCAAGTTCGTCCTTGGTGCGTGGATGGTCCTGCTGCTCATCCCGATGCTGGTGCTGCTCATGCTCGCGATCCACGGACACTACCGCGCGGTCGAGAAGGCGTTGGCGGTCGACTGGCGACGAACGCCATTCGAGCCACGGAAGCCACCACGGGTCCTGGTGCCGGTGGCGCGCCTCGACCGCCCGGCCTTGAACGCGATCGCGTATGCGCGTTCGATCTCTGGGGACGTGACCGCCATCCACGTGACGGACGACGCCGGCGAGGCGGAGGCGATGAAGCGCGAGTGGAGGCTCGGCCAGCCGGACGTCGACCTGGTGATCCTGGAGTCTCCGTACCGCGCGCTGGTTGCGCCGTTGCTGACCTACATCGACGCGATCTCGACAGACGATCCGGCCCAGCCGCTGACCGTGGTGCTGCCGGAGTTCGTGCCACGCCACCTGTGGGAGCACGTCCTCCACAACCAGGCGGCGCTGCGCCTGAAGCTGCACCTGTTCTCGCGTCGCAACACGGTGGTGATTGACGTCCCCTACCACCTGGGCTGATTGGCCTGCCATCTGGCACTGGCGGCGCCGCACTCCCACGCGGACAATCGCAATGGTTCGCCGCGGCGACCGTCCTGCCGCGGCGCAGCACAGAGGAGGGACCATGTTCCGCTCACGCATACCTGTCGCCGTGGCCGTCGCAATGCTCGCCCTGGCGACCGTCGCCTGTACCGGGGCATCGCCTTCCCCGGAGGGCGGCACGACCGTCAATGTGACG
>Ga0299907_10002681_pt1 | contig 11098 bp, 11 predicted proteins | sample RVTome_16_FD_198680 | JGI IMG/M metagenome (GOLD analysis project Ga0299907, IMG submission 198680) | Soil microbial communities from uranium-contaminated site in the Upper Colorado River Basin, Wyoming, United States - RVT152D67 (version 2) ...
CGTCATCCGTCCGCCCAGCACCATGACGCGGCCGATGCAGGGGTTGTCGGCGAACGACGCGGAGCCGTTGCACAGGACCCCTCCGGCCCCGTAGGAGCCCAGGAGGCCCCACGCCCGCCGGTCTTCGTCCTGCGCGAGCACCCGCAGATCGATCCGCATGACCCCGTCGACGAACCCGACCGGCTCGTCGGGGCATGGGTGTGGTGATAGCGGTTCCGACCAGTCGGTTGTCTCGACCGCCGCGTCCGCCACCACCTCTGTGGCCTCCTCCTCGAAGGGGGCCTCCGCACCGGCGCCGTAGCCCGGATTCCATGGATCGGCCTTGAGTTTCAGCATCGGTTCTCAGGTTATGCCTAGGGTGTGACAGGAACGGTTATTTTGGCGTCAGATAGACCTGGTCCCTCTAGTAACCTGCGGTAGTGAACGGAAAACTCTTCGAGTCCCGGGCGGCGCGACTCCGGGACGCCACGGCGATTGCGATTTTCAGGATGCTCTCGGCCGAGCAGGCGGTCGAGGGGATCGGCGCGGCCATCCGGGGCGGATTCGAGGCGGTAGAGGTGACCCTGAACACACCCCGAGCAACGGACGCCCTCTCCGAGGTGGCCGGTCGCGGTGATGCGATCGTTGGAGCCGGGACCGTGCTGGACGCCGACCAGGTCAAAGAGGCATACGACTCCGGAGCCGAGTTCATCGTCACGCCGGTGGTCGTGCCCGAGGTCATCGAAGCAGCCCACGCACTTCAGATGCCGGTGTCGATCGGAGCGGCGTCGGCCACGGAGATCTTCACCGCCCGGCGCGCCGGTGCCGACTGGGTGAAGGTGTTCCCGGCGGAGAGCCTCGGCGGCCCCGACTACATAACCCACATCCTCGGCCCCCTTGATGGGACACCCATCCTCGTGACCGGGGGTATCACGCCGGAGAACTATCTCGGATACCTCGATGCGGGCGTGGAGCTCGTTGGGTTCGGGGCCTCGGTGTTCGATCCCGACCTGGCCTCGCAGGGGCGTTACGACGAGATCGAGCGCCGGTGCATCGAAGTGCACCGCCGCCTCGATATGTACCTCACCGATCAGTCCCAGAAGTAGCCGTCAGCCGGCGGCCTGCGCCAGCTCCGCAACCGACTTTTCGATCCCCTCGGCGAGAACCCCAATGTCCGACGCCAGGTCGTAGTCGCCGTTGAGGCCGAAGCCGATCGAGCCATCGTAGGAGAACAGCGCGACGCCGATAGATGTGTTGTCCGAGAGCGGCACGACCGGGTACACCGCGAGCATCCTGCGGCCGAGTGAGTACAGCGGGATCTGCGGCCCCGGCACATTCGTCACGACGAGATTGAATGCGCGCTGACGAGCTACCAGTCGCGCCGCTTGGGCGAGCACAGTCGGGGGAGCGAACTCTCCGAGCGTCGTGAGCACCTGCGCGCCCACTGCCTGACCGGACGATTTCAGGTCCTTCATTGCATCGCGAGCAAGTTTCAGCCTTTTAACCGGGTCGCGCTCATAAACGGGGAGGGCCGCCCACACGGACGCAACCTGGTTTCCGAGAACCGTCTGCCCGCCTTCACCTCGAACCGAAACGGGAACCATCGCGCGGAGTTCGAGGTCGTCGACCGGCTCGCCGCGCGACTCGAGCAACCATCGGAGACCTCCCGCCACGACTGCGAGAACCACGTCGTTGACTGTGCCGCCCAACGAATTCTTGACTCGCTTGAACTCACCGAGGTCGGCGAGAACCATCTCGAATCTCCGGTGCGGCCCGATTGGCTTGTTCAAGGACGACGGAGGAGCGGAGAAGCCGCTCCCGACGAACTCCGTCAGAGCTTTGAGGGACTCCAGGATCCGGTTCGGAACGAGGCGCGGGTCGATGGCGGCCGACTGCAACGAGCGAATGATCTCGGCCGGCGACGTCATTCGTTCCCGGACGGCTTCGACGAGGAGCTGATCCGGACTGGGCTCCGGGTCCGGTCGCCATGATTGTCGCTCTATCCTCTGTGGATCGGGCCCGAAGTCGAGCATGACCGACATGATGTCGACGCCCGAGCTGCCATCTATGAGGCAATGGTGTGTCTTAGATATGAGCGCGAACCGATCGGCGGTCAATCCTTCTGCGAACCAGATCTCCCAGAGCGGCTTGGAGCGGTCGAGTTGCTGTGACATAACCCGGGAGATAAGCCGTTTCAGCTTGACCTCGTCGCCGGGTTCTGGGAGGGCGGTGTGACGCACGTGGTACTCGAGGTTGAAATGGGTGTCGTCGACCCATACGGGCCTGCCGAGCCCGAGCGGCACCATCGCGAGCTTCTGTCGAAAGCGCGGCACCATGTGAATGCGCGAGTCGACCATCTCCAGGACCTCTTCGTGGTCCGGCGGCGGTCCTTCGAATAAGGTGACTCCGCCCACGTGCATGTGGGTATTTGGCCCTTCGAGATGCAAGAAGAGCTCGTCGAGCACGGTCAGATGGTCGAGGCGCGACATACTGGTTGAAATCGTAGCGTCAGGACGGGGCGATTCATATGCCGCGAACGCAGGAAGGGCTCGCCCGGCTTGTCGAGCGGGAAGGCGTTCAGGACAAGCGGATTGTTGAAGCGTTCAGGACCATAGACAGGGCCGACTTCGTCCCCGGACGTTTTCGCTTCGATGCTTACAGGGACCGACCCGTGGGCATCCCCGAGGATCAGACGACTAGCCAGCCCTCACTCATCGCTCGAATGATCGACGTCACCGCTCCCGGTCCGGAGGACAACGTTCTGGAGGTTGGAGCCGGATACGGGTTTCAGACGGCGTTGCTGGCGCTCGTGGCCAAAAGCGTCATCGGCATCGAGTTGTGGCCGTCGCTTGCGAAGGCGGCAACGGAGAACCTGAAACGAGCGGGCGTCGGCAACGCCCGGGTGATCGTGGGTGATGGTTGGGCCGGGTACGAACCGGGCGCGCCGTACAACGTGATCATCGTGTCTGCGGCGGCAGACGAGGTCCCCGATGCGCTGGTGAACCAACTTGCGGAGGGAGGCCGCCTCGTCATCCCGGTGCGCGAGCCGACCGGTGACAACGTCTATGCCTTCGTGAAGAGAGGCGGATGGTTGGAGCGGGGCCGCCTCGTTACCCCCGCGCGGTTCGTGCCGCTGGTGCGCCGGGTGGAAAAGCCGAAGAGCTAGGGCACTCTGGACTCCGCAGGTGGGCCTGATTCGGCTCCGGCGAACCCACGGCCCGCCCAAATCCCGAAACTTGTCGCACCCCCTCCTTATCGTCGACTGCATGGAAAACATCCTGGTAGTGCTGCTGGCAGCCGCTCTAGGCGGCGTCCTCTTCTCCGTCGCCCGCGCTCGGCGGCCCGATCAGTCGGGCATGGGCACGGCCGATCTCGCCTCCCTCCGAGAAGAGGTGCGTGTGCTCACGCAAGCGATATCGAGCACCACGGCCGTGGTCACCCAGCGGCTGGAGGGAATCGATTCGCGCATGCTCCAGACCCAGGTCGACGGCACGAGGATGGTTCAGGACATCTTCAGCACGCTCGGCAAGGTGGAGGAGGCGACCGTTGCCGTGGCCGAGCAGGCGCGCGAGTTCTCCTCGCTGCAGGATCTGTTGAAACCCCCCAAAGCGCGCGGCGGAATCGGTGAGGCCATGTTGGAGGAGTTGCTCCGGCAGGTTCTGCCACAGCAGGCGTACTCGCTGCAACATCGATTCACTGCGGGAACCATCGTCGATGCAGTGGTTCGCGCCGGAGGAAAGCTGGTCTGTATCGACTCGAAGTTCCCGCTCTCCAACTACAGGCGGATGTGCGAGGCGGGGGACGACCTCGAAAGAGGCTCCGCCCAAAAGGCGTTCGCATCTGATGTGTTCGGGCACATCCGCGACATATCCACCCGGTACATCGTTCCCGATGAGGGAACCTTCGACTTCGCCGTGATGTACGTGCCGGCCGAGGGCGTGTATGGCGAGGTGCTGAATCTCTGGCACCGTGGTTCCTCTCTCTTCGAAACCGCGATTGATCACCGGGTTGTTCCGATGTCGCCCCTGACGTTGTACGGGTACCTCCAGACGGTGTTGTTCGGTTTGAAGTGCCTGCGGATCGAATCGACTGCGAAAGAGGTGCTCGAGTACTGCGGGCGTTTGCAGGGCGATATCGACCGGTTTGCCGGCGAGTACGAGGTTCTGGGCCGCCACCTCGGCAATGCGCGTGCCAAATACGAGGAGGGCTCCCGGAGACTGGAGAGGTTCCGGGACAAGCTCGACCGGGTGGTCGAGTTCGAGGACGACATTCCGCCTCCGACGGCCCTTGAGGCGGTGGGGGAGTAATGCGGCGCGCCGATCGGCCGAGGAGCTGCGGGCCGGTCCGTTCGTTGGGCGATCCACCGCGCTCGGCGCGGGCTTCGACCCAAAGAACCGTCAGGCCCCTTCCTGAGGGCCGGCGGAGAGCCCGAATCTTGCTCTGTTCCCTATAGGAGCGGCTGTTTCTTGCCGACAAAAAGCATGCTTATGTTCTCTACCTCTTTGTCCCGCCGCATCGCCGTACTGGCCCTCGCGGCGGCGACCACTCTCGTCGGCCTCAGCATTCCAACCTTCGCCGGATCTCAGGTGCACGAATCCAGGGCGCGCCGGGTTGTCGGCCGCACGGTCGCGGGATCCCGGGTGGCGATCACCCGCTACTGGACGAAGGAGCGGATGAGGACGGCGGTCCCGCTCGACATCGTCGTGGATGCCAAGAGTCAGGCCGCTACGGTTGCCGATGCCGGTCCGAGCGGGGTTCCGGGAGAGGTTCCCGGAATCGCCCCTACGACCGGCGCTGCCGCCACGGCCGAAGCTGCACCGGAGGGCGCTCGCCGGATGAGTGGGCCGTTTCCCTACTCGCGCTATGAGATAACGAATCCCGCAACGTATCCGTATTCCGCATCCGGCAAGGTGTTCTTCAGCCTGGCGGGCGGGAACTACGTGTGCTCCGCCACTGCCGTCACCAGCGAGAACAAGAGCGCGGTCATCACCGCGGGCCATTGTGTCAACGACGGAGCCGGCGGGCCTTGGGCCACGAACTGGGCTTTCGCTCCGGGTTATCGGAACGGCGTTGCCCCGTATGGCGTGTGGCCGGCCGACAGCCTGTACACCACAACCGGATGGGTAAATGAGGCGAGTTTTCCCCAGGACATCGGCGGGGCGATTATTCGCCCCAACTCGTCCGGCCAGCTGCTCGTCGACGTCGTAGGCGGCCGTGGTATCGCTTGGAACCAGAGCGCGGAGCAAGCGTTCAAATCATTCGGCTATCCCGCCGTCGCGTTATTCGACGGATCCAAATTGTTCGTGTGCGAGTCGGACTTCGGGATGCGGGATACGTGGGTGCCCGGGTCCGGACCGGACCCGATCGGGATCGGGTGCGATATGACCGGAGGATCGAGCGGTGGGGGCTGGATGATCCAGGACTCGTTCGTCAACTCGGTGAATAGCTACAAGATCGTCGGTGAGGACGAGGTGATGTTCGGCCCGTATTTCGACTCCGTGGCCGAGGCGCTGTACAACACCGTGAGCGAACCGTCGACGTCGCCGTCGCCGTCGCCGTCGCCGTCGCCATCGCCATCGCCAGGCGATCCCACTCCAACCCCCACGCCGACCCCATCGCCCACGCCGACTCCTCCGGGTCAGCCGACCGTCCACAAGGTCACGGTGAGCCTGGAACTCGTCCAGAACCTCGTTGCCAAGGGGACCATGAAGGCAGTCGACGGCTACAAGCCCTGCACCCGTAACGCACCCATCAAGGTTCAGCGGCGCGCCGGAAGCTCGTGGAAGAAGGTCGGGATGGCCTTCACGAACGAATTCGGACGCTACCGAGCCAAGGTCGCGGCCAGGCCCGGCCGTTACCGCGTCGTTTCGCCGAAGGGGATTGTGGACGACATGAATCTGTGCTCCGCCACTAGATCTCCGGTGCGCAGGGCACGCTAGGCGCGCGCCCCCAGTTCCCACAGTCCCCAAAGCGCGCCCGGCGCGCCGGGCGCGCCCAGGCCCCCGATCCGCACTGTGCACACGGCGCGCCCCGAGGTTTCCACGGCGCGCCGCCGCCACGCTTCGCCGCCACCGTCGGGCGCGCCCGACTAACCGGCGCGCCGCACTACATAGTCGTCCGCCATTTCCGCCAGGTCGGCGACCAGATCGGCCGCGGTGGCAAAGCCGTCCGACAGCAGCCGGTCCCGGAGAGCGGCGAGTGTCCCGGATAGCAGAACGATGACGAAGTCGCCTAGGTCCGGCGCGCCGGAGCAGCCGCAGCTCTCGGAATCGTGCCGCGCGTCGCCATTGGAGTGACCAATCGTCACGAGGTCTCCTTCTTCAGGGTGGGCTGCATCACGTCGCGGTGCTCCCGCCAGTAATGACGCCTGGACGCGGAGCCGACGGACCACCCCTTCGGGACGCGGATGACCTTGCCGCACGTGTGGCAGCGGGCGCTTTTTCCCGCGGCCTTGCCGGATCGTCTTGTGGCCATGTGACCCATCCTTCCGGGGCCCATGGGAACGCGGTGAGGTGAGTGTAGAAAGTAGGTGTGACAGAAATGGCCAACCTGCCGTCCGTAGTCGAGGGATCAAATCGGTCGGGGAGATCTGGAGGGAGTTCCACATGAAGGCAATCGCCATCAGCGAGTACAACCTCGACGCAGTGGCCCTTACTGACGTCCCCGATCCCGAGCCCGCGCCGGGGGAAGTCCTGGTGACCGTCCGCGCTGCGGCCTTGAACCGGCTCGATCTATGGACGGCGTCGGGCGTGCTGCCCATCGAGCACAAGTTCCCTCACGTACTCGGCGCGGATGGTGCGGGAGAAATCGAGTCTGTAGGGCCCGGCGTGAAGGGTCTCAAGCCCGGGATCAAGGTCATCATCAATCCGGCGATGTCGTGTGGTGCTTGTGAGTTCTGCCGGGCGGGGGAGCAATCCCTCTGCACCCGGCTCTCGATGCTCGGGGAGCACGTTGCCGGAACCATGGCCGAGAAGGTCGCCCTTCCTGCGACCAACGTCTTCCCCTTCCCCGACCACCTGAGCTTCGCCGAAGCTGCTGCCCTCGGTACGACGTTCATCACGGCCTATCGCATGTTGTTCACGCGTGGCCGCATGCAGCCGGGGGAGTGGGTGCTCGTTACCGGCATCGGCGGTGGACTCGCGCTGTCGCTCTTTCAGCTCGCACGACCCCTCGCAGGGAGGGTATTCGTGACGTCTTCCTCCCGGAGCAAGCTGGACCGCGCACTCGAGATGGGTGCGGACGAAGCGATCGACTACAACGAGCAGGACGTCGGGAAAGAGGTTCGCAACCTCACTGGAAAAAGAGGAGTAGACCTGGCCGTCGACTCCGCCGCCGGCGCGTCGGTCGACTCGTTGCTGCGCGCGCTCCGAAAAGGGGGCCGCCTCGTCGTTGCCGGAGCCACCGCGGGGACACACTCAGAGGTTGGATGGCAGCGCGTGTTCTGGAACCAGCTAGAGATCATCGGCTCCACCATGGGTTCGGTGCGCGACGTCTCCGACATGCTTCGAATGGTCGCCGGGGCGCGGCTTCGCCCGATAATCGACAGGACCTTTTCGTTCGCGGAAGGGCCGGACGCACTTCGGTACCTGGACTCCGGCGAGCGGTTTGGGAAGGTCGTTGTTGAGCTGTGATCGTTAGGATCGCGCGACTGCGTTCCGAACTGCATCAGCGACGGCATCGGCGGCAAGCGGGCCCAAGATGTCGAGATCGGGAGGAGATCCGCCGTCCGCGGGTGCGGTGATCGCAAAAGTGATGTCGCCGTCGTAGGGAGTGTGCGCCGGTCTGATCGTTCGCGTGACCCCGTCGGATCCTCGAGCTGCAAGCCACCGGATCTCTCGTTTGTCGAGCGGAGCGTCCGTTGCAACCACTGCAAGCACCGTGTTGGTTGGAAGGCCGCGCTCGGCGCGCGGGCGAAGCACCCAGCGCGGGGTGGGGGAAGTGCTCCCCGCGATTATCGAGCCGTCTTCGGCAAGAACATCACCGACCGCATTGACTACGGCGATCGCCGATACGGCGTACCCCTCCTGCTCGGCGCGCCCGAAACCTGTGCCTCCGGGGGTGAGGTACTCGAGACCCGCCCACTTCCCGACCGTGGCTCCTGCGCCTGCGCCGACGCGGCCGGTCGCAACCTCCTCCTGAGTGGCCGCGTCGCATGCGGAGCGACCCTCGTTCGGGCCCGGTCTCGAGTCGGGAGACGCCACCGATAGGTCGAACACGACCGCAGCCGGGACGATCGGAATCGTCGCGACGGGTGTCTTGTACCCGATGTCTCTTTCGGCAAGCCACTCCATGACGCCGTGCGCGGCCGCCAGACCGAATGCGCTGCCACCTGTCAGCAACACGCCGTGGATCTCGGTCAGGCGCCGGTTCGGGTGGAGCTGAGCGAGCTCGCGCGACCCGGGCGAGGCTCCGCGGATGTCGCACGATGCCGTATTGCCGGGCGGCGGCAGTATCACCGTGCACCCCGTTTCCGAGGTGGGGTGTGTCCAGTGACCCACCTTGAAGCCGAAGCCGAGGCGCGCGGTCATGTCGCCCGCAGTCTACGTGCCTGCGCGACACGGGCGTCGATTCCCTAACATTGGGGCAATGAGGTGTTCGTCTTGTGGCGCAGAAGTCGCGGATCCGGAGGGGGTCTTCTGCTCTCGGTGCGGCCGGCCGCTCGTGGTGGACGGCGCCGACGCGACCGAGGAAACCGGCGCGCCGGAATCGATCTCCTCCGACGTCAGGGCCGGTGCGACCCGCTCGGACGAGCCGGTCCCCGAGGGGCGCGTCACGGAGGAAGTCGTGCCCGGCGGCGACACCCGGCCCGTGGAGGGCGCACCGCCCGAGAACTCCGCTCGGGCACCCAGCGCTGCAGTCATGGCCACCGAGATGGCGGGGTCGCTCGGCCGCACGCTTCGGTCGGGTCGATGGCCGGAATCGGCCTCGGCAGCGGCGATGGGGTTCCTCGCGGTCCTGGGGGTGGGGGCGCTCTTCGTGGGCCTTCTGAAACTCATCGATCCGACGTTCGGATCGGATCGGAATCCGCTGTGGGTGCTTACCCGAGTGGTCATCGCCGGACTGGCCTCGCTGGGCATTCCGGTGGAGCAGGGTGGAGTCGGGGGTTCGATCCTTCCTATGGGAACGCTCGTCTTGGTTGCCTGGGCTCTCGTGTGGGCGGCTCGAACCGTCGTAGCGTCCGGCCCCGCGCAGTCGAGCACCGAGCGAGCACTTCAGGGCGCACGGATCGGCGCGCCATTCGGAATCCTGTGCTTCATCGCCGCGCTGGTCTTCCGTCTGCGCGATGGCGTCGACACAGGCGCCGATCCCGGTCTCGCGTTCGTCATCGCCGGCCTGTGGGGCGCCGTGTTCGGAGCTGCCGGAGGTCTGCTGGCGGGCCGTTCATCACGATCGGCCGGCGCGCCGATCAGGGCGCTGGGCCCGGGCCCACTTCGTGAGGGGGTGCTGGCCGGGGTCACGATGCTGGTATCCGCAGCGATCGCCGCAATGGCGGCCGCCTTGATCTTTGTCATCGTGGACCTAGTCACCGGGACCGATCTCCGGCTCACCGCCGGAGATGCCGTCGCTCTCGTGATCCTCCTCGTGGCGTTCGCACCGAACATAGCAGTTGGGACGGTCGCCTTCTCGATGGGAGCGCCCATGCAATTCGTCGCCGATTCTCTGGGGGTGGGGTTCCGAAGGAACTTCTCGCTGTTCGGTTTGGGCGACTCCGGACCGGAGTGGTACGTCTATCTTGTCGTGCTCATTCCGCTGTTCGCGTGTTTGTTCGGGGGGTACTCGGTGCGCCGGAGGACAAACCATCCGACCAAGATGGTCGAAATCGTCGCCGTTGCCGCCGGCGTCCTGTCGATTGGGCTGAGCTTCCTCGTGTACGTCGGAACACTCAGCCTCGATCGCGGCCTGCTGGGGCCGGGGAACCTGTTGGTCCTCTCACCCGACGCCACGGCCGTTTTTTTCCTTTCGCTCCTGTGGGCGGGGGTGCTTGGAATCGTTGGGTGGAAGGTCGCCGAGTCTCAACCTCGTTCTGAGCAGCACAACCGTTCGGATTCGACGGATCGATCGTCGAAGGTGTAGCGCGTGCCACTCGAAATCTTCGAGCACCGCGTCGTTGGTCCACTCGCATGCAATTGCTACATCGCAGGCGACCCCGAATCCAAAGAAGCCATCGTCATCGATCCGGGAGGCGACGCTTCCGAGATCGTCGACGTCGTCGCGGAACGCGGCCTGGTCGTCCGTGCAGTCATCGCGACGCACGCTCACTTCGACCACATCCTCGCCGCGGCGGAGGTACGCGAGCAGACCGGCGCGCCGTTCTATCTACACGACGATGATCGTGTGCTCCTTGATTGGATGCAGACTTCCGGACGCATCTTTCTCGGAGTCGACCTGCCGCCGCCGCCGGAAGTCGATACGTCGGCGGGAGAGGGCGACGTGCTGGCGGCGGGCGCGGTCGAGTTCTCGATTATTCACACGCCGGGACATTCGCAAGGGTCCATATCACTTACGACCGAGGCCGCGATCTTCTCGGGGGACACACTGTTTGCAGGTTCGGTGGGCCGAACCGACCTTCCGGGCGGCGATTCCGATGTATTGATCGCATCCATCACTCAGCGCCTGTTCGAGTTCGACGACGACACGCCCGTGTATCCGGGGCACGGGCCGGCCACGACGATCGGCGAGGAGCGCCGTTACAACCCGTTCGTCGGCACTGCGGGTCGGCTGTGGTTGCCGCCCGAGGCCCAGTAGTCGGGGCTAATCGTCGAGGTCGTATGCACCGCGACCGCCCGAACTCGATGAGTCCGAGCTTGCTGCCGACCCATCGACGCTGATCTCGCCCGTCATCTGTTCGGGATGGATCTCGCACATGAACCCGACCGATCCCGAATCCGGCGCGGTGAAAGTGACTTCCGCGGACTCGCCACCCTGTGCCTCGACCGAGACATCGAGGTCCTCGACGGTGAACGTGTGCGGGGCCTCGTCGTCGTTCACGAGCGTCACGGTTACGTCCTGGCCGGGCTCGGCCTCGATCGTCGTGGGATCGAACGCGAAGTTGGCGGCCGTCACCTCAACGGATTGAGCTTCCCCACCGCCGTTGCCGTCGCCGTTTCCGGAGTCGTCG
>Ga0299907_10002682_pt1 | contig 11098 bp, 10 predicted proteins | sample RVTome_16_FD_198680 | JGI IMG/M metagenome (GOLD analysis project Ga0299907, IMG submission 198680) | Soil microbial communities from uranium-contaminated site in the Upper Colorado River Basin, Wyoming, United States - RVT152D67 (version 2) ...
TCGCGTAGTAGAGGTACACGCCCTCGGCCACCAGGGTCTCCCGCGCCTCGGGAGCGAGCGCGGCCGCGCGGTCGAGTGCCGCGCGAGCCGCGGTCGTGTCGGTCTCGACACCGTTCCGGAGCTGCCACGCGTGGGCCTGGGCGAGCGCCGCCCACGCCGCCGCGAACCCGGGGTCGGCCTCCACCGCCGCGGCGAGCGTGGACTCGGCCCGCCGCGCGCTCTCGAACCCGTAGCCGGCGCGACTGCGGTAGTGCTCGAGCCCCTGGTAGTAGAGGTCGAGTGCCTCCAGGTTCTCGGTCGGCGCGCGGGCAAGGTCCGCCTTCTGCTCCGGCGTGAGCGCGGTCGCGAGCTCACCCGCGATCCGCTCGGCGATCTCGGCCTGGATCGCGAACACGTCGCCCGCGGTCAGCGTGCGGTCGAAGCGCTCCGCCCACAGGTGCTCGTCCGTCCGGGCGTCGATCAGCTGGACGTTCACGCGAATCCGGTCCCCCGACCGCTGGACGCCGCCTTCGAGCACCGTCGTCGCTCCGAGCTCCCGCGCGATCTCCGGCACGCTCTTCGACGAGCCCTCGTACCCCATCATCGTCGTGCGCGAGATGACTTTGAAGGTCCCCAGGCGCGAAAGCTGGGTGAGGAGGTCGTCGTGGACCCCGAGGACGAAGGGCTCGGTCTCCTCGTCGCCGCTCAGGTTCTCGAACGGGAGCACAGCGAGTACGGTGCCGGCCTCACTCGAGTCGGGCCCGCGACCCAACCACCACGTCGATGCGCCGAGCGCAGCGATCGCGATCAGGATCCCGGCGCCGAGGAGCGGCAGGGCCCGCCGGCGGCCCCAGCGCCCCCCGGCTCGCCCGACCGCGGCGGCTCCGTCGTGCGGGGATTCCGGAGCCTCGGCGGGGACGGCGGGTTGCGGCGTCGCCTCCGGCGGCGTCCACGTCGCGGCGTCCAGGACCTGCACCGCGTGCATGGCGAGCGGGCGCTTGAGTCCCTTGAGCTCCCGCTCCCCCCGCGACTCGAAGCGGAACTCGGGTCGCTGCCGCAGCTGGCGACGCACGTCCTCGCTGACCCACACCTCGCCGGGGTCGCCGGCGGCCTGGATCCGGGAGGCCACGTTGACGCCGTCGCCGTACAGGTCCCCGTCCTCGGTCGACACTACGTCCCCGACGTGGACGCCTACCCGGAGCTCGCCGGACCCCAGCCCCTCGGCCTCCGCCGCGGCGGCGAACACCTCGATCAGCGAACGGGCCGAGCGCACGGCCATGTCAGTGGACGGAAACTCGGCCAGCGCGCCGTCGCCGAGGAACTTGACCACCCGCCCGCCGTAACGCGCCACGACCTCGCGCGCGACCCGCTGGAAGCCGTGGACGAGCCGGACCGCCTCGCCCTCGTTCTCCTCCGACAGCCGCGTGTAGCCGACGACGTCGGCGAACCACACCGCGGCGAGGTGGTGCGAGATCGACACTCGGGAATCTCCGGGAAGCAGGGAGGCGCGGGGCGCGAGTCCGGCGCCGTGAAGACAGTATCGCCGGGAGGGGATACGTGGGGCAAGCGAGCGCCGGGCCGGATCTTCCGATCGTGCCGGCACTTCCAGCCCCCGGCCGGGTACGACCGCGTCCAGACCTGCTAGTTCCCCAGCACTCGAATCCGGAGGCCCCATGATCGCATCCGCTCGCATCGCCCTCGCCACCGCGCTCGTCCTCGGCGCCGCCCCCGCTCTCGCGCAGGAAGCCCCGGACGAGGAGGCCGCCGTCCGCGCCGCGGTCCAGCACTACCTGATCGCCCACGCCACCGGCGACGGGTCGCACCACGAGATGGTCTTCCACCCCGAGGCGAAGCTCTTCTGGGTGCGGGACGGCGCGCTGAACACCCGGACCAGCGCCGAGTACATCGCGGGCTCCCCCGGGAAGCCGGCCGACGACGAGGACCAGCGCCGGCGCGAGATCACGATGGTCGACGTCACGGGGGACGCGGCGGTCGCGAAGGTCGTCCTCGACTATCCGAACGCCCGCTTCACCGACTACATGTCGCTGCTCAAGGTCGACGGCGAGTGGCGGATCGTGAACAAGACGTTCACCGTCCAGCCGAAGGAGTAGCCGCGACCCCGGTCATGATCTCCCAGCTCCAGCTCAGCCGCCACCGCTCGACCCGGATCCAGCCGTAGCCGGCCGCGGCCAGCAGCTCGGTGAGCTCGGCCGTCCGATGGACGCGGACGTGCGTCGGATCGACGAGCCTGCGGGCCCGGTCCCGCGCGCGCATGACCCAGGTGTCGCCGCACCAGGCCGTGATCGCGACCCGGCCGCCGGGCCGGAGGACCCGGCGGATCTCGTGGAGCGCCTCGACGGGCTGGGGCCAGTGGTGGAGCGCGCTCAGCGAGAGCGCCAGATCGAAGGAGGCGGAGCGGAAGGGGAGGCGAACGGCGTCGCCGGCGACCCAGCCGGCCGTGCGGCCCAGCTTCTCCCGGGCGGTCGCGAGCATGGCGGGGCTGACGTCCAGGCCCGTCAGCCGCTGGTTCCCCCCCTCCCGGACGATCTTCGCCAGTAGGGTCCCGGTCCCGCACCCCACGTCGAGGATCGCCCGGGCTCCCCGGAGATCGACCCGCTCGAGCGTCTCCCGGACCGTTCGCTCGACCCACCCTTCCCAGCGCTCGTCGTAGCGCGGGGCGATCGCGTCGTAGCGGCGCCGGACGCGGTCGGGAGGGCCCGGACGTCTCAGCGTGGGAATGTGATCGCCGTGATCCGGCCTTCGGGGCCGACCGCCCAGCCCGCCCGCGAGTTGCCGAACGTCACGCTCCAGTGGGCCAGGGTATCGATCGTCGTCCAGGTCGCGGCGAAGTCGGTCGAGAGCGCCACTCCCGAGGGGCCGACCGCGACGAGCGTCGGCGTCGGGGCGCCGGGGACGAAGGCCCCGCCGTAGACGGCTCCCGGCCGCTCCGGGCGCCCGGCGAGGGACCATGTCCGGCCGCCGTCCCCGGTGACCGCCACGCTCGCGGTCGGCTCGGCCGGCGCGCCTACGTCGCCGCCCATCGCCGCGCCCCGCCGGTCGTCGAGGAAGGCGAGCGAGGCGATGCCGGTCGTCGCCGTCCCGTGGGCGATCGGGGTCGCTACCGCCGTCCACGACCGTCCGCGGTCGGCGGTTCGGAAGACCCGCGCCTCGGCGCCGGCGCCGGTCCCGAACCAGGCCAGCGAGTCCGCGCGCGCGACCACGCACGTCCCGCTCGCCGCGAAGCTCCCCTCCCCCTCGGAGGCGTCCGGGAGGCGATCGGTGGGGAGGGGATCCCAGGTGCGGCCGTCCCGCGTCGCGATCAGCGGGAACCTCCCGCCCACGGCGTCGCTGAACGCCAGCCCGCTCCCGGGGTCCCAGAAGTCGAAGCAGTCGTAGAAGGCGCGCTCGTCCTCGGCCCCGAACTGGAGCGTCCAGCTCCGGCCGCCGTCGTCGGTGCGATAGATCCGGCTGTCGGGGCCGTTGCCGATCGAGAGGAGATAGGCGGTCTCGGCGTCGATCGCGTGGACGTCCCGGAACTGGAGCGACTCGGCGCCCGCCACGACCCCGCTCTCCCAGGTCTCGCCGCCGTCGGTCGTCCGCACCCACGTCCCGCCCCTCCCCGCCGCCCACGCCACCCGCTCGTCGACCGCGTCGAGGCCGATGAGGAGCGCGGTCGACCCGGACGGCTGGGGTGTCAGCACGGGGAGACCGAGCGGGGCCGGCGCACGGGCCCCGGGACCGGCGCAGGCCACGAGCAGGACGAGCGCGAAGCCCACGTGCCGGCGGGGACGCCGCGCCGTGCTCCCCGCGGCCCGCTCCGTCACTCGAGCGGCAGGTCGCTGTTGTAGATGTCCGCGAAGATCCTCCACTCCCCATCCTCCCTCAGCCACAGGACCATGTACTTCCCGACGTCCGAGAACGTCGAACCGTCCGGAAGCGGAATCTCGGCACGATAGTGGCCGATGTCGACCGCCTGCTCGCGGGAGTCGGCGACCACGATCGTCTCCGGCTCGAACGTCAGGGCGGGGAGGTCGAGCATCGGGCGCCACGCCTCGCGGATCGCCTCGCGGCCGTAGGCCAGCGGGGCGTTGGGCGGCATGAACCGCGCGTCCTCGGCGTACAGCTCCACGATCCCGTCGAGGTCGTCGGCTTCCACCATCGCCACGAAGCGCGCGTCTAGCTCCTTGATCTCGTCCCACTCCGGCTGGCCGCTCACGACCGCCGTCCACAACAGGACGCCCGCCGGCACGAGGGCCGGCGTGATCCAGCGCCGTGTTCTCATCGGACTCCCTCCGATCGTCAGGGTCCTGCGGAAGATCGGGTAGGAAGATCGCAAGCGGAAGCGGGGATGGGCAAACGGGAGCGGAAGAACCGCTCGGGAGAGCTCAGGGGAGGTTGACGGCCCGGTCGACGTTCCAGGGCGCGGGAGTCACCGCCGCGGCCGGACGGAGGAGCATGGCCGGAACGATCGAGACCCGGGAGCCTTCGTTCCCGAGGCGGACGGGCTGGACCCAACCGTCGGCGGCCAGGCGGCTCTCGGCCGCGCGGCCGAGGCCCTGCCGAAGCGCGCTCCGCTGGAGCTGGTGGAGCTCCCGCTCGATCGAGCTGCCGGTCTCGGCGTGCGCGAGGGCGGCGGCGGCGGGATCGGCGACCGGGGGGACGCCTTCCTGGACCCGCCGGGAGGGGCGCGGGGTCGAGCGGGTCGAGCCGGTGGAGGCCGGCGCGGGGGCCAACGCGTCGGGTCCCGCGGTCCGGGGGACCTCCGGCACCGTCATCGCGACCGAGGCATTCACGGTCCGCGGGCCGACGTCGCCGGGCGTCGAGCCCGGACCGAGGCCGCGGACGATCATGAACAGGCCGAGGACCGCCGCCGCCGCGAGCGAGACGGCCGGCCTGGGCCAGCTCGTGGCGCGGCGCCGACGGGGCGAGCCCGCTTCCCCGTCGACCACGGAAAGTTGCGGACCGACCCACAGTCGCCGCTCGAGACGGGTCCAGAAGTCGACCGGCGCGGCCTCCTCGACCGAGCGGAGGACCGTGATGCCCCGGCGATATGCCGCCAGGTGTGCCAGGCAACTCTGACAGCAGTCCACGTGGGCCTGATACCTGCCCCGACGCCCGGCAGGCAGCTCGCCGTCGATGAAAGCGGAGAAGTCGTCGAGGAACGCACGACAGGCATGGGGCACGGGAGTGGAGCTCATCGGGACCTCGAGTGGAGGCGGATCACGGAGTCGATCATTCCTGAATGGATACCGCGATCGCGGTGCAAGGTTCCCGACGAAAAACGGGGACCGACCCCGATGTCGAGGCCGGTCCCCATCATGCGAGCCGGGAGCGGTCCGGCTCCTCTATCCCCGGCTCATTCGAGCCAGGGCGCTATGATCTGGGCGAACCGGTTTCGCGCCCGGTTGAGACGCGACTTCACGGTCCCCAGCTGGGTGTTGGTGATCTCGGCGATCTCCTCGTACGTCTTGCCCTCGATCTCGCGCAGGATGAACACCTCGCGATGATGCTCGGGCAGCTCTTCCGCCGCGCGCTCGACCAGCTCCTGGAGGTGGCGCTTGCGGAACAGGTCGTCCGGGCGCATCGAGGAATCCTCGAACTGGAGCGGACGATGGTCGTCGTCCCATGACGACGTCAGGGTCTGGAACAGAACGAGCGGGTTCCGTGACCGATTCCGCAGCTCGTTCTTGGCCAGGTTCGAGGCGATGGTGTAGATCCAGGTGGAGAACTTCTTGGAGGTGTCGAACCGGTCGATGTGTCGGTACACGCGCACGAACACCTCCTGGGCGAGGTCCTCGGCCCGGTCCCGGTCCCCGATCGACCTCTGGATGAAATTGACCATGCGGCCCTGGTACCGCTCGACGAGCTCCTGGAACCGGCGGGACTCGCCCGCCCGGTAACGGACGACCAGCTCGTTGTCGCCGAGCTTCTCGACCGGAATCCGCTCGGCTTGCTTCCGGACGGTGTTCGCGCTCATAGAATCCCTCGTCTCCCGAGTATAAACGCCGTTCTCGCGCCTCACGTTAAGGCACGAGCCGTGCCGCATCCGTCAGCCATCGGACCCGCCTGCCTAAAGATTGTCTAATGTGATCAGATCTATCGAGCCTGTCGGGACCATTCGTGGCCCGCAGAGGCCGGTGGCGTCCCCTATGGGGGACAGGCCACGGTCGGTGGGTGGCGGGCTCAGCCGCTTCCGGCGGGGACTTCCTCCTCGTACATCGTGTCGATCAGGTCGGAGTACTTCTGCTCGATCGTCCCTCGTTTGACCTTCAGCGTCGGGGTCAGCTCCCCGGCGTCGATCGTGAAGTCGTTCGCGAGCAGCCGGAACCGCTTGATCGTCTCGTACGACGGGCGGTCGGCATTGACCTTCGCGAGCACCTCCTCGTACAGTTCACGCACCGCCTCCTCCTCGAACAGGGCCTCGGGATCGTCCGCCGGAAGGCCCTGCTGGCGGGCCCATTGGGTGAGGTTGTCGAAGTTGGGGACGATCAGTACGGAGGCGTACTTTCTCTTGTTCCCCACCACCACCGCCTGGCTGACGTAGCGGGAGGTCTTGAGCTCGTTCTCGATCGGCTGGGGGGCGATGTACTTGCCTCCCGAAGTCTTGATCAGGTCCTTCTTCCGGTCCGTGATGGCCAGGAACCCGTCGGCGTCGACGATCCCGATGTCCCCGGTCCGGAACCATCCGTCGGCGTCCAGGACCTCTGCCGTCTTCTCGGGCATATGGTAGTACCCCTGCATGACGTTCGGCCCGCGCACGAGGATCTCGCCGTCGCCTTCCGGCCGCTCGGGGTCGGGCTCGATCCTGACCTCGACGTTCCGGATCGGCCGTCCGACGCTGCCGAACCTGAGGTGCTCGAACGTGTTGACCGACACGACCGGGCTCGTCTCCGTCAGGCCGTACCCCTCGAGGATCGGCAGCCCGGCGGCGTAGAAGAACTTCATGATCACGGGCGCCAGCGGCGCGCTTCCGGAGACGAGGAACCGGATGTTGCCGCCCACGCGGTCACGGATCTTGGCGTACACGAGGCGGTCGGCGATCCGGTGCTTCAGCCGCAACCAGGGACCCGCACCGTCCCCCCCCACCTCCGCGTCGGAGTAGTCGATCCCCACTCGGCGGGCCCAGAACGCGATCATCTTCTTGAGCCCGCCCGCGTCGCTCGCCGACTGGAGCACCGCGGCGTACATCTTCTCGTAGAGCCGCGGCGCGCCGGTCGTCACGGTCGGGCGCACCTCGCGCAGGTTGTCGGCCACCATCTCGATCGACTCCGCGTACGCGATCGAGACGCCGGCGTGGATCATGATGTAGTAGCCGGCCAGGCGCTCGAAGCTGTGGGACAGGGGCAGCCACGACAGGTGGAGATCGCTGGAGGTGATGGCGAGGGATTCGAGCGAGTCGAGCGCGTTGGACACGAGATTGTGGTGGGAGAGCATGACACCCTTCGGGCGGCCGGTCGTCCCCGATGTGTAGAGGATCGTGGCCGTGGCCTCGGGATCGATCGCGGCGCGGCGGCGGTCGACCGCCCCGGGACCGTCCTTCCGTGCCTCCCGCCCCTTCTCGACGAGTCCGCGCGCCGTGTGGAGCCACGCCTCCGCGCGCTCGCTCGGGTCGAGGATGATCACGCACCGCAGGTCCGGACACCGCTCGCGCACCTTCTCCACCTTCGCGAGCTGGGTCTCGTTCGAGACCACGCACGCGCGCGACCCGCTGTCACGGAGGATGTATTCGACCTCATCGGCGGTGAGCGAGGTGTAGATCGGCACCGACCACGCCCCCACCGACAGCGTCGCCAAATCCGCGAACGCCCAGCCCGGGCGGTTCTCCGAGAGCAGGGCCACCCGATCCCCCGGCTCGATCCCGAGGGCGATCAGGCCGTGGGCGGCGAGCTCGACCTCCTCGCGGAACTCGCGCGCGGGGATGTGCGCCCAGTCGCCACCCGCCTTGTACCGCATGAAGTCCGAGCGGTCGTGGCGCTGGACCGCCTGCAGGAAGAGCTCGGGGATCGTGCGGGGGGGCTCGGTCATGTGCCGATCGGGATCATCGGCCGCGGGGCCACACCCAGAACTCGAGGCCGCCCGACACCTCGAAATGGTTGAGGATCTCGTCCCCGAGGCACGGTGAGAACTCGCCCGCCGTGTCGGACGTGGAGCAGAAGTGGACGTGATCCCGCACGTCTCCGCGGAGGGTGATCCAGTCGTTGACCGGATGGGTGAATCCGAGCGCGAGCGGGATCATGAAGTCCGCGTCCCCGTCCCCCACCTCCGGGTTGACGATCAGGAGCCCGAGCCCCGCCGACAGGAAGAGCCGGGTGGGGATCTCCTGCGAGCCGCCGATCATGTAGTCGATCGCCGCATAGAGCGAGTGGACGTCGAGCTCGATCTGATCCTCTTCGTCGGGGAAGTCGATGAACTCGGACAGCTCGGTCTCCACCTGTGCGTAGCCGTACCCGAAGTCGATCTGCCAGTTGCGGCGCAGGCCGACGTTGAGGCGCGCACCGAGCATGGTCACCACGTTCGCCTCGCGACCGATCTCCTGGAGCTCGCCGTCGTCGAAGACGAGGGCCCCGATGTACGGGTTGAGGCCGATCCGCGTTTCCGCGGGGCCCTGCGCGCGAACGACCGACGGAGACGACAGCCCGAAGCCCGCGGCGGCGAGGAGTGCGACGAAGATCCAGCGGCCCGGTCTCATTCGTTTCCTCCTTGAAAGTGAAGGTGGGGTCCGCGCTAAGATATATCGTTTTACCGGCCGATTGGAAGCGCGCGCCCTTCCCGCTATCGTTCCGGCCATGCGGAATGCCGACGTCGCCCGGGTGATGGAGGAGATCGCGGGGCTCCTGCGCTTCCGCGGCGACGACTACTTCAAGATCCGCGCCTACGAGAATGCCGCCGCCGCGATCCACGCGCTCGAGGAGCCGCTCGACCGGCTTCTCGCCGAGGGGCGACTACGGAGCGTCCCGGGGATCGGCGCGGCGATCGCGCAGAAGATCGCGGACTTCGCCGCCACCGGCGCGGTCCCCCTCCATCAGCGGCTGATGGAGGAGATCCCGGTCGGGGTACTGGAGCTGCTGGAGATCCCGGGGCTGGGACCGAAGCGCGCGCGGGCCGCCTTCTCGGAGGCCGGGATCGACTCGCTCGACGCTCTCGAGGCCGCCGCGAGGGACGGCCGGCTGGCGTCGGTCTCGGGTTTCGGACCGCGGAGTGTGGAGACCGTCCTGAAGGGGCTGTCGCAAGTCCGGCGCCACTCCGGCCACCATCTGGGCGCCGACGCCCTCGCGCCGGCCGAGATCCTGGCCGCCTGGCTCGGCGCCCGCGGCGACGTCGCGCGCTCACAGGTCGCCGGCGACCTGCGCCGGCGGCTGGAGATCGTCGACCGGATCGTTCTCGTGGCGGCGGCGGAGGACCCCGCGCCCCTCGCCGCGAAGTTTTGCGGGCACCCGATGGTGGCCGAGGTCGTCGCGCGGGACGGCGGCGGGGTGACCGTGCGACTGGGCGGCGGACTCGCGGCGAGGCTCGTCATCGTTCCGCGAGCGTCCTTCCCGACCGCGCTCCTCGTCCACACGGGGTCCGAGTCCCACGTCGGACGGTTGCGCACCCTTGCCACCGCGCGCGGCCTCCGGCTCGAGGAGCGGGGGCTCTTCCGCGCGGAGGGTACGGCGATCGCGGCGTCGGACGAGGCCGACGCCTATGCCGCGCTCGGGCTCGCGTGGGTGCCGCCGGAGCTCCGGGAGGACCGCGGGGAGGTGGAGGCCGCGCAGGCCGGCGAGCTCCCGCGCCTGGTCGAGCGAGTGGACCTCCGGGGCCTCCTCCACGTCCATACGACGTGGAGCGACGGCCGGGCGTCGGTCACGGAGATGGCGCGCGCCGCGCGCGAAAGGGAGTTCGCGTACCTCCTCGTCTGCGACCACAGCCGGAGCACCTCGATCGCCGGCGGGCTGACGATCGAGGACGTGCGTCGGCAGATCGACGAGATCCGCCGGGTCGACGCGGAGACCGAGGGGGTCGAGGTGCTCGCCGGCTCCGAGGTCGACATCCTGGCGGACGGCTCGCTCGACTTCCCCGACGACGTGCTCTCCGAGCTCGATTGCGTGGTGGCCTCGGTCCACGCCCACTTCCGGCTCCCGCGCGCCGAGCAGACCGCGCGGCTGGTGGCCGCGCTCGCGAACCCGTGGCTCGACGTCCTGGGCCACCCGACAGGCCGGATCCTGCTCGCGCGCGACGGGATCGACGTCGACATGGAGGCGGTGCTCGAAGCGGCCGCGGAGCACGGCGTCGCGCTCGAGGTGAACGGCGACCCCCGCCGGCTCGATCTCGACTGGCGCTGGCACCGGGCCGCCATCGAGCGCGGGATCCGGCTCTCGATCGCGCCCGACGCCCATGGGGTCGAGACGATCGAGCCGCTGATCGAGAGTGGAGTGTGGGCAGCGCGGAAGGGCGGGGTCACGGCGGCGGACGTGCTGAACGCGCTCCCGTCGGCCGAGTTCCGCGCCGCGCTACGGCGGAACCGGGGGTGAGGCGTAGACTCAGGCGTCGAGCGACGCGATCAGCATCCGAATGGTCCTGACGACGCGGCTCAGCTCGAAATCCGGGTCCACGGCCTTCTGGAGCTCGATACCCGCGATCAGCCCGACCACGGTGCGGGCCACCCCCTCGGGATCGACGTCGGCACGGAGCCTCCCCCCCTTCCGTTCCCTTCTCAGATAGGTGGCGATCGGCTTCAGGAGCGCGTCGAGCCCGCCCGACATCACGCCCGCGAGCGCGGGTTGACCCAGGGATTCGCCCCACAGCCGCACGTCGAGCCGGACGGCCGCCTCGGCTTCGGGGTCCGCCAGAAGCGTCAGGATCTCCTCCACCATCCGACCCAGGCCCTCCGCGCCTTCGCCGGCCCTGAGCTCCTTCAGCGCCTGGCCCTTCTGCTCCCGCCCCCACGCGGCTAGCGCCTCGATCAGAGCCTCCTTGCTCCCGAAGTAGCGGTAGATCGCTCCGACGCTGAGACCGGCCTCGTCGGCGACTTCCTGCATCGTGGTCCCATGGAACCCGTGCCGGGCGAAGCAGCGATGAGCGGCGGCCAGAATCTGACGATGACGGGCATCCAGGTGGGCCTGCGTGACACGCGGCATGA
>Ga0299907_10002684_pt1 | contig 11096 bp, 13 predicted proteins | sample RVTome_16_FD_198680 | JGI IMG/M metagenome (GOLD analysis project Ga0299907, IMG submission 198680) | Soil microbial communities from uranium-contaminated site in the Upper Colorado River Basin, Wyoming, United States - RVT152D67 (version 2) ...
TGCGACGCCGAAGGCGTGGCCATCCCGGCCCGGTTGCAGAACTCGCAGATCGACTCGTCCGGGCCGACCTCGCGGCCGCACTTGATGCAGTGCCCTTCCTCGACCGGCGGCGGGGTCCTGGTCACCGGCGACGGCCCGGCAGGCGCTCACCGGCCTCGACCGCGGCCGGCAGCCAGTTCTCCTGTGGCGCCAGCGGGCACGACCAGGCCGGGTCATACACGCACGACGGGTGGTAGGCGTAGTTGAAGTCGAGGACGAGCTCGTCGCCGTCCGTCCCGAGGTCGGCGCCCTTGGCCGAGTCCCACAGGTAGCGCCCGCCGCCGTAGGTCTCGCGTCCGCTGGTCGCGTCGCGGAAGGGGATGAAGATCCCGCCGGCGTACTCGTCCAGCCAGAAGACCGAGAGGCGGCACGGCGTCCCGTCGAGCATGAACCGCACCCAGCCGATGCGCGAGAAGGGCATCTGCGCGCCCTCGCCGGAGCGCGGCACGTCGAGCGGCTGCGCCTGCGGGTCGGACTCCAGGCGCGCGGTGATCGCCAGCTCCGGCGCATGGCGGAAATAGGCCAGGCCGCGGAAGTCGCGCCGCTCCGCCTCGGGCACCGGCGAGGAGGGATGCTCGGCGAACAGCCGATCGCGGGCCGAGCGGAAGGCCACGGCGCGCATCGAGGGCGCCCGATCGTCGGCGCGCAGCGCCGCGTACAGCTCGGCGACGCGGCGTCGCCAATCGGCCAGGGCAAGGTGGGACGAGCGAGGTGGCGCGGTCATCGGCGCCGGTCATCATGCATGAAGAACGTGCGGACCGGCGATCGCGGCCCTCGACGGCCGGCTCAGGCCAGGCCGCGATCCTCGAGCCACATACGCGCGACGTCCGAGATCGCCTCGCCGTCGATCGAGATTCGGACCACGAGCGACGTCATTTCCGCCGTGGTCATCGCATCGCTGACCGCATCGAGCGCTTGCGGCAGGTCATCGCCGGCCCGGGCGAGGAGCACCTCGCTGATGACCGGCACGAAGGCACCGGATGGCTGAGCCTGCAGGTCATCGTCGAGGACGACCAGGTTGAGTCGCTCGATCTCCGGCTGCGTCGTGCAGAGCAGCGAGATATCGACGACCGACTCATTCAGCGCCTCCGCGGCCGCAGGGTCGCACGCCGGCACCGGCTCGACGACGAGCTCGCCCGGATCGATGTCGTACGCCTCGAACAGGACGTCGCCACAGCCCGCCATCGTCGAGCACCCCTCTGGGAGGCCCCAGGTCAGATCCAATCCGCTCGACGCGAGCTCGCTCATTGTCGTGATCCCCAGCTCGCTCGCCAGTTCGTGGCGCAGCCCGAATCCGGTCGTTCGCACTGCCCGGCTCGGTCCCAATGCCGTGAGACCCTCCCCGGCAAGACTGCTCCGCAGGCTGGCCAGGTCGTCCGTGACATCACCCGACCATGGCTCGTCGCGCAATGCCAGGAGCACCGCGATCTGTCCCGGCGCGACGTCGACGGATCCCGCTGCCAGCTCGTCATGAAGCGCGGCGGCGTCGACGGATACCGGCTCGCGCCGGACCGGATAGCCGGCAGCCTCGATCGCCTGAGCGTAGACCTCGGCCAGTAGCTCGAGCTCGATCCCGGGGCTGGCCCCGATGACGACGGTCGGTGCGGCCTCCACACTGGAGGCAATGGAGGCTCGGTCATCTCCTACCGCACCGCAGGCGTTGAGGACCATGACGAGGAGGAGGAGGGGGGCACGTGTGTTCATAGGGAGTGGCGGGCGAGGAACGCCGTCGCGCTCCTCGCCGGCTGTCTACGGGGCTGCGCCGGCCAGATCGCTGATTGCTGTCAGCGAGTACTGGTCCGCGGTCTCCCTTGTCACGACGATCGCGTTCTGGTTCGTCGCTGCTGCCGGCTCGAGCGCCACCAGGCCCTCCTCAGCGAGGTGTCCGTTGAGCAGATCGACGGTCTCCGCGGCGTCCGCGGTGGCCTCACCTGCCCCGTCATTGACGAACTCGAGCGACGTCGCTGCGTAGCCGACGATCAGGTCCAGGTCGCCCGACAGGAGCGCCGGGAAGACGACCTCACTCGGCCCGAGCTGGAACTGTCGCTCCACCTCAAAGCCGTTCGCCTCGAGCGCCTGGGCGTACACCTCGGCGAGGATCTCCTGCTCGTAGAAGTTCGTCGAGCCCACGATGAGGCTGATGCCTTCGCCGATCGACGGGTCGCCGGCAGCGAGTCCCACTTCCTCGAGCCATTCGCCTGCAATGGCGTCGGGCGAGTCGCCCGCGATCATGCGCTCGTTCAGTCCGATCAGCTCGTCCTGGCTGACCTGGCTCGTGACCGAGTTCAGGATCTCCTCCGCCGGGGCTGCCGCGTCGAGGAACTCCTGGCTGACGATCGGCAAGAGGTTGTCGGCCCGCATCAGGCTCTCATCGTCTTCGAGGATGACGAAGTCCTCGGCGACGATGGTCGGGTCCGAGGTGAACAGGAGGGCGACGTCGATCTCACCGTTCTTCAGGGCCGCGACGGTCGTCGGCCCGCCGACGTCGAGAGGCACGAACTCCTCGAACTCCAATCCGTACGTCTCCTCCAGGCCGATGAGGCAGAACGGTCGGTCGGGACACTCTGGCGGCCCGCCGAACTTCAGCGTGCTGGCGAGAGTGCCGGACTGTGATGGATCGCTCTCACCCGTCGTGCACGCGCCGAGGATCAGCGCGAGCAGCGACGCCCCGAGGGCGATGGTGCGGATCTTCCGCATGGGTCCTCCTTGGTATTTCGCGTCCCACGCGCTTCAAGGAATTGATGCTTTCGGGACCCGCGGACTATACCAGTCATCCCCGACTCTTCCCGATTGCGGGTCAGGGCCATCCGCCACCACGCCCTCAGGCGGCGGGCCGGGCTGCCAGCTCCGGGGGCTGCGGACGACGTCGGCCTCGAATGCCCGGGGAGACCCCGCGCCGCTCGATGAGGCTGAAGAGCTGATCGGTACCTATGGCCAGCAGCGCCACGAGGAGAGCTCCGGCCAGGATGCGCCCATCCTCCTGCCGGGCGAAGCCGTCCACGATATAGCGTCCGAGGCCTCCACTGGCGACGACGGCGCCGAGGGTGGCCGTCGCAACGACCTGTACCGCTGCGACGCGCGTCCCGGCGATGACGATGGCCAATGCAGTGGGCAACTCGACGCGCAGCGCGATCTCGCGCTCGCGCATGCCCATGCCCCTCGCCGCCTCGACCATGTCAGGATCGACCGACCGTATCCCGGTGTACGTGTTCACCAGGATGGGTGGAATGGTCAGCACCACGAGCGCCACAACGGTGGGCCAGAAGCCCAGCCCCAAGCCCAGCCCGAGCACCAGCGGCAAGAGCATCACGAGGATCGCGAACGAGGGAACCGCCCGACCAATATTGGCGATGCCGATCGCCAGGACGCCACCGCGGCCGGTGTGGCCGATCCATATCCCGATGGGAAGGGCGATGCCAAGCCCGACGATCAGCGCCAGGCCCGCCATCAGGACATGCTGCACAACCCGCGACGGGATGCCATCGGTTCCGTCCCAGTGGGCGCCGTCGGCGAAGAACGAGGCGGCTTCGGCCACGACGTCCATGCCTGCTCAGCTCCGTGCCCGGGTCCAGGGCGTCAGCGCGCGCTGGACCGCAAGAAGGGAGACGTCGGCCAGCACGGCGAGGGCGACCGAGAGGATCGCACCGACGTAGATCATTGTCTCGAAGATGCCCGGCCGAAGCAGGCCGGTCATCATCAGTTGCCCAAGCCCGCCCTGGCCGATGAGCGCCGTCACCGTGACCAGGCCGATCGTGGTGACCGTTGCTACGCGCAGCCCTGCGACGATGACCGGAAGCGCCAGCGGCAACTCGACCGCCCAGAGCCTGCCCCAGGCGCTGAAGCCCATGCCGTCGGCCGCCTCGCGCACGTCGGCTGGGACGCTATCCAGGCCAGCGATGATGTTGCGAATCAGGATCAATAGGGTGTAGCTGACCAGGCCGATCTCTGCGGTCGCCAGAGACAGTCCCGTGAACGGTACGAGAAAGGCGAACAGCGCGAGGCTCGGGATCGTGTAGAGGACGCCCGTGACCTGGACGATCGGCGCGTTCAGCCATCGTCGCCGGTAGATCAGGAGCGCCAGGCCAGCGCTGATCGCGGCGCCGAACGCCAGCGCGACTCCCGTGAGGACGAGGTGCTCGGCCAGCTGCTCACCGATGAGGTCGAGATTCTCGCCGACCCACGTCCAGTCGATGAGCTGGTCGTCGGTCACGAGTCGCGCTCCACGACCGCGTGCATACGGAGCGAGTCGCCGATGGCATCGACGCTGACGAGCCCGATGACGCGGTCGCTCGCATCGACGACCACTCCGAGCTGGACACTGGAACTCAGCATCGCCGACAGGGCGTCGCGCAGCGTCGTCTCCGGCTGCACGGTCGGAGCCCCGGGCGTCGCGGCCGATGGGTCGATGAGTCCATCGCCGGCCAGGTCGTGCCCGTCGATCCAGCCAAGGGGGCGATCATCGGCGTCGACGAGCAGCGCGTAGTCGAGCTCGGCGACACCGTCCAACCGTCGGCGGACCGCGGATCGGTCCTCGCCCGCGTGGATGATCACCGGCTCGATCACCTCGAGGTCGCGGACGCGTGCCAGCGACAGGCGCTTCAGGCCGCGATCGGCGCCGACGAAGCGCTCGACGAACTCCGAAGCCGGGTCGGCCAGGATGGCGGCCGGCGTGTCGTATTGGGCCAGGATGCCGCCGCGCTGGAGGATGGCGATGCGGTCGGCCATCTTGATCGCCTCGTCGACGTCGTGGGTCACGAAGATGACGGTCTTGCGCACGACCTGCTGGAGGCGCAGGAACTCGTTCTGGAGGCGATCTCGGCGGATGGGGTCGACCGCGCCGAACGGCTCGTCCATGAGCATGACCGGCGGATCGGCGGCCAGGGCGCGCGCCACGCCCACGCGCTGGCGCTCGCCGCCGGAGAGCTCGCTCGGGTATCGGTCCCGGTACTCGGCCGGCTCCAGACCGGTCAGCTCGAGCAGCTCGTCGGTCCGCGCGCGGATGCGCTCCGGCGTCCAGCGCAGCAGCCGCGGCACGACGCCCACGTTCTCGCCGATGGTGAGGTGCGGGAACAGGCCCACCTGCTGGATGACGTAGCCGATGCGCCGCCGCAGCTCGACCGCCGGCAGGCTCATCACGTCCTCGCCGCCGATCGTGATCCGCCCGCTCGTCGGCTCGATCAGGCGGTTCACCATCTTCATGCTCGTCGTCTTGCCGCAGCCGGACGGGCCGACCAGCACGCAGATCTCGCCTGCCGGGACGGTCAGCGTCAGGTCGGTGACGGCGGGTGGGGCGTCGGGACCGCCGTAGCGCTTCGTGACGTGCTCGAAGGCGACGACCGCGCCGGCAGCATCCTGCATCGCGTCATTCTACGGTCGGTGGATCAGGGCTCCGCCAGGCGCCAGATGAGCGGGCCGTCGTCGTACGCGAGCTCGAAGGCGCCCGAGGCCCCGAAGTCGACGGGCGCCGCGCACGGCTGCGGGCGTCCTCCTTCGACGATGTACGTCGCGTCGTACTGGAGCATGAGCTCGACCGAGCGCTCCGGGTCGCCGCCGCAGTAGATGGCCAGGACGTCGGCCACGCGCTCGTCCGGCTGGTAGCCAAGGTTGGCGATGTACGGCGCGAAGGTCGTCAGCCGCCGGCGCCCGGCGGCATCGGTCAGGGAGTTGACCCAGCCGTCGGTCACGAAGATCGCGTCCGCCGGCGTCTCCTCTGCCACCCAGCGCGAGGCGGCCACCTCGGGGCTCGAGATGACCTGGAGGTTCGAGGTCGCCGTCCAGGTCGCGACCAGCATCGGCGACGGGATGCTGAGCGCCAGGACCGCGAGGACGGCGGGCAGCGGCCACCGTCGGATGAGCCAGGCGGCCAGCAGGCCGACCGCGATCCACATCGCCTGGAAGTACTTGTTCATGTCGAAGTCGATGACGCTCAGCTGCACGAGGTTCGGAACCAGGAACAGACCGATGACCCACGCGGCCAGGAAGCCTCGATGCGGGACGCGCGGCAGGACCAGCGCGGCGAGCGCCAGGGCGAACGGCAGGCCGAGGTTGGTGATGTAGAAGAAGGCGACCCCCGCCAGCCCGCCCTCGGGGTGAGCCGACGGCCAGGGGCTCACGATCCGCAGCGCGCCGGAGCCGGCCGCCTGGAGCGCGGGTGGCAGGACGAACGGCACGGCGAGCAGGTACGGCGCCAGCAGCAGCGCGGCGTTGCGCGCCGCGTCGCGCTCGATCAGCCGACCGCCGGCCACCACCCAGGCCAGCGCCAGCAGCGGGAAGACCGGGAAGAAGAAGAAGTGGAACGGCGCCAGCAGCGCACCAAGTACCCCTGCCATGAGGATCAGCGGCGGCCGGTCGCGCCAGCCGGCGAGGCGCTGGCGCGCGGTCGGCAGCCCTGCCGCAAGCAGCAGGACGGCGCCGATCAGGACCGGCAGTCCGACGGTGGTGGCGCGATGCGCGAGCAGGCCGGTGCCCATGACCGATGGGATGCTGAAGTACGGCCACCCCGTGAGCCACTGGTTGTCGTAGCTGTGGTGGGTGACGAGGCCGACGAGGTCGCCCGCGAACGTGGGCGCGTTCTCGGCCGCCGGATCGACCGTCATGTCGCCGATGAGCCGGATCCAGCCCAGCCCGCCGGCGAAGATCGCGAGCGTGGCCGCCATGGTCGCGGCGCGCCGCGCCTCCCGCACGCGCAGCAGCCGGCGGGCCAGGGAGAAGACGAGCAGGGCCAGCGCGCCCGACAGCAGCGCCGACTGCACGACCATGGCTGGCACCGAGAAGATCTCGGCGGCCTCGGCCAGGATGCCGGCGTGGAAGTCGGCGAACCAGTGGTAGACGAGTGGGACGCCGGAGAAGTACGGCACCTCGGGCGGGAAATTCGCGCCGGAGTTGAGGGTCTCGGCGATCGAGAGATGGACGCCGAGGTCGCTCCAGTTCGACCCGCCCGAGCTGACGCCGGCCGGCGTGACGCGCCACATGCCGGCGCCGAGCACGCCACCGACGAGGAGCACCGCCGCGCCGGCGACCGCGACGGCCTGTCGGCTGCGGACGATCGCCGCCGCTGACGGTGCGCGCAGGCCGGTCGCGGCGGCGATCGAAGCCGCCGCCAGGAGCCCCGCCACGGCGAACACGACGCCCCGGCTGTAGCCGCCGGCAAGGTGGCTGAGCCAGTAGACGAGGTGGGTCGAGACCGCGACCGAGATGACCACGGCCAGCCCGGCCCGGCCCGGCGCGTCGATCCGCGGCCGAAGGCGCGCCAGCAGGACCCACCCGGGCACGACGAGGAGGAACGGCCAGGCCGCGGCGACGGCGAGCGGTGGCACCAGCCATGCCAGGGCCAGCGCGCCCGCGATGGCCAGGCCGACGAGCAGGGGACGGCCGGCTCGGGAGGTCATCGGCTGCGGATCATACGACGGCGGCCTAGACTGGCCGCCCATGCCGACGGCTCCGCGCGTGCCCTCGACCCCGTTGCTCGTCGCCGTCGGCATCGCGGCCGTGGTCGCCCTTGCCGTTCTCGTCAGCACCGACCTGACCGATGCCTTCGATCGCTCGATCATCACCGCGGTGCGCTCCGAGCTCGTGCGCGACCTCCTCAGCCCGCTGGGCATCGTCACCGAGCTCGGCTCGACGTGGGCCGTCACCGCGATGGCGGCGGTGGCCTTCGTCTTCGGCGCGGCGATCGGTCCGTGGCGGCACGGCCTGGCCGGCGCCCTCACCATCCTGGCCGCCTCGATCCTCAACAGCGCGCTGAAGCTCACGATCGCCCGCGAGCGGCCCGACCTGCTCGAGCCGGTCATCGTCGAGCACGGCTTCAGCTTCCCGTCGGGCCACTCGGCGCTCGGGATGGTGGCCTACGGCGTCCTCGCTGTGCTCGTCGCGCGGTCCCGGCTGCCGACGCGGGCGCGCGTGGCCATCGTCTTCGTGCTCGGCGTTGTGGTGGGTCTCATCGGTATCTCGCGCATCTGGCTCGGCGTGCATTACCCGACCGATGTGCTGGCCGGCTGGATCGCCGGCGGGGTGATCGTGCTGGTCTACGCCGCCGTCACCCGCCGCGTGTCGCCTGAGCCAGCCGCGGGAGCGGTTGACGCGGATCCAGCACCGCAACGATCCGGTCCACCTGCTGCTGGGTGAGCCGCTCCTCCGCACTCACCAGGCGGCTCAGCCGCTGCGGGTCGCTCTCGACGGCCAGGCCGATCTGCTCACCCGGCCCGGCTTCGACCTCCATGCCCGACGGCGGCATGAGCACTGCCGCCACGTCGGCCGGTAGCCCGGCGCGCTCGAGGAACAGGCTCAGGCGGCGACCGGCGAGGCGCGCGGTGGTGATCGGTGCGGGATCCCACGGCACCCACGACTCGGTGGATCGGTTCCAGCGGTACCAGTGCCCGTTGCGGCGCGCGTAGCGCCCCCTCTCTCCGCCTTGGGTTAGCGCCCACGTGCCGCCCGGGCCGACGACCACGGCGTCGATCGGTTCCATCCCCGTGGGCGCGGCGTCGCGGAACCAGTGGTAGTCGTCATCGAGGCGCCGTCCCAGCTCCGTCCCCAGGCGGTCGGCGTGGGGCAGCCCGGGAATGCCCATGCGACGCGTTCTCGATGCCGGGTGGACGATCATGACGTGCTCGAAGCTGCTGGGTTCAGGGCGTCGGATGGGCGTCTTCGAGTGTAGCGCGTGGGCAACACCCGGCGAAGAGGGCTGAAGGCCAAGGCCGTATCATTCGGGCCATGATCGATGCGCGGGCCTCGCTCGCTGAGGCCGTCGGCACCCTGCTGACCGAGATCGGCGAAGACCCGAGCCGCGAGGGGCTGGCGGGCACACCAGAGCGTGTCCGGCGAATGTACGACGAGCTCACGGCGGGCTACCACGTCGACCCAGACGCGCTGCTCAACGGTGCATGTTTCAACGTCGACTACGACGAGATGGTGGTCGTGCGCGACATCGAGTTCTTCAGCCTGTGCGAGCACCACCTGCTGCCGTTCATCGGCAGGGCCCACGTCGGCTACCTGCCGCGCGGCCGGGTGGTCGGCCTCTCGAAGATCCCGCGCATCGTCGACATGTACGCCCAGCGGCTCCAGGTCCAGGAGCGGCTCACCGTGCAGGTGGCCGACTTCCTCATGGAGCGGCTCGAGCCGAAGGGCGTCGCGTGCGTCGTGGAGGCCACGCATCTGTGCACGATGATGCGCGGCGTGAAGAAGCAGGAGGCGACGATGGTCACCTCCGCCATGACCGGAACGTTCCGCCGCGACGCCAGGACCCGCGCCGAATTCATGGGCCTCATCGGCAAGGGCGGCGGCGGCTGACCCTCGTTGCCATCCTCCACATCCTCGTGGTGGGGGTGCTTGCCATCGGTCCGTTGCCCCTCGACCCGGACTCCATCGCCGCCGCGCGGGAGGCGGCGCTGCTCGACCACAACGCGATCCCTTTCGCCACCCTGGAGCGGCAGCTGACCAGCGGCTTCAGCCGCGACGCGACCATCCAGCTCGCCGGCAACCTGCTCCTGCTCGTGCCGCTCGGCGTCTACGGGCCAGGACTGTGGGGGGCGGTGCGCTCGTGGCCGGTGCTGCTCGTGGCCGGCATCGCGGTCGCGACGGTGATCGAGCTCGGGCAGCTCGGGCTGTCGGAGCTGTACGGCTTCCCGATCCGGATCGCCGACGTCGACGACGTCATCCTCAATGCCGCAGGCGTCCTCATCGGCTTCGTCGCCTGGCGGTTGTGGTCGCTGGGTGGACCGGTAGACTCGGACCATGCCCTACGCGGACCCGCTGACTGACGACGAGGTCGAGGTCGCGCTCCAGGCGCTCGACGGCTGGACGCGCGAGGACGACACCATCAAGCGCACCGTGGCCACCGCCGGCTTCCGCGCGGCCGTCGCGCTCGTGAACGCCGTCGCCGATGCGGCCGAGGCGGCCGACCACCATCCCGACATCTCCATCACGCGCTACCGCCGCGTGACGTTCACGCTGACCACCCACGCGGCACGGGCGATCACCCGCCGCGACATCGAGCTGGCGGCGGAGATCGACCGGCTGGTGACGCACGCCGGCGACTAGAATCGGCGGCGCATGACCGATACGCCCATCCGCGTCCTCATCGCCAAGCCCGGGCTCGACGGGCACGACCGCGGCGCCAAGGTGCTCGCACGCGGCCTCCGCGACGAGGGCTTCGAGGTCATCTACACCGGGCTGCGCCAGACGCCCGAGATGATCGCCGACGCCGCCGAGCAGGAGGACGTGGACGTGGTCGGGCTCTCGATCCTGTCCGGCGCCCACATGGCCCTGTTGCCGCGCACGGTTGCGCTCCTGCGCGAGCGTGGTATGTCCGACGTGCTGGTCGTGGCCGGCGGCATCATCCCGGACGCCGACATCGTCAAGCTCAAGGAGGCCGGCGTGGCCGAGATCTTCGGTCCGGGCACCTCGATCGGCCAGATCGCCCGCTACTTCCGCGAGCACGTCCGCCAGCGCGCGTGATGCCCGCGGCCCTGGTCTCCGCCGTGGTCTCCGCCGTCGTCTTTACGTACGTACGCCGGCCGTGAGCGACGAGATCGAGGCCCTCGCGAGCGGCGAGCGGCTCCCGCTGGCGCGGCTGTTGACCCGGATCGAGAACGCGGATCCATCGGTCCGTCCATTGCTTCCGGAGCTTTTCGCGGCCGGGCGTGGCGCGCACCTCGTCGGCATCACCGGGCCACCGGGCAGCGGCAAGTCGACGCTCGTCAACGCGCTCATCGCCGAGTGGCGGCGTCGCGGCAGGCGGGTCGGCATCCTGGCCGTCGATCCGTCGTCGCCCTACACGCGCGGCGCGATCCTGGGCGACCGGATCCGGATGATGGACCACGCCGCCGACCGCGACGTCTTCATGCGCTCGATGGCCGCGCGCGGCGAGCTCGGTGGCCTCGCGGCCTCCACGTGGATTGCGGCGGCCGCCCTGGATGCTTCCGGCTACGACCCGGTGCTGATCGAGACGGTCGGCGCCGGCCAGTCAGAGGTCGAGATCGCGCGCCTGGCCGAGACGACGGTGGTGGTCGAGGCGCCCGAGATGGGGGACGAGGTGCAGGCCATCAAGGCCGGTCTGC